>ERZ772807.108-NODE-108-length-55227-cov-5.637534_pt1 | contig 55227 bp, 54 predicted proteins | sample MGYA00511472_ERZ772807 | MGnify/ENA primary metagenome ERZ772807 (study PRJEB29015, sample SAMEA2737947) | human oral metagenome | biome: human oral; feature: human-associated habitat; material: dental | place: China | collected 2039 ... | reverse complement strand
GACGCGCTACTTTGAGGGGGTAGTGTTCACAAGACGTATGGGTTCAAGTCCCATCGACCGCACCATTTCAAACATACAGCTCGGCAATGCCGAGCTTTTTCAGTTCTAAAAGTTGTTTTTCAAGCAGGGCTTGTGTATAATGATGCAAGAAAACAGGGTTTGGCGGGAGGTTTCTTTATGGCGACGATTGGATTTATTGGCGGCGGACAGATGGCAGAGGCAATGATTGCCGCGCTTGTGCGCACGGGATATAATGCAAAAGAGATTTTTGTCTCAGATCATAAGCAAGAGCGAGCCGCAAAACTTCACGCGCACTATGGTGTGCAGGCTTCTGTTGGAGCGGAAGCCTTTTGGGGAAATATTGACACACTGATTCTTGCCGTGAAGCCACAGGCCGCGTTCCTTGCCATGGAAGAAACACATGCGAAACTTTCCACAGGCGCATTGATTCTCTCGATTGTTGCGGGGCTGCCACTTAAGGCACTAGAAGATGTCTATACAGGTCATCCCTGCATTCGCGTCATGACAAATACGCCGCTTGCGGTCGGCGAGGGGATGAGTGCCTATGCGACAGGCGCACAGGTCGGAAATAAAGAACGTGAGACAGCGGAGAAATTCCTCGGTGCTGCGGGACGTGTGGTCTGCGTGCATGAATCTGCACTGGATGCAGTAACAGGCCTTTCGGGAAGCGGTCCGGCCTATGCATGTCTTATCTTGGACGCTCTCGCAGATGGGGGCGTTGCCGCAGGCTTGAAGCGAAGCGATGCCGTTTTGCTTGCGGCGCAGACGCTGAAGGGTACGGCAGAAATGGTACTTCAAACCGGCAAGCCTCCCAAGGTGCTTGCGGATGCTGTAACGAGTCCTGCGGGGACGACGGCGGCAGGGCTGCGCATTTTGGAAGAGCACGCGGTTCGCAGTGCAATGATCGAAGCCGTTTGCGCTGCCAGTGCACGGTCAAAAGAATTGGGAAAGGCATAGGCAAGATGGATGTAAGAGCTCGTTTGAGGCAAGCGCGCCGCATCGTGGTCAAGGTGGGGTCGAGTACACTGACGCATGAGATGGGAGCCTTGGATCTTCGCCGCATTGACCATTTATTGCGCGAGATTGTCGATCTGATGAATGAGGGAAAGGAAATCATCTTAGTCTCCTCGGGCGCAATCGCCGCAGGGATGGGGCGGCTGGGATTAAGGGAAAAGCCCCAGGAGATAGCGAAGAAGCAGGCACTTGCCGCTATCGGGCAAGGCATTCTCATGCATATCTACGAGAAGTTCTTTGCCGAGTATGGACGCACGATGGGACAGGTGCTCCTGACGAAGGAGAATGCTGCGCAGCACAAACAATATCACAATTCACGTGCAGCACTCCTTGCTATGCTTGAGATGGGCACGGTGCCTGTTGTAAATGAGAACGATGTCGTGTCGGTGGACGAAATTAAGATAGGCGACAATGACAATCTTTCTGCTGTTGTGGCTGCGCTGGTTGATGCGGATGCACTCATCATTCTTACGGATATCGAAGGGCTCTATACGGCAAATCCCGCAGCGCATCCAGAGGCTAAGCTCATAGATATCGTAGAAGAGGTGACGCCGGATGTCATCTCACGCGCGGGTGGTGCAGGTACAAAGTGCGGTACCGGCGGCATGATGACGAAGATTGAAGCGGCGCAGATTGCCATGAGCGCAGGCACGACGATGGTCATTGCTGCGGGCGCCAGAGAGGAAGTTCTTCATACCGTACTTGCGGGAAAGCGCATAGGAACTATTTTTCCCGCGAAGGCACAGCATCTTCACGTTCGGAAAAATTGGCTTGCTTTCGGGCGTCGACTGCGCGGTGATATCCTTGTCGATGCCGGATGTGTGGATGCCTTGAAGCATGGTTCCAGTCTGCTGGCTGCAGGTGTCACTGCCGTTGAAGGTGAATTTCTCGCAGGCGATACGGTGCGCGTGCTGGATGCAGCGGGCTGTGAGATTGCGCGCGGCATCGCTGCTATGGATGCCGATGTTGCCCAGCGCGTCCGTGGGCATCGTACAGAAAACTTTTCAGCGTTTGTTGAGGGAAGTATCCCGGATGAGGTCATCCATCGCGATAACTTGGTCTTAATGGTGTAACAGCGGTTAGGAGGAAGCGTATATGCGCATAGAAGAAGAGATACGAGCGCAGGCAGAAACAGCAAAACATGCGGCAAAGATTCTTTCCCATCTGGGGACGGCGGAAAAAGATCGAGCGCTGCATAGCATGGCACAGGCGCTTGAAGCGCATCGTGCGGATATCTTGACGGCGAATGCTGCAGATTATGAGAAAGCACAGAAAAGCGGCATGAAACAGGCGATGTTGGATCGGCTGCTGCTTAACGAAGACCGCATTCATCAGATGGCAGATGGTCTTCGGCAGGCCGCTCGCCTGCCGGATCCGACGGCTTCGGGAGATTGGCAGTCTGTGCGGCCGAATGGGATTGAAATTCGCCGCGTCCGCGTGCCTATCGGCGTCATAGGCATCATCTACGAAGCACGCCCGAATGTCACTGCGGATGCCGCAGGGCTTTGTCTAAAGGCGGGAAATGCCGTTCTTCTGCGCGGCGGTTCAGAAGCAATTGCGTCCAATAAGGCCATTGCAGATATCCTGCGGGGCGCGGCAGCAGCGGCGGGCATTCCCGCAGGGGTGATTCAGTTCATCGAGACGACGGATCGCGCGGCAGTCGATGTCATGCTTCATCTGACGGGACTCTTAGATGTCGTCATTCCACGCGGCGGCGCAGGGCTGATTCAGCATGTGGTTCAGCACAGCTGCATTCCTGTGATTGAGACGGGGACAGGCGTTTGCCATACCTTTGTCGATGCGAGTGCAGATCTTGATATGGCGCAGAATATTGCAGTAAACGCCAAGGCGAATCGGTGCAGCGTTTGCAATGCGATGGAGACGCTGCTCGTCCATAAAGATATCGCTAAATCCTTTTTGCCGCAGGTGGCAAAAGCGATGGCGGCGGCAGGAGTCGAGCTGCGCGGCTGCGAAAAGTCCCGTGCGATTGTTCCTTCCATGAAAGAAGCACAGGAGGAAGACTGGTGCACGGAATACGGCGATATGATTCTCTCCGTTCGTGTCGTATCGGATCTCGATGCTGCGATGGAGCACATTGACCGATATGGAACGGGACATTCCGAATGCATTGTCACGTGCGATATAAAAAATGCGCATCGCTTTCAGCGGGAAGTGGACGCAGCGGCGGTCTATGTCAATGCGTCCACGCGCTTTACGGACGGCAGTGAATTCGGCTTTGGCGCAGAGATTGGCATTTCGACGCAGAAGCTTCATGCGCGTGGTCCTATGGGATTGCAGGCGCTTACCAGTACGAAATATCTGATCTACGGCGAAGGACAGATTCGGGATTAATAAACAACACCTTGCGTTCCTTTATAGGGTAGGCAAGGTGTTTTTCATTTCTGTGTAATTCTTCAAACGTATCATAAAAAATAACATAAATATTCAAAAAACTCTTTACTTTTCCCTTCTCCTATGTTATAATAAAAGTAAGTCAAGGAATAAGGGCTTCGTGATACAGTCGCTGTCGTGAAGTTCTTCAACATAGAATAGGTGAGAGGGGGAGAGTCCGATGGGCTAGGTACAGCGCCCAATTGGCAAATCTATGAGAGATGATACGATGAATATCGTGACAAAATAACCGCTGAAGGTGACGAGAAAGCCTAGGCGGTTATTTTTGTGTCCATGTTATCGCTAACATTTTGGCTGGTTCCATGTCGTTAAATATGCCGGGCGAGGTAGTTTCTCTGAATCACTAAGGCGAGGAGCAGGAGAATGACGCCGGACAGTGCAAAGACGAACGGCATGCCGAGAAAGGTGGCGACCAGTCCGCCTAAAATAGGACCTGCCATAGAGCCTACCTGCTGCGCGGCAAAGAGAAGCCCGAAGATTCGTCCCTTACAGGAAGGCGGCGTATTTTTGGCAAGTGTGGCATTGATGGAGGGATGAATGGCGCAGAAAAAGAGGCCTCCGATAAATTGCAGGGCTGCGAAGAGATACAAATTGTGCGGAATACCCTGGAGGATCATCGTGATTCCTGCCCCGGTCATGCCGAGTATCATGGAGAGGTAAAAGCCGCGCTTTTGCCCAAAGCTGCCCCAAAACGGCGCGGCAAGTGCTCCGGCAATGCCGCCGAGTGAAAAGACAAGTCCTGCGATAAAGACGATGTTTGGGATGGTGCCGGCAAGGTCAGCGATATACGTTGTAATGACGGGCTGAAGGATTAGGATGACCATTTGCACGAGCGTGCCTGTGAGGAGCATCGTGCGGATGAGCGGTATCTTCCAAAGGCGGATCTTCTCCTTTGGCACAGTCTCTGTTACCGTCGGTGTGGGCGGCTCCTTGATGACGATTAAAAAGACGAGGAAATTTAAAAAGAGAGCGGCGGAAGCAAGGAAGAAAGAATAACGCATGCCGACGATTTCGGCAAGAATGCCGCCTAAGAGCGGCCCTACCACGCCGCCGGCGGTGAGGACACCCTGCATGACGCCGAGACAGAAGCCGAGTTTTTCGGGCGGTGCGTAAAGCGTCATGATGGCGAGATCCATCGGCCAAAGCCCCGAGGCAAAGCCTTGAAAGAGACGCATCAGCGTCAGCTGTTCCGGGCTCTGTACGATGCCGCCGAGAAAGTAACTGATAGACAGCAGAAAACTGGCACGCAGTGCCATCGTGCGCTTGCCGCGGGTATCTGCCATCTTCCCCCAGATGGGCGCCATGATGGCGGATATGAGAAAGCTGGCAGAAAAGACGATGCCGGACCACAGGTGAACGGAATTTTCGGTGACGCCGAGTTCTCTCGTCAGATACATGGGCAGAAAGGGAATGAGCATGGTGTAGCTCGCGGACATGAAGAGTATGTTGATGGTAAGTATGGCAAGAACGATTTTCCAGTGCAAGAGCAGCCTCCTGATTGTGATGTGTCGGCAGAAATACCAAGGGCTATTGTAGCACCAGCGGACAGATTTTGCACGGATTTTGAACTAGGTTCTATTATAAATGCTTGCGTAACAAGGCATTTGCGTGGAGCACGCATATCCTAGACTTAAAGAAATTATGCGTAGGAATCTTCCCGTTTGCCGGCACTGGTGATAACTGGTAACATAAGAAAGGAAAAGCTGCTATGGAGATGCTGGAAGCTCTATTAGATTTCCTCTTTCCGCCGCGCTGCCCCGCCTGCAAAGCGTATGTCGAAAGGCGCGGCATGTGGTGTGACAGCTGCTTGAAAGCGGCAGCAAGACCCTTTTGTCTGCCGCTTTTTGGCTTTTACTCCTCTTACAGTCTCGGTGCGTATGACGGTGTGCTTTCCCGCATGATAAAAGACCTCAAGTATCGTAAAAAGAAATCCGTGCTGCCTTATCTGACATACTTCATCGAGCGTGCGGGTTATATGCCTCCAGAAGATATTGACTTTGCCGTTCCTGTGCCGCTTCATGTGGATAAGGAGCGGCAGCGCGGCTTTAATCAGGCAGAAGAAATCTTTCGTCCTTGGCTGGCAGTGCATGGTGTTCCGCTGCGGCGTGTGCTTCAAAGAAAGTATGCGACAAAGCCGATGTATGGGCTTAAGAGACGAGAGCGCACGGAAAATCTCAGAGATGCGTTTTCATTGATGGGCGGCGTGTGTATACAAGGGAAAAACATCCTCCTTATCGATGACATTTTTACGACCGGTGCGACGGCAAGGGCTTGCAGAAGGGTACTTGAAACAGCCGGCGCAGGTAGAGTCGCACTGCTCGTCCTTGCCAGCAATGCCGATAAATACACATTGTAACTTTTTATACTTTCCGATATAATAAAAGGAAATAACTTTGTATTTGAAGGAGGATTCCCTTTGCAGATCACAGGAGCGCAGGCAGTTCTCGAAAGCCTGAAAAAAGAGGGTGTTGACGTCGTGTTCGGTTATCCGGGCGGCGCAGTGCTGTCGCTTTACGATGCCGTTTATAAGATGAAGTTTCCGCACATTCTGACGCGCCATGAGCAGGGCGCCGTACATGCGGCGGACGGCTATGCGCGTGCAACGGGTAAGGTCGGCGTTGTCTTTGCGACCTCAGGCCCTGGTGCGACGAACCTTACGACGGGAATTGCAACGGCGCTGACTGATTCGGTGCCGCTCGTCTGCATTACAGGACAGGTGGCGAATCCGTACATCGGGAGGGATGCTTTCCAAGAAGCGGATGTCGTCGGCATCACGACGCCGATCACGAAGCATAATTACCTGGTGAAAAATGCAGAAGAGCTGCCGCGCATTCTGAAGGAAGCATTTTTCATCGCGCGCACAGGGCGGCAGGGACCAGTCGTCGTCGACGTGGCGAAGGATGTCTTTGACACGAAGATCGATTACCGCTATCCTGAAGAAGTGCATCTTCGCGGTTATTCCGGCATATATACGGGGGATGAAACAGAAATCGATGCTGTTGCTGCTGCACTAAAGAAGGCAAAGAAGCCCCTGCTCTTTGCCGGTGGCGGCATCGTTGCGTCAAATACCGCGCCGTTTGTTCGAAAAATCGTAGAGAAGCTGGGCATTCCAACGACGACAACGCTGCTCGGTCTCGGTGTCTGTCCGGCAGATGATCCCAGCTTCCTGTCCTTTGCCGGCATGCACGGTTCCTATGCGTCGAATATGGCGATTCAGGCATGCGATCTCCTCCTCTGTGTCGGCATGCGTTTCAGCGACCGCGTGACGGGAAAAGTTTCGGCGTTCGCCCCGCATGCAAAGGTGGTGCATTTCGAGCTGGATCCGGCAGAGGTCAATAAAAATGTCAAGGCGGATCTCCGCGTCCTCGGCGATCTCCGCTGGTCACTGCCGCATCTCCTAGAGAAACTTGAGGCAGAGACCGAAGATTTTAAGGCGCGTTATGCGGATTGGCTCGCACAGGTCGAGGCAATGAAGCAGGCCGTCCCCTTTGGCTGGAAAGAAGAAGGCGCGGCAATAAAGCCGGGAGCGCTCATCACGAAGGTTTCCACACTTGTCGGCAGGGATGCCATCGCAGTGACGGATGTCGGTCAGCATCAGATGTGGGCGGCACAGTTCTTCAAGGTATATGAACCGCGTCACTTCCTGACTTCGGGCGGTCAGGGAACGATGGGCTACGGTCTTCCTGCAGCAATGGGCGCCAAGCTGGGAAAGCCCCAAAACAAGGTTATCCTCTTTACGGGCGACGGCAGCATCATGATGAACTGTCAGGAGTTTGCGACAATTGCTGACAACGACATCGACGTCAAGGTCGTCATCCTCCACAATCACATTCTCGGCATGGTCGGGCAGTGGCAGCGCCTCTTTTATAATCACCATTATTCACAGTCGGAACTCAAAGGCAAGACAGACTTTGTCAAGCTCGCCGAAGCGATGGGCGTCAAGGGATATCGTCTGACGACGAAAGAGGAGCTCGACACACGTCTGCCGCAGATTCTAGCGGAAGAAGGGCCTTGTGTCATCGACTGCCTGATTCCGGAGGAGGAAGATGTTCTTCCCATGGTGCCGGGCGGAAAGCGTCTTGATCAGATGGTCTTAGGAGGGCTGAAGAAATGATTCAAAAATATCTCCTCGCGGTTCTTGTCGATAACAAGCCGGGTGTCCTGACGCATGTTTCAGGGCTTATCAGCCGCCGTGCCTTCAACATCGAGAGCATCTCTGCCGGCTATACGGAAGATGAAGATGTCACGCGCATCAACATCGTCGTCTCGGTTGCATCGGAAAATGAGCTTGACCAGGTCGTCAGTCAGCTAGGCAAACTCATCGATGTCATCAAGATCGTCAACCTCAGCAAGGTGCCCGCCATTGAGCGTGAACTCGTACTGATCAAGGTCGCTGCGACCAAAGAGACGCGTGCGGGAATCGCGACGGTTGTCGACATTTTCCGTGCCAACATCGTCGATGTGCATCCAGAGGATCTCGTCATCGAGCTTACGGGAACAGAGAGCAAGATTGACAGCTTCTGTCAGGTGCTGGAAGGATACGGTATCATCGAGATTGCCCGCACAGGTGCCATCGCTCTTTCCCGCGGCCCGATTCCTGTCAAGCAGATGTAAGGTAATATATCGTCTGGGTCTTTCGTCCACGTTTTTGCTGCCATACGGCGAAGAATCTATATTGACAAAACATTGACGCGCCCTTATAATGAAGCCTAGTTAAAAGTAGTGTCCAGGCGGATGGCAGATACGGTTTTGTTGCTGGCGTTTGGATGCAAGATCTGTACCTGAGGAGGAAATATCATGTTCCAGAAAACCGATTTTTGGATTGGCCTTGCAGTTGGTGCCGTTGCAGGTATCTTCGGCTATCGTTTCATGCAGGAGCGTGAGCAGCAGCTCGCAACGCTTCAGCCGGCGGCTCCGGCAGGTGAGATTCCGGTGGCAGAGCTTCAGCGCCAGAAGGAAGAGCTCGAGGACCTCATCGCAGCCCAGGAAGCAAAGAAGAACTGAATTTGCACACAGGGGACTGCCATAAGGCAGTCCTTTTTTTAGAGGTATGGATTGAGAATGAATTTATTTGATACGCTTTCCATTCCAACCTCGAAGCTTGATCTCTTTGTGCGCTCCGTTGAAATTGGTTCGTACATGCCAGGCCGCGTCCGTCTTTACAGCAAGAAGATGATTGGAAACACCGCGCTGGAGCGTGAAGTCGAGGAACGACTGACGGCCTTTGCCGAGATCGATTCCGTCAAGACGAGTGCGGTGTCCGGTTCCATCCTCATCACGTATGAGCCGGAGCGCCTTCGCCAAAATGCTGAGCTTCGAAAGGTTGAAGAATACATCATGCGTCATGCAAAAAAATAAGGAGGAAGGTCATGTCATATTTATCCGGTTTCATGATGGGCGCCGCCATTGGCAAGGGCATCCGTCAGTGTTTCAGTGCGCCGGTGTCTCGCAGAGCGGGCATAGTACACGCGGCAGCGCCTGCTAAATGTCACGCGCCGGAAAGCCCGCTTGCACTCGTATCGGCTACGCCGGGACGACGCCGGTATCGCATGCAGCCGATGCAAAAAGAACTGGCGTCCTTTATCGAAGAAAAACTAGGGCAGCTTTCTTTTATCAAGAGCGTGACGGTCAACCCTCAGACAGGAAGCATCGTCCTTCTCTATTTGCCCAAAGCAGATGCTAAAGTCGCCGCTTTTATGCGCGAGATGAAGCGCAGATTGTTTTCCGAAAAGCGGGCGGATGTGCCTGACGAATCGCATGCCGGTGCCATGACGCGCAGCATCCGCGGTACGGGACGCGCGTTTTCCGGCTGGATCAAGAAGAACAGCGGCGGCGTGTTTGACTTCAATATGCTCGTCGCCATCGTCTTTGCGGTGCGCGGGTTTCAAAAGTTTATGACGACGCCGGGAGGGCCTACGGGCGCACAGCTTCTCTGGTGGGCACTGTCGCTTATGAGGGGGTGGCGTACCGTATGAGAAATCCAAAATACGGAAGATGTCTCTTTCGCCTGGCGGCAAAGCTGCCGCGTGAGGCACGGGCAAAGCTCGCTGCGCTCTTTCGTTCCTATAGAAATGTCCATGCCGTAACCGTCGGTGAAGATTCCGTGACCATCTGGTATACCGGCGTCCTGCCGGCACGCGAGATTCAGGCACGTCTCATCGAGACGGTCAAACAACTGAAGGAAGAAGCAGTGACGCCGGCAGAGCATCTTGCAGAATATCGCCGCGATGCGATTTTTTCGCTTGCCAGCTTTGCCGCAATGGAGGTTCTGAAGCGTACGTCGCCACAGATGTTTGGCGCGCTGAAGATCGCACGCAGCCTTCTCGTCCTTGCCATTGCACGCAAGTTCATTTCAAACGGCGTCTCCGGCATGGTAAAAGACGGCCGTCCGAATGCCGATACCTTGACGGCGACGGCGGTCATCGCTTCTGTTTTAGCTGGAAAGCCTGAATCGAGCCTTACGCTTCTGGCCATCTCAAACGGTGCAGAGATGCTCACGAGCTATGCCGCAGAGCGTGCGCGCTCACATATCTCAGGACTTCTCTCGCTCGACCAGCGCTATGTCTGGCTCGTTGAGGGCGAGACCGAGCGCAAGGTTCCGATCGAAGACGTCAAGGCAGGCGACATCATCGCCGCACATATGGGCGAAAAGATCGTCATCGACGGTCATGTCATTTCAGGAGACGCTGCCATCAACCAGGCATCCATCACAGGGGAATCAAATCCAGCGATGAAGCACGCGGGCGCAGCGGTTTATGCCGGCACGGTTGTCGAGGCCGGAAGTCTCGTCATTAAGGTCGAGAAGGTCGGCAAGGATACGAGCCTTGCACATATCGTCCACCTTGTCGAAGAGGCGCAGACGCGAAAAGCGCCCGTGCAGAATTTTGCTGACCAGATGGCAAACTTCCTCGTGCCGGTCTCCTTCCTCGGAGCCGCTATCGTCTACGGCGCAACGCGCGATTGGCAGCGCGTGCTGAACCTTCTCTTTATTGATTTCTCCTGTGGGCTGAAGCTCTCGACGGCAACGGCGATTTCCGCGGCGATTGGAGCAGCGGCAAAGCGCGGCATTCTCGTCAAAGGCGGCAATTATATCGAAGCGCTCGCCGAGACCGATACCGTTGTCCTCGATAAGACAGGAACGCTTACCATCGGCGTGCCGCAGATTTCCTTCGTCCGCACAAAGCAGGGCGTTGCAGAGAAGGAAGCCGTGCTTCTAGCAGCATCGGCAGAAATGCACAGCGTACATCCGCTTGCTGTCGCCATTCAGAAATACGTCAAGGAAAAGAAGTGGGAAACGCCGCATCATAAATCCTCAAAAACCATCGTTGCACGCGGCATGCAGGCCGTCGTTCCCGATTTCGAAGGCTTTACGGGTGGCACGGTTCGCGTCGGCAGCATGAAGTTCCTGAATGAGAATGGCATCAAGAATGAAGAAAATCTCGATGCAGGACTCACGGGTAAAAATCTTCTCTACATTGCCCGCGATAAAGAGCTCATCGGCGTCATCGGCATTGAGGATCCGGTTCGTCCGAAGATGAAGAAGACACTCAACCAGATGCGTCGCTACGGTATCGATGAAGTCGTCATGCTGACGGGGGACAGCAAGGCGGTCGCCAAAGAAGTTGCAAATGCGATGGATATCGACTCCTATCATGCGGAGATACTGCCGGAAGATAAGAGCGATTACGTCAATAAGCTCAAGCAGCGCGGCACCGTTATGATGGTCGGCGACGGCATCAACGATGCGCCGGCACTCGCCTTTGCCGACGTCGGTATATCGCTTGGCGGACGACAGACGGATATTGCAGCAGAATCTTCTGCCGTTACGATTCACTCCGAAGATCCGTCCCGCCTTATGGAAGCACTTCAACTCGGCCGTCGAACGATGGGACTTGTGCATCAAAACTTCTTCGCGACGATTCTTGTCAACAGCTCGGCGATGATCCTTGGAGCCTTAGGCATTCTGACGCCGGTGTGGGCAGCCGTCATTCACAATACGGCAACGCTCGCCGTGGTTCTAAACTCCTGCCGCATCCTGACTCCCTCGAAGCGTGGCTTTGCACGGCGGAGAAAGTAAGCACGTAGCTTGATTCAATGCGCCGTACTCCCTTACCTTATGATCGGGAGTACGGCGTAATTAGTAGTAATGATAATGAAAAAGGTAAAATTCCTTTTTGATCTCGATGGTACACTTACCAAAGAGGAAACGCTACCGATTCTTGCAGAACACTTTGGTATAGAAGATAAGATTTCGGCACTTACGGAATACGCTGTAAAAGGACAGGTCCCGTTTGTCGATTCCTTCATTGAGCGTGTCTCTTATTTGGGTCAATTTCCGGTGGAGGAGGTCGCTGTCCTTTTGAAGGATGTGCCGCTTTATGAGCGTGTCGTTTCATTTATTCATGCGCATCCAACATTGTGTGCTATCGTTACAGGCAACATCGGCGCTTGGGTGGCAAGGCTTGTACAGCGTATCGGTGTGGAAGTGTTTGCATCGAAGGCACAAATTCAGGAAGGAAAGATAGCGTGCTTGTCAGATATTCTCGCAAAAGAAACTGTGGTTTATCGCTTTCAAGAGGCTGGCTATCGTGTCGTCTTTATTGGCGATGGCAATAATGACTTTGAGGCGATGCAAGCGGCAGATTTTTCCATTGCCGCAGGGCTAACCCATGAACCCGCAACATCGCTGCTTGCGATAGCAGATGAAATCGTGTATCAGGAAAAAGCATTGGTAGAGCTATTGGAAGCTTTGTATCTAGGTAGTAAAATAGGATGATAAACAGATGGAGGGCTTATATCATTCATGTCTTAAACATATGAAGGATTTTGAGGAAATCTCTAGTTTATCGGTGAATAAGAGACGGTGAGAAGCTCCTTGATATCACGGATGATCTTTTGATGTGGAAAGGCGGCGAGTTCGTCGTGCGTCGTCATTCCTGTCGTCACGCCGACGAAGGTGAGATTGGCATTTTTGGCAGTCATCGCGTCGGTCACACTGTCGCCGATGTAGAGCGCTTCGTTTTTTTCTGCTTGGAAAAAGGCGAGTGCTTTTTTTATGCCTTCCGTGCCGGGTTTTAGCTCCTTCACATCATCGCTTCCGACGTAGTAGTCGATAAGATCGAGTCCTGCACTGTCGAACTTTTCCTTCACGCGCGAGCCTGTCTTGTTGGAAACGATGCCGAGCCTTGCACCGTTTGCCTTGAGCGTGCGCAGTGTCTCGACTGTATGCGGATAGAAGAAGGTTCCTGCCGTCATGTAGTGATCCGCTTCTATCTTGTAGGCGTCGATAAAGGCGGTGATCTCTTCTTCGCTCTTGTAGCCGGAAAGAATGCGGACAGCATCGCGCATGGGAAGCCCAATTGTCTTTTTTATCGCTGCCGTTGATTTTTGCGGAAGATGGAATTTATCGAACGTAATATGAAAGCACTTCAAAATAGCACTTTCAGAGCAGACGAGTGTGTAGTCAAAATCAAAGAGATACAGTGGATAGTATGACAAGAGAATTCTCCTTTTCAGCTTTTCAGCGATTGATTGGATATGCGAGCAGTATAGCATAGATGCTGGAAAAATGTATGTAGGTATCGGCATCTTTTTCCCTTGGAAGTTTTAGAATCTACGTTACATGTTACGGACATGCGTGCCCCACGCAAACGCCTCGTTACGCAAGCGGTCGTGCACTTGTACGCTGAACAACCGGCGGACTTCTTAAACGCGCTGCGCTTGGACGAAAGAAGTCCGCCGGGGCGTACCGTGCACTTTCCCCGCTTGCTTCACTAAGGTTTGCTTAGGGGCATCGTATTTTTCCGTAACATTTACGGTAGAGCCAAGTTTTATAAAACAGTTGAAGAAAGTTTTGGAATCGAGTAAGATAAAAGATACGGAATTTTAGAAAGCGAAATAGTCTAGGAAAGAGAAGGCGCAATGAAGCATATCGTTATCGACTTGGAAATGAATCCCGTAGACCGGAGCTACCGCGACGTGCGCCGTCATATGCACGAAGAAGTAATCGAGATCGGTGCGGTGCGTCTCGATGCGGATTTTCAAGAAGAAGCGCGCTTCCAGTGCTATGTCTGTCCGGAGTACGGCTCTATCCGGCGGACGATTCGTGAGCTCACGGGCATTACAGAGGAGAAAGTCGCAGGAAAACCGCACTATAAAGAAGCTTTTCATTCGTTCATCGATTGGGTTGGCGACGAAACAGTGAAGATTTATTCTTGGAGTCTGTCCGATGTCAAACAGCTGAGGAGTGAATGCCGCTACAAACTTCCCGACTTTGATATACAGTGGCTGGACAGTCGCTGGATTGACCTTCAGCGCGCATTTGATGACCGTTTGGGTCTGCATCACAGCCTTGCCCTAAAGCATGCACTTGGCGCCATGGATCATAAATTTGAAGGCACGGCGCATACAGCGCTCGACGACGCAATCAACACGAGTGCAATTCTCGCACTCATGCAGGACGAGGTGAAGTTTCGCAGGACGATGCAGCCGGTTATTGACATCTTGCAGCCGAAGGATGAACTCTCGGACTCGATTGGCGATCTCTTCCCAGAGCTCGGTAATCTGAAGCTGGATAAGTAAGGAGCAGGCGATGGAAAAAATGGCAGTCCTCGGGCCGCGCGGTACGCACAGCGAAGCGGCGGCATTCTATCTTACGAGGCATCTTGCAGCAGACAGTAAACTTGTGAGTTACCCCGACATCTATTCCGCTATCCAGGCGGTGGAGGAAGGCGCCGTAAGCAGTGCGCTGATTCCCGTGGAAAATTCGCTCGAAGGTCCGATCAACATCACGCTCGACACGCTCGCGCGAAGCGATACACTTCGTGTAATACGCGAGCTTGTCTGGCCTGTACATAATTTCCTGATGGCAAAGCCCGGCGTAACCAAGTCGTCTGTTCGCTGCATTCTCTCACATCCACAGCCGATTTCCCAGTGCCGCACACTGTTAAATCAAGCTTTTGCCGGCGTCGAGGTTGTCGAGGTTGCGAGTACGGCACGCGCAGCCGAACTTGTCGCGGCGGAAGATGCGTGCGAAGGATGGGCAGCGATTTGTACAGAGCGCGGCGGCGAGCTGAACGGGCTTACGGTTCTTGCGCGCGACGTTCAGGACAATATGGCAAATGCCACGCGTTTTTTTGAGATTGTCCGCAGGGAAGTCCGGGTGCCAGAGGCGAGAAAGCTTGCAACGAAGATGCTCGTCATCTGTCAGATTGACGGTGCAAAGGCTGGTGCCCTCTACGATGTTCTGCGCGAATTTGCCGAGCGCGGTGTCAATATGACGCGCATCGAGTCCCGCCCCGCGCGGACGACACTCGGCGCCTATATTTTTTTCTTTGACCTTGAACTTGGAACGGATGAAGAGGCCTTGCGCGATGCATTGGATGCCGTCTCGAAAAAGAGCATCTGGCTGAAAGAACTCGGCGCCTTTCCCATCCTTGAGGTTTGAGATGTTGACGTTTAACGCATTTCGGGCGCTGGCTGCACTTGTCCTTTGCTCCGTGGCAGGCGATTGAGAAATTTTCCTTTACAGAAAAGAAAGGATATGCTATAATTTTTTTATTCGCACGGCGTGCAGAAGATGGAGAGGTGTCCGAGCGGTTGAAGGTGCTTGACTCGAAATCAAGTGTGGTTCATAGCCACCGTGGGTTCGAATCCCACCCTCTCTGCCATTGAAAAAGCAAGCTCTTGCGGGACTATCCCGCGGGGGCTTTTTGTGTGTTTTTCTTTTGACAGCAGGCTTTCTTCAATGGTATACTGCTTTGTAGTTAGCGATTGGACTAGACGAGGGGTACACGCATGATTTTTGACAGTCACACCCATACGAAATTTTCCGCAGACTCGGAGATGCGCGCGGAAATTGCTATCATGGACGCGTCGGATAAGGGCGTTGGCCTTGTCTTTAGCGACCACTATGATCCGAAATTTCCCGGTGAGCAGGATTTTACCTTTGACAAAAGAGCTTATTTTAAGGAATATCATTCGTATGCCGGCTCAAAGGTGCACCTTGGCGTTGAGGTTGGTATGCGCGAGGATACACTTGCGGAAGTTCTGGCATTTGTCGAGGATGAGCCCTTTGACCTCGTCATCGGTTCTCTTCATATCATGGAGGGAAAGGATCTCTATGAACCATCCTTTTATGAGGGCAGGGAAAAGGCAGAACTCTACCATGCGTATCTAACGCAGATGGCGCAGCTTGTTTACAGTCATGCCTTTGTCGATGTTCTCGGGCATATCGATTATATCTGCCGTTATGCACCGTTTTCTATCCCCGACATTACCTATGGTGACTTTGCGGAGGACGTAGACAAAGTCCTTCGCGCCGCTATTGAGACGGAGACGACGATGGAACTTTCGACGCGCCGCTTTGAAAGACGCACGGCACGAAAGGAACTTTTCCCCATTTACAAGCGCTATTACGATCTCGGCGGTCGGTATGTGACATTGGGGTCCGATGCGCATACACAGGATGCGATCGGTGCATTCTTCTTCGAGGCAGAGGAATTCGTGAAAGAAGCAGGTCTGCAGATTGTCACTTTCTGTGGACACCGGCTGCAAATCTGTTAGATGGTGAATGGCCGGTTGGGAAGGCAGCGAGAAAAACGTATGGAATCTCAAGAAACTGCATCTATGAAAGAGCTGCTCACGCGCATGGCACGTGTTTTAGGTGAGCCGAAGCATTTGAAGCTTCGGCTCTTTGTTGAGGGGCTGATCATCGGGAGCCTCACGGGTCTTGTCATTGCGCTCTTTCGCTATCTGCTCATACTGTCGGAGAACTTTCTTCCGCGGCTTTACAGCACGCTTGCTGCTATGCCCATTTACCTCATTTTTTGGCTTATCTTGCTCTGTTTTATCGCATGGATTCTCGGAAAAATTGTGATGAAAGACCCGATGACGGCAGGATCCGGCATTCCGCAGATCGAAGGTATTCTTGCGGGCGAGATGCAGATGAATTGGGCGCGTGTCCTCGCTCTGAAGTTTCTCGGTGCGGCTCTCGGCATCGGTGCCGGGCTCTCGCTTGGGCGCGAGGGTCCAAGCGTCCAGCTGGGCGCCTGTCTTGGCTCGGGCGTCAGCCGCCTGACGCATCGTGCGTTTGATGAGGGGCGCTACCTTCTTGTGACGGGGGCGGGCGCCGGGCTGGCGGCGGCATTTAATGCACCGCTCGCGGGCGCGGTCTTTGCCTTCGAAGAGCTGGCACATACGTTTTCACCCTATGTGCTCATTGGGGCGATGTCCGCAGCGATCATGGCGACGACTGTGACGCAGCAATTTTTCGGCATGGCACCTGTCTTTCACTTAGGCGAAATCCCCGCCGTCGATGCAGGTGCGAATTTCTTTCTGCTTGTATCGCTCGGGCTTTTTGTCGGCGTCGTTTCGCTCGCCTTTAATCGTTTTCTTATCTTCTTTCTCGAGAGGAATCGCCGCTTTTCTGTGCCCGCTTGGGGAAAGGCACTTCTTCCGCTGCTTATCTCTGTGCCGCTCGGCTTTTTTCTGCCGGAGGTGCTCGGCGGCGGAAGTCCGCTCGTCGATTCGCTCGTCACTGCGCCGCATGCGATCCTATTTCTCGTCGTGCTCTTTTTGGGAAAGTTTTTCTTCACGATGTTTGCCTTCGGCTCCGGCGTTCCGGGCGGTATCTTCCTGCCGATGCTCGTCCTCGGCGCACTCGCGGGAAATATCTTTGCCGCAGGCGCAGAATCACTCGGCGTTCTTCCAGCGTCCTTTGCTGTCTGTGCAATTGTCTACGCGATGGCAGGCTATTTCTCCGCCGTCGTAAAGTCGCCTATTACAGGTGTCATTCTCATCATGGAGATGACCGGTTCTTTTGCGCACCTTCTTCCACTGATGATCGTTTCCATGGTTGCTTACATCGTTGCGGATCTCACGGGAGGAAAGCCCGTCTATGAGATGCTCCTCGCACGCAATATTGCCTTGCAGAAAAAGGCTGCATCGGCCTATCGTGCTCGCCTTGCGGAAAAGATGGGAACGAAGGAAGTACACGAATAGAAAAAGCCTCCCGCTTAGGAGGCATCTTTATCGTATATATAAAAAAGACTCCACGTTGTGAAGCCTTGCTTTTTTATGGAGCTGATTATAGGACTTGAACCTACGACCTGCTCATTACGAATGAGCTGCTCTACCAACTGAGCTAAATCAGCATGTTATCCGCTGCAACATATGTCGTGCACAGCTGATAAAACATAGTATAGTAGAAGAGCTTCGTTTTGTCAACAACTTTTTTGCTATTTTTGAAAAACTTTTCTCAGGATGTATGGCAATGCGAAGGCTTTGAGAAAATTCTTTTGCATGGTTTTTTCTGCAAAAGAGCAGGGGTTTATGATAAAATGAAGGTGTACATCGATAAACATTGCAGGCAGCAATGTACAGACGCATGGGAGAGTGAATAATGGCAGAAAATCGTAAGCCCCCACAGAATATTGAGGCGGAAGAGAGCGTGTTAGGCGCTATGCTGATCAAAAAAGACGCCATCATAGAGGCGGCGGAGATGGTGTCGGATCGGGATTTTTATCGTGAGGCGAACCGCGTGATTTTTTCCACGATGCAGGAGCTAGCAGAGGAGGGAGAAGCCGTCGATATTGTGACGCTAACCGATCGCCTAAAGCGCGGCGACATGCTCGATAAAGTCGGCGGCATTGCCTATGTGACAAAGCTTGCGAATGCCGTGCCGACGGCAGCGAATGTTCACTACCATTTAAAAATCGTCAAGGAAAAGGCGGAACTGCGCCGTCTGATCGATGCCGCGACAGAGATCGCGGGCGCGGCGTACGAGGACAGCCAGCCTGTCGATGCTCTGATGGACGATGCAGAAAAGCGCATTCTCTCCGTTGCGGGTGAACGTGGCAGCGGGAGTTTTGAACCGATGAAGAACATCGTCATGCGCACGTTTGAGCGCATCGGTTCTTTGTATGAGTCGAAAGGCGGCATCACGGGTTTGGCGACGGGGTTTCGTGACCTAGACTGTCTGATGAGCGGCCTTCAGCCGAGCGACCTCATATTGGTCGCTGCGCGTCCCTCGATGGGTAAGACCGCCTTCACACTGAATATCGCAAGCTACGCTGGGCTTTCCGGGGCACGTGTCGCATTTTTCTCGCTCGAGATGAGCAAGGAGCAGCTGGTTCAGCGCATTCTCTGTGCCGAAGGCGGCATCGACTCGCAGCGAGTCCGCACCGGACAGCTCTCCTTCGAGGAGTGGAATTCCCTCGTCTTGACGAGTGACCGCATTGCGCGCTCACCGATCTTCATCGACGACACGCCGGGCATCACGGTCATGGAACTTCGATCAAAGGCGCGGCGCCTGCAAGCTGAACATGGGCTGGATCTCGTCATCATCGACTACTTGCAGCTCATGCAGGGGCGCTCGAGCAAGAGCGGCGACAACCGCCAGCAGGAAATCTCTGAGATCTCGCGCTCGCTGAAGTCGCTCGCCCGCGAACTGAATGTTCCGGTCATCGCGCTCTCGCAGCTTTCGCGCTCCGTCGAAAGCCGCCAAGTCAAGCGCCCGATGCTCTCTGATCTGCGCGAATCAGGTTCACTTGAGCAGGATGCCGATATCGTCATGTTCCTCTATCGCGAAGATTATTACGACAAGGATACGGAAAATAAGAATATTACAGAAGTCATCATCGCCAAGCATCGCAATGGTCCCGTCGATACGGTGAATTTGTTCTTCCAAAGGGAATTTACAAAGTTTCGCGATCTTTTGCAGGAATGATGAGACAGAAGACTGTCTTTCTGGCATGGAACTTCATCGCAAGGGGAAATCAGATGAAGTACATCAGGCTCTCTGCCGCTTTTTCTTCCGCCACAGCAATCAGCAATGTGTCAAGTGTGACGCTTTCAAGAGAGTCCTTGATCGCATGGTCGAGCGGCGCGTAAAGCCGGCTTTCGAGTGCGCGGTCGAGCTCCGGCATTCTGTCGGGGGATGCGGGAGCGGCTTTTTCCGTCAACGACAGCTCGATGGCATGCAGGATGTCATATGCTGTGATCTCACGCGGGCGGCGAGAAAGTCGGTAGCCGCCTTGACTCCCCTTGATGGAGTTTACAAGCTCCGCCCGCTTCAGCAGAGAAAAGACCTGTTCGAGATAGATTTTCGAAATGCCGAGGCGCTCTGCAACACTGACGATCGTCACGGGAGCGCCTGTGTCGTATTTATGGGCAAGATAGGTCATTGCGGCCAGCCCGTAACGGCCTTTTGCAGAAATTTTCATGGAAGTACTCGCTTTCTATACGATGGAATGAAGATATGTTTTTTCAGAAAACTTTTCTCATAAAGCATAGTAAACCAAGTGGATTTTGTCAATCCCTGTTGACAAGAGAAAGAAACAGTGCTACCCTATAAGTATATCTTACATATATGTATTTCAAAAACAATGAATCGATATAATCCATGATAGGGAGGAACACATTATGGCAAAAGTCTATCAAAGCGTCACTGAACTCATCGGGAACACCCCGCTTCTCAAGGCAAACAACTTCATCAAAGCGAACGGTCTCAAGGCGAATATCTTCGTCAAACTTGAATACTTCAACCCTGCCGGCTCTGTCAAGGATCGCATTGCAAAGGCGATGATCGAAAAAGCAGAAAAGGAAGGCAAGATCAACAAGGATACCGTCATCATCGAGCCGACGTCCGGCAATACGGGTATAGGTCTCGCGTCCTTTGCGGCAGCGCGCGGCTACAAGGCCATCCTCACCATGCCGGAGACGATGAGCGTCGAGCGCCGCAATCTCCTGAAGGCCTACGGTGCTCAGATCGTCCTGACCGAGGGAGCAAAGGGCATGAAAGGCGCGATTGCAAAGGCGGAAGAACTCGCAAAAGAGATGCCAAACTCCTTTATTCCCAGCCAGTTTACCAATCAGGCGAATCCCGAGTGCCATGAGGAAACGACAGGACCTGAGATCGGCGATGCACTCGATAATCAAGTGGATGCTTTCATCGCCGGCGTCGGCACGGGCGGCACGCTGACAGGGGTCGGTCGTTACCTCCGGAAGAAGAATGCGAAAGTTAAGATTGTCGCTGTAGAGCCGGCCTCCAGCCCGGTTCTTTCGGAGGGGCAGGCAGGCCCGCATAAGATTCAGGGCATCGGCGCGGGCTTTGTGCCGGAGACGCTCGATCCGAAGGTTTATGACGAAGTCATCAAGGTGTCGAACGAGGATGCTTTCAAGTATGGCCGCCAATTCAGTCAGTCGGAAGGCGTCCTCATCGGCATCTCTTCCGGTGCTGCGCTCTTCGCAGCGATCGAGCTTGCAAGGCGCCCAGAGTTTGAAGGAAAGAACATCGTAGCTCTGCTTCCGGATACCGGCGACCGCTATCTGTCTACGGAACTTTTTACAAACTGAGATACGGATTAAGATAAAAGGCGAAGCCGAAGGGCTCCGCCTTTTATCCATTCATTCCACAAAAAAAGCAGCCAGCAGCTGCCTGACATCCATATGGCGGAGAGGGTGGGATTCGAACCCACGGTGCGTTGCCGCATCACTGGTTTTCAAGACCAGCGCCTTAAACCGCTCGGCCACCTCTCCATAAAGAATTAATTTTATTATAGCAGAGATGGGGCTTGCTTGTCAAATAAAGAGGAAGCTGATATAATGAGCGAGGCACCGTTTGGCGGAACCTTGTTCTCGAGGCTTCCGGGGCGAAGGGAGCGTGCTTCACTGCCTTCCGTATACTATGAAGTGAGATGGTTTGCAATGACGATTGCATTTTTTGATTCCGGGATGGGCGGCCTTTCTGTTTTGCACCATGCAATGCACGAGATGAAAGGGGCGTCCTTTCTTTTTTATGCAGACGAAGACCATGTACCGTACGGCGTGCGTTCGAAGGAAGAGATCATGGTCTTTGTTCGCGAAGCCTTTGACTTTTTGGTGGAAAAAGGCGTGGATGCGATTGTCACTGCCTGCAATACGGCAACTTCCGTAGCAGCGAAGGCGATGCGGGCGCGCTACGACATTCCGATCATCGGCATGGAGCCAGCGGTGAAGTTCGCGCTCGACCGCGATGGAGCGCATCGTGTGCTCGTGACGGCGACACCGCTCACTGTGAAGGGAAAGAAGATGCAGCGGCTTTTAGGCCGTGTGGACAAGGCGCATCTCGTCGATCTTCTTGCACTTCCGGAGCTTGTGTCCTTTGCGGAAAGGCTGGAATTTCGTTCGCCTGCTGTGCGGACTTATCTTGAAAAGGAACTTGCGCCGTACGATCTCGAAGCGTATTCTTCGCTTGTCCTGGGCTGCACGCATTTTAATTATTTCAAGGAAACGCTGCGGGAAATCTTTCCTGCACATGTGAGCCTGCTGGACGGCAATGCGGGAACTGTGCGGGAAGTGAAGCGGCAGCTTGCCGCATGCGGCATCGAGGTGCGCAGCGAGGCGAAAGAAACGACGTATTATTACTCGGGAAGACGCGTCGAAGGGAAGCAGGAATTAGCGCGTCTTCACGCGTGCCTGAAGCAGCTCGATAAAGTCTTTTCCATTGTTTGATATGTTTCGGCTGGGTCTGTTTGGATTTCGAAAGGAGGGCTTGCCATGCCCGACAACATCGAGTATCATGTCAATTTTTACGATACGGATGCGATGGGTGTCGTGCACCATGCAAACTACATTCGCTGGTTTGAGATGGGGCGCGTCGCCTATCTCCATAAGTACGGCATCACGCTTAACGCCATGATGGAGGACGGTTTTGTCTTTCCTATTACAGAGGTTCGTGCAAAGTATGTTTCGCCGGGGCATTTTGACGATACGCTCGTCATTGAGACGCGCGGAAAAGTACTGACAAAGGTGAAAATGGCATTTACCTATCGCATCTTTCACAAGGAAACGGGCAGGCTTCTCGTCCGGGGCTTTACGCAAAATGTCTTTACGGATAGGGAGACCGGCAGGATCACACGCCTGCCGAAAAAGTATTATGCGCTTCTTGCGCATGCGATGGAGGATGAAGCCGCCTGGCTCGAGCGTCAGGGCGAAGCGGAAACAGCGGGGAGGAAAAACGCTTGACTATCTTATACTATGCAGTTCATATCATCATAGCCGTCATCATCGTCGGCTATCTCTTGGGGAGACTGATTCTTTCGATGCTCGGAAAAGAAGACATCCGCGTCGATACGAGTGCTCCGTTTACGGTTGTAGAAAAAGACAGCGAGCATATCACGCTGAAAAAGCGTCTGCCGTATCATAACGAAGGCGGATCTTGTGCGACAATCATGGATGCATTCAACCGCATCCAGCTGCCGTACGAACAGTTTGACGGCATCGAGGCACGCGGCAAGGCAGAGCGCGAGGGCGAGGTTCGTGCGGACGATTACTTTGAGGCCGTTCTTATCCAGAAAAAAGGCGACAAAAATGGTGAGGATAAGCTGAACATCGATGCCCTCGTTACGCTGCGTCCACGGGGTAAAAAGAGCCTTGCGGAGGCACTTTCTGAGATGACGGGCAAGAACGTCGACCTTGCGATGGATTTCATCTGGATGGAGACGGGGCGCACGCCTTGGCATTACCGCAAGATCCGTTTGGAAATCGGCGCATTGGAGCTTGCAAAGCTCGCCGGCGTTACACTGAAGGAAAGCTGAGGAGGCATCGCAACCGTTATGAGTAAAAAAATCGAAATTAAACGCATCCCGGTGCCTACGCGCATCTTGACGGATAAGGACGACATCATCGATAGCATTGCGGCGTACACGAAGGGAAAGATCGGTCCGGATGACCTCCTTTGCTGTGCGGAAAGTGTCGTTGCCATAACACAGGGGCGCTATGTTCGTCCCGAAGATCTGAAGATTTCCCGTGTGGCACAGTTCTGCTGCCGTTTTATCCCCGACTATGGCAGCCTCGCTTCACCGCACGGCATGCAGTCCCTGATGGATGTCGAAGGCAAGTGGCGCGTGGCATTTGCCCTTTTTGCCGGCTTCTTCGGGAAGCTCGTCGGACAGAGCGGTCTCTTTTACAAGTGGGGCGGCGAACAGACGGCACTGATCGACGATGTGACGGGGACGATGCCGCCGTTTGACAAGTGCATCGTCTATGGTCCGGCACAGCCGTATGACGTGGTCAAGAAGATCAAGTCTCGTCTTGGCTGCTACGGCGCCATGATCGCGGATGTCAACGACCTCAACCGCTCGCGCGTCGTTGGCGTGACGGACGGCACAAAAGGCCTCTTTGCGGCAAAGCTCCTGCTCGATAACCCGTTTGGCAACGCGAGTCAGAAGACGCCGATCTGCATCTTGAAGAACTACCGCCAGTACCAGGAGAAGCACGCGTAATGGTGCGCTTTAGGAATCGTGCGGCGGATGCACTGCGTCCCTTCTCGATGACGCGCCGCTTTCAGCACGGCCCTGCAGGCTCGGTGCTGATGACCATGGGAAACACAAAGGTCATATGCGCTGCATCGGTGGAAGAGCGTGTGCCGTTCTTTCTTCGCGGAACGGGGAGAGGGTGGATTACGGCAGAGTATTCGCTTCTTCCGAGTGCAACGGCAGAGCGTACGCCGCGCGAAGCTGTTCGTGGCAGGCAAAATGGCAGGACGCATGAAATCGAACGGCTGATCGGAAGGGCGCTTCGTTCTGTCGTCGACCTCGAGGCACTTGGCGCGCGAACCATTCATATCGACTGCGATGTCATTGAAGCGGACGGCGGTACGCGGACGGCAAGCGTCACGGGGGCATTTCTCGCACTGGTTGAGGCATGTGCGACGTTTTTTAGCAGGGGAAAGGATCAGAAGTTCCCCGTCAAGGACTTTCTAGCTGCCGTCAGCGTTGGCATCGGAGAGACGGGCGAGCCGCTGCTTGACCTCTGCTATGCAGAAGATGCCGCTGCCATCGTCGATATGAACATCGCGATGACGGCGGCAGGTGGTTTTGTCGACCTGCAGGGCACGGGCGAGGGAAGGCCGTATACGCGCGAAGAGCTCGATAGGCTGTTAATCCTTGGTGAAAAAGGGATAAGGGAACTTATCGCAGCACAGAAAGAAGCTTTGGGGATGGATCTGTGCTGGCTGGTCGGACGGGTAGGATGAAAGAGTAAGATTTATGCAAAAACTTGTCATTGCTACAAAGAACGCAGGGAAGCTGCGAGAGATGCGGGACATGCTTTCGCACCTTTCGGTCGAGGTCGTGTCTCTGGCAGATTTTAGCGAGCTTCCCGATGCGGTGGAAGACGCTTCTACGTTTGCGGGAAATGCGCGAATCAAGGCGCAGTTTTATGCAGATGCCGTGGGCTTTCCCTGTCTTGCCGATGATTCCGGCATCGAGGTTGCAGCGCTTGCGGGGGCGCCGGGCGTCCACAGTGCGCGCTATGCAGGTGAGCATGGCAACGATGCGGCGAACAACGAGAAAATGGTCAGAGAACTGAAAAAACTTGGGATGGCAGAGTCGCCGGCAGACTATCGCTGTGCCATGGTCTTTGCCATCCCAGGCGTGAAGCACGCGAAGGCTTTGACGGAGGGGCGCGTTGATGGCAGAGTTGTTCTGACGCCCCGCGGCGAAGGCGGTTTTGGCTATGACCCGTACTTCATTCCCAAGGACTATCCTGAAAAGCATATGGCAGAGCTCACGCAGGCGGAGAAAGAAGCGATCAGTCACCGTGGCCGCGCCCTTCGCCGGATGTTGGAAAAGTTGGAGGCATATTATGCTGGTCGGAATCATCAGTGATACGCACGGGGATGCTGCGGCGATCGAGCGTGTCGCCGCACACCCTGCTGCACAGCGGGCGGCGGTCTGGCTGCATGCGGGCGACGTTGCGCCGGATGCCGGCTATCTTGAAAAGCTCCTCAGCAAAAAGGTCTATGCTGTCGCAGGCAACTGTGATTGGCCAAACCCGAACGTGAAAGATGAGTGCGTCCTTACGCTTGCGGGACATAAGATCTTTTTGACGCATGGGCATAGCTACGGTGTCCGATATACGACGGGACTTTTCAGGGATGCAGCGCTGGCCGTAGGCGCAGATATCGCGGTTTACGGGCATACACATGTTGTGGAGCGCAGCATTGGTGTGCTGACGGTTCTGAACCCCGGAAGTGCCGCAAGACCGCGCGATGGTCCAGAAGGCTCTTTTATGGTGGCGGAGCTTATAGAGGGTGAGCTGCCAAAGGTCGAGGTCATTCGCCTCTCGTCGGCAGAAAAATAACAGAATATACAAGCTCTGCTCAGGTACTTTTGAATATCTGGTGCGAAAGGGAGGTTGTCTCATGATTTTGGATCGGTTGGAAAATTTGCCGCTTGGCAAGTTCCAGTACAAGCTGCTCACGGTGACGGGGCTCGGCTGGCTGTTCGATGCGATGGATACCGGGCTGATTGCTTTTGTTCTGCCAGTGCTGGCAAAGGAGTGGAGCTTGACGCCGGCGCAGACCGGCTGGATCGGTTCAATTGGCCTGATCGGCATGGCGCTCGGCGCGGTGCTGGCAGGAATGGTGGCGGATCGCATAGGGCGCAAGCAGGTCTTTACGATTACCGTTCTCCTCTACAGTGTATCGACGGGACTCTGTGCCGTGGCTTGGAGTTATGAATCGCTGCTCGTGTTCCGCTTTCTCGTGGGCTTTGGCTTGGGCGGTGAACTTCCCGTTGCGGCGACGCTGATGAGCGAGTACGCACCGGCAAAGATGCGCGGCCGCTTCATTGTCCTGCTCGAAAGTTTTTGGGGACTGGGCTGGCTCGCAGCGGCGTGCGTCGCCTATCTTTTGATTCCGGTCTTTGGTTGGCAGGCCGCCTTCCTCATCGGTACGCTGCCCGCCCTCTATGTCTTCCTCCTGCGGCTGCATATGCCGGAATCCATTCGCTACCTGCTTTCCAAGGGGCGTGTGGATGAGGCAAAGGCAATTCTTCAGGACATTGAGCGTCAGCTGCATATGCCGAAGCGCCCGTTTCTCGACCAGCTCGCGCCGGGCAGAGTTCAGGCAGAGCACGTCGAGACGCCGGGCTTTACGACACTTTGGGCAAAGGGGATGCGCCGCCGTACGGCGATGCTCTGGCTCGCGTGGTTCGGCATCGTGTTCAGCTACTACGGAATCTTCATGTGGCTGCCGTCCATTGTGTATACACATGGCTTTGCCATCGTCAAGACCTTTGAGTATGTGCTTATCATGACGCTCGCACAGCTGCCGGGGTACTATGCGGCGGCGTATCTGGTGGATGTGATCGGGCGGCGTTACACGTTGGGCTTGTTCCTCCTGATGAGCGGCGTTTGCAGCTATTTCTTCGGCAATGCGGGGGAGGTCTGGGCGCTTCTTGTCTGGGGCGCAGCGATGAGTTTCTTCAATCTCGGTGCATGGGGCGTCATCTACACCTATACGCCGGAGCAATATCCGACGTCGATGCGTGCGCTCGGCAGCGGTTGGGCGGCAGGCTTCGGGCGCATCGGCGGCATGATTGCGCCGATGCTCGTCGGCGTGATGCTCGCAAACGCATTTCCGATGAGCGGCATCTTTATGCTGTTCGCGGCGGTCTTTGTAATGATCTCCGGCACGGTGCTCTTCCTTGGCCGCGAGAGCAAGCAGCAGACGCTTGAAGAGCTGGAGCAGTCACTCGACTAACAGCAAAGATTTTATAAAATTTTCATAACGTGTGTGAAAAAATCCTACGAAAAAGTAGGATTTTTTTCTTTGTTGTCGAATTGCTTTTATCATGTGAATCTTGTCACATAATCCTTTTGGAAAGGGCTTCAATAATGAACGCGGTTCATTATTTTTCGCGGGTTTGCGGGCTTTTCTTTCTTGAAAGATCGAGGCAGATGTGATATTATTATTTACGATAATGATAAGTTGTGTTTATAGGAGGGTTTACTTTGCGGGAACTTGATGCAAAACAAATCACGGAAAATGTCGCAGAGATGTGCAAGGAAGCGGCATATTATCTGCCGAAGGATGTCTACGAAGGCTTAAAGCGTGGCCGTGCATCGGAGAAGTCTCCAGTCGGTCAGGCAGTTCTTGACCAGATCATCGAGAATGCGGAAATCGCACGCGCAGAAGACCGTCCGTACTGTCAGGATACGGGCATGACGATCGTGTTTGTGGAAGTTGGGCAGGACCTTCACATCACGGGTGGTCTCTTAGAAGATGCCATCAATGAGGGCATTGCCAAGGGCTATACGGAAGGCTACCTTCGCAAGTCGGTCGTTTCAGAACCGCTCTTCAACCGCGTCAACACGAAGAACAACACGCCGGGCGTCATCTACACGCAGATCGTTCCGGGCGACAAGCTCAAGATTACGGTTGCACCGAAGGGCTTCGGTTCTGAAAATAAGTCCGGCGTCCGCATGCTGGTTCCGGCAGACGGCGTCGAAGGCGTCAAGAAAGCCGTCATGGATATCATCCTCCATGCAAGCATGAACCCGTGCCCGCCGATGGTCGTCGGCATCGGCATCGGCGGTACGATGGACCGCGCAGCTCTCTATTCGAAGAAGGCACTCACCCGCTCGATCGACGAGCGCAACCCCATGCCGGAATATGCGAAGCTGGAAGAAGAACTCCTCACACTTATCAATGAGACGGGCATTGGACCGCAGCTCGGCGGCACGACGTCGGCGCTCGCTGTCAATATCGAGTGGGGCCCGACGCATATCGCCGGTCTTCCTGTCGCTGTGACCATCTGCTGCCATGCAATGCGCCACGCATCCCGTACGCTCTGATTTAGAGGGAAGCTTACCATTTTATCAAAGGAGAGGTATTCATGGCAGAAGTAAAACGCATTCATACACCTTTTACGGAAGAGATGAGCCGCACGTTCCACATCGGCGACAATGTCCTCATCACGGGTGAGATCATCGCTGCGCGCGACGCAGCACACAAGCGCATGTGCGAGGCACTGGCAAAGGGCGAAAAACTGCCGGTCGATTGGCAGAATCAGATGGTTTACTATCTCGGTCCGACACCGGCAAAGCCAGGTGATCCTATCGGTTCCTGCGGTCCAACGACCTCCGGTCGTATGGACGCTTATACGCCGACGATGCTCGAACAGGGGATCAAGGGAATGATCGGCAAGGGCTCCCGCTCGAAGGAAGTCGTCGAGTCGATGAAGAAGAACGGTGTTACGTATTTTGCAGCTGTTGGCGGCGCTGCGGCACGTATCGCAAAGTCGGTTAAGAAGTACGAAGTTCTCGCATACCCAGAGCTTGGCCCGGAAGCCGTTGCTCGCCTGACGGTCGAAGATTTCCCCTGCATTGTCGTCATTGACAGCGAGGGCAATAACCTCTACGATGAAAACCAGAAGAAATATCGTACGCTCAAGGGCTATTGATATAAAGGGCTTTCCCCTTGGAACTAATTAGGAGGTATGAAATGTTTCATGTAACTTTTTACCTGCGCCGCCTTCATTCGTTAGTCGGCCTTCTGTGCATCGGCGGATTTCTGCTCGAGCACATTTTGACGAATGCGCGCGCCATTGCAGGTCCTGAATCCCTAAATGGTGCGCTTGCCATGATGGAGCTGATTCCACGTCCGATCTTCCTCGGTCTTGAAGTCGGCGCCGTCGCTGTGCCGCTTCTCTTCCACGCGATTTACGGTATCTACATCGCACTTCAGGGAAATAACAACCCGGGACGTTACGGCTATGTCCGCAACTGGCAGTTTGCCCTGCAGCGCTGGACGGCATGGATCCTCATCCCATTCCTTATCTGGCACGTCTTCCACCTGCGCATCCTCACGAAAGCGATCGGCGGCACGCCGATTTCCTATGAGCTCATGCACAGTCTCTTCACGGGTCATCCGATTGTTGCCATCCTCTACGCGATTGCAATGATTGCAGCTATCTTCCACTTCTGCAACGGCATCACAACTTTCTGCATGACGTGGGGCATCGCAAAGGGCCCGCGTGTTCAGACGGTCATCGGTGTTCTCTCCATGCTCCTCTGCTTGCTGCTCAGCCTTGTCACGATTGCGTTCATGGTCAGTTACTTCGTGAAGTAAGTTGTGGTTATACACTAGAAGGAGAATATAATGGCTAAAAAACCAGTAAAAGTCATCGTTGTGGGCGGCGGTCTTGCCGGCCTCATGGCAACGCTTAAGATTTTGGAAGATGGCTCGGAAGTCGACCTCTTCTCTTACTGCCCGGTCAAGCGCTCCCATTCGCTCTGCGCACAGGGCGGTATCAACGCCTGCATGGATCTGAAGGGCGAGCACGATTCCGTTTACGAGCACTTTGACGATACGGTCTATGGCGGCGACTTCCTCGCAGATCAGCTCGCCGTCAAGGGTATGGTCGAGACGGCGCCGAAGATCATCAAGATGTTCGACCGCATGGGCGTTCCGTTCACCCGCACGCCGGAAGGCACGCTCGATATGCGTAACTTTGGCGGTCAGAAGAATAAGCGTACGATTTTCGCAGGCTCCACGACGGGGCAGCAGCTCCTCTACGCGCTTGACGAGCAGGTTCGCCGTTGGGAAGCGAAGGGCGACGGCAAGCTCCGCAAGTTCGAATACTGGGAGTTCATCCGCGTCATTAAGAATAAAGACGGCATCGTTCGCGGCATTGTCGCACAGAATATGAACTCCAACGAGATCAAGTCCTTTGCAGCTGACGTCGTCATGCTGGCAACCGGCGGCCCTGGTCAGGTTTACGGTCGCTGCACGGCATCCACAATCTGCAACGGCTCGGCAGTTTCCTCTGTCTATCAGCAGGGCGCAGAGCTCGGCAATCCGGAATTCCTTCAAATTCATCCGACGGCTATTCCGGGCTCCGATAAGAACCGTCTCATGTCTGAAGCATGCCGCGGCGAAGGCGGCCGTGTCTGGGTTTGGCGCAAGAACCCGGAGACGGGCGAAAAAGAGCGCTGGTACTTCCTCGAAGACATGTATCCGGCATACGGTAACCTTGTTCCGCGTGACGTTGCAAGCCGCGCGATCTACAAGGTCGTCGTTCACATGGGACTCGGTATGCAGAATCCGAACCGCGTCTATCTCGATCTCTCGCACATCCCGGCGGACTATCTCGAGCGCAAGCTCGGCGGCATCCTTGAGATGTACGATGATTTCGTAGGCAAGGATCCGCGCCAGGTTCCGATGGAGATCTTCCCCTCCATCCATTACTCGATGGGCGGTATCTGGGTTGACCGCAAGCATCACACGAACATCCCGGGGCTCATGGCAGCGGGCGAGTGCGACTACCAGTATCACGGTGCAAACCGCCTCGGTGCAAACTCGCTTCTCTCGGCGACGTATTCCGGCCTTGTCGCAGGCCCCGAAGCCCTCGCTTATGCACGTTCCGGCGAGCTCGGCAAGGCGCTTTCGAATGAAGAGCTCGAAGCTGCACGCAAGGAGTGCGTCGATGAATTCGACAAAATCCGCGCGATGAACGGTTCTGAAAATGCGCATAAGCTCCATCATGAGCTCGGCGACATCATGTACAAATATGTCTCCATCGAGCGCGACAACACGGGTCTTGCCGCGTGCGTCAAGGAACTCAAAGATATCCTCAAGCGCTGGGACAACATCGGTCTTACCGACCATGGCTCTTGGGCGAACCAGGAAGCGATGTTCGTTCGTCAGCTTCGCAATATGATCATCTATGCACAGGCTGTCACGCAGTCCGCACTCGGCCGTGACGAAAGCCGCGGTGCACATGCAAAGATCGTTCTTGAAAACGAATGGAAGGACATGGATGCGGATCTTAAGAAGCGCATCCTCGATAAGGTCGGCGAGCCGACTTTCGATCCTGAGACGCATCGTGCACACGACAAGAATGGCGACCTCGTCTTCTTCGAGCGTGACGACAAGCGATTCATGAGGACGACGATTGTCAACTTCGACAAGGCAAACGAGGCGCCGGTCGTCTCCTACCGCGAGTTCGAGCATTCTCTCATCAAGCCGCGTCTCCGTAACTATGCAGTCGCGAAGAAAGAGTAAGGACAGGGGGAGAAAGAAAAATGGCAGAACAGAAAAAAGTAAGATTCATCATCGAGCGCCAGGACGGCCCCAATGAAAAGCCGTATACGCAGGAGTTCGATGTCGATTATCGCCCCGGCCTTAACGTCGTTGCGGCGCTGATGGAGATTCAGAAGAATCCGGTGACGGTCGACGGCAAGAAGGTCGCGCCGGTCACTTGGGAATGCAACTGCCTCGAAAAGGTTTGCGGCGCTTGCATGATGGTTATCAACGGTAAGGCACGTCAGGCATGCTGCTCACTCATCGATAAACTCGAACAGCCGATCCGCCTGCAGCCGGCGCGCACGTTCCCCGTCATTCGTGACCTTTTGATCGACCGCTCCGTCATGTTCGAAAGCCTCAAGCGCATTCATGGCTGGATCGATGTGGACGGCAGCTGGGAAGCGCCGGACGCACCGCGCCAGATTTTTTTCAAGCAGAAGACGGCATACGAGATCAGTCACTGCATGACCTGCGGCTGCTGCCTCGAAGCCTGTCCAAACGTCGGCCCGCAGTCCGACTTCATCGGTCCTGCTCCGACGGTTCAGGCATATCTTTTCAACATCAATCCGCTCGGCGCCTACAACAAGGAAGCGCGCCTGAACGCATTGATGGAAAAGGGCGGCATTACGAGCTGCGGCAACAGCCAGAACTGCGTCGAGGCCTGCCCGAAAGAGATCAAGCTCACGACTTACCTCGCACAGCTCAACCGCGATGTCAATAAGCAGGCGCTGAAAAATATCTTCAACCATTGATGCTGTATAGGATTGCGACCGACCGGTAAGGAAAGAATCAAGCCCCCTGAGAAAGCTGCGATTTTCTCAGGGGGCTTTCAATGTATACAGGAAAATCTTCTTGAAGAAAGCGGGGGAATCGTCTATGATATAGGTCAGATATTTTGGAAAGCGGCGTGTATCGCTCAGGAAGCTTTTTAAACATATCGTATCTATGGGACGCAGAAAGAGGGGGAGGCGTTTGATGAAGGAAGCGTGTAAGGCAGGCGAGGTAACGCTCTTGGGCAATAAGAATGTAGCGTATTCTTATGATTACTGTCCGGAGATTTTAGAGACCTTTGAGAACCGCCACCAGGAGCGCGATTATTGGGTGAAGTTCAACTGTCCGGAGTTCACGGCGCTCTGTCCGATTACGGGTCAGCCGGATTATGCGACGATCTATATCTCGTATGTGCCGGATATGCGCATGGTTGAGAGCAAGTCGCTGAAACTCTACCTCGTCAGCTTTCGCAGCCACGGCGACTTTCATGAAGATGTGGTGAACGTGATTCTGTCAGATCTTGTGGCGCTGATGCAGCCGAAGTACATCGAGGTCTGGGGAAAGTTTCTGCCGCGCGGCGGCATCTCGATCGATCCCTTTGTGAATTATGGGCGTGAGGGTACGAAGTGGGCGGAATTGGCAGAGCATCGGTTCCGCATGCATGACCTTTACGCAATGGATAAGGTGGATAATCGGTGATACAGCAAAAACGCGTGGCACTGATCAATGATTTGACAGGATTTGGCCGCTGCTCGATTGCGGTGGAGCTGCCGCTGATCAGTGCGATGAAAGTACAGGCATGCCCGCTGCCGACAGCGATTCTCTCGGTACACACGGGATTTCCCGATCATTTTCTCGACGATTACACGGCGCGCATGATGCCTTATATTGACAGCTGGAAGAAGAACGGACTGTGCTTTGATGGGATTTCGACGGGATTTCTCGGTTCAGAAGACCAGATCGAAATCGTGCTTTCGTTTGTGCGCCGCTTTAAGGCAGCAGGAACCTGTGTTCTCGTTGACCCGGTGATGGGAGATGCAGGCAAGATGTATGCATCGTATACAGACGTGATGTGCCGGAAGATGAAGCACCTCTTAAAGGTGGCAGACATCGTGACGCCGAATCTGACAGAAGCGTGCCTGCTGCTCGATGAGGCATACCCGGAAGGCAAAGCGGTGAGCGAAGAGCGGCTCATCGATATGGCGAAAAAGCTGGAGGCGGAAGGGCCGCGTGCGGTCGTCATCACAGGGCTGAACTGTGGGGAAAGCGTCGGAAATTTCATTTATGAAGGCGGGACGTGCGAGATGGTACTTGCGCCTAGAATCGGCGGCGAGCGCTCGGGCAGCGGCGATGCCTTCGCTGCCGTTGTTATGGCGGCGAGCGTGCAGGGGATGCCGCTTACCGATGCCGTGCGCCTTGCGGCAGATTTTATCACAAAGTGTATTCGATATGCGGAGGCACTTGAGCTTCCGTGGAATTACGGACTTCCTTTTGAGGAGTACCTTGGAGAGCTGGCAAAGTCATGATTGTTTATGCAACACACGAAGGCGGCAGGTATCTGCCGCTTGATGAATCGCTGCGCGAAATGCCTACAGGGAAGCGCGGCATCTATGTGAATATCACAAATCAATGTAACTGCGCGTGTACATTTTGCCTGCGCACGATGAAGGAGATGCGCGAGGAGTCGTCTCTCTGGCTGAAAGAGGAGCCGAGCGTCGATGAAGTAAAGGCAAAACTCGACGGCGTGCCGTGGGATTACGCAGGGGAAGTCGTCTTCTGTGGGTTCGGCGAGCCGACGATGCGCCTTGATGCGCTGTTAGAGCTGCTGCGCTATGTAAAGGCGAAGCACCCTCAAATCCCGACGCGGGTGAATACGAACGGGTTGGGAGAACTTGCCAATGGAAGAGAATTCGCGGCAGAGTTCAAAGGAATTCTCGACACAGTTTCGATCAGTCTAAATGCCTCGAATGCAGAGCGGTATTTCGAGCTTACACGGGCAAGGTATGGGCAAAAGTCGTATGAGGCGATGCTGACCTTTGCACAGCACTGCAAACCATATGTGCCGCATGTGGTTTTGACGGTGGTGGATCATGTGGAGGATTCGGAAGAAATCAGAAAGTGTCGTGCCATCTGTGAAGAACGAGGGCTGACACTTCGCGTACGTGTGTACGAGGACTCTTGAGTATACAGAATGTCGATGTGCTGCTAGAAAATCAAATGCGAATTAGGCGCCCGTAAGGGCATCCTGTTTGTATAGAAATTTTTGATTATTTTGTAAAGTAATAAATATTTATTATTCTATATAGAATAGTTATATTTTACGATAATAATAAATATTTTAGGAAAGAATAATGTAAAATGCTTGACAAATATTTTCAATAGTTTTATAATAAAGGCAAGCGTTGAGGAAAAAGGCTCATGCGAAACTTTTCCAAGGGAAATAGAGAGCTTTCCGAAACACGATGGACATGTTTTGTTCTGACAGCAATGGATGCACGAAATAGCATCTTCCGAAGCGCATTCGAGGAAGTGCCGCCTCATACAGCAAAGTTCGGGAAAGTGCTCTGTAAGAGGAGATACCGAAAGAGCTTGATTTATTGAGGTTCTACGATGGTGTTTGATGAAAGTGCGCTGTATACTCGCGACTTTAGTCGTAGGGAGTTCAGGCAGCAATAAGACAGATAATTTCAAATGCTCGATAGAATCTAATTTTAACAGGCAGAGGCGCAGGGAATGGACGTAGAGTGCAACGAAAGGTATGGACAGCGAGTAAATGAGCTGAACGACAGTTGCAGGCCATGACGTGGTCGACCTCTTTATCCGCTCGGGAAAGCGTTGAAAGAGGTAATGAGCAGGAAGGAAACGCAAGGGTAAAAGGGTTCAGAAAAGAGTTCTGCTTGCCATCGGAAAGCGGAGCTCAGACCGAAACAGATGTATGATAGAAATCCTCGATGGAAACCAAACGCAGCTGCAAGAACCGAATAGTATCAAGCAAGAGGAGTTTCAAAGCGTTTCAATAATTTCTAAGCTCAGATAGCCGTGCGAGTGTGACCGTTCAAACACCAGTGGCGTTGTGCACCATTGCGCAAAAAAGGCATTACGGATAGGTAGGTGTATATCCGTAATGCCTTTTCTCATGCTGTTTTTCTGTTTTCAGCGGTTATTTTTGTTGGAACCTACCTGTGTCAGGCAGGCTTCAAAGATAAATTGGTTGGCGAGTACGTTCCAGTTCGCAGAGTTGATCCTGGCAGCTTCCTGCAGAGAGCGCCAGGCATCGGCATACTTTTTCTCACCGATGTAGACGACGGCCATGGCATTCATCGCATTGGCGTGCTGCGGGACGAGGCGAAGGGCAGCGGAGAAGTACTCTCGTGCCTTGGCGTCTTTCTTTGCGGCGTGCTCGAGGAGCCCTGCGTTGTAGTAGGCCTCCGATAGGCTCTTGCTTTCCCTAAACAGCCTTTCATAGGTCTTTCGCGCAGCGGCGGCATCGCCCTGCGCTTCCTGTGTTAATGCAATGTCGTAGATGGCTTCCGGTATGTGCTTGTCGAGCTTTAATGCCTTTTCAAAATCACCGGTCGCCTTTTTATACTCGCCGCGCGCATAGTAAACGGTGCCGCGGTAGACGTAGCTGCGCGCATCGTTCGGGTGGTCGGCAAGTTTCTTTTCCGCAAAGCGCATGGAGGCATCGCTTCCCGTCGGTGCCATCGCATTTTGCCAGAGACGGAGGATGTCTTCGCCGTAGCGCGTGCCGGGAACCGCCCAAACGCCGTTCAGCTTTGTCCACTGGGGAATGTGACCGAAGACGTCGGGGCGGTACTTGCGGACAAGTTCATAGCGCGGGTCGACGATGGCAGCTTTCGGCCGTTCGGCAGATGCATAGGCTTTTAGATGCTGGATATGGGCGCGGACACCGATTTCCGCACTCGGAAAGCTTGCGCCCTTTTCGTGACTGCCGGTAGCGCCGAGGCCGCAGTAGTTGTTCTGCGTGGGGGAGACATCGCCGCCGTAGGCAAAGAACCCGGTTTCTTTCATTGCCTGTGCAAGTGCGATATCCCCGCGAATGCCTTCACGCTCGCCTTCGGTGTAGTAATAATGGACGAGATCCTTGACGCTGCAGGTGATCTTCGGCTGAGAATTTTGCTTCAGAAGGTAAGCAGCCATCTGCGCTTCTGTCGCTTCGGCGCGTCCCAGAATCGTGGTCGTGGGGGAGGCTGCCGGTTGGAATGGCTCGTGATGGGCGGGTGCAAGGCGGAAGTTGACGTTTTTAATAGCCGTTTCGTTCACGTGCCCCGGAAGTGCCGCGGGAAAGTTTGGGCGTGCGGGAATCGTGCGCTCGGCAACGGGAACCGCGGTCTTTTCCGCTGCAAGGCAGCTCGGCGCAAGTGCTGTGAGTGCAGTCGCTGCAGCGATGGCTGCAAGCAGTTTTTTTGCATGTGTCTTTCGGATGAGTTTTTCGTATCGCATGAAGTCGCTCCTTTTTAAAATCATTGCTCTATCATTATATCGATAGGATGTTTGACTGTAAAGACGTTTCAAGTACTTGGCGGATATGCTGTTTGGTGTTATCCTAATAATAAATTAGGGAGATATATTTTATTATAAAAAGGGAAGGATTTCATGCGTGTGGTGGTCGATAAAGACGTTTGTGTGCGCTGCGGCATGTGCGTGGGCGCAGCGCCGGCGGTCTTTTGCATGACGGTGGATGGTATAGCAAGTGCGCCAGAGATTCCACAGGAATTTTTAGACGATGCCATCCAAGTGATGGAAGACTGTCCGGTCGGTGCCATTCGCATTGCTTGATTTCCCTGTTGCTGTGATACATCGTATTGCCAATGGCTTTTGCTTCGGTGTATAATGAAAGGAAATGAGCATATAGCAGCGGGCAGAGCGCAGCAAGAGGAGGGATGCATTCGTGGATTTGGAAAGGGCAGAACGCGCAGTGGCGGATTTTTTGGCAGCGCTTGACGTCGATATCGAAGCGGCGGAGATGACGAAAACGCCGGCGCGTGTGGCAAAGATGTATGCGTTCCTCTTTGACGGCTTGCACAAAGAGACGGCGCCGGTTTGGGGCGAGACTTTTGCGGCAGGCGCCGGCGGGCTCGTCGCTGTCCGCCGAATTCCCTTTTACTCGATGTGCGAGCATCATCTCGTGCCGTTCTTCGGTGAGGCGAGCATCGTTTACCTGCCGCAGGGAGGGCGTATCGCAGGCTTTTCAAAGTTTGCGGCGCTCGTCGCGCTTCTCTCGCATCGTCCGCAGCTGCAAGAGCGGCTGACGCGCGAGATTGCCGATGCTGTGCGGCGGGATTTAGGCGCTCGCGGCGTTCTTGTGACGCTGGAAGCGCAGCAGCTGTGTATGACGATGCGCGGCGAGGTCGCGCATGAGACGCGGACGCTGACGACGGAGCGCAACGGCATTTTTGCCGAAGATGCTGACCGCTGCCGCGAGGCATGGCAGCTTCTCGGTGGTGAAAAGAGCTGACGACAGATGATAAGGCAGGGAAAGGCGGAAATAAAATGGCTGAGATCATGCGCCCCGTGCGCACGTATACCTTCCGAAATGGCAAGAAACTGACCCTTGGCAGACACACGGTCGTCATGGGGATTTTAAACGTCACGCCGGATTCTTTTTCTGACGGCGGCAAGTGGAACGATGTGGATCGCGCGTTAAAGCATATGGAGGAGATGGTCGCCGCGGGGGCGGAAATCATCGACCTCGGTGCGGAATCGAGCCGTCCGGGCTTTCAGGTCATGCCCGCGGCGCAGGAGATTGCGCGCCTTATGCCTTTCCTGGAAGCTGTCGTGCGCGAATGCCCCGTTCCTGTCAGCGTCGATACCTTCAAGGCAGAGACAGCACGGGAAGCGGCAAAGGCGGGCGCAGATATGCTAAATGATATCTGGGGCTTGCAGTATGCGCCGGAATATGGGGAGATGGCGCGTATTGCAGCAGAGTTTGACCTTCCGATCGTTGTCATGCACAACCAGGAAGGCACGCGTTATGATGGAGATATCATCGCTTCGATGCAGGATTTTTTTCGAAAGAGCATTGCGCTGGCAGATGCAGTGGGTTTGGCGCGGGAGAAGATTATCTTGGATCCCGGTATTGGATTCGGCAAGACGGCGGAGGGAAATCTCGAAGTACTGCGGCGTCAAGAAGAGCTTCTCACGGTGGACGGCACGCCGTATCCACTTCTCCTCGGCACGAGCCGCAAGAGTTTCATCGGTGCGGCACTCGATTTGCCGGTGGAAGAGCGCATGGAAGCGACAGGGGCAAGCTGCGTCGTCGGCATATTAAAGGGTGCCGCTATCGTGCGCGTGCATGACGTTGCGCCAATCGTTCGCATGTGCCGCATGACGGATGCAATCTTGAAAGGAGTTCGGTAATTTGGCAGAGTGTGGGGCACGTATGGACAGCATACGTCTAGAAGGGCTGGAATTTTTCGGCTATCACGGATGCCTTGCAGAGGAGCGAACAAACGGGCAGATATTTTTCGTCGATGCCGAATTCTTTTTCTCCCTGCGTGCAGCGGGAACGGCGGATGACCTTAAGGCAACGGTGAACTATGCAGAGGCCTATGAGAAAATCAAAGCGGTTGTCGAGGGCGCACCAAAGAACCTGATCGAAACTGTTGCGGAAGAAATCGCTTCGGTGCTGCTCTCTGCCTATCCGTGCATGGAAAGGGTGCGCATCTGCGTCCACAAGCCCCATGCGCCAATTGCTGGAAAGTTTGCCGATGCAAATGTCACCATCGAGCGGGAAAGGGGACACTGACATGGCAAAGTGCTACATTGGACTTGGGTCAAATCTCGGCAGCCGCGGGCAGACGATGCGTGCAGCACTGGGGGAAATCGCGAGGATGGACGGCGTCCGCCTCCTCGCCGTGTCTCATTTTTATGAGACGCGACCATGGGGAAAGACGGATCAGCCGGCTTTCCTCAACGGCGCGGCACTTATCGACATCGAGATAAGTGCGGAAGATCTCCTCATGCGCTGCCATGCGATCGAAGCGAAGTTTGGACGAAAGCGTATGGCAGGGGGAGAGCATTGGGGACCGCGGACGATCGATATCGACCTTCTCTTCATGCCGGGCATTTGCCGAAGCTCTGCCCCCATTCTGCCACACCCCTACATGAAGGTACGCGCCTTTGTCCTCGTGCCGCTGCTTGACCTCTCGCCGGAGCTAAAAGTCGGAGGCACAAGCATTCAAAGCCTTCTAGCAGCGCTTCCAAAAGAGGAAGTGGAGGGGGTCAAGCGTTCGGCAGAGCTCAGCGATCCATATCCCATATCTCTTATCGCCTGCATGGACAAGAACCGCGGCCTCGGTCACGAAGGTGAGCTTCTCGCCAACAACAGTGAGGACATGCGGCATTTTCGCGCCTTGACCTTGGGCGGCATCGTCATCATGGGGCGGCGAACCCAGGAATCCCTTCCGGGCGGGCACCCGCTTAAAGGGCGCATCAATATCGTTCTTTCGCAGACGAAGAGAGAGATCGAGGGATTTTGCGTCTGTAAGGATGAAGAAGAGCTCTTCGCGGTTCTCGGCGAGCTCGCCGAAGAGCGCAGAGAGGCAAAGCTGCCACCGCAAAAAATATGGTGCATCGGCGGCGCATCCCTTTACCGCATGCTTCTTCCCTATACCGCAGAGGCGTATCTGACCGAGCTTACCGGGGATTACGATGCTGATGTCTTTCTGCCGGAGCTTACGGAGTTCACTGCCATTTCCACAAAGCACGGCAAAAACCTGCGCTATTGCTATCTCGTTCGAAAGGAAAGTGCTTTTCTTGGAAATCTTTCATAACGATTGGAAAGAACTGTTGATGCCGGAGCTCGAAAAGCCGTATTATAAAAAGCTGCGCACCTTTCTCATCGGTGAATATCGGACGCACCGCATCTATCCCGATATGTACAGCATCTTTAACGCACTTCACTATACGGCGTATGCGGATGCAAAGGTTGTCATCCTTGGGCAGGATCCGTATCATGGGCCTGGACAGGCGCATGGGCTGTCATTTTCTGTCCTCCCCGGCGTTCCCGCACCGCCGTCGCTCATCAATATCTTCAAAGAGCTTAAGACAGATCTCGGCTGCACAATGCCGAACAACGGATGCCTAAAGCCGTGGACAGAGCAAGGCGTTCTGCTCTTAAACACCGTCCTAACCGTCCGCGAACATCAGGCAAATTCACATCGCGGCATGGGTTGGGAGACTTTTACCGACCGCATCATCGAGCTCCTGAACGAGCGGGAGAAGCCGCTTGTCTTCATCCTATGGGGAAGTCCTGCGCGGCGCAAAAAGTCGATGATTACAAACCCGCTTCACTTTATCATTGAAAGTCCGCACCCCAGCCCCTTTTCCGCCGACCGCGGCTTCTTTGGCAGCCGCCCGTTCTCGCGTGCCAACGAATTCCTAAAGAGCACCGGCGAAACGCCCATCGATTGGCAGCTGCCAAATATCTGAATAACAGTTAGCGGCATTTTTTATGAGTGGGGGCGTTTTTCGTATAAAAACAGCCGCTGCAAAATTTCTCGCAGCGGCTGTTTTATGTGTCTAGATAATTTTTGAGGGATTAGCTCTTTGTGATGGCAATGCGTCCGCCGATGCTTAAGACAGGGAGCGTCGTCTTTCCCTTCACGATGATCTGTCCTGGCATCGAGCCTTCTCCATTGAAGACAATTGTACAGTGTCCTTCTTCACGGACATTTTCGTTGACCGCGCTGCCGACCTTCACCACCGTGTATTTTGCACTGCCGATGATGAGTTTGTCGCCGACTTCGATTGTGCCGGAAAGATCCGCCGGTGTATGCTCGACGACCATATCCGAAAGATTCGGGCGGATGCCCTCATCGAGCAGGATCATACTGCTGTTGTTTTTTAAAAAAGCCTTTGCGAGATTTCCGATGGATGTTATCTGGACGTCATAAATGTTTTCCATAAAAAGACTCCTAGGATACAAAAGGCGGAGGCTTACGATAAAAAGCTTCGCGCCGGTGAAAAGATGGGTGCAAGGATGCTAAAAAGCCTTTTTCATCCGCTGCACTTCCTATTATAGACGAAAATTCCCAGGATGAAAAGAACGGAATGCATGGATACCTAGCACTGGACAGTATTTCTAAGAAAGTGTATATGTATTTACTTTCTTTCGCAAGAAGTCTCCCATTTCTATTGGGATAACCGCAGCAGTTTGAGAAACCTCGCTTCAAGTCTAAAAAGATAGGTCATTTCTCATATTCTACGAACAGTCAAAAAGACTCTGTCAGATTAATTTATGTACTTTATCGTTTGCTCATTCGTTCTTTCTTCTAAAGAGATTGTACTTGACTGTGAGGACGAGGAGACCGCTTAGGAGCATGGCACCGCCCATGATGAAGTAGCCGAGGTCAAAGCTGCCTGTCGTAACCTTGACCCATGCCATCATATTCGGGCCGACCCAGCCGCCGAGGTTGCCGCAGGAGTTGATGAGGGCGATGGAGCCCGCAGCGGCGGGGCCGGTGAGAAAAGTTGTTGGTATCGTCCACCAGACGCCCATGGCGGCGTGGATGCCGATGGCGGAAAGGCAGACGAGGATGAGGGCGATGGTCAGGTTGCTGGCAAATGGGGAGAGCGTGAGGCCGACGGCGCCGACGAAGAGCGCGCCGAATACGTGCCAGACTTTATCCCCGGTGATCGTCGCGGTCTTGCTGATGATCAGCTGTACGATGAGTGCCGCCATCATCGGAATGGCGATGGCGCCGCCGAGCAGCGAGGTCGAAAGGCCGGAAAGTTCTTTGAGAACGGTCGGCATCCAGAAGTAGAAGCCCCAGAAACCGACGACCCAGAGGAAATAAATCAGGCAGAGTTTCAGAACTTTCGGGTCGCGGAATGCCTTGAGAACGGAATACTTTTTCACACGCTGCATGGCTTCGCGTTCTTTTTCGTAATTTTCCGTGAGGTAGGTCTTTTCTTCGGCGGAGAGCCAGCTGACTTGGTTGGGGCGATCCTTTACAAAGAAGAAGAAAAAAGCGGCAAAGGATAGCGCCGGGATTGCCTCTAGGATGAAGAGTTCCTGCCAGCCGCGCAGCCCGAAGAAGGAGGATTCCAGCAGGATGCCCGCAATCGGAGCGCCGAGGATGTTCGAGAGGAGGAGCGAGGTCAGCATGAGGCTCGTTGCGCGTGCGCGCTCACCTGCTGTAAACCAACGCGGAAAGAGCACAGAGTAAATGACGGGGTACAGGCTCGCTTCCGATGCGCCCAGAAGGAAGCGGCACAGGTAGAATTGAAATTCCGTCGTGATGAAGGCCATGAAGATGCAGACGAGTCCCCAGGTGAACATGATGCGTGCGATCCACTTCGTTGCGGAAAAATGCGCCGCGACAAGGGAACCCGGGATCTCGAACAGAAGATAACCGACAAAAAAGATGCCGGCGCCTGCACCGAAAACTTCCGGCGTGATCCAGGGCAGATCCTGCGTCATCGTGAGCTTTGCATAGGCGATGTTGACGCGGTCAATGCAGGCGATGATCGAGACGAGGAAGACCGGCAGGATGATGCGCCAGTCTCGGGCGCGTTTCATATGTTTTAACATTGCGGCATCCATGATAAGACCTCCAAAAATGAATAAATAAAAAAACCGTCCCCTTTCAAGGGACGGCTGCAAACCGTGTTACCACCCAGTTTCCATGCAAAAGCACGGCACTCGCTTCGTACACCAAGCACGGACGAACGTGAATCGAACGTACTATCATACGCGGCCTAAATAACGGTGGGCTGCCGTAGACGCTTATTAGCAAAGGGCGTTCAGCGCAATGCCTCGAGGATGATTTTCCGTTTCCTGCCACCGCCGGCTTTCACCATGCCCGGCTCGCTGTGTATGGGTGAAGAAGCTTACTCGTTCCTGTCACAGGCTGTACACAATATGTGGATGTTTGTATTAACGATGCCTATCATAACGCTGGAAAAGACATTTGTCAATCCACCGCAAAAAATTCTTATCAGAATGCAGGGACGCTTCTAAGTTTTAGCTGCGGGGTGCATCACTCAGCGGCTTCCACGCAGACGTTTACATCGTAGAACGTGCTGCCGCCGCCGCGATCCGTTTTGCGCTGACTGGTGAGCATGTTGATGCCGCGGCCGTTTTGGCAGAGCTCGCGCCACCATACGCCCTCGGTGACGACGGTGCCCTTAGGGGCGTCTTCTGTGATATGCAGGGTGAAGCGGGCGCTGCCGCGTTTGTTCTTGCAGATGACGGAGACGCCTGTTTTTAAATGGAGCTTTTCGGCGTCTGCCGGGTGCATCTTGAGCATCATGATATTGCTTCTGGTAAGCTCTGTGCGCTCGTTGAAGGAGGAATCCAAAATGCGCGGGTCTGGAGCGCTGATGAGGTGAAAGGGCTCGTCATCGCCCGTCGCCGGAAAGTAGTCGGGGAGCTTTGGTTCTTCCGCTTCGTTTACGATTTGAATCTTTCCGGAGGGCGTCTTAAATGCCATCTTGTAGTCTTCGCTTACGGGAAGTTCAACGGGCCTTCCTGCTCGCAGTGCTTCGACATCGAAGGGTATGTCCCACTTTTCTGCTGTGTGGTCGATGAGTTCATCGACCAGCGCATCTTCCGTTTTGTCGAAAAAGGGATTGTCGATGTCCATCGCCTTGGCAAGGAGGCGCGCCGTGTTCCAATTGGATTTTGCCTCGCCTAAAGGCGGAATGCAGGCGTGGGCGATCTCTAGTGTATAGTTGCCGTAAGAAGCGTAGATGTCACTGTGCTCAAGACTGGTCGTTGCGGGAAGAACGATGTCGGCGTATTTTGCCGTGTCGGTCATATAGCGTTCGTGGACGACGGTGAAGAGGTCTTCGCGCAAAAGCCCTTCTGTGACCTTTGCCTGATCCGGCGCGGTGCATGCGGGGTTCGAGGCGTAGACAAAAAGACTTTTGATCGGAGGATGATTCTCTGTGGTCAGCGCGTTTCCAATCTCGATCATGTTGGTGGCGCGCACGTTCTTTTTAAAGTCCGGCCGCTGGACAAGCGCTTTGTCGAGTGCCTTGCTGCCGGCAACAGCGGAGAGCATGCCGCCGCCTTTTTTCGCCCATGCGCCGACAGCCGCGGGAAGGATGGCGAGCAGGCGCGTTGACATGGCGCCGTTCGTGTAGCGGGAAAAGCCGCTGCCGATGCGGAGAAAGGGCGCGCGAGCGCGGGCATAGACATGGGCGAGCTCGGCGATTTCTTCTTCCGTGAGCCCGGTGATCTCTGCGGTTTTTATAGGCGTATAGCGGGGAAGGATGCGCATCTTCAGCTCCTGCCAGCCATGTGTGTGTTTCTTTAAAAATCCTTCGTCTGTGAGACTTTCTTTCGCCAGAATGTGCAGGATGCCGAGGGCGAGGGCGCCGTCGGTACCGGGGCGGACGATGAAAGCGCGGTCTGCCTGTTTTGCCGTCGGCGTCCTATAGGTGTCGATGGCAAAGATCTTCGCACCCTTTGCCTTTGCCGCGCGCACGTCGTGGGCGAAGTGGATGTCGGTCGCGAGCATGGAGAGGCTCCAGAGGATGATGAGGTCGCTTTTCTGCGCTTCCTGCGGGCGAATGGCGCGGGTATCCCCCATGACAGCTGCCCAGCCATGACGCTTGGCGGGGGAACAGATGGTGCGGAGGAGATCGCTGGCGCCGAGCTTGTAAAAGAGCGCATGGTAGCCGTCGTGCTGGACACAGCCCATCGTGCCGGCGTAGGAATACGGCTGAATGGCTTCGGCGCCGTAGGTCTTGATGATGTTCTTCCACTGCGATGCGATTTCCTGCACGGCATCCGCCCAAGAAATCGGCTTAAATCTTCCTTCGCCCTTCCTGCCCGTGCGGCGAAGCGGCGTCAGAAGGCGGCGTTCGGAATAAACCGAGCGCTCGTAATGCGCCATCTTTGGGCAGAGCGTGCCGCGCGTAAAATGGTGCTCGGGGTCGCCGGTGACGCGGACGGCGCGGCCGTTTTCAACTTCAACGAGAAGGCCGCAGCAGTCGGGGCAGTCGAATGGACAGACAGAGCGCTGGATTTCTTTTTGCATGGGGGTTCTTTCCTTTTAGAATACGGTATTACTTTTCGCCGGATGAGCCCTGCTTGGCAGATTGATTCGATTTTGCGCAGCGATGTATGAGATACTCGTTGAGGGCGGTGGAAAGAAGCGCTGCTAGAAGTGCGAGCGCGCCGATTTGAAGGTACAGCCGGCTGTTAAGGCTCGTGCTGAGTGAAATCGAAAGGAAGGTCATCGCCTCTGCAAGGATAGCTGCGAAGATGAGCGCCGGGAGCTTTAACCGGACGCGCAGAACTTTGCAGATAAAGTAGACAATGAGAACGGTGACGACAATGCATGCAGATGTGATAGGAATAAACAATGATAAAGTCACTTCCTTGCTGTATACTGTCAACATGGCGATTTCTTTGGCGAGAGGCGCCGAAAGATATGAATATTATGTCTTATTTTCGGCAAATATGCAAGGAATCGTCGGTGATGAAAGTTTTGTCGGATTCTCTTTCGCCGTAAACACTAAAAACGCAGGTTCCTATAGCTTGTATGAAAATTTTTTGAAAAATTTTTCATAAACCACTAGCCGTCAGAAAGATAATTGCATATAATAAAAGAGAAGTCATGCATGGAAAGAATTTTTCTTTTTGTGGGACGGAAAAGAATAAAAGAATGAACCAACGATGGGAGAGATGAAGTATGACTACAGCAACGGCAAGTATTCAGAACAAGACGGGGATTCATGCGCGTCCGGCATCGGTCTTTGTGCAGACAGCAGCAAAGTTTAAATCGAAAGTTGAGATCGAAGCGAACGGCAAGAAGGTTGATGCAAAGAGCATCCTTATGATCATGAGCCTGGGACTGGCTAAGGGCACGGATGTCAAGCTGATAGCAGATGGTCCGGATGAGGAAGAGGCGGTAAAGACGCTGAAGGAACTCATCGATTCTAAGTTCGGCGAAGAATAATTTTCTGGCAGTCTCCGGCGCGTCCGAAGACTGCCTTTTTTTCTTGAAGCGATAGGCGGTTGGCTCTGTAGATATCTACGGGGCGCTAGGGGGGGAACAACATGGCAGAAACAATTCGCGGCAAAGGCGTCATCTCCGGCATCGCGATCGGAAAGATCATGCTCGCAGGGCGCAATCTCGACAGCTATCTGGTGAACTATGTGCCGGAAAGCTTAGAGACGGAAGAGAAAAAAGCACAGGAGGCCATCGGTGCCGTCGCTGAAATTCTGCGCGAGAGCATCGAGCGGCTGCAGAAACAGGATATGGGCGAGCAGGCTGCCATTATGGAAGCACATCGCATGATGGTGCAGGATCCGATGATGACGGAAAAAATTATCGAAAAGATCCAGGCGACGAAGTCTGCGCCACATGGCATCTTAGAGGCTGCAGAGGAACAGGCGAAGATGTTCGAGCAGATGGCGGACGAATACTTTGCCGCGCGCGCCGTCGACCTTCGTGATGTGGGCAAGCGCGTTGCAAAGTACATCCTCGGCGTCAAAGAGCCTGAGATCGGTGAGGAAAAGGTCATTCTCTGCGGCAGGGAGATCGAGCCTTCCGTCATCGCAGGGATGCCGACGGAAAACATCGCGGGCGTCATCTTGGGCTCCGGTTCGACGACAGCACATGCGGTCATCATCGCAAAGGCGCGCGCCATTCCGACCATTGTCGGCCTCAATAAGGAGAACCGCATCGACAAGATCAAAGACGGCGACCATGTCATTCTAGACGGTGAGCGCGGCGAAATCGTCATCAACCCGACGCCAAAAGAGCGCGCAGCGTATGACGAGAAGATCAAGAAACAGCAGGAACTCGCCCGCCGCTATGCAGCACTCAAAGACCTTCCTGCTGTTACGACGGACGGCGTCCGCATCGACCTCATGGCGAACATCGGCAGCCACATGGATGTCGACAATGCCCTTAGCTACGGCGCAGAAGGCGTCGGTCTCTTCCGTTCGGAGTTCGTCTTCATGGGGCGGGAGGAAATTCCCAACGAAGAAGACCAGTTTAAGGCGTATAAAGAAGCGGTTGAAAAGTGCGGGGGCAATCTCTGCGTCATCCGCACGATGGATATCGGCGGCGACAAGCCCTTGCCGTACCTCAACATTCCACCGGAAGAGAATCCGTTCCTCGGCTATCGCGCCATTCGCATCAGTCTCGAGCGCCGTGACCTCTTCCTGCCGCAGCTGAAGGCCATTCTTCGCGCGGGCGTTTACGGCAAAGCGGCGATCATGGTGCCAATGGTCATCAACGTCGGGGAATTCAAAAAGGTCAAAGAGTTTGTCAAAGAGGCAAAGGTCGAGCTTGCGCACGAAAATAAGGCGTATGCCGACGACGTGCAGGTCGGCATCATGGTCGAGACGCCGGCGGCAGCCATTATGACGCCGGTTCTCGCAAAATACGTCGATTTCTTCTCCATCGGCACGAACGACCTCGTGCAGTATACGCTTGCCTGTGACCGCGGCAATGCGAACATCGCCCAACTCTACAACCACTTCAACCCTGCGGTGCTCCGCTTGATTCAGACGACGATCCGCAGTGCGAAAGAAGCGGGTATCTGGGCGGGGATGTGCGGCGAGATGGCATCCGATCCGCATGCAGCCGTTCTGCTGCTCGGCATGGGCATCAGCGAGCTCTCGATGAGTGCGCCGTCCATTCCGCGCGTCAAGGAAAAGCTCCGTTCTGTCAGCTCCATGGAGGCAAAGGAGATCCTTGCCGGTGTCATGAAGATGGAGGACGCCGACGAGATCAAAAACTATCTCGCAAAGATCCTTTGATGACGAAAGCCGCGAGTATGCGGCTTTCGTCATCACCTTCAGTAAAGCTCTTTCGTATAGGCACGCCGGGCAGAAAGAAGATTTTGCAGGCGTGCCTTTTCATCTCTTTTTTATTGAAGGTATGGTATGCTTTAGCAAATGTTTTTTCGAGCTCAAAAGATCCGAGGCTGGGAAGTCAGGGAGGCATTTCATGTCCGTACGCAGAATTTATGTAGAAAAAAGACAGGGAACTTTTGATGTTGCAGCGCAGCAGCTTTGTGACGATCTCATCGAGACGTTCCGCCTTGCTGATCTGAAGGCAGTGCGCATTATCGCGCGCTATGATATCGAAGGTCTCTCCGATGAGGAATACGAACAGGCGAAGTACACCGTCTTTGCAGAGGCGCCGGCTGACTGCGTCTATGAGGAGGAACTGCCGAATTTCTCCGATGCCCGCATCTTTGCGGTGGAGTATCTGCCCGGTCAGTTTGACCAGCGGGCAGACAGTGCGGCGCAGTGCGTCCAGCTCGTCACGGCAAAGGAGCGGCCGGAAGTTCGTACGGCGCTCGTCTACGTTCTCGTCGGCCATGTCGATGATGCACTCTTTGAAAAGATCAAGAGCTACGTTATCAACCCGGTCGAAAGCCGTGAGGCATCGCTTGAAAAACCGGATTCCCTCGCCTTTCTCGCTGATGAGCCGGCGGATGTCGAAGTGTTCGATGCCTTTAATGGCCTGTCTGCTGAAGAGCTCGCTGCCTTCCATGCGGCGAACGGTTTTGCGATGAGTCTGGAAGACCTCGCTTTCTGTCAGACGTATTTCCGCGATACGGAAAGGCGCGCCCCGACGATCACGGAGCTGCGCGTCATCGATACGTATTGGTCGGATCATTGCCGCCACACGACGTTTATGACGGCGATCGACAGCGTCGAAATCGAACGCGGGCATTTTTCGCCCTGCTTTAAAAAAGCGTATGAGAAGTACCTCGCCGACCGCAAGGCGGTCTACGCCGATAAAACGCGCGATGTGACGCTGATGGATATCGCCGTCATGGGCATGAAGGCACTTCGCCGGGAAGGAAAGCTCGAAGACCTCGACAAGAGCGATGAGATCAATGCATGCAGCATCGTCGTCGAGGCAGACATGGACGGGAAGAAGGAAGACTGGCTCGTCATGTTCAAGAACGAGACGCACAACCATCCGACGGAGATCGAGCCGTTCGGCGGCGCGGCGACCTGTCTCGGCGGTGCGATCCGCGATCCGCTCTCCGGCCGTTCCTACGTCTATCAGGCGATGCGCGTGACGGGCTCTGCCGATCCGCGCCGCGCCATCAAGGACACGCTTGCCGGCAAGCTCCCGCAGAAGAAGATCACGCTCGGCGCCGCAGCCGGCTACAGCGCCTATGGCAACCAGATCGGGCTTGCGACGGGGCAGGTGCGCGAGATCTACCATGAGGGCTACATGGCAAAGCGCATGGAGATCGGTGCGGTCATCGCGGCGGCACCGAAGGAAAATGTCGTCCGCGCACAGCCTGCGCCGGGGGATGTCATCGTCCTCGTCGGCGGGCGCACCGGGCGCGATGGCTGCGGCGGTGCGACGGGTTCCTCCAAGGAGCATACGGAAGAGTCGCTTACGAGCTGCGGCGCCGAGGTGCAGAAGGGCAATCCGCCGACCGAGCGCAAGATTCAGCGTCTCTTCCGCTCGCCGGGCGTCTCCCGCCGGATCAAGCGCTGCAACGACTTCGGCGCGGGCGGCGTCGCTGTCGCCATCGGCGAGCTTGCCGACGGTCTCGTCATCGACCTGGACGCTGTGAAAAAGAAGTATGCCGGTCTTGACGGCACAGAGCTTGCCATATCCGAATCGCAGGAGCGCATGGCGGTCGTCCTCGACAAGGAGGACATCGAAGTCTTCCGCGCGGCGGCAGAGAAGGAGAACCTTGAGGCAACGCCGGTCGCAGAGGTGACGGCAGAGCCGCGGCTCATCATGAAGTGGCGCGGCAAGTCCATCGTCGCGATGAACCGTTCCTTTCTCGACACGAACGGCGTGCAGCAGCATGTCAGGGTTTCGGTCAGGCAGCCGAGCGAGACGCAGCGCTACCTGCGCGAGGTGCCGGCGAAGGTCAAGGCATGCGGTGAGGATTTTGCGGCGGCGATGCTGGAAAATATGCGCGATCTCAACGTCTGCAGTCAGAAGGGGCTTGCTGAGCGCTTTGACTCGACCATCGGCGGCAGCACGGTTCTCATGCCGTTCGGCGGCAGAAACCAGCTGACGCCTGCCGAGGGCATGGTCGCTAAGCTCCCCGTCGTCGACCGCGAGACGACGACCGCGACGGCGATGACCTTCGGCGTGAACCCGGATCTCATGACGTGGAGTCCGTTCCACGGCGCACTTTATGCCGTCGTCGACTCCATCACGAAGCTCGTCGCCCTAGGCGCATCCGCAGAGAGCGCGCGCCTGACCTTTCAGGAGTATTTCGAGCACCTCGGAAAGGATGCTGAAAAGTGGGGCAGCCCCTTCATCGCGCTTCTCGGCGCACTCTGGGCGCAGCATGAAATGGGCGTTCCTGCCATCGGCGGCAAGGACTCGATGAGCGGCACCTTTGAACATATCCACGTCCCGCCGACGCTCGCTTCCTTCGCCGTTGCTGCCATGAAGGCGGATCGGGCAGTTTCGCCGGAGTTCAAGCATGCGGGCAGCAAGGTCTGCCTCGTTCCGGCGCCGAAAGATGACGAGGATCTCCCGGACTTCAAGGCACTTTGCCGAGGCTTTCGTGAAATTCACGCCATGGCTGAGGCGAAGAAGGTCTTTGCCATGCAGAGCGTCGGTGTCGGCGGCATTGCGGCGGCAATCACAAAGATGGCGCTCGGCAACGGCATCGGGTTCCGCTTCAAAAATCCGATGGCGGTGGGCGAGCTCTTCACGCCGGACTACGGCACGATTCTCATGGAGGTTGCAGCGGATACCGACACGGCGCTGCTTTGCAAGATGGGCGCCTACGAACTCGGTGAGACGACGGAAGCGGGCAGCATCGTTTGCGGCGGCTCTGAAGTCCCATTAAAGGAGCTTCTTGAAGCTTATACCGAGCCGCTCGAGCGCATCTTCCCGACAAAGGCGCCGCAGAAGAGCCGCGAAGAGCGTGCGGTTTCCGTCAGCTATGAAAAGGGCTGCTCGATTCGCAGGGCGACGGCCGTCCCGCGTCCGCGCGTCTTTATTCCCGTCTTCCCCGGCACGAACTGCGAGTACGATTCCGAGCGCGCTTGGCTTCGTGCGGGGGCAGACCCGACGAGTCTCATCGTTCGAAACCTGACGCCGAAAGCCGTCGAAGAGACGGTGGACGCCATTGTGCGCGGCATTCAAGATGCTCAGATTCTCATGCTGCCGGGCGGCTTCTCGGGCGGCGATGAGCCGGACGGCTCCGGCAAGTTCATCGCGGCGATGCTTCGCCACCCCAAGATTGCCGAACAGCTCATGCGCCTCATCGAGGTGCGCGACGGTCTTGTCATCGGCATCTGCAACGGTTTTCAGGCACTCGTGAAGCTCGGTCTTCTGCCGTACGGCAAGATAACAGAGCTGACGCCAAATTCCCCGACGCTGACCTTCAACACCGTCGGCCGCCATGTCTCGACCATGGTGCATACGCGCGTCGCCTCGAACCTCTCGCCGTGGCTTCATAATTGCCGTGTCGGCGAGGTTCGCACGATCCCTGTCTCCCACGGCGAAGGCCGCTTTGTCGCGGATGCAGCGACGGTCGAATCCATGTGCGCTGCGGGGCAGATTGCGACGCAGTACGTCGATGAGAGCGGCGCGGCAACGATGGCGATGCCGTTTAACCCGAACGGCTCGGTAAACGCCATTGAGGGCATCACGAGCCCCGACGGCCGCATCCTCGGCAAGATGGGGCACTCCGAGCGCGTCGGCAAAGATCTCTTGCAGAACATCCCCGGCGAAAAGGATCAGCTTCTCTTTGAAGCCGGCGTGGGGTATTATCGCTAAAGGAGAGGAATATGAAATCTTTCAGCATGAAGTTCATTCGCTCGAAGAAGACGGCACTCTTGGCGTCGCTTGTCTTCGGTGTGGCAGCGCTTGCCTTTGTCGGCTGTTCGGCAGGGGCGAAGACCGGCGCAAAGAGCAATGCGGACAGCGGCAGTGCGGCGCCCATTCAGCCGGCATCCGATGTGTCGGTCGAAGGTCTTTCCGAGGCGCGCAACACGCCGATCGTCCGCACGGCAAAGGCGGTGGGTCCCGCGGTCGTCGGCATCACGAACAAGGCGACGGCACACGATTGGTTTGACAATCCGGTCGAGACTGAAGGCGTGGGGTCGGGCGTCATCTTCAAGAGCGACGGATACATCGTGACGAACAACCACGTCGTCGAGGGGGCGAAGGAGATCATCGTCTCTCTGGCGGACGGACGCTCTATGCAGGGCAAGGTCATCGGCGCCGATGCGATGACAGATCTTGCGGTCGTCAAGGTGGAGGCGAAAGACCTCCCGACGGCGGTCTTCGGCGATTCGGATCAAGTTGTCGTCGGCGAGCCGGCGATCGCCATCGGCAACCCGCTCGGGCTTGAGTTCCAAGGCTCGGTGACGGCGGGGGTCATCAGTGCGCTGAACCGCACGCTTGAGTCGAGCAATAAGCCGCTGAAGCTCATTCAGACGGACGCCGCCATCAGCCCGGGCAACTCGGGCGGCGCGCTCGCCAATGCGGACGGGCAGGTCATCGGCATCAACTCGATCAAGATCGCAGCCTCCGGCGTTGAGGGCATTGGCTTTGCCATTCCGATCAACACGGTGCAGAAAGTTGTAAGCGATTTGATCGACAAGGGCTATGTCGTCCGTCCGTATCTCGGCGTTTCTGTCTTTGACACGAAGACGGCAGCGCGCTACGGCTACCAGCTGAACATCGACAAGGGCGTCTATGTCTTCAAGGCAGATCCCGCAGGGCCTGCCGGCAAGGCGGGCATCCAGCGCGGTGATATCCTCCTGAAGATCGACGGCAAGGCGGTCAACAGCGTCGGTGAGGTGCGTACGAAGGTGGCAGAGCATAGTGTCGGCGATCAGGTTGAGGTGACCTTTGTCCGCGGCGGCAGCCAGCAGACGGCGACGGTCACGCTCGAAGAGATGCCGCAGGACAGCGGTCAGTGAAGATTACGATCGTCTGCGCGGGAAAGCTCAAGGAAAAGTACCTTGCCGCGGGCATCGCAGAATACAGCAAGCGCATGAAGCCCCTCGCAAACCTGAAGATTCTTGAGATTCGTGAGGAAAAGATGCCCGAGGCGCCTTCAAAGGCCGAACGGGCGCAGGTGCTCGCGCGCGAGGGGGAACGGCTTTTGCAGCTCGTGCCGGCGGGAAGTTATCTCTATGTCCTCGACGTCTTTGGCAAAGAAGAAACGTCGGAAGAATTTGCAGCGGAGATCGCAGCGCTTGCCCTTGGCGGGACGAGCAGCATCACCTTCCTCATCGGCGGGGCGTTTGGTCTTTCAGAGGCGGTTTGCGCCGCCGCAAAGAAGCGGCTCTCGTTTTCAAAGTTCACCTTCACGCATCAGATGGTTCGCCTGCTCCTCGTCGAGCAGATATATCGGGCGTTTAAGATCAACCGCGGCGAAAAATACCATTGGTAAAAACACAGCAAAGAGCCGGAGCTTTATCGCTTCGGCTCTTTGCTTTCTGATTTCAGTTTAACTTATTTGCATCCGCGGGCATATGTGGAGGGATTTCCAGCGGGACTTCATGAATGGCCTGCGCCCTTTCGCGCATTGCGGCGGGGGAGAGCCGTGCCCAGATCTTAGCGACCTTTTGCTGAAAATCTGCCGCGGTTATCTTCTCCGCCAGCTGCTTTCTCGCGTGTGCGCGGATGAGACTTGCGCAGTCCTCGTTCAGGCAGACGTCGCGCTGTGCGAGGAGGATGCCGAGCGTCGTATCGACGAGGTAAAGGTGAAGCACAGCATCGCGCAGGCTCTTTTCTGTTGGAAACTGGCTTTCCTTTAGCACGGCAAAGGAGAGCGGCGCATCGCCCCAGCCTTCCTTAAAGATGCCGTCGATCTGGTAGAGGAGAAAGAGAATGCCGTCTTCTTCCAAAAAGGCAAAGCGCATCTCTCCGGTGCGGAATGCCTCGCGCGCAATGGCATCGGTGCGGCTCATCTGCAGGATGAAGAGCATGCCGTCGGCGTCGACTTGAAAGAGCCCGCCGTCGCCCTTCGCGCGGATGGGAAGCGGGAATTTCTGTCCGACTTCAAAGTTGATGTATTCTGCCATGTAGCGTCCTTCCGATTGTTTTATCGTGTCACTTTCATTTTACAACAGCTGACGGCCTTCCCGCAAGAAAAATTGCCGTGCGTCCTCTGCTATGCTATACTTGAGAAAAATTCTATGCAAGGAGCAAAATCATGCATCTTCGTGGGAATCTCATGCTGCTGATGGCAGCCTTTATCTGGGGAACGACATTCGTGGCGCAGCTGGTCGGCATGGCGGGGCTTGGGCCCTTTGCCTTTAGTTTCGCGCGCTATCTGTTAGGGCTTATCTTCCTCGTCGGTCTCGTCTTTGCCTTTCGCGGGCAGCGGCAGGCGGCGCGGCGGGCGGGCACCTATCGACAGGGGTATGTCGTGGGGCTTGGCGCAGGCGTCATCATGCTGGGGGCATCGAGCTTTCAGCAGTATGCAATGCTCTACACCTCGGCGGGAAAGACTGCGTTCATCACGGCGCTCTACCTCGTCTTTGTGCCGCTGGCATCGGTACTTCTCGGGCGAAAGCTGCACATTGAAAATTGGGTGGGCGCCCTGCTGGCGCTCGTCGGGCTCTATCTCCTTTCTGTGCAGGGTGAGGCGGGGCTTGGCATAGGCGATCTCCTCGTGCTCATCTGCGCTTTCTTTTGGACGGCGCACATCCTCTTTATTGATCGCTTTGCCGCGCTCGTCGATCCGATCGAGGTCTCGATGACGCAGGTCGGCGTCTGCATGGCCGGCAGTCTCGTGCTCGCGCTCGGCTTTGAGGATCTCGAAGTTCGGCCGATGCTCGACGCATGGCTTCCGATCTTTTACAGCGGTGTCTTAAGTGCGGGCGTTGCCTTTACACTGCAGATCGCCGGGCAGAAGTACACCGATCCAGCAGAAGCGGCTATCTTCATGAGCTTTGAGTCGGTCTTCGGTGCGCTCGGCGGCGCTCTGCTCCTAGGCGAGCGCATGCTTCTGCCGCAGGTCGTCGGCTGCGCGTTGATGTTCACCGGCATGATCGTAACGCAGATTCGTCCGTTTCTCCTTCGGAAACGCAGTAGGAGCCCCCAGCGGGGTTCTATCATGAAGGATACGGGAGAGTGCGATGCTCCTAAGCAAACCTTAGTGAAGTAAGCGGGAAAAGTGCACGGTACGCTCCCGGCGGACTTCTTTCGTTCAAGCGCAGCGCGTTTAAGAAGTCCGCCGGGAGTTGAGCGTAC
>ERZ772807.107-NODE-107-length-55295-cov-11.856083_pt1 | contig 55295 bp, 66 predicted proteins | sample MGYA00511472_ERZ772807 | MGnify/ENA primary metagenome ERZ772807 (study PRJEB29015, sample SAMEA2737947) | human oral metagenome | biome: human oral; feature: human-associated habitat; material: dental | place: China | collected 2039 ... | reverse complement strand
CCATCGACTATCTCGACTTCGCCAGCCCCGTCAGCGGACTCGGCGGCAAAATGGGCTTGGATGCGACCAACAAGTGGCCGAGCGAAACCGACCGTGAATGGGGACGGGTGATCAAAAAAGACCCTGCGGTTACAGCTAAGATTGATGAGATTTGGAGGGAGTTGGGTTTGTAAAAACAGGCATTTCAGACAGCCTGCACCTTTTGGAAGGTCGTCTGAAAGCAGCGTTTCAACAAAATTTCCAAACAATATTAGGTATTTTTGAGTATGGAAACACGAAAAACAGCCCGCCTAATCCTCCGCTCTTGGACGCTGACTGATGCTGAATCGGTGTACGAACAAGCCCGCAACCCTAAAATCGGAGCGATGTGCGGCTGGCCTCCTCATACCAGCGTGGAGGAAAGCCGCGAAATTATTGAACACGTCCTCCGCAAGCCGCATAGTTTTGCCATTTGCTTGGAAGATAATCAAGCGATAGGCAGCATCGGCCTACTTTTTCAAAACGACAGCAATCTGCCGATGAGCGACTGTGAAGCGGAAATAGGTTATTGGCTGGGCGAGGATTTTTGGGGAAAGGGTTATGCAACCGAAGCGGTGCAATCGGTGGTTGCCTATGCTTTTGAGGAATTGTCTCTGGTGCGGCTTTGGGCTGTGGCTTATCAGGAAAATACCCCTTCACAACGCGTGCTGGAAAAATGCGGATTTTATCCTCATCACACTGAAGAACACTTCTTTTCCGAGCCGACGGGTGAGACGCATCGGGCGGTAATCTATGCGTTGGAGAAAGCATAGCATTCGCTATATCTTCCTAATTTGCAGCCTGCCGGACCGCGCTATTTTTCGGTGCCGAAACTTCTGGCGGCCAATAAACCCGCACCATTCCAAACATCATCCCAATATCCATCAGGCAGCCTGCACCTGCCCTTGATTTGAAAGGAACGCCGTGAAATTAGCCGCCCATATCGCCGCTGCCGCGCTGCTGTGCGCCGTTTCTCCGTTTGCCGCCGCGTTGTCGCAACCGGTGGGGCAGACGGTGGAAATCGTCAATCAATGCCCGCACGACATCACCATCCGCGCCAAAGGGCTGTTCAATCCGTGGCGCAAAGTCTTCAACCGCCGAACGCTGGAGGCAGGCGGGCGCTTGCAGCAAACGCAATTTTTCTGCTCGCTGTTTTCCTGCACAATCAAACCGCTGCCCAACTGGACATTCAGCGGCGGCGGGCAGGACGAATTGCCTTACGAAACGGTTCCGCTCCGCAACAGGCCGTCGCCCGGGCACACGCAGGTGGTTGTCTGTCCGGAGCCAAAGCAGCCTGCACCCGAAGAGGAACGGTAAATGGGCAAAGGCAAGCCACGGCGAACCAAATCCGCCAAATCTGAGCAACTGGAAAAACAAAGCCTGCTCTCGCAAATCTTCTATGAATTTGTCGGCGCAGCAATCGGTGAAGTCATCGGGTATGTGCTGTTCGGCCTGCTGTTCATGGGCGGCGTGTGGACGCTGCTGAGCATATCGGTGTGGGCGCTGCTCGGTTTGGGTTTGATGGCCATTCCGATAGGGTTGTGGCTGTATCAGAAAATGAAAAAATGAACGTATCTTCCTGCAAAAGCAGCCTGCACCATGCCAATCAGACGGTGCAGGCTGCTTTTTTGCCGCCCGTTTTTTGAAATAGGGCGATTCAGAAAGCAGCCTGCACTTGTTTTTCATTTTTAGATGTTATACCATAACACTTTCTGACAGGAGAAAACGATGAAAACAGGTATCCACCCCGACAACTACCGCATGGTTTTGTTTTACGACAGCAGCGCCGACACCGGCTGGCTGATTCGTTCATGCGCGCCCACCAATCAAACGCGCGAATGGACGGACGGCAACAGTTATCCCGTATTTTATGTCGATACGTCGTCCGCATCGCACCCGGCCTACACGGGCAAACAGCGCGAACACCACAAAGAAGGCCGCGCCAGCCAGTTCAACCAACGCTTTGCAGGCATGATGTCTGCCATCAGAAAGGGCAAATAATGCAAGTTTTATCTTCACTCAAAGCCGCCAAAGCCCGCCACCGCGATTGCCAAATCGTTCGCCGCAGAGGCAAAGTTTATGTGATTTGCAAATCCAATCCGCGCTTTAAGGCACGCCAGCGCTAACGGCAAAAAAGCAGCCTGCACTTCCAAACTCCTGGTGCAGGCTGCTTTTTTTATGGCTATTTCGCGCAGCGGAAACCCAAATTGTTCAACACGAACGGGGCTTGCAGGCTGGTGCGGATGCCGTAGCGCATGAACGCGGCGTAATTGCTAGGGTCGGTACTGTTGCTGGCACCGCCGCCGCAGAACGAGCCCGGATCGACATTGCTGGATGTGAGCTGGCTGCTGTTAAAGTCTTCCGTCCACTCCCAAATCATGCCGTGCATATCGTAAACGCCCCAGAAATTGGGCTTGCCCTGACCGACATTGCGCAGGCCGCGCCGTCCGCCGCTGGCATACCAGTCCAAAATCCTGCGGTTGTAGCTCTCTTCGTCCGTGCCGTTGGCTTTGGTTTCGGAGGCCAGTCCGGCATATTCCCATTCGTCAATGGTGGGCAGACGCTTGCCGATTGAGGTGCAATACGCATTTGCGGCAAACCACGACACGTTCACCACGGGCTTGTTCGCATCGGCAGGTTTATACGTGTAGCCCGAACCGTTCTTCACCCAGTGTTCCAAATATTTGCCTTCCGCTTGGCGCGTGCCGATTTTGCCGCGCTGCCATTGCGGATTCTTCTGCAAGAATCGGGCAAATTCGGCATTGGTCACCGCCGTTTTGTCCAATTGGAAAGTTTTCACAGGAATCAGCGGCGTGTTTTTTTTCAGATACAGCGGGCGGTACGAACCGCCTTCGATTCTCGCCATGTCTGCCGCGTGCAGGCTGCCTGCACACAATGCGAAACCGCATGCCAGAGAGATATACATCGCTTTCATCATCAATCATCCTTAACAATGACAGTGGGCGGGCACGACGGCAAACCGATACCGCCATTGCCGCAAAATCCACTTTGTTTCGATACGCCAAAAGCTGCCTGCACACACATCAACGGGTGGCAAGCAGCTTCTCTTTCATGATGCGTTATTTTAGCGCATATACGGTTGTGTTACGAACCTTATTTGCGGCCTGCCGCCACATCTTCAGGTTTCACTTCGCCACCTTTGTTGCCGAAGCTGTTCAAGATGAAGGTCAGCACGTTGGCCACGTCTTCGTCTTTCAGGTTCACGGCCGGCATCACGCTGTTATAGGTTTTGCCGTTCACGGAGATTTCGCCGCTCAAACCTTTCACCACGGCTTGAATACCGCGTTTAGGGTCAGCATTCAGGTAGTCGGAACCGGCCAATGGAGGGAATGCGCCTTCCACGCCTTTACCTTCCGCGCCGTGACATGCGATACAGTTGGCTTTAAAGATGGCCTCGCCCAAGCGGATGCGGTCGTCTTTGCTGGCGGCGGTCGGCGCGCCTGCGGCGGCTTTGGCCGTTTCGCTGGCAGTCAGCGGTACGGTTTGAACCGCGCCGCCCTCACCTTGGTAGATACCTTCGGTAATACGGCCGGAGAAGATTTCCTTGTTCTCTGGGCCGGTGGCACGGATTTGGCCTAAAGCACCTTTGTTGAACGTACGGAAGATGGAGTGGTCAACCACGTTGTACACGCCCGGAACGTCAATCTTGAAGTCCACAATAGCGGCACCGCCGGCAGGAACCAAAGTCGTTTGAACGTTTTTGTTAATCAGTGTGCCGCCTTCAACACGCACTTCGTCGAAAATCTCGCCGATTACGTGGAACGAAGACACCAAGTTAGGACCGCCGTTACCGATAAAGATACGCACTTTGTCGCCCACATTGGCTTTCAGGGCATTATCGCCGGCAATAGAGCCTACGCTGCCGTTGAAGACCACATAGTCAGGTTGTTCGCGGATGGCTTTTTCCATATCGAATGGTTGCAGGCCAGCTTCGCCGTATTTACCTTTGGTATAGAAGTCGCCTTGTACCACATAGAACTCTTTATCGACAGGAGGCAGGCCTTCTTTCGGCTCAACCAATATCAAACCGTACATACCGTTGGCAATGTGCATGCCCACAGGCGCAGTGGCACAGTGGTAAATATACAAACCAGGCTGCAGGGCTTTGAAGCTGAACGTGCTCACATGGCCCGGTGCAGTAAATGATGCTTCGGCGCCGCCGCCGGGGCCTGTTGCCGCGTGGAAGTCAATATTGTGCGGCACGGTAGAATCGGAACGGTTGGCAAATTCCAATTCCACGGTATCGCCTTCGCGCACACGGACCATCGGACCGGGAACATGACCGCCGAACGTCCAGAATTTATATTCCACACCATCGGCCATGCGCATCACTTTTTCCTGCACTTCAAATTTTACTTTGACACGTGCCGCATGGTTGCGGTTGACAGGAGGAGGAGCTTCAGGTGCAAATGTGGTCACGCCCTCGATAACCGGCAAATCCGCTGCGGCCACTTCCGCTTCCGCAGAGGCTGCGGCAGGCGCCGGAGAAGAAGACGCAGTTGCCGCCGTATCACTGGCTGGAGCAGTGTTTTCAGGTGCAGGCTGCTTTGGAGCCGAAGTTTGCGGTTGCTGGCAAGCGGCAAGAGCAAATACGGAAGCGCATAATGCTGCAATCGTGTGAAGTTTCATGATAGTTCCTTGTTAGGAGTGGTTAGTGATTCAAATATTCTTAACGCATGTGCATTATGGGTTAACCGCATTTAACAAATATTGATAAATGTCAAACCTCCTATCAATTTATCCCTATTTTTTTTAAGAATTTATCGATACAATCCACTTGCTGAAAAAAATCATTGCATTACCGATGGAATCAGGTACAGCAAATGGTTGAAAGGCAGCCTGCACAACCATGCGGCTTTGTTGTTTTTTGTACATATTGCCGACAATATGCTACAATCTTTAACATTCATTGAAAATGAATTTATTCAATCACTAAGTTTATTAACCAACCACTTAAAAATCAGGAGCATAAAATGGGACAGTATAAAAAGCTGTGGTACGCATTATTTGCCGTACTGACCATTACCTTCAGTTTGCTGGGTTATTTGGGTGTCGAAGTTTATCGGCAGGCACCTCCGTTCCCAGAGCGTTTCGTATCCGAGTCGGGTCAGGTCATCATGACCAAAGACGACATCCTGCAAGGCCAATCGGCTTGGCAGAGCACGGGCGGTATGGAATTAGGTTCCGTTTTGGGACACGGCGCCTACCAAGCCCCCGACTGGACGGCCGACTTCCTACACCGCGAATTGGTCGCATGGCTGGATTTGACCGCTCAAGCGGAACACCAGAAAAAATTTGACGAATTGAACGTTGAGCAAAAAGCCGCATTGCTGGCGCGTTTGAAACAGGAATACCGCGAACAAAGCCCGATGGATTCGTCAGGCACGGTAAAACTGTCGGATACGCGCGTGAAAGCGATTGAGCAAGTGTCTCAATACTATATCGATTTGTACGGCGGCGACACTTCCAACGAAACGTTGAACAAAACCCGCGAATCGTTCGCCATGCGCACCAACACATTGCCTGATGCAGAAGCGCGCAAACATTTGTCGCAATTCTTCTTCTGGACCGCATGGACAGCATCGACCAACCGTCCCGACAGCGTGGCAACCTACACCAACAACTGGCCGCATGAACCTTTGATCGACAACGTGCCTACCACTGAAAACTACATGTGGTCGTTCGCGTCCATCGTGTTCCTGTTGATGGGTGTCGGTTTCCTGGTATGGGGTTACCACTTCCTGCGCAGCCACGAAGAAGCACCGAAAGCGCCATTGGCAGACCCATTGGCCAAAATCGTGCTGACACCTTCACAAAAAGCCTTGTGGAAATATGCCGCTCTGACCGTCATCCTGTTCATCGTGCAAATCCTACTGGGCGGCCTGGTGGCGCACTACACTGTGGAAGGCCAAACTTTCTTCGGCGTTGAATTGTCACAACTCCTGCCCTACTCGCTGGCGCGTACTTGGCACTTGCAGTCTGCATTGTTCTGGATTGCCACTGGCTTCCTGACCGGCGGTCTGTTCATTGCCCCCATCATCAACGGCGGCAAAGACCCCAAATTCCAAGCATTGGGTGTGAACCTGTTGTATGTTGCTCTGTTCATCGTGGTGGCCGGCTCTTATGCGGGTAACTTCACCTCCATCGTATTGAACAAATTGTCCGGCAGCGCGAACTTCTGGTTCGGCCACCAAGGTTACGAATACTTGGATTTGGGCCGCTTCTGGCAACTGCTGCTCACTGTAGGCTTCCTGCTGTGGCTGTTCCTGATGCTGCGTTGCGCCGTGCCTGCCTTCAAAAATGGCGGCGACAAAAACCTGCTGGCGATTTTCGTAGCGTCTATCGTGGGTGTGGGTGCGTTCTATGCGCCCGGCCTGTTCTACGGCGAACACACTACTTTGGCCGTGATGGAATACTGGCGCTGGTGGGTGGTTCACCTGTGGGTGGAAGGCTTCTTTGAAGTATTCGCCACTGCCGCATTGGCCTTTATTTTCTACAACTTGGGCTTGGTGAGCTACAAATCCGCCGCCACTGCTTCTTTGGTGGCCGGCAGCCTGTTCTTAGTGGGCGGCGTGCCCGGTACGTTCCACCACTTGTACTTCACCGGTACGACCACGCCTGTGATGGCCGCCGGTGCGTCATTCTCCGCATTGGAAGTGGTGCCTTTGATCCTGCTGGGTCATGAAGCCTACGAACACTGGTCTCACCAACACGCCGCGCCTTGGATGAAACGCCTGCGCTGGCCTTTGATGAGCTTCACAGCGGTTGCCTTCTGGAATATGTTGGGTGCCGGCGTGTTCGGCTTCCTGATTAACCCGCCGCTTTCCCTGTTCTACCTGCAAGGCCTGAACACCTCTGCGGTTCACGCGCACGCGGCATTGTTCGGCGTGTACGGCTTCCTGGCACTGGGCTTCGTATTGATGGTCGGCTGCTACATCAAACCGAACTTCACATACGATGAAAAACAAATGACCATCGGTTTCTGGATGATGAACGCCGGTTTGGCAGGCATGATTGCTTCCAGCCTGCTGCCTATCGGTGTTTTCCAAGCGGCCGCATCCATCACGCACGGCTTGTGGTATGCGCGCAGTGAAGAATTCCTGCAACAAGGCTTCTTGGAAGGCTTCCGCTGGATTCGCACATTGTCCGACTTGGTCTTCATCGGCGGCGCATGTCTGTTTGCTCTCCAAGTGATTAAAATGTCCTTGAGCAAAGACAAAACCTCCGCTTAATCCGTAGCACACAAAAGCAGCCTGCACTTTGGTTTTCCGAGTGCAGGCTGCTTTTTGCCATTTGTGCGCTGAATTTTAACGGTTCGCATGGCGTTGCGCCGCCATACCCGCGCTTTAGGTGGCCGCCCCTCGACCACCTTCATGCAAAAAATGCAGGCTGCTTTGGGGACACGTCCAACGCCCCGAAAGCAGCCTGCACCTTTATTGGGGAAAAATGCAGGCTGCTTTGCCCATCGGCAAACACCGTGTTTCCAAAGTCCGCAAGGCATTATGCCGCCCTGCCCGCGCACCCTGCCCCGCCATTTGCCGCCGTCATTAAAAAGCAGCCTGCACTCGGAAAACCAAAGTGCAGGCTGCTTTGCAATATCTTGCCATTACCGCTTCAATGCTAACACCAGCACCCCCGCGGCCACCAAGCCGATGCCCAGCCATTCCTGGCCGCTCGGCTTTTCGCCCAAAAACCACACCGCGAACAAAGCCACCAGCACCAAACTGAACTTGTCCACCGGTGCCACTTGCGATGCCTTGCCCAGCTGCAACGCTTTGAAATACGCCAGCCACGAAGCGCCCGTCGCCAAGCCCGACAGCACCAGAAACAGCCAGTTGCGCCCCGTCAGGCTGCCCAGCGGCTGCCACTTGTGCGCGTAAGTCAGAAACAGCATCAACGCCGCCACAATCACCAGCGTGCGGATGAACGTGGCGAAATCCGAATCCACGCCCTGCAAACCCAATTTGGCAAAAATCGCCGTCATCGCGGCAAACACGGCTGAAGCGGCCGCCCAATAAAACCAAGACTGTACCATGTTCATTCTCCTAACGTGCAGGCTGCTTTTCGCCGGTAATGCACCAAATCGAACGCCGTCCCGCCTTTTTCAGACACACACCGCTCGCGCGACACTTCCTGCCAATCGCCGGCGGCAAATTCGGGGAAAAATGCATCGCCCTCAGGCCGCAGCACCACCTCCGTCAAACGCAAATCCGTTGCCAACGCCAGCGTTTGCGTATAAATCTGCTCGCCGCCCATCACAATGATTTCCGGCGCGTCCGCACAAGCCGACAAAGCAGCCTGCACATCGGCAAACACTTCCGCGCCCTCGGCCTGCCAACCAGCCTGCCGCGACACCACGATATTCCTGCGGTTCGGCAACGGTTTGCGCGGCAGGCTGTCCCACGTCTTGCGCCCCATCAGCACGGGTTTGCCCGAAGTGAAGCGCTTGAAAAACGCAAAATCTTCGGGGATGTGCCAAATCATCTGGTTATCGCGCCCAATCACGCGGTTTTGCGCCACGGCGGCGACCAAAGTAATTTTTTGCATCACGATTTCCTTATCGGCCTGCAGGCTGCATTTCGCGCGAACACAATTCCGCCTTGTCGGAACGGAAGCATGCCCATTCCTGCCCGTCTATCGTACGCACTTCCCGCCGATACGCCGCCCCGTCCATCCAATCGTCCGAGGTCTCTCTGCCGCCTTCGGCATTGCGTTTGTATTCGCGCTGGAACGTTACCGATTTCCCGTTATCCAAATGGACGTACACCGTTTCCCGCAATACGTCGGTTGTGCGGTCGGGTTCGTATGCGGGGCGCGGCGGAAGGCCGTCCCGATAGATGCAGGCTGCTTTTTCAACGGGGCTGCCGGCGCGCGTCAAATCCTGATAGGTGCACTCTAATTTTGCCTGCGCGGGCGGCAGCAGGTGGGCATGGGTCAATGTGGCAGACAACGCTGCCACGGCAAACAGATATGTTTTCATTCAAAATTCCTTTTGATGATTGGAAAATGCGGAAATTCAATCCGCCTGAAAATCCAACAGCGCGGCGAAATCATCGTAATGCGCGCGCACATAAGTGTACACCTGTGGGAAAATTTCTTCGCATTCAATAAAATATTCTTCATCCAGCGGCGAGAACTGCGGAAAGGCCTCGCGCAGCTCATCGGGCGTAGCGTGCGCCTGTGTTTCAATCTGCGCGCGCAATTCGCGATAATGCACGGCTGCCTGCCGCAGGATTTTTGGCAACACGTCAATGCCCCATTGCGCCAAGGTTTCCGCCAGTGCACCGTCCAGCACCGTTTCGCCCCAGCCTTGCGCAATCAGCGCGGCAAAGCCTTCCTCTTCGGCAATTTTGTCCATGCGCAAATACGCCATCAACATATTCTGCGCATGGCTCAACTGCGGCGATGCCGACCAGCGCGGATGCGCTTCCAACTGTTCCAAACAATGCGTGAACAGGCGGTTGGTTTGGGCGGCGGAAATTTCAAAATTCATGGCCATTATCGTTCGTCCTTTCGGTGGCTTGATGGAAATGCGTTCATCACGTCATGGGCAAACGGCGTCCATGCCACGCCGCCCGCGCCGATTTGCTTCAAATGGCGGTTGCTCCATGTGTTGCAGGTATTGAACAGGTGGTAGCGCCCGTTCGCTTCGTAAAACGCATCGTTATCGGCATAATGCGCGCCGCGGATGGGCAGGCTTCGGCCGTTTTCCTGCCGGAAGTCGGCGGCGATATTGTGCGCCAACTGCCGATACTGCCGCTCGCTGACGGTGATGGCGGCGGTGCGTTCATTCTCCGGCACATCGTCCAGAAAGCTGACGTGCAATGCAGTTTGGTTAAGCCCGCCAATCGCACGCAATGCGGTGGTAGCGGTCAAATCGCCCCAAGTCGGCGTTTCCAGATAAAATTTGCGGTCGCCCCAGCCGACGGCGATATAACGCGCGTTCGGGCTGCCGCCGGCCGTGTCTTGCGGCGATGCGTACCGCTCCCACGAAAACGCGGGATGGTGCAGCGGCATGGCAATGTCGGTGTGTGCGCCGTTGCTGATTAAATACACGGTGATGTCGGCTTTTTCCACACCATTCTGCGCTTGGATGCGCCAGTTACCCAGCAGCACCGCCGCCACGCCATACAGCAGCACGACAAGCAGCAGGCTGCCGCAAAGATAAAGGGCGTATCGAATCAGTTTGCGTGTCATGTCGTTATGTTTTTGGGAATGGAAAAGCAGCCTGCATTTTCAAGGCGCTACAATACGCCGGTTTGATTCATTGTCCGCCAACTGGCAGGCAGCCTGCACTTCTTCGATATAGCGCACGCGCCCTTGCCGGACGAACACATGCCTGCCGTCTTCGTGCTGTAAAACGAATACGCCGTCCCAGCCGCAGAACGGATTATCTTCCTGCTGCATCTGCCCGATGACGGCCACCCGGCAGAATGCCTTGCCATCCGACAGCACCACGTTATACAGCCGATCGGGACGGATAAGCGGAATGCAGCCGTTTTCGGGCAGGATTTTGGCATTGCGTTCGCGGCGCTGCCTCGCTTCGCGTTTGTTGTCGATGATGATGTATACAGTCAGCGCAATAATAATGATGACAATAATCTGCCATGTATTCATATAATTACCCTCCAATAAAACCCAAAATCCGCGCCCCGCCGTGTGCAGGCTGCTTTCGAATGCCTCTTTACACTTGAAAAGCAGCCTGCACGTTGCGCTTCATGCTTGCCGGCCATATCTACAGGTAATTTTTATTACGGGGGCCGAGTTGTTTATATTCCTCCTGCGTGTACCGCTGGCTTTCGGGAACATGTGCAGCAATGGCTTGGAACACTTCTTTAATCGTGCGCTCCAAATCTTTGGAGCTGCGGAAAAATGATTCAGGTTGCGGAATAATGCGCGATATATCCAATTTGAGCCGCCGCAAACCCGCTATATCCGGGTGATGGTATTCAATCAATATCACACCGCCGGTTACACGGTTTTCGTTGAGGTAGCGGTAATTCATCCGATAATCCAAATATGTGATCCATGAATACGGCAGCCTGCCTTGAACGGGATAAAGCCGATATTGGATTTCGCGGTGTGCAAGGCGGATAAATTCATCACCTTCCAAAGCATAAATAAAAATTTGTATTTGCCGCCACAAAACATACAGGCACAATATGACGATAACACTCGCGGGCAATATTGCCAAAAGATGATTCTTCCAATCCCATACATCGTTATTTAACCGATGCTCCTCCCATGTCCAGAATACAAGCACGCAAATAAACAATATGTTATGCAATACAGGTATACTATTGCGGCTAAATCTCCATGTATGCATTGAGTTTCCTCCTTATTCTCAATTACCCCGAATCCGCGCCCTGCCGTGTGCAGGCTGCTTTTCAAGTGCAAAGGGGCATTCGAAAGCAGCCTGCACGTTGCCGAATGCTTATTGCTTGAAAATCACAAACACTTGATACAGCACATAGGAAAAACTGACGGTAATGCACAGCAAATACCACAATAGGGAATTGATTTCTTTATCGTCTTGAATGCCCGTCACTTCGCTCACCTTACGCTTCATGCCTTCCAGCCATATCTGCAGGTAATTTTTATTGCGGGCGCCCAGCTGTTGATATTCCTCCTGCGTGTACCGCTGGCTTTCGGGAACATGTGCGGCAATGGCTTGAAACACGTCTTGAATCGTGCGCTCCCAATCTTCGGGATGCGGGACAATGCGCCACATATCCCATTTGAGCTGCTGCAAATCCGCCGTGCCGGGGCGCAGGTATTCAATCAGCACCATGCCGCCGACCGCATTTTTGTATTTATTGTACTTAACCTGATAATCCAAATACTTTATCCACCGATAGGGCACACTGCCTTGGCCGGGATAAAGGCAATATTGGATTTCGCCGGGTGTGAGGCGGATAAATTCATCATGCCCCAAGGCATAAATCATGATTTTGATCTGCTGCCACAAGTCATACAGAAGCCAAATAATGCATGCGAGTACGAAATAATCCCGCCCATCCCAAACATCGTTATTCATCCGATATATTGCCCACAAGCAGCATAAGCCAGCCCCAAATATTGCTCCCAGCACATTCGCAATATTACGGTGAAATTTCCATGTCTCCATCAAACCGTCTCCATTTACCGATACCCAAAGCCGGGTGCAGGCTGCTTTTCAAGTGCAAAAAAACATTCAAAAGCAGCCTGCACTTTTATTTTCTGCGCCTGCGCTCGCCCGGCAGCAACATATCCGCCCATTTCATGATATTGGCCACCTCCATCGGGTTCAGCTCGTAAAACTGGCCGCGTTTCAGGCGGTTCGGCAGCCCTATCGGCCCGAATCCCACGCGCACCAGCCGGCTCACGGTCAAGCCCTGGCTTTCGAACAGGCGGCGCACTTCGCGGTTGCGCCCTTCTTTCAGCACCACGTTGTACCACTTGTTCGCGCCCTCGCCGCCCTGCTCGTAAATCCGCTCCACGCGCGCCAAGCCGTCTTCCAGCATCACGCCTTCGCTCAATGCGTCCATCTGTTCCTGCGTCAGTTCGCCCAACACGCGCACCGCATATTCGCGCTCCACTTCAAAGCTCGGGTGGGCAAAACGCTGCACCAGTTCGCCGGAAGTCGTCAAAATCAGCAGGCCGCTGGTATTGATGTCCAGCCGCCCAATGGCCACCCAGCGGCTGCTGGCCGCCTGCGGCAGGCGGTCGAAAATGCTCACTCGCCCCTGCGGGTCGTCGCGCGACACGATTTCGCCTTCCTGCTTGTAATACAGGATGATGCGCGGCAGGCGGTCGGCCCATTTGAGCTTGATGGCGCTACCTTTCACGGTCACTTGGTCTTCCGGCGTGATTTTCTCGCCCAGCACCGCCACGCGGCCGTTCACCTGCACCCAGCCGTTGTTAATCCACTCTTCCATTTCGCGGCGCGAACCGACACCGCTGGCCGCCAACACTTTCTGCAAGCGTTCCGGCTCGATGCGCGACAAATCGGTGCGTTTCTCTTTCAATTCCTGCACATGCTGCTGGATTTTCTGGTTCGGCGCGCGTACCACCAGTTTGCGTGCCTTGGCGGCGCGCTGCTTCACGGGCGCGGCATATTCTTTTTGGGATTGTTCGTGCCGTGCCGCGCCGCGCTGACCGCGTTGAAAACGGTGTTCCTGCGCTTGTTCCGCTTCGCCGCGTTTGGCAAAGTGCAGGCTGCTTTTTGTCGTTTTGGATACGGGTTTGGCCGATTTGGCAGGACGTTTTTTGCTGATACCGTCGCGAAATTCGCGTTTGGATTGGGGCTGTTTCTTGCTCATGGTGAAAATCTCCTAGTATTCCGGTGAGAAACACTCTTCTGCGGCGTGTGCGGCAGGATGGGTAAAATTCGTATTGTATCGTAATCCGATACTGGCACGGCACAAATTTCCGGCGATATAATGAAGCTGGACACCCAACCGACACGAAAGAAACCGCAATGACAGACTCCCTGCTGGAAAAAGCACGCCCTCATTCGCAATGGCTGGCGCGGCAACTCGACCATCAGCGCTTGGATTTGGCACGGCTGGACGACTGGCTGCCGCGCCCGCTCACGCCCGAAGATTTCGCCGGTTTTGCCGACTGGCAACGCATTTTGTCGGACGAAGACGAAGCAGAGCTGGCACGGCAACTGCGGCTTCTGCGCCGCCACGTGATGGCGCACATCATGACGCGCGACCTTTGCCGCCTGTCCGATTTGGCAGAGGTAACGCGCACGATTACCGAATTGGCCGATTTCGCCGCCAACACCGCCCTGTCGTTCAGCCATCAATATTACACAGGTATGTACGGCACGCCCATCGGCGCATATTCGCAGCAGCCGCAACATTTGGCCGTTGTGGCCATGGGCAAGGCGGGCGGTTTCGAATTGAACGTGTCGTCCGATTTGGATTTGATTTTCGTCTATCCGGAAAACGGCAGCACCAACGGCAAACGCGAGCGCACCAATCAGGAATTCTTCACCAAAGTGGGTCAGAAAATGATTGCACTGCTGGACGACATTACCGAAGACGGGCAGGTATTCCGCATCGACATGCGCCTGCGGCCGGACGGTGACAGCGGCGCACTGGTGTGCAGCGAGGCGGCTTTAGAGCAGTATCTGGTCACGCAGGGGCGCGAATGGGAGCGCTATGCCTGGTGCAAGGCGCGCGTCATCACGCCGCAGGAAAATGGCATTGCCGCGCTGGTGCGCCCGTTCGTGTTCCGCAAATATCTGGACTACAACGCCTACCACGCCATGCGCGAACTGCACCGCCAAATCCGGCAGGAAGTGCAGAAACGCCAAATGCACGACAATATCAAACTGGGCGCGGGCGGTATCCGCGAAATTGAATTTATCGCGCAGATTTTCCAGATGATTCGCGGCGGACAAAACCGCAGCCTGCAACTGAAAGGCACGCAGGAAACGCTGGAAAAGCTGGCGGAAACGGGCATTTTGCCGCACGACACGGTGGCGCAACTGCTGTCGGCCTACCGCTTCCTGCGCGATATGGAACACCGCCTGCAATATTGGGACGACCAGCAAACGCAAACGCTGCCGCAAAATCCGGAGCAGCAGGAGCGGTTGGCGCAGAGCATGGGTTTTGCTTCGTGGGCGGAATGTGCAGGCTGCCTGCAACGGCACCGCGACAATGTCGCCCGCATTTTCAATGAAACGCTGGACGAGCCGGAAACCGACGGGCAAAACGCCGCTTCCGAACCGCTGGCGCAGGCATGGCAAGCATTACCCGAAGACAGCGATGGCATGGGGCAGGCATTGGCGGAATTGGGCTTTGTGCAGGCTGCTTCGTTGGCCGGCACGCTCGCGCAGTTGAAAAGCAGCAGCAAATACCGCCGTTTGTCGGCACACGCGCAGGAACGCTTCGATTTGCTGATTCCGCGCGTGGCCGAAGCCGCCGCACAAAGCAGCCTGCGGCCGGACGAAACCTTGTCGCGCCTGCTGGATTTTTTGGAAACGGTGAGCCGCCGCAGCGCATATCTGGCGTTTTTGCAGCAGCACCCGCGCGCCTTGCAGCAGTTGGCGCATTTGATGTCGCAAAGTGCGTGGCTGGCGGATTATTTGTGCCGCCACCCCATCCTGCTGGATGCGCTTTTGTCCGCCCAACTCATGCAGCCGATTGACTGGCAGGCGCTGGCCGAAGAGCTGGAAAGCAGCCTGCACGCCTGCGGCAGCGATATGGAAGCCAAAATGGACATTCTGCGGCAATGCCAGCACGCGCAGATTTTCCGCCTCACCGTGCAGGATTTGGCGGGGCAATGGACGGTGGAAGCCCTGAGTGACGAATTATCGCGGCTGGCCGATTTGATTTTGGAGCAAACGCTGATACACGCATGGCAAAGCGTGCCGAAGCGCCATTTGGACGCGCCCAAATTCGCCATCATCGCCTATGGCAAATTGGGCGGCAAAGAACTGGGTTACGCCTCCGATTTGGACTTGGTGTTTTTATACGAAGACGATGCACCCAATGCGGCCGACAAATACGTCAAACTGTCGCGCCGCCTGAGCACATGGCTCTCCGGCAGCACCGGTGCAGGCTGCCTGTACGACATCGACCTGCGCCTGCGCCCCAACGGCGAAGAAGGCTTTCTGGCGCACAGTTTGGCCGCCTTTGAAAAATACCAGCGCGAACAAGCTTGGACGTGGGAACATCAGGCACTCACCCGCGCCCGATTCATTTGCGGCGATGCGGAAATCGGCGCAAAATTCGAAGACATCCGCCGCAGCATTCTGACTCAGCCGCGCGACAAAGCCCGGCTGAAACAGGAAATCATCGCCATGCGCGAAAAAATGTTCGCCACCCATCCGCCGGAAGAAGGCAATGTGAAATATGCGCGCGGCGGCGTGGTCGATGTGGAATTTATCGTGCAATACCTCGTGCTGGCGGAAAGCGGCCGCGAACCGAAACTCACGGAAAACTACGGCAATATCGCCCTGCTCGGCATGGCGGCGCGGCGCGGCCTTATCGACCCAGACCTCGCCCAACGCTGCGCCGATGCCTACCGCCACTACCGCCAGTTGCAGCACAACAAAAACCTGCGCGATTTGGCGCGCACCGAAATCAACGACGAACTGCGCCTGCACTACCAAAACGTGCAAACGCTGTGGCAGCAGGTGTTTGGCGAACCCGTCCGCTTTGAAGCGCAAAGCTGAAAAGCAGCCTGCACCCCATCCACCCGTAAAAAGGAAACCGAAATGTATATCCCGCAACCCTTCAAATCCCTGCTGGTATTGGCTGGCATTGCCGCCGTGCTGTTCGCCGCGTACCAACACCCGTATGTCCGCTCGCTGGTGAACCGCGAAGCCGCGAAACAAGGTATTGTGATTGACCCGAAATCGCCCGAAGCGCAAATCCTGCGTGCCAAAGGCAGCTATGACGACCGCTCACCCGAACAAATCCGCAAAGAAGAATTCGACCGCAAATTGAAGCAATTCCGCAGCACCGATGAAAAGCCCGCGCAAAATTCGGACAACCCGGACGAGCGCGTATACGGCGGCAAAGGCAGCTATTCGGACGGCACCGACCAGCGAAAAGGCGGCGGAAGGCGGCATTAAACACGCAAAAAAGCAGCCTGCACTCTGAACATTTGAGTGCAGGCTGCTTTTTGCCCTCTTCCAACCCAACCGTGTTTACACCGACACTTCCGCCTTAATGTGCGGGTGCGGGTCGTAATCCGACAGCGTGAAATCGTCAAATTTGAACGCAAAAATATCGCGCACATCGGGGTTGATGTGCATTTTGGGCAGCGCGCGCGGTTCGCGGGTCAGTTGCAGCCGCGCCTGTTCCAAGTGGTTTTGATACAGGTGCGCGTCGCCCAGAGTGTGGACGAATTCGCCCGCCTGCAAGCCGCACACCTGCGCCACCATCATGGTCAGCAGCGCGTAACTGGCGATATTGAACGGCACGCCGAGGAAAATGTCCGCGCTGCGCTGGTAAAGCTGGCAGGAGAGTTTGCCGTTTGCCACATAAAACTGAAACAGTGCGTGGCACGGCGGCAGCGCCATGTCGTCCACTTCGGCGGGATTCCATGCGGAGACGATTAGGCGGCGGCTGTCAGGGGTTTGCCGGATTTGGCGCACCACGTTGGTGATTTGGTCCACCGTTTCGCCGTTTGCGCCGCGCCACGAACGCCATTGCGCGCCATACACGCGCCCTAGGTCGCCGTTTTCGTCTGCCCATTCGTCCCAGATGCGCACGCCGTTTTCTTTGAGGTAGCGGATGTTGGTGTCGCCCGCCAGAAACCACAGCAGTTCGTGGATGATGGATTTGAGGTGCAGTTTTTTGGTAGTAAGCACGGGAAAGCCGTCCGCCAAGTTGAAGCGCATTTGGTAGCCGAACACGCTGCGTGTGCCGGTGCCGGTGCGGTCGGATTTGTCGGTGCCGTTGTCCAAAACGTGCTGCAATAAATCCAGATATTGTTTCATGATGTCCTTTCTTTGCAGGCTGCCTTTGGGTTTTAACTTCGTTGAAGCTGACGCTTTCAGGCAGCCTGCAGGTGGTTTTGTTGTTTCAGGCAGCCTGCGGTTTCCCGCATCCGCCCGCCCTCGCCGTATCAAACCGGTGCGTTGGTGGTGAGTCGTACTGTGTACAAAGTGTGTTTTACCCGTTACGGGGCTGAGTGGTACGTGCGGGGCTTGAACCCGCAGGCTGCCCTCCACCTATCCATTCCGTTGTAGGGAAAAACAAGGCCGCACCCGCTTTTGACAACGGCTACCTGAAACGTGCAGGCTGCCTGAAACGTTGTCTGAAGGTGGTGATAGCGGATGAATATAAAAATGGGGCAAGACAGCAACGCGCGCCGTGTACGGAGCGTACATAAGCGCGTTGGCAACGCCGTATCGTTGCCCTTTTCATCCGCGATTACAAATCTTCCGCCCAGTTGGCCTGCTGGATTTGGATGTCGAGCAGGCGGCAGGCTTTGGCGGTGTCGTCGGCACGGCGGCGCAGTTCTTTAATGTCCACGGCGGCGAGCATTTTGATTTCGCTGCGGCTGTAACGCGACTGTTCGGGCGTGGCGGCATCGGCGAGTTTGGTCAGCACGGCGTGTTCGGCTTTCAGGCGTTCGCGTTCGGCCAGCGCGGCCACCATGCCTGTGCCGTCTGCCAGCACGGCGCGCTGGTTGGCAAGGTTGATTTGCACAATCAGGCGGTGCAGGGCTTCGTTGGCGCGGCGGTATTCGTCCAGCAGCGCGGCGGGGTCTTCGGCGGGGCTTTCGCCTTCTTGGTATTGCGCGTTTTGCAGCAGGCGGGCTTGCAGTTGCGCCAGATGCCGCTGCAAATCGGCGCGTTCAATCAGGGCTTCGGCCAGTTTCATGTTTCGTCCTTCTGTTGGTGGGTTGATTGGTTGGGTTTGCAGGCTGCCTTTGCGCTTTGCAAGCACCCAAAAGCAGCCTGCACCCTGCGTGCGAATGTTCAATCTTCGGGCAGCCGCACCGGTTCGCCCTGATGGCGCGGGGCTTTCTGCACCGCCAAATCCAGCAGCATTTTCACGCGCGCCAGATATTCGCGCACTTCGGTTTTAAAGCCGCTGTAACGGTCGACATCGGCGGCGTTATAGCCGTATGCGTCGATGCCGTGCGCACGGGCGAGATACACGGCGCGTTCGTTGTGGAATTTCTGCGAAACCACGATGTAGCTCTCCTGCCCAAAAATGCTTCGGGCGCGGAGCACGGAATCGAGCGTGCGGATACCGGCATAATCCGGCACGATTTTTTCGGCCGGTATGCCTTGGGCGACCAGCTCGGCCTTCATAGCTTCGGGTTCGTTGTAGCCGTGTTTGCGGTTGTCGCCGCTGACGATGATGTAACGCACTTTGCCGGCGCGGTATAAATCGGCGGCGGCTCGAATGCGGAGGTGGAAATAGGTGTTGCTTCTGCCGTCAGCCAGTTTCGGGCTGGTGCCGAGCAGCAGGGCGGCTTTGCGTTCGGGCAACTCTGCGGCGTGGTCGGACAAATACGGCGCGGCGGCACGGGCAGTATAGGCGCGGATGCCGTACAGCGCCGCCAAAAAGCAGCCTGCAACCGCCGCCGCCAAAAAATAGTATTTTGCCCTTTGCCGTTTCATATTCTGTTGCGCTCCGTCTTAAGTGCAGGCTGCTTTCAGCCGCCGTTTCCCATCCGATTGAATGTTCAGGCTGCCTGAAACTACGTTGCGTTCCGTTCCACTGCATCGATGAATTTCGCCGCCACGTCGAAGCCTTTTTGTTTGGTGATTTCTTGGAAACCGGTGGGGCTGGTCACGTTCACTTCGGTCAGGTTTTCACCAATCACGTCCAAACCGGCGAGCAAAATGCCGCGCCGTTTCAGTTCGGGGGCGAGGGTTTCGGCGATTTCGCGGTCGCGTTCGCTCAATTCCTGCGCCACGCCGCGCCCGCCGGCGGCCAGATTGCCGCGCGTTTCGCCCTGCTGCGGAATACGGGCAAGGGCAAAGGGCAGGACTTCGCCGTCAATCACGAGGATGCGTTTGTCGCCGTGCACGATTTCGGGGATGTAGCGTTGCGCCATGATGGTGCGCGTATCCAGCCGCATCAGGGTTTCGAGGATGCTGCCGATGTTCGGGTCGCGCTCGGTGAGGCGGAAGATGCCCATGCCGCCCATGCCGTCGAGCGGTTTGACGATGATGTCGCCGTGTTCGGCTAGAAAGGCGCGCACGTCGGCGGCGCGGGTGGAAACGAGGGTGGGCGCGGTGAATCGGGCGAAATTCAAAATGGCGAGTTTTTCGTTAAAGTCGCGCATGGCCTGCCCGCTGTTGAACACTTTTGCGCCCTGCTGTTCGGCGAGGGTGAGCAGCTGGGTGCTGTATAAATATTGCATATCGAACGGGGGGTCGGTGCGCATAATCACGGCATCAAAATCGGTCAGAGCAGCCTGCACTTTGTCCTGCGGTTTGAACCATTCGTGGTCGTGGTCGTCTTTTGCGCCGATGAATTGGAAAGGTGCGGCTTGAGCCACTACTTTGCCGTTTTGCACGGAAAGTTCGCCGGCAAGGGTGTGGTGCAATTTGTGCCCGCGCTTGGCGGCTTCGCGCATCATGGCGTAGGTGGTGTCTTTGTAGGTTTTGAAGGTGGCCAACGGGTCGGCGATGAAGAGGATGTTCATGGGGTGTCCTTGTGTGGGTTGTCGGTTGGCGGACGGGCTACCTGAATTATCTGCGTCCGATGCCGTAGCCGTAGGCCAGCGTTCCGTCGGTGCTGCGACAGACCAGCGTGTAGGCATTTCGGTTGTCGGCAGCCTGCACCACGCCCAACGTGCCTTGTTCGGCGGCGCAGTGCCGTGCAAATTCTTCGTGGCTGTTTTCGCCTTGGGTTAAGGGATGAAAAGCGGCATTTTGCTGTTCGGCTACTGTACTAATGCTTTGGCAGGCGGCGAGCAGCAGGCTTGCGGTTAAAATCAGGGCGGTGTGTTTCATGGGGTTATCCTTACAGAGATGCAGGCTGCCTGAAACACGTCAGAGATAGGAATCGGGCGTGGCGTTAGGCATGAGAATCCACAGGATAAGGTAAATCAGAATGCCCGGCACGGCCACGCTGCAGCAGGAAATGATAACGAACAGGATGCGCGTCACCGTGGGCGACCAGCCGAAATATTCGGCAATGCCGCCCATCACGCCGGCAATCATGCGGTGTTGGTAGGAACGGTGCAGTTTGATGAGTTTGGGTTGGGACATGGCAGTCTCCTTGATGTGGTTGCTTTATTATGCAGGCTGCTTCAGCGCGGCGGCCGGGCAGTGCGCAAAATATAATATGACGGCAACACGGTTAGGTTGCAAGTCTCTGCGTCCGTTAAATTTGGTAACGTGCAGGCTGCTTTTCCGTTTCCCAAAAGCAGCCTGCACCAAATGCGGCGCTGTACTAACGCCGCACCAGCAGTTCGCGCAACGGGCCGTCGTGCAGCCAAATCATGCCGCACAGCAGATACAGGAACGTGGACGCGAACGCATTGGCTTCGCGCATTTGCGCCAAGGCCTCCGGATTTCGCCACGACCAATACGCCCAATAAACGCCGTCCACGCACAGCCACAGCAAAAACAGCGCCATCGGCAGCAGCTTCCAACGCCGCTGCGCCACAATGCGCGTGCTGACGGGCGCGCAGAAATAAGTCCCCACGCCCATAATCAGGCTGATGGGAATGTCCCAATCTGGTGCAGGCTGCCAATATGAACCCGCAATCAGAAGAGCAATGCCGCACGTCAGCGTAAACAATTTCCACGGGCGACCATAATCGTGCAGCGAAATCAACGGCTTCATCGTGCAATGCCCTCCACCGCCTATTCCACCACCGCCAAATATTGCGGCGGCACGGCTTCCGTCAGCCAAACCTGATTATCGCTCAAATAAAACGCCCAACCCGCCTGGTGCATAGCGGCGGCATCGATGCACAACACCACCGGTTTGCCGTGCCGCTGCCCCACTTTCACCGCCGTTTCCCTGTCGGCCGACAAATGCACATGGTGGCGTGCGCCGGCCTGCAAACCCTGCCGCATAATGCTGTCCAAAAAACGCGTTGCCGTGCCGTGATACAGCACGTCGGGCGGCATTTGGGGTGCAAGGTTCATGCTGACCTGCACGGTGGAATGCCCCTGCGCGGCACGGATGCGGCGGCCGTCTTCGGAAACCGTGAAGCGTTTTTTGCTGTTGTTATCCACCGTTTCCTGCAATTCCTGGCGGCTGATGCTGTGCCCGTGTTTTTGTGCCTGCGCCAACAACAGGTCAATCTCCACCCAGCCGTCTGAATCCAGCGTGATGCCGATGCTTTCGGGATGGTGGCGCAGGATGTAGCTCAAAAATTTGCTGATGTGCGGATGGTCGTTCATTTCATCGTTCTTTTTCATGGATATACAAAATGTGCAGGCTGCTTTTCGGGTAACGCAAAAGCAGCCTGCACTTCCATCGGGCTTATTTCGCCAACGGTTTCAGCGTATAAACCAAATCTTCGTCCTGCACTTTGAGCAGCAAATCAATGTTCGGATGCTTGCCCGGATGGGCTTTCGCATCGTCCACGATTTCCGCAAACCAAGCCAAGCCCTGCTCGGCGGCATAGCGGTTCAGCGTATTGCCGAACTCCTGCGCCAGCGCGTGATAAAGCTTCAGGCTGCCCAATTTGCCTTCTGCGGCAGGAATATGGTGGGCAACGCGGCCCTCGCTGTCGATGATGTCCAATCCGCTCAAATGGGCAATGTCGGGCATTTTATCGAGATTTTCTTTGAAAGACATGGTGGCGCTCCTGAATAATGGTCAATGGAAATCATTTTTTGCCGGGCGGACGGCTTACGAACAGTTCCGCGTGCCGAAAATTTTATCGCCCGCATCGCCCAAGCCGGGGATGATGTAGCCGTTTTCGTTCAAATGGCTGTCCAGTGCGGCGGTATAAACCGTAACGTCCGGGTGCGCTTCGGTAACGGCTTTCACGCCTTCGGGCGCGGCCACCAGCACCAAAGCCTTGATATTGCGGCAGCCTTTGCTTTTCAGCAAATCAATCGTTGCCACCATCGAGCCGCCTGTGGCCAGCATGGGGTCGATAATCAGTGCGGGGCGTTCGTCCATTTTATCGACCAGTTTTTCAAAATACGACACGGGCTGCAAAGTTTCTTCGTCCCGCTGCAAACCCACCACGCTCACTTTCGCGCTGGGAATCAGGTCGAGCACGCCATCCAGCATGCCCAAGCCCGCGCGCAGAATCGGCACGACGGTCACGGTTTTGCCTTTAATGCGCTTGCCTTGGATTTTGCCGCACCAGCCGTCGATTTCATAAGGTTCGATATCGAAATCGCGCGTGGCCTCATACGTCATCAAACGTGCCAACTCTTTGGTTAATGTGCGGAATTTTGCCGTGCTGCAGTCTGCTTCACGCATCAGGGTCAGTTTGTGGTGGACCAGCGGGTGGTCGATAATATGCAGTGCCATAATGCTCTCTCGTTCGCTTCAATCGGGTTAATACGCGTGTATTATAGCGGATAAATTCACTTTCGAGACAAGGCAAAATCGGGTATATTTGCATTATTTGCGTACAACGGTTCGGAGGGAGGTTTTATGTTTAGGCAACCGGAAGAATGGCTCATGGCGGTTTTGGCGGTGATTTGGGTGGGCATCCACTATTTTCTGGCCGGTTGGGCCACCGCCGCTTCGGTGAAATACACCCTGATGATTACTTTTTTCCACGCACTCCTGACCCTGCTGGCCTTCCTGCTGTGGCAACGCGACAAGGTTCAGCACATCCTGCCGCTGCTCTTGGGCTTGTGGGTGCTGTGTTGGACGCCTTGGCTGGACTGGTTTATGTTGCGCGACATCGTGCCTGCGGCAGACGGCAGCATCCTTCTGCCGCCCCGCCCTTGGTATGCCTTGTGGTGGTTCAAACTGCTGCTGGTACTCGTTCCCGTTGTGGGCGGTTATGCTTGGCAATGGAAACGCGCCCGCAAACGCAAAATGCACGGCTTAATTTAACGGGGCAGGCAACGGTTTCATGAAAAAAATATGGGTTTTATACACCGGCGGCACCATCGGCATGGTGCAGGGCGAACACGGCCTGCGTCCAGACACCGCCCTTGCCGGCACTGCGCTCGCACCGTTTGCAGGCAGCCTGCACTTTGATTGGCACGTCTGCCAGCCGCTCATCGACAGCTCCGCCGTGCAGCCGCGCGACTGGGCGCAGTGGCGCTCGTTAATTGAGCAGAAACTGCCGGATTACGACGGCGTTTTGGTGCTGCACGGCACGGACACGCTGGCCTATACCGCCAACCTGCTGGCACTAACGCTGCACACGCAGAACAAACCCGTTATCCTGACCGGCGCGCAAAAGCCGTTCAATGCAGCCTGCAGCGATGCGCCAAACAACCTGCGCACCGCTGTCGAAGCCTTGCAGCGCGACGATATTCACGAAGTCCTGCTGGCGTTTGACGGCCAGCTATTCCACGCCGTGGGCAGCAGCAAAGTCAGCACCGAAACCGATGCCGGATTTGCCAACCACCATTTCGGCACATGGCAGCCGCAGCACGCCAAAAGCAGCCTGCACGCTTCGCGCAGTTTCCATCCCGACATTACCGTGCTGCCCTTATGGCTGACCCCCGCCCATTCCGTGCAGGCTGCCGCATACAGTTTGCAGCACTGCCCTGCTGATGCCGCCGTGCTGATGAGCTACGGCCACGGCAACGCGCCCGATGATGCCGCCCTGTTGCATGCCGTGCGCGATTTTACTGCCGCCGGCAAGCCGCTGCTGAACATCAGCCAGGTCGCACACGGTTGCGCCGCCGCCGTTTACGCACAAGGCAACGCCCTGCGGCAATCGGGCGCAGTTCAGGGCGGCAAATGCACCATCGAAACCGCCACTGCCCTGCTGATGCTGGCCGTGCACCACCGCTGGGACACCGCGCAAATCGAACAGGAACTGCACCGCCTACAACTGTTATAAATATAAACAACCGCTGCACTCAAAGTGCAGGCTGCTTTTTTTCCACGAAAACAAGACAGAACAATGAACACTCCTTTTGCATACGCACTCAAATCCGCCCTTACCCTTGCCGTCGTCAGCCGCCAAGTCAGCGAAGACGGGCTGGCCGTCGGTTTCCTGTACCGAGAAGCCCCCGGCTTCCCCAACGACAGCGGCTGGCGTTTTTTCAGCGGCGCGGAAGACGATGCCTATACCGACAATCCCGACCATTTCCAAATCCTGCCGCTGAACGAAGTGCTGGAGGGCAACCCCGAAATCGCACCGCTCATGTCCGAAACGCAGGGCGCTTGGGAATGGGACGACGCGCAACAGGCGTTCACGGCCGCCGAAGACTGGCAGCCGCAAGAGTGACCCGTTATCGACCGAAGGAATTTTATGAATACCCTACCCCAAAACTTAAACGGCAGAGGTTTGCGCATCGGCATTGTGCAGGCACGTTTTACCAACGAAATCGGCAGCGCCATGGTTGAAGTGGCGCGGAAAAAACTCATCGAACTGGGCGTGGATGACGACGATATCACGCTGGCGACCGTGGCCGGCGCATTGGAAGTGCCGCTGGTGCTGCAAAATCTGGCAGACAGCGAACAGTTTGACGCGCTGATTGCCTTCGGCGCGGTGATTCGCGGCGAAACCTACCATTTCGAGCTGGTGTCCAACGAATCCGGCGCAGGCGTTACGCGCGTGGGCTTGGATTTCAACATTCCGATTGCCAATGCGATTTTGACCACCGAAAACGACGAGCAAGCCCACGCGCGCATTCAAGAAAAAGCCACCGATGCCGCGCTGGTGGCAGTGGAAACGGCGAACCTGCTGCGCCATATCAGCGAAAACATTTAACCGCTTTACCGAGAACCGATTATGTCAGAACCCAAAAAAACGAAAAAATCCCCGCGCCGCCGCGCCCGCGAATTTGCCGTACAGGCGCTGTACCAAACCGCCATCAATAAAATCCCGGCGGAAGAAGTGGCGAAAAACACACGCGAGCACACCGATTTCAAAAACGCCGACGACGAATTGTTTACCGCCGTATTTTTCGGCGCACACCGCCAGCAACGCGAATACATGCAGCAAATCCGCCCGCATCTGGACCGCGACGAAAACTTAATCAGCCCGGTGGAACGTGCGGTTTTGCTGCTGGCCGTGCACGAATTGGCCTCCATGCCCGAAACGCCGTATCCCGTGGTGATTAACGAGGCCATCGAGCTGACCAAAACCTTCGGCGGCACGGACAGCCACAAATTCATCAACAGCATTTTGGACAAGCTGGCGGCGGAATTGCGCCCCAACGACCCAAAACGCGCCTGAATTTTCCACGCCCGTAGGAGGTATGTATGAAACAGCCGTCTCTGTTTTTCCCTTTGTTGCTGATTATCGTGGGCGGACTCTGGTTCCTGAACAGCATGGACTGGTTTCCCGCCACCGCCAGCATTGTGGCGGCGCTGTTTTTTATTGCAGGCTGCCTGATTCTGCTGCTGGACGGCATCAACAAGCAATCCATCGTCCAAGGGCCTTTGCTGATGTATGTCGGCGCGGCCGTGTATCTGATTGAACACGAAAATGCGGCGCGCTCGCCTTTGTTTGCGGCGGGCATGATATTTGCAGGCTGCCTGATGCTGATTGCACGCAGCCATGCCATTTCACCGAAATATCCGAAAAAGAAATAAACGCGCATTTTGCCAACGGCCGCCCGCCGCAGCGCCAAAAGCAGCCTGCACGCCGTGCGCCATTTATGGATACCCCTCTGAATATGACCCACACCACCCTTAAAATCGGCATTGTCGGGGCCACCGGCTATACGGGTGTCGAACTGCTGCGCCTGCTGGCGCACCACCCGAATGCCGAAGTACGCACCATCACCAGCCGCAGCGAGGCCGGCGTGCACATTGCGGATTATTTTCCCAGCCTGCGCGGCGTTTATGATTTGCGTTTTGCCGCACCGGAAAATGCGCCGCTCGCCGAATGCGACGTGGTGTTTTTTGCCACGCCGCACGGTGTCGCCATGCGCGATGCACCCGCCCTGCTGGAACAAGGCGTGCGCGTGGTGGATTTGTCGGCCGATTTCCGTTTGCGGGACACGGCGGTCTGGGAACGTTGGTACGGCATGCCGTTCACGGCGAAGGCTGCTTTGCAGGAAGCGGTGTACGGCCTGTGCGAACTGAACCGCGATGCCATTGCCCATGCGCGTTTGGTCGCCAATCCGGGCTGCTACCCGACCTGCGTGTCGCTGCCGCTGCTGCCGCTGTTGCAACAAGGCGCGCTGCTGCCCGATATGCCGATTATTGCCGACTGCAAATCGGGCGTGTCCGGCGCGGGGCGCAAGGCGGCCGTGGGCGCGCTGCTGTGCGAAGCGGGCGACAATTTCAAGGCATACGGCGTTGCGGGGCACCGGCATTTGCCCGAAATCCGCCAAACCATCGGCACATTGCAGCCTGCACTCGCGCAGCAGCTGATTTTCGTGCCGCACCTGACGCCGATGATTCGCGGCATGCACGCCACCGTGTATATCCACCTGCGCGACGGTGCCGACCCGCAAACGCTGCTGCAAAACTATTATGCCGACAGCCCGTTTGTCGATGTCATGCCGCAGGGCAGCACGCCCGAAACCCGCAGCGTCCGCGGTGCCAACATCTGCCGCATTGCCGTGCAGCGCGCGCCCGAATATGCGTCCAACACCTGGATTCTGCTCAGCGTGCAGGACAATCTGGTCAAAGGCGCAGCCGGACAGGCAGTGCAGAATATGAATATTATGTTCGGCCTGCCAGAAACCGCCGGTTTGACCCAAACCGCCCTTTTGCCCTGACGTGCAGGCTGCTTTTTTGCCATGATGAAGTTTCTGTTTCACTGTATCGCCCGCATTCCCCTGCCGCTGCTGCACCGTTTGGGCAACCTGCTGGGCTGGGTGCTGTATGCCGTATCGCCCACCAACCGCCGCCGCATTCGGGAAAACATGGCGCAGGCGCAACTACCGCACCGCCCCGAAAATGTATTGCGCGTGTGCCAAGAAACCGTAAAAAGCGGCTTGGAGCTTGCCATCGCCTGCTGCAGGCAGCCTGCACACATCAGCAGCCTGTTCACCGAAATCCACGGCTGGCAGCACATTGAAGCCGCCGTGCAAAATGGCCAAGGCCTGCTGCTGCTCACCCCCCATCTGGGCAGCTACGACCTGGCCGGCCGCTATATCAGCGAACAGCTCGAAACACCGCTCACCGCCATGTACAAGCCGCCCAAAATGGCCGTATTCGACCAAATCATCCGCGAAGGGCGCGAACGCGGCAAAGGCAAAACCGCCCCCACCAACCTGCAAGGCGTGAAACAAATCATCAAAGCCCTGCGCTCCGGCGAAGCCACCATCGTGCTGCCCGACCACGTCCCCAACCCCAAAGAAGGCGGCGACGGCGTGTGGGCACACTTTTTCGGCCGCATCGCCTTCACCATGACGCTGGCGGGCAAACTCGCGCAAATCCCATCTGTCGCCACGCTGTTTTTCGTTGGCGAACGCCTGCCGAACGGGCGCGGTTTCGCCCTGCATATCGAACCTTTGGCCGGCCATCTGAACGGCGACAAAAGCCACGACGCGCAAATCATCAACGACAACGTCGAAGCCTGGGTGCGCCGCTTTCCCGAGCAATACCTGTTCGCCTACAACCGCTACCGCAACCCCACCGGCCTGCCGCGCCCCGGCGAATCCTAGGCCTGTCGAATCACCGACCGTTTTCATGGCGTTGCGCCGCCCTACCCGCGCTTCGCCCCCCCCCAAAAAAGCAGCCTGCACATTATTAAACACAATCATATCAATGAATTAAATCATTCAACTTTTACCGCTCCACATCCCTAAAAGCAGCCTGCACCTCGCACACAATCCCCACACCATGTCCGAACCTCAATCCTGTTTTCACTGCGGCCTACCCGTCCCCCCGAACACCCATCTCCCCATCCGTTACGAACAGCGCGAAGAACCCGCCTGTTGTGCAGGCTGCCAGGCCGTTGCCCAAAGCATTATCGATGCAGGGCTCGGCAGCTATTACCACAACCGCACCGCCGCCGCCGAAAAAGCCGCACTGCCGCCCGACGAAGTGCTGGCGCAACTGAAACTGTACGACCTGCCCGAAGTGCAGGCAGAGTTTGTGGAAGTGCTGCCGGAAAACGAAAAAGAAGCCATGCTCATGCTCGGCGGCATCACCTGCGCCGCCTGCGTATGGCTGGTGGAACAACGGCTGCTGCGCTGTGCCGGCATTTCCAAAGCGGAACTGAATTACAGCACCCAAAGGGCGCGCGTACGCTGGGACGATTCGCGGCTGCAACTGTCCGACATCCTGTCGCTCATTCAAAAAACGGGCTATACCGCTGCGCCGTATGACGCGCAAAAACTGGAAGCGCAAGCGCAAAAAGAACGCAAAAAAATGCTGATTCGCCTGGCCGTGGCAGGCTTGGCCAGCATGCAGACCATGATGTTCGCCCTGCCCACCTACCTATACAGCGACATCGAACCGCAATACCTGACCATCCTGCATTGGGGCGGCTTCCTGATGGTGCTGCCCGCCATCTTTTATTCCGCCCAACCCTTCTTCATCGGCGCGCTGCGTGATTTGCGCAACCGCCGCACCGGCATGGACACGCCGGTCGCCATCGCCATTTTGCTGACGTTCGTGGCCGGCATTTCCGCACTCGCCAGCAACGCGGGGCAAGGCATGTATTTCGAAAGCATTGCCATGTTCGTGTTTTTCCTGCTGGCCGGCCGGTTTATGGAGCAGTCTGCACGGCACAAGGCGGGCGACGCGGCGGAACGTTTGGTCAAACTCGTTCCCGCGTTCTGCCACAAAATCATCGATTTGGACAACGAACAAAGTGAAGAATTCCCCGTCGTTTCGCTGAAAACGGGCGATGCGGTGGTGGTGCGCGCGGGCGAAACCGTGCCAGTGGACGGCGTGGTGCTGCGCGGCGACAGCGAAATCAACGAAGCCATGCTCACAGGCGAAAGCCTGCCCGTGGCCAAAAGTGCAGGCTGCCGCGTTACCGCAGGCACGCTCAACCTGTCCGGCCCGCTTATCGTCCAAGCGGAACAGGTCGGCAGCCAAACGCGACTGGCGCACATCGTGAAACTGCTCGACCGTGCCTTGTCGCAAAAACCGCGTTTGGCGGAGCTGGCGGAACGATATGCTTCGGGCTTCACGCTTTCGCTGCTGGTGCTGGCGGTGCCCACCTTCTTGACGTGGTGGTATTGGACAGACGCGGGCAAGGCTTTGTGGATTACCGTGTCGCTGCTGGTCATCACCTGCCCTTGCGCCCTGTCGCTCGCCACGCCTGCCGCACTCGCCGCCAGCACGGGCAGGCTCGCCGGTCTCGGCATCCTCATTGCGCGCGGCCATGCGCTGGAAAGTTTGGCGCAGGTGACCGATGCCGTGTTCGACAAAACCGGCACACTCACGCAGGGCAAATTGTCGGTGCGTCAGTTTGCCAACCTGTCGGCGCAAGACGGCAAAAGCAGCCTGCACGACAACGACTGCATCGCCGTGGCGCATTTATTGGAACAGCACTCGGAACACCCGATGGCCAAAGCGGTTTTGGCGTATCGTCCGCCACAAGACGGCATGCAGCCTGCTATTCAGATTGCCCGAAAAACCAGCAAAACCGGCCACGGCGTTGCCGCACAAATCACGTTGCACGGCCATACGCAGACATGGGCCATCGGCAAACCCGAATTTGTGGCGCAGATTGCCGGAAAGCAGCCTGCACTTTTGCAGGAACTGGCACAACAAGGCAGCCTGGTCGCGCTGGGCAACGAGCAAGGCTTCCAAGCCGCATTCGTGTTGCAGGACGAAACCAAGCCCGATGCCGCCGCCATTCTGCAACAACTGGTGCGGCACGGCATCACGCTGCATATTTTAAGCGGCGACAACCAAGCCGCCGTGTCGCAACTGGCCGATGAACTCGGCATCACGCATTACCGTGCCGCTGCCACGCCCGAAGACAAAATGGCTTATGTGCAGCAGCTTCAGGCAGACGGCAAACGCGTGCTGATGCTGGGCGACGGCATCAACGATGCACCCGTGCTGGCAGCGGCGGACGTGTCCGTAGCGGTGGCCGGCAGCGCGGACGTGGCGCGGGACGGTGCGGACGTGGTGCTGCTGAACGAAGATTTCTCCGCCCTGCCCGTCATGCTGGCGCAGGCTGCCCGCACCCGCCGCATCATCCGCCAAAACTTGATTTGGGCCACCGTGTATAACCTGCTGGTGGTGCCGCTGGCCGTGCTGGGATATGTAACGCCATGGATTGCCGCCATCGGTATGAGCGCCAGTTCGCTGATGGTGGTGTGGAATGCGCTGCGGTTACGCAAATAAATGCCGCAAAAGCAGCCTGCACTTCCCCAATCCCTTCTTTTCAATTAAGATTTTTAAAAAATGAAACACTTAAACCCTAAACAACGCCGCCTTCTCCTGCTTGCCGCCATCGCCCTTTGGCTGATTTCTCTGCCCCTGCCCGTTTTCATCTTCGACCAGAACCACGATTACGATGGCATCACAACCTTGTTGCTCGGCACCATCTTCGGATTTGCCATGGGGGAAATTGGCTATTATGCCGTGTACGCCAACTATATCTGGCTGTTCATCGTCATTACCCTGATGTTCCGCCCCCGCTCGCGGACAACGGGCTATATCCTGAACGCCTGCCTGTGGGCAGTGGCACTGCTCACCTTCACGCTGGACGAAATCATCCTGAACGAAGCCGGACACCGTGCCGCGCCGACCTACGGTTTGGGCCTGTATTTATGGTTTGCCTCATTCGCCGTCACCACCCTGACCGACTTATGCTCATCCCGCCGCCCGGCCGGCACACCGGAAGCCGCGCAACAACAGAAAGAACCCTCATGAAAAAATACCTCGTCATCGCCACACTGCTGCTGGCCGCGTGTTCCTCCGCGCCAAAGCAGCCTGCACACCGCACGGCAGCCAACCATAACGCCGACTACAGCGCACTGATTATGCAGGCGGAAAACCAAGCGTCCGGGCGCGTGAAGGCCGTGCTGGCGCAGGCGCGCATGATGACGCTGCTGCGCGGCGAAATCATCAAAGGCGGCTGCTGGGATTATCTGGACGCCGCTTGGACACGGGCGGGCGTGCCGCGCAATCAGCGCAAAGTCGTGTTCGCCGGCAACCGCAACGGCCATTTCGCATCGCCCGACCAACTGCGCGCGGGCGACTGGATTTACCACATCAACCACAGCTACCGCGGCATCGAGCACAGCGGCATGTTTATCGGCTGGGTCGATAAGGAACGGCGGATGGGCTTGACCTTGAGCTATGCCGGCGAACGCCGCCACGAACCCGCGCGGTATAAAGTTTATGATTTATCCAGCGTTTATCAGATTACACGCGCAGAATAATCCGGCAAAAAAGCAGCCTGCACCCCATTTGTACAGGTGCAGGCTGCTTTTCGGATTCGGCGGCCATTTCGGCGCAGATGGGGCGGCGCAATACCCTGCCAACCGCAAAAATATAGTGGATTAAAATAAAAATGAGACAAGGCGAGCCAACGCCGTATCATTGCGATTTTAATTCACTATACCGTTTCCAAGCCAACAAAAAGCAGCCTGCACATCCGTTCGTCCGAACCGTGCAGGCTGCTTTTTCATATGAATGCATTACGCAGATTTCTTCGCCCACCATTTGCCCAGCGGCAGCACAACGGCACAGCAGGCCGCACCGACCGCCAGCCCGACCAGCACATCGAAACCCAAAGCATAAAGCGCGTTACCCCATTCGATTTTATGCAGCATTTCCACTTTGTGCGTGAAAATGCCGCCGCCGACCATAAACATCGCCAGCGTGCCGACCACCGCCAAGCCGCGCATAAACCACGGCACAATGGCAATGATTACCCGTCCGATGAACCGTTGCACGGCCGAAGCACGGCGCATCAGGTAAAAGCCCAAATCATCGGCCTTCACAATGGCGGCCACCAAGCCGTACACCGCAAAAGTAATGCCGATGCCCACGCCGGTGAGCGCGGCAATTTTCACCGGCAGGCTGGCCTGCTCCACCACGCCCAGCGCGATGATGATGATTTCCGCCGACAAAATAAAGTCGGTGCGGATGGCGCCTTTGATTTTGTCGCTCTCATCAGTCAGCGAATCGGCCACCACCTCGTCCGCCGCGTGCCCTTCGTGCCGGTGCAGCCATTTGTGCAGCAATTTCTCCACGCCTTCGAAACACAAATACGCGCCACCGACCATCAGCAGCGGCGTGATGAGCTGCGGCGCGAACACCGCCAGCAACAGCGCCAGCGGAATCAGTATCAGCTTATTGACCAGCGAGCCTTTTGCCACCGCCACCACAATCGGCAGTTCTCGCTCTGCGGCCGCGCCGGTGACTTGGTTGGCATTCAGCGCCAAATCATCGCCCACCACGCCGGCGGTTTTTTTGGCGGCCATTTTGGTCATCAGGGCGACATCGTCCAGCATAGAAGCCACGTCGTCCAGTAAGGTTAATAGGGTTGCGAAGGCCATCGGGTTTCTCCTATGGTGTGAATCCGCGCATTATATAGCAGATTCACAGATTTACGATACACGCAGCAAACGAAAAAGCAGCCTGCACTTCCATTATCAAAGTGCAGGCTGCTTTTTAACGTATCCGGATTACACGGCGGAAGGCTTATGGCCGGTCAGCAGATATTCCACCGTTTCGCGCACCGATTTGATGGCAGAGCCGAACGGCAGCGGGTCTTTGCCGCGGAAAAACAAGCCCTTGTCCACTTCGCCGCGGAAGGCTTCCGCCAGCTTGATGTCGATGCAGAACTGGCCGATTTTGCTCAAACCGTCGCGCAGGCCGCAGGTGGTCAAGCAGTTGATGCCCTGCGTGCAGCGTTTCGGGTCGGCCTTGGCATTGGCCTGCAATTTGTCCAAACGCTTGGTGTAGCTGCTCAAAAAGCGCGTGTTCACGCCGCGTGCAGGCAGCCCCGCCACCGACATGAATTCCACAATCTGCTCGCGCTCGGCACCCGCCAGCGTGTTTTTGAAATTGATGTGCGCGTCGCCCTCTTGGGTGACGGCAAACGCCGTGCCGATTTGTACCGCATTCGCACCCCATTCTTTCAGCGCCGTGCTGATTTTCTGGAAATTCGCCATACCGCCCGCCAAAATCAGCGGGATTTTTTCGCTTTCTAAACCCAGATTCTTAAACACTTCCAGCGTTTCGCTGATGACGCGCGGAAATTCGAATTTGGCATCGTTCACACCGTCCACCGTCATCGCGCCCAAGTGGCCTGCGGCGTGTGCCGGATGTTCAATCACAATCGCATCTGGCAGAACGCCTTTTTTCATCCAGCGTTTCAACACAATGCCGATACCGCGCGATTCCGACAAAATCGGCAGCAGCGCAATGTCTTTTTTATAATCACCCATCATTTCGGGCAAATCCAGCGGCAGGCCGGCGCCCATCACAATCGCGTCCGCGCCGGATTCGCAGGCTTGCCGCACCAGCGCGGCATGGTCTTTCACCGCTTTCATCACGTTCACGGCAATCATGCCGCGACCTTCGGTTTTGGCTTTGGCCGCCTGAATTTCACGGTCCAAGGCAATATGGTTGAGTTTGCAGTATTTTTCTTCGGTCGGGTTGATTTTGGATTCGGCCAGCAAATCTTCGTGCAAATGGCGCAAATCCACGCTGGCAATCGTGCCCAAGCCGTTTTCGCGCGCCACCGCGCTGGACAATCCCGATGCGGAAACACCGATACCCATGCCGCCCTGCACGATTGGAATCAATTCTTTGCCGCGGATAATCAACGGGTTAAATTCATGTTTCATGGAGTATTCCCCTTTATTCTGAGAGTGTGTGTCATAGATTGGAGATTATACTCTATTTTTAGTCTGCCCACTCTATTTTTACAAGGCTTTGCGTAATGGGGACTTTTACACCGCCAAGCCGACTGCCTGCATTTTCTGCCATAACGCCTGCAATGCTTGTGCGCGGTGGCTGATTTGATTTTTCTGCTCAGGCGGCAGTTCGGCGGCGGTGCAGCCGTGTTCGGGCAGATAAAAATGCGGGTCGTAGCCGAAGCCGTGTCCGCCTGCAGGCTGCATTTGCCATTGCCCAGGCCAAATGCCTTCGGCAATGACGGGCTGCGGATCGGATTCGTGCCGCACCAACACCAGCACGCAAACGTAATAGCAATATCGGTCATCGTGCCGCGCCAAAAGTTCGGACACTTTGGCATTGTTGGCCGCATCCGATTTCGGGTGATCGCCGGCAAACCGTGCCGACAACACGCCCGGCGCGCCGCCCAAAGCGCGCACGCAAATGCCGCTGTCGTCCGCCAGCGCGGGCAGGCCGCTGTGTTTGGCGGCAAACCGCGCCTTGGCCAATGCGTTTTCCACAAACGTCTGATACGGCTCGGCGCATTCTTCCCGCACAAACTGCGACTGCGGCAGGATGCGGATATTCCGCTCGGCAAACAATGCGTTGAATTCCTTCAATTTGCCGGCGTTGTTGCTGGCCAAAACGATGGTGTCGGTCATGTGATTTCCTTATTCATTTAATTTAGAGTGCAGGCTGCTTTTTGGGGATTCAAAAGCAGCCTGCACCCGAAATACGGCTAGGGTTTGAACCCGAACAGCCACGTTTTCAAAGCGATACGCATTTTGCGCGGATTGGGGATGCGGATTTTGTAGCGCAACACATTGCCCAAGCCGTCGCGCTCGATTTCGCGCAGCAATGCGTAATAAATGCTGCCCATCACCAAGCCCGCCTTTTGGCGTTTCTTATCGCACGGCGGCAACAGGGCAACAGCTTCGCGGTACGCGTTCAGCGCGCGTTCATATTGGAACTGCATCAGCCGCGCAAATTCGGGCGTGGCGTTGGCCGAAAAAATATCCTGCTCCGACACGCCGAAGCGCTGCAAGTCTTCCTGCGGCAGGTAAATGCGCCCCATCCGTGCGTCTTCGCCCACATCGCGGATAATGTTGGTGAGCTGCAACGCCAAACCCAGCGTTTCCGCATATTGCAGCGTTTGCGCGCTGTCGAAGCCCAAAATTCGCGCAATCAGCCGCCCCACCACGCCGGCCACGCGGTAGCAGTAATAACGCAAATCGTCAAACGCGGCGTAACGGACGTGGTGCAAATCCATTTCCATGCCGTTGATGATTTCGGCCAGCTCCTCTTCCGGCAGGGAAAAGGCGGGGCAGACGGTTTTCAGGGCCTGGCAGACGGGATGTTCAGGCATTTCGGCGGCGGCAAACACGCGGCGCAAATCGGCACGCCACCATTGCAGCGTGGTGCGTGCAGTCTGGTGGTCGCTGCAATCATCGACCACATCGTCCAATTCGCGGCAAAAGGCGTATAACGCGGTCATTGCATCTTTTTGCTGCGGCGATAAAAAACGAAAACCGGCCAGAAAGCTCGAACCGCTCTGCCGGGCTTTTTGGCGGCAATATTCCATTGGCTGCATGGCGCGTTCCCAAAATCAAAACGGGCGTATTGTAGCGTTTTTCGCGCGGCGTTGCAGGCTGCTTTTCAAAATCCGCAGCGCAGGCCACCCCGAAAGAAAGCAGCCTGCACCCGAATACCCAATGTGCAGGCTGCTTTTTCCCCGTCAGGTTCTGTATCGGCAAGGTTCGCATGGCGTTGCGCCGCCATACCCACGCTTTAGGTGGCTGCCCCCCGACCACCTTCGCGCAAAAAATGCAGGCTGCTTTGGGAACACGTCCAACGCCCCAAAAGCAGCCTGCACTTCATCCTGCCGCCCAACTCAATCCGCGCGTTGCAGCACGGCGGCGAAAAAGCCGTCCGTTTGATGCGCGGCGCTGTCCAGCTGCAGATATTTGCCCGTGTCCAACGGGATTTTCTGCGCCGCCAGAATCTCGCCCGCGTTCAAGAGCGAAAACTGCGGATTGCCGCGCAAAAATTCCTCAACCTGCCGCTCGTTCTCTTCGGGCAGCACGCTGCATGTCGCATACACCAAACGTCCGCCGGGCGCCACCAGCGTCGAAGCAGCCTGCAAAATACTGCGCTGCTGCCGCACCAGTTGCGCAATGCTTTCGGGCGACTGGCGGTATTTCAAATCGGGATTGCGCCGCAGCGTGCCCAGCCCGGAACAAGGCGCGTCCACCAGCACGCGGTCGGCTTTGCCTGCCAACCGGGCCACGCGCGGGTCGTGTTCGCTGCCGATTTTTTCGGGATGGATATTGGTCAGCCCGGCACGGGTCATGCGCGGCTTCAGGTTCGCCAGCCGTTTTTCGGCAATATCGAACGCGTAAATGCGGCCTTTGTTCGCCATCTGCGCGCCCACCGCCAGCGTTTTGCCGCCCGCACCCGCGCAGAAATCCACCACGATTTCGCTGCGCTTGGCCTGTACCAGTTGCGCCAAAAGCTGGCTGCCTTCGTCCTGTACTTCCAGCGTGCCGTCCAGAAACAGCGGATGTTTGTTCAATGCGGGCTTGTCGCGGAAACGGATGCCGTGCGGCGCATAAGGCGTGGCGGCGGCGTGCGGAAATTCGGCCTGCAACTCGGCCAGCACTTTGTCGCGGCGACCTTTGAGCGTGTTCACGCGCGTGTCCAGCGGTGCAGGCTGCATCACGCTGCGGCCGAACGCCAGCACTTGTTCGTCCGTCCAATGCGCCTGCAAACGCTCCACCAGCCATTCAGGCAGCTCGGCGGCAGTGTGCAGGCTGCTTTGCCATTCGGTTTTGCGCGCTTTCAGGCGGCTCATAAATTCCATGGTTTCCTCGTCCGCCAAATGTGCCAGCTGCGACAGGTTCGTGCCGCGCCCCAGCACCAGCGCCGCCAATGCCGCTTTTTCCGGCTGCGCATACGGGCGGCGCAGCACGGCGGCGATTTTTTGGTAATGGCGCAAGGCGGCAAATGCCGTTTCGGCAATTTCGTGGCGGTCTTGGCGGCCGAGTTTGCGGTGTTGGCGGAAATAATCGGACAGCACCGCGTCTGCAGGCTGCTTGAACGTCAGCATATCGGCAAGCACTTGCGCGGTATGTTTCAGCTGGGTGGCATTCATCATGGTCGAACCGGATAATTGTTTGTTAAAATGCACGGATATTAAAAGATTTACAGAGCAGTCGCAACATGGACATTCAGGCAGTTTTATTCGATTTGGACGGCACGCTGGCAGACACGGCGGCCGATTTGGGCGGCGCGTTGAACGATTTGCTGCGCGCGCGCGGTTATCCGGAAAAGCCTTTGGCCGACATCCGCCCGCACGCCAGCCACGGCAGCGGTGCGTTGGTGTCGTTCGGCACGGGCATGGCGCAGGACGACCCGGCATTTGCCGAATGGCGGCAGGCCTACCTGCACTGCTACGAACAGCGTTTCACCCAAGACACGCGCCTGTTTGACGGCATTAATCCGCTGCTGGCTGAATTGGCGCGGCGCGGCATGGCGTGGGGCATTATCAGCAACAAGCCCGAACGCTTCACCCTGCCCTTGGCGGCGGCGTTGGATTGGGCGACCGCGCCTGCGGTAGTAGTGGGCGGCGACACCTGTGCCGAAGCCAAACCCAGCGTGTTGCCCATGCTGCACGCCTGCCGCCAAATCAACGTACCACCCGAACGCTGCGTGTATGTGGGCGATGCCGAACGCGACATTCAGGCAGGCAACGCGGCGGGCATGCACACCGTTTTGGCGGCTTGGGGCTATATCGGCGCGGACGACCAACCCGAACACTGGGGCGCGGACTTCATCGCCGCCCATCCGACCGATATTTTGCAGATGATATTGAAATGATTGACTATATTGAATTTATCCGCCATTTGGAACAGAAGGGCTATCCGTTCGGCACACCGCCCGACACGGCGACGCAATGGCTGGCCAACAGCCGCGAACCGGATACGCAGCGCCTGCTGCAACGCGCCAAAATGCTGGACGCGACGCAGGAAATCCAAAGCAGTCTGCAACAATGGCGGCAGCACATCCACCGCTGGCAGAAATGGCTTTCGCTGGCGTTTTTCGGTGCAGGCTGGCTCAGCACCTATCTGCTCATGCAGCAGGCGCATTTGAATTTCTTGCTGGTGCTGCTGGGCGCATTGGGGCTGCACACGCTGATGCTGCTGCTTTGGTGTGCAGGCTGCCTGCTGGGCAAACACCCTTCGCCGCCGCGCCTGCCCGCGCCCAAAAACCAAAGCAGCCTGCACCAATACCTGCTGGATTACTACTGGCAGCGCAGCCAAAGCCCATACGGCCGCTGGTCGATATACGCCGTGCAGCACCAATGGGCGCTCTGCGTGCTGGCCGGCGTGTTCGGCGCGGCATTCATGCTGCTCACCGTGCGCCAATACACCTTCAACTGGCAAAGCACGCTGTGGAATGCCGACAACTTTGCCGCCGTGATGGAGCTGCTTTCGCGCCTGCCCGCCCGACTGGGTTTCAGCACGCCCGATGCCGCTGCCGTTCTCCACGCGCAAAACGGCCACGATACCGCATCCGCCGCCGCATGGGGGCAGTTGTTTTTGGGCAGCATTTTGGTGTACGGCATGATACCGCGCGCCGCCGCCTGGCTGTTCTGCCTTTGGCGGCAGCGGCAGCACCGCCCCACTTTGGATTTGCGTTTGCCGTATTACCAAAACATCATTCAAAAATGGCGGCAAACCGTGACCGACAGCGCGGACGATTACCGACCCGACCGCATTGCCGCCGCGCCGAGCGCCCCCGCCAGCGCCTTTGCCGCCGACACGCAACACTGGGCCGTCCTGCTCGACAGCCCGAACGCGCCGCCGCAATGGTTCGCCCAAACACTGGGGCAGGCATGGGAGGATTACGGCTGCATTGCCGAACGCGAAGAGCTGGCCAAAGTGCAGGCTGCTTTGGCGCAGCACAGCGTGCAATTACTGGTGGGCGTGCGTGCCAACAGTCTGCCCGACCGTGGCAACCTGCGCCGCCTCTCCGCTCTGTCGCAACACGCGCGCGCCGGCATCGCCCTGCTGCTCCTGTATCCCGAAAACCAGAACCCCAACGACCGCCAAACCTTGCAGGAAACTGCCGACCAATGGCGTACCGCCGCCGAACAACACGGCTGGCTCTGCCTTGCCCACCATCAGGCCGACTCATGAACCCGAAACCCGAAATCGCCGTTATCGGTGCCGGCTGGGCAGGCTTGGCCGCCGCCGCCTATTTAGCACCGCATTGCCGACTCACGCTGTTTGAAGCGGGCAAAGTGGCGGGCGGGCGGGCACGCGGCGTGGCGCACGGCCAATTTGCCGAACTCGACAACGGCCAACACCTGCTGATTGGCGCATACCGCGCCGTTTTCCGCCTGCTGCACCGTGTCGGCGAATCGCCCGATACATTGTTCCTGCGCGAACCGCTGCATTGGCATTTGGCGGACGGCTTCCAGTTCCGCTGCCCGCAAAAGCTGCCTGCACCGCTGCATTTGCTGTGGGCGGTGTTGCGCGGCAAAAATGCGGATTGGGCGCAGAAAACCGCCCTGTTGCGCCAGATGGCCACGCTGCAACGCTGGCACAAACAGCAGCCACCCGACCAAAGCATTGCCTCGTGGCTGGACGAACAGCAAGTCGGCGAAGACTGGCGCGCGCAATTTTGGCGGCCGATGGTGCTGGGCGCGCTGAATACGCCTTTGGAAACCGCCAGCCTGCGCGTGCTGTGCCATGTGTTGGCCGACGGCGTGTGGGCTTCGCGCGATGCGGGCGATTTTTATATGGCCAAGCGCAATTTGAGCGACACGCTGGCCGCGCCCGTTTTGCGTTATCTGGCGCAACACGGCGCAAAATACCGCCCGAACTGCCGCATTGCCAAAGTGCAGGCTGATTCGGGCAAAGTGCAGGCGGACGGGCAAACGTTCGATGCCGCCGTCTTCGCCGTCGCGCCTTACCATCTTGCGCCGCTGTTGCCCGAGCATTTGGGCGATGCTGTGCGCCAAGCCGTGCAGCAACTCTCGTACCACGCCATCACCACCGTGTATCTGCGCTATCCGCAGCCGCTGCACCTGCCCGCCGCGCTAACCGGCTTTGCCCACCGCCCCACGCAATGGCTGCTCGACCGCGGCCGCCTGCAACACCCGAACGAAGCCGCCGCCATCATCAGCACGTCCGACCTCGTTGCCGAAAGCAGCCTGCACACCGACGGCAAGCCCGACTGGGCGGCCACGGCACACCAAGACCTTCTGCAACTCAATCCGCACCTGCCGCCACCAGAAGCGCAGCAAACCATCACCGAAAAACGCGCCACCGTGGCCAGCACCGTGAACCGCCGCCTGCCCGATATGGCCGACTTGAACACCGCACGCATCTGGCTGGCCGGCGACTGGCTGCACGACCGCTATCCCGCCACGCTCGAAGCCGCCGTGCAAACGGGCGAACACGCCGCACAGCAATGCTTGGCCGCTCTGACACGCACATCCGGCACGCGCTAAACCCTTGCGGCAATGTGCAGGCTGCTTTTGTCCGCTGCCCGCCTCTCCGCCAAAGCAGCCTGCACCCACAGCCCGCCGTATTTTGACTATAATCCCATTTTTCGTTTGAACAGGCAGCCTGCACCATGTTACTGGCACTTTCTCTGCAAAACTTTGTCATTGTCGAAAAACTCCATCTCGATTTCCAAACAGGCTTCACCGTATTGACCGGCGAAACCGGTGCAGGCAAATCCATCACCCTCAACGCACTCTCCCTGCTGCTGGGCGACAAAGCCGATTACAGCCAAGTCCGCGAAGGCGCAAAAGAAGCCGTGCTGTCCGCCCTGTTCGACATCAGCAGCCAGCCCGATTTGGCCGATACATTGCGCGAACAAGGCCTGCTGGAAGACGATGGCGACGAATTGTCTATCCGCCGCATTATCGATGCCAAAGGCAAAAGCCGCAGCTTTATCAACAACCAGGCCGCCACACTGGCGCAGCTCAAAGCCATCAGCTCGCAACTGATTGATATTCATGGCCAAAACGCCCACCATTCGCTCAATCAGGAAAGCGCGCAACGCCGCCTGCTGGACGCATTTGCAGGCTGCCTGCCGCTGGCGGAGCAAACCAAAACACATTACCGCGCATGGCAAGCTGCCAAACAGGCTTTGCAGGCGGCACAGGCGCAAAGCGAGCAAACCGATGTGGAGCGCGAACGCTTGGAATGGCAGTCAAACGAATTAAATCAATTAAATACCGAAGAAGGCGAATGGGAAGCGCTCAGCCGCAGCCACGACAGCCTGGCCAACGCGGCGGAACTGCTGGAAGCCGCGTATGAAGCGCAGGAATATGTGTCCGGCGACGACGGCATGAAATCGCTGGCGCGCCGTTGCCACCGCCTGCTGGATTCGCTGGGCAATATCGAGCCGCGCTTTGCCGAAAGCTTGGAAATGCTGGACAGCATTGACGCAGAATTAAGCGAAATCAGCCACTTGCTGGGCAATGTGATTGACAGCGTGGAAATCAACCCGAACGAATTGGCCGCCAAAGAAAAGCGGATGCAGGAATTGATGTCGGCCGCACGGAAATATCGGATCGAGCCGGAGCAGCTGCCCGAAAAATATCTGGCGGTGCAGGCTGCTTTGCAGGATTTGGAAGCCGCGGCGGATATTGACGCGCTGGAAAAAGCGGTGGCCGAGGCGGAACGCCAATACCGGCACACAGCGCAGCAATTATCGGCGGCGCGCGCAAAAGCAGCCTGCACCTTGGCGGAAGAAACCACGGCGCATATGCAGCAGCTGGCCATGAAAGGCGCGAAATTCCATATCGAACTGCTGCCGTCGCAGCCGACCGAACACGGCCTGGAACACATCCAATACCAAGTGGCCGCCAATAAAGGCAGCCGCCTCCAACCGCTGAACAAAGTGGCATCGGGCGGCGAATTGGCACGGATTAGTTTGTCGATTCAAGTCGTTACCAGCCAATACACCCAAGTGCCCACGCTGATTTTCGACGAAGTGGACACAGGCATCGGCGGCGGCGTTGCTGAAACGGTGGGCAAGGCGTTGCAACTTTTGGGGCGGAAGCACCAAGTGTTGGCGATTACCCATTTGCCGCAGGTGGCCGCGTGCGGCGAACACCACTGGCAGGTGGCCAAACGCAGTGATGGCGAACAAACCGTCAGCGAAATCAAAGTATTGGATACCGAAGCGCGCATTGAAGAACTGGCGCGTATGCTCGGCGGCGAAAAAATCACCGCCACTACGCGCCAACATGCCGCCGAAATGTTGCAGCTCCATATGCAGGCTGCTTTGGAGCGCGCATGATGGTACACAGCAAAATCTGCGGCATCACCCGCCCCGAAGATGCCGTGCTGGCGGCACAACTGGGCGCCAACGCCATCGGCCTAGTATTTTTTGCGGGCAGCAAGCGCTGCGTGTCGGTGGAACAGGCGCAGCGCATTGTCCGCAGCCTGCCGCCGTTTGTGCAGGCGGTGGCGCTGTTTGTGAATGAAACGGAAGCGAATATCCGCCATGTTCTGGCGCACGTCCCCATCCACATGCTCCAATTCCACGGCGACGAGCCGCCCGAATTCTGCCAATCGTTCCAACGCCCGTTTTTAAAGGCCGTCCGCGTGCAAAGCGCGCACGATATTCAGGCAGCCTGCACCCGCTTTGCCGAAGCGCGCGCACTGCTGTTTGATGCGTTTATGGACGGCGCATACGGCGGCACGGGGCACACGTTCGATTGGCGGCTGCTGCCCGAACAGCTGTCGCAACACTGGATTTTGTCCGGCGGGCTGAACCCCGATAATGTGGCGCACGCCCTGAAAACCACCGGCGCAACGGCAGTGGATGTGTCCAGCGGCGTGGAGCAAAGCGCGGGCATCAAATCGCCGGAAAAACTGCACGCATTTTTTACCGCCGTCCGTTCGGCCGCGTAAAGACACAAAAAAAGCAGCCTACACTTTAAAACTTTAAGTGCAGGCTGCTTTTTCATCTTTCCGAAAATTTATTCTTCCAATAAATCATCGGCTTGGTTTTCCATAATTGCGCGCAGCTTTTGAATGGCTTTGGCTTCGATTTGGCGGATACGTTCCGCCGACACACCAAATTCCGCCGCCAATTCATGCAATGTGGCCGCCTGACCGTCATGCAGCCAGCGTGTCTCCACAATGCGGCGGCTGCGCTCGTCCAACTGCGCCAATGCAGCCTGCAAGCCCTCGGTCTGCAACGCATAATGCGCTTTTTGCGCCAACTGGCGGCTCGGCTCGTGCTGGCTGTCGCTCAACCAGTCAATCGGCGCAAACGCATTATTTTCGTCATCGTCCTGATTGTCTGCCAACAGCCCGATATCATACCCCGTCATGCGCTGTTCCATCTCCATCACTTCGGAGACTTTCACGCCCAAATCATCAGCAATATCCTGCGCTTCTTTGGGCGACAGAGCCTTCAAACTGTTGCGCATGCTGCGCAAATTGAAAAACAGTTTGCGCTGCGGTTTGGTGGTGGCCACGCGCACCAAACGCCAGTTGCGCAAAATAAATTCGTGAATTTCCGCCTTAATCCAATGCACGGCAAACGAGAACAGCCGCGCACCGTGATGAGGCTCAAAACGTTTGACGGCTTTCATCAGGCCGATATTGCCTTCCTGAATTAAGTCCGCCTGATTTAGGCCGTAGCCGTCATAACCGCGCGCAATCGACACCACAACGCGCAAATGCGACAAAATCAACTGTTTTGCCGCTTCCAAATCTCCTTTAATTTGACGCTCTGCCAAGCGGGTTTCTTCTTCCGCCGACAGCATGGGAATATTGTTTACTGTGTGGATATATTGTTCCAAATTGCCGTGTCCGCTGGGAACAGGCAATGCAAAAGTTTGATTTGTCATTATTTTCCCCTTTCATATGCCATTTTTTTGTTGTGGTAATTATACACAGTCGCACCAAGAATACCAGCTAATTTATGTAAATTTTCGCTAATTATTGCATTCAAGGCTTGACAGAACAATCAATTTCGGCAGGTGTTATCATCAGCCGCAATTGTGCCGGCGCAGAACCCAAAGGCTGCGCGCATTCAAACCACCAAACCGCGCCTTTTTTCACCGACCAATACACATTGTTCTGCCACGTCTGAGTGAGCAGCCATGCGCACAAATCGCCCAGCCACGGCTGATGCCCGATAATCACTACCTTTTCATCGGATGCAATGCCACACAACCATTCGGCCACCTGCTGCGCTGCCGCATCGGGATTCAAAGCAGCCTGCACTTTTGCAGGATGTTGCAAATAAGCCGCCGTCTGCCGGCTTCGCTCTGCTTCCGATATCCAAACGTGATAACCGCCCGACAATTTCCCTTGCAAAAAACGCGCCATTTTGCGTGCCTGCTTATGGCCCTTTGTCGTCAGCGGCCGCGCCAAATCGTTGTCGCCCTCTTCCGCCTGTGCATGCCGCCACAAAATCAACTGCATGATTGCCCTCCTATTTTTTCCTTTTGTTTTGAAAAAACTGCTGCAATATTGCTTGGGCTTCATCGGCCAGTACGCCGCCCGATACCGCCGTGTGCGCATTCAGTACCTTATTGGCAAACAAATCCACCACGCTTCCAGCAGCGCCCATTTTCGGCTCGCTTGCCGCAAAAATTACGCGTGCGACACGTGCCTGCATCAGCGCGCTGGCACACATCGCACACGGCTCCAGCGACACATAAACATCGCATTCGTTCAGCCGATAACTGCCCAACACCTGCCCCGCCTGCGCCAATGCCAAAATTTCCGCATGATGGCTGACATTGCAATCCGCCACGCAACGGTTATGCGCCTGCGCCACAATATTCCCACGGTGCACTACCACCGCACCCACCGGCACTTCGCCTGCTTCCGCAGCCAAAGCAGCCTGCACCAAAGCAGCCTGCATAAATTTCTGCTGTTCTTCCAGCAGCGGGAACACGGCAACAGGCGGCATTTCCTGTAATTTCTGCTGCCACTCAGTGCGCTCGCTATCGCTTAATTCCGACACATTTTTCCGCAGGCTCAATGCCACCAGTTGCCAAAATACGGATAGCGTAACGCTTAATCCGCTCTTTTTCAATAACAAAAATACGCGGCACGGACAAGCAGCCTGCACATCTTCCACCGTATAGATTTGCAAGCCTGCCAATACCGCAACCACTTTGGGTGCCAATGGCGGTGTCGTTAATGCCGTCATACCGTTTTTTATCCGCTCATAAAACAAACAAGGAAATCCGCAAAAATACGAATTTCCTTGTTATTGATTCCTAAGTTAAGCCAAAGCAGCTTTTGCTTTTTCTACCAATTGTGCAAATGCCGGTTTGTCGAATACAGCCAAATCAGCCAAAACTTTGCGGTCCAGCTCAATAGCGGCACGTTTCAGGCCGTTCATGAATTTGCTGTATGACAAGCCGTTTTGGCGTGCGCCTGCATTGATACGTGCAATCCACAATTGACGGAATTGGCGTTTGCGTTGGCGGCGGTCACGGTATGCGTATTGACCGGCTTTCATCACCGCCTGTTTGGCGATGCGGTAAACATTTTTACGACGACCGCGATAGCCTGTAGCTAACGCAATCACTTTTTTGTGACGGGCACGAGCGGTTACACCGCGTTTTACGCGTGGCATATTTTATCTCCTTTAAGCGTAAGGTAACATTTTAGCAACAGAAGCCAAATCGCGTTCGTGCACCATAGAAGTGCCGCGCAATTGACGTTTATTTTTTGTGGTTTTTTTGGTCAAAATATGACGTTTGAACGCATGAGCGCGTTTCACACCACCGTTACCCAGCACTTTAAAGCGTTTTTTCGCGCTAGATTTGGTTTTCATTTTAGGCATGGAAAACTCCCTGTTTATTATGATTTAGGTATTGGGGGGCAAATTTGCACTTAAATGCCCAATACCACCTGAAATCGCAACTTTTAAAACTAAACCTGCCTGCCGTTGCGACGAAGCAGACAGGCCAATTTTTGATTATACAATTATTTTTTCTTTGGCGCAACCATCATCACCATTTGGCGGCCTTCCATTTTGGGGAAAGACTCCACCGCGGCCAATTCTTCCAAATCGGCTTTAACGCGCTCCAGTAATTGTGCGCCGAACTCTTGGTGCGCCATTTCGCGGCCGCGGAAACGCAGAGTGATTTTGACTTTGTCGCCGTCTTCCAAAAAGCGTTTCACATTGCGCATTTTGATGTTGTAATCGCCCTCGTCCGTGCCCGGACGGAATTTGATTTCTTTAATTTGAACTTGTTTTTGCTTTTTCTTGGCTTCGTCGCGTTTTTTGGATTGTTCGTATTTGTATTTGCCGAAATCCATCAGCTTGCAGACGGGCGGCTTGGCGGTTGGCGAAATTTCGACCAAATCGACATCCTTCTCCTCTGCCATCGACAATGCCTCTTTCAGGCTCACAACGCCGAGTTGTTCGCCTTCCCCACTGATTAAGCGCACTTCTTTGGCGGTGATTTCGCCGTTGATTCGTGCTTCGCGTTCTTGCTGTGCGATGATAATGCTCCCAAATTGATGATAAATAAAAAATACACCAGCAGGAATGGTGCCTGCTGGGTACTGTTTGCAAATATTTGCGATTTTACCTGCTTTTATGCGGCATGAAAAGATGTTTTGCGAAGAAACTACTGCGCCGCCCAAACCGCTCGCACCCGCGCCAAATCTTCGGGCATGTCCACGCCGGCGGGCGGTGCATTGTCCAAAACTTTGACGGCAATCGGATAGCCGTGCCACAACACGCGCAGCTGCTCTAAACTTTCGCAGATTTCCAACGGAGATTCGGTTAGCTGTACATATTGCTTTAAGAAACCGACACGGTAAGCATAAATCCCAATATGCCGCAGCGGCGGGCAGTCTTGGGAAAGTGCAGGCTGCTTTTTCGCCATTTCGTCACGCGGGTAGGCAATGGGCGCGCGGCTGAAATAGACGGCCTGCTGCGCCTGGTTCAGCACCACTTTCACGCAGTTGGGGTTGATAAATTCTTCCAGTGAATGGATGGGGTGGGCGGCGGTGGCCATCGGTGCGCTGCTTTCGGCCAATGCATGCGCCACCTGCTCAATCAACTCGGGCGGGATGAGCGGCTCGTCGCCCTGCACATTCACCACAATATCATCGTCTGCCAGGCCGCGCAGGGCAACGGCTTCCGCCAAGCGCGTCGTGCCGCTTTGATGGTGGCCGCCGGTCATCACTACCGGGATTCCGTGCAGGGTGCAGGCTGCTTTGATGCGTTCGTGGTCGGTCGCCACCATCACGCTTTGCGCAGCCGTTTTCAATGCCTGCTCTGCCGCGCGCACCACCATCGGCTTGCCGCCGATATCCGCCAATGCTTTTTCAGGCAGCCTGCTGGACGACAGCCGCGCCGGAATCATCACATGAAACCGCACGCTCATTGCGCCAAATCCGTTTCGTCCAACGCGCGTGCTTCATCCGGCAGCAGGATGGGGATGCCGTCTCGAATAGGAAATGCCAGCTTTGCCGCCCTGCTCCACAATTCCTGCTGTTCCGGGTGGTATTCCAAGGCTTGTTTGGTCAGCGGGCAAACCAATAGCTGCAAATGTTTTTTATCCATACAGGAAACTCCTATCGATGAAATCGCGCATTATCGCACAAATTTTAACGTGCAGGCTGCCTGACTCTGCTAAAATGTAACGCAATTCAGCCATTAAGACACATTTATGATGCACATTCCCATGCCCCCCGAACTGCGTGAACGCGCCGCCAAAATCAAACTGCTGGTTTTGGACGTGGACGGCGTCCTGACCACCGGACAACTGTTTATCAGCCCGTCGGGCGACGTGATGAAACCGTTTCACACGCTGGACGGCCACGGCATCAAAATGTTGCAGCAAACCGGTGTGCAGGCTGCCGTCATCACCGCGCGCAACGACCCAGCCGTGCAAATCCGCGTGCAGCAACTCGGCATCCGCCATTATTGCCACGGCGTGCACGACAAACGGCTGGCCTACACGCAACTGCGCGAACAACTGCATCTCACCGAAGCCGAATGCGCCATGATAGGCGACGACGTGATTGATTTGCCGATTCTAACCCGTTGCGGTCTGCCCATTGCCGTGGCCAACGCCCACCCGTTCGTGAAGCAGCACGCGCTGTACCAAACACAAAACAGCGGCGGCATGGGCGCGGTACGCGAATGCACCGATTTGATTATGGCGGCGCAAGGCACCTTGCAGGCTGCTTTGAACGAGTATTTACAATGAACCGATTACGCCAATTTGCCTTTCCTCTGTCGCTGGCCGTGATTCTGGGCGCGCTGAGTGCGTGGCTGGGACAGGTAAGCCAAATCAGCATTGAAGAAGTGCCGCTGAACCCGAAAGAGCCGCAATACCTCATCGCACAGGCCGCCGCCAAGCGCTACGACAGCACAGGCAGCCTGCAACAGCAACTGGTCTCGCCCAAAGCATGGCAGCTTCCCGACCAGAAAAACGTCTATTTCGAACAACCTGACCTGCGCATTTGGACACAGGAACGCGCCGAATACCACGTTACGGCACAACAGGCGCGGTATGAATTGGCCAGCAAAAAAATATTCTTTGAACAAGAAGTAACGCTCGATAAAAGCGCAGACGCCAAACGAGACGCCGCCCAAGTCCGCACTTCGCAGCTTACCGTGGACACCGTGCGCAAAATCGCCGAAACGCCCGCCGCCGTCCACTACCGCTACGGCAACAGCCAAGGCAGCGCGCAAGGCATGACCTACGATTATCAAAACGGGCAACTGAACCTGCCCGCACAAGTGAAAGCCCTGATTTATGCAAAATCTTTATAAAACCGCATTTCTGGCCGCCATCCTGACCGCAGGCAGCCTGCAAACCGCACACGCGCTCGATAGCGACCGCAACCAACCCATTTCGATTGAAGCCGACCAAGGCTCGCTCGACCAAAAAAACCAAGTGACCGTGTTCAGCGGCAACGTACAAATCAAACAAGGCAGCCTGCAAATGAAGGCACAGTCCGTGCGCGTGAGCCAAGACCGCAGCGGCAACCAAACCATGCTGGCCACCGGCAGCCCCGTCTATTTCCGCCAGCAACTGGACGGCGGCAAAGGATTGGCCGAAGGCTGGGGCAACCGCGCCGAATATAATTCTGCCCAACACCTGGTCAAACTCATCGGCAACGCCAAAGTGCAGCGCGGCGGCGACTTGGCGCAGGGCGAAGCCATCAGCTACAACATGAAAACCGAAGTGTACACCGTGCTGGGCGGCAACGCGGTCGGCAACAAAAACGGCCGGCGCGTCAAAGTCATCATCCAACCCAACAACAAATAAACCCTTATGGATATTTCGCATTTACACGTTGAAGGCCTGCAGAAAACCTTTAAAAAACGGCAAGTGGTGAAAAACTTCTCGCTCGATATTTATAGCGGCGAAGTAGTCGGCCTGCTAGGCCCGAACGGCGCGGGCAAAACCACCAGCTTCTACATGATTGCCGGCCTGATTGCCGCCGATGCAGGCTGCATTTTGCTGGACGGCCAAGACCTCGTGCACCAACCCATCCACTACCGCGCGCAAGCCGGTATCGGCTATCTGCCGCAGGAAGCCTCCATTTTCCGCAAAATGACGGTGGAACAGAACATCCGCGCCATTTTGGAAATCCGCCTCAAAGACACGCACCAAATCGACCGCGAACTCAACCAGCTGCTGCACGATTTGAATATTGAACGGCTGCGCCACAGCCCTGCCCCCGCGCTTTCCGGCGGCGAGCGGCGGCGTGTCGAAATTGCGCGCGTTTTGGCCATGCAGCCGCGCTTCATCCTGCTGGACGAACCGTTTGCCGGCGTCGATCCGATTGCCGTTATCGACATTCAAAAAATCATTTCTTTTTTAAAACAGAAAAATATCGGCGTCCTGATTACCGACCACAACGTTCGCGAAACCTTGCGTATTTGCGACAAGGCATACATCATCAGTGATGGCACTGTTCTTGCTTGTGGAAAACCTGAAGAATTGGTCAATGATGAACGCGTCCGTGCGGTTTATTTGGGCGAACATTTTGACTATTAAATTAAAACCTTTGCACAAACCCTGGCGCCAGGCTTTCTGACACAGGGTTTTGCAAGGGTTATAATGTATTTGCACCGACTCAAAACAACCACGCATAGCCTTATGAACGGCACGAATTTCCAATTAAAACTCAAACAAACGCAGCTCCTGAACCAGGCCATGCAGCAATCGCTGCGCATATTGCAAATGTCCGGCCTTGAAGTGGAGCGGGAAGTGGAAGATTGGTTGGCAGACAATCCGTTATTGGAACGCACGGAGTCTGACGAGCCGCCTTACGACATGCCGCAATATACGGCCGACATTGCCCACCGCCATTTAAGTTTGGACGACGACAATGCCAGCGCATGGGAAAATCTGGCAGAGGAAGAAATGCTGAATGCGTATCTGCACAAGCAGGTCAGCGAACACCCTTTGTCGCCCATTGAAGCGGCGCGCGTCCATATTTTGATTGATTTTTTGGATGAAAAAGGCTATCTGACGGAGTCCATTGAAGAAATTATTGAGAACACGCCTTTGGAATGGATGCTGGAAGAAGAAGATATGGAGTTGGCGCTGGAGCAACTGCAAAAATTCGACCCGCCCGGCATTGCCACAAGAAACCTGTCCCAATCGCTCCTGCACCAGCTCGACCAACTCCCCCCATCGCAGGAACGCCGCTGCGCCGCGCATATCGTGATGCACCATTTGGAGCATATCAGCCAAAACACGCCCAAAAATATCAACAAACTCAGCAAACTCCTACCCGATTACTCGGAAGACACCATCAAAAGCGCGCTGGAAATGATAAGCAGCCTGCACCCCTACCCTGCCTATGGTTTCGCCGGCAACGAACCGACTGCATACGTCCGCCCCGACGTTTTTGTGCAAAAAAACAGCCAAGGCGGCTGGACGGTGGTCAGCAATCAGGATTCCATGCCGCAAATCCATATCAACACCGAACTGGCGGAGGCCTTGCAGGATTGCGAGGAACTCGATCCGGTTTGGCGCGAAAAAATCGCCAGCGCCAAGCAAAAGCTGGATATGCTGCAACAGCGCAAAAACACCATTCAGCGCGTGGCAGAATATATTGTCGAGCGGCAACAGGATTTTTTCACCTTCGGCGAGATTGCCCTCGCCCCAATGCTGATTAAAGACTGCGCCAACGAGTTGGATTTGGCGGAATCCACCATTTCCCGCGCTGTCAACAGCAAATATTTAGCTTGCCCGCAGGGGTTATTTGCGTTACGCTTCTTCTTCAACCAAAATGCAGTGGGCAACAATCAAAGCGAGGACGGCATCAGCGCACACGCCATCCGCTCACTCATCAGCCAAATCGTTGCCAATGAAGACAAACACAAACCATTAAGCGACAACGAATTACAACAACTTTTAAAACAACAAGGAATCAATATCGCACGGCGGACAGTGGCCAAATACCGCGAGCAACTGGGCATCCCCACCGTGCAGCAGCGACGTCATACATAGTTTTTTCCACCCAGAACGAGGAGTTCGTCATGAACCTGAAAATCACTGGTTTACATTTGGATATTACCGATGCGATTAGAGCGCGCGTTACGGAAAAACTGCAACGCATCAATCGCCACAGCGATAATATTTTGTCGGCAACCGTTACCTTGTCCGTCGATAAACTGGAGCACAAAGCGGCAGCGCAAGTGCACTTGGCCGGCAAGGATATTTATGCGGAAACCGTGGAAAACGATATGTATGCCGCCATCGACATGCTGGCGGACAAATTGGACCGTACGCTTTTGCAGCATAAGGAAAAATCCAACAGCATCCGCTAAAACGGCAGCCTTCTAAAAGCAGCCTGCACATTTGAATTGTTGATGTGCAGGCTGCTTTTCATTTGTCGGCGCCGTAGCGGAAGCGGGGCGGATTCGTTATACTACGCTAATGTTTTTTCAACATCGTTAAAAAAGGAAAAAATATGACCGTACACAGCATGACCGGCTTTGCCCACGCCAGCGCGGAATACGCCGGCAAAAATATCGACATCGAAATCCGCTCCGTGAACCACCGGTTCTTGGATGTGCAATTCAAACTGCCCGACGATTTGCGCTGCCTGGAAAGCAATATGCGCGAAAAAATCGTGAGCAAAATCGCGCGCGGCAAACTGGAATGCCGCATCCAACTGGGCAGCACCCACCAGCAACAAAGCAGCCTGCACATCAACCAGCCGCTGGTGCAGCAACTGGCCGATATTAACCAGAAATTACGCAAAAAACACAGCGATTTAGGCAAACTCACCGTGGCCGACATCCTGCGCTTTCCCGGCGTTTTAACCGCCGCCGAAACCGACAAAGAAGAACTGGCGCGCGTGGTGGGGCAGCTGCTGGAACAAGTGCTGGACGATTTTGTCGCCGCCCGCCGCCGCGAGGGTGAAAAACTCAAAGCGCACATCATCGAACGCTTGGATTTGATGGAAGCCATCGTCGGCGCGCTGGAAGAACTTTTCCCCAGCCTGCTGCAAAACCACATCGCCCGCAGCCGCAGCCGCCTTGCCGAAGCCGTGGCCAATATCGATGAAGACCGGCTCAAACAAGAATTCGCGTTATTCATGCAGAAAGCCGATGTCGATGAAGAATTTAACCGCCTGCGCACCCACATTGCCGAAGTGCGCCGCATCGTTACCGAGCAATCGGGCAGCATCGGCAAACGCCTGGATTTCCTGATGCAGGAACTGAACCGTGAAGCCAACACCTTGGGCAGCAAATCGATTGCGGGCGAATGCACGCAGGTATCGGTGGAACTGAAGGTCTTGATTGAGCAAATGCGCGAACAAGTCCAAAATATCGAATAAACCTGCCGCCGTACACAAAAGCAGCCTGCACCCAACCAATTTAAGCGGTGCAGGCTGCTTTGCTACTTTTTGCTACAAATTAAGTCAAACCATCCAAAATTCTGCCGGATAAAACCAGAAATCCCTTAAAAATTGCCTTTATTGTCTAAAAAACATAAAAAACATTGCCGTTTCCCACCCGGTTCGGCTATAATGACTACATCGAATTACAGTCAGTCGCAACACGCGGCGGACTTCCCCCTTTGCCGTATCGTTTTTACTCCTTTCTACGGTGCGGCAGAGTTAGGCGAAAGCCTAATTGTTTGTGAAGCGTAAAATCTCTGATTTGAGATATTTCAGGCAGCCAATCGGTTGCCTGCTTTTTTTGCGCCGTCATTTTCGCTACAATAACCGCTTTATTTTTGCAGCGAACCTTCCCATGTCTGATGATGCCCAACTTCTCCCGCACCGCACCGCCATTGATGAAATCGACCGGCAAATCCTTACCCTGCTCAACCAACGGGCGGCGCACGCAAAGGCCATCGGCGAACTCAAAGGCACGGGCGTGGTGTACCGTCCGGAGCGTGAAGCACAGGTATTGCGCCGCATCCAGTCGCTGAACCAAGGGCCTTTGTCGGACGAGGCCGCCGCACGCCTGTTCCGCGAAATGATGAGCGAATGCCTGGCATTGGAGCGGCCTTTGACCGTGGCGTATCTGGGGCCGGAAGGCACATTCACCCAGCTGGCGGCCATCAAGCATTTCGGTCGCGCCGCACAATGCGTGGCCTGCGCCACCATTGACGAAAGCCTGCGCCTGGTGGAAGCAGGACAGGCAGATTATGCTGTGGCGCCCATCGAAAATTCGACAGAAGGTTCGGTGGGGCGCACGCTGGATTTGCTGGTGGGCACTTCATTACAGGCATGCGGCGAGGTGCAGTTGCGCATCCACCACCATTTGCTGTGCCGCCACACGGATTTTTCGCGCGTGGAAGTGGTTTATGCGCATGCACAGGCATTGGCGCAATGCCAAAACTGGCTGAACCGCCACCTGCCCGACCACGTTCGCCGCGTATCGGTTTCCAGCAACGGCGAAGCAGCGCGGCTGGCCAGCGAATGCGATACCGCCTGCGCTATTGCCAGCCAAACGGCGGTAGAGATTTACCGCCTGCACAATTTGGCCGCCAATATTGAAGACGAATCGGACAACACCACCCGATTTTTGGTGTTGGGGCATCAGGCAACGCTGCAAAGCGGGCACGATAAAACATCGCTGATTGTGGGTGCGCCAAACAAGGCCGGCACGCTCAACCGCCTAATCGAACCACTCACACAGGCCGGCATTTCCATGAGCAAATTTGAAAGCCGCCCCAGCCGCACGGGCTTGTGGGAATACCTGTTTTTCATTGATATTGAAGGACATGTGCGCGATGAAAAAGTGCAGGCTGCTTTGGACGCCCTGCGCGAACGCACTGCCTTTGTCAAAGTCATCGGCTCGTATCCCGTGTCGGTGTATTAACGCGGCTTATCTTTTCAGCCAGCCCGAAAACCACCTTGCCATTTTACCCGCCACAAAAAGCAGCCTGCACCCCATTTCCCGGAGTGCAGGCTGCTTTCCAATATGTTCAGGCCACCCCAAAAGCAGCCTGCACGTCCTATTTGTCATTGCGCCAAGCGTTTCAACACTTCTTCTTTGCCCATCAAAGCCAGCACGGCATCCACGCTCGGCGTTTTGGCCGTGCCGCACACCGCCAGCCGCAGCGGCATGCCCAGTTTGCCCATTTTGATGCCTTCAGCTTCGCAGAACGGGGCGAACAGGGCGTGGATGTTTTCCGCCGTCCAATCCTGTTCGGGCAGCTCGGCCAGTTTGGCGGCGAAACGCTGCATCCGCGCGGGGGCTTCGCTATCCCAATGCTTGGCCACGTCGGCTTCCTGCGGCACGGCTTTGCGGTAGAAATAGGCGCATTCGGCGGCCAGCGCGTTCAAATCGTGGGCGCGGTCTTTCACCAATGCCAGCACGTCTTCCAGTTGCAGGCTGCCTGAAACGGCAATGCCTTGTTGTTGCAGGCGCGGCAGCACCAGTTTGGCCAGTTCGGCGTTGTCGGCGGCTTTGATATGTTCGGCGTTAATCCACATCAGT
>ERZ772807.105-NODE-105-length-55640-cov-5.322425_pt1 | contig 55640 bp, 42 predicted proteins | sample MGYA00511472_ERZ772807 | MGnify/ENA primary metagenome ERZ772807 (study PRJEB29015, sample SAMEA2737947) | human oral metagenome | biome: human oral; feature: human-associated habitat; material: dental | place: China | collected 2039 ... | reverse complement strand
CCGGCGCCGACGGCACCTACTGGGGTCGGCTGGTCGAGTGCAGGGGGCAGTGGGGACGGACCAGGCGAGGAAAGGACGCGGTTGGCGGGGCAGAAGAGCAAACCGGCAGGCGGCACTGGCACGCGCGGACCGCGCCACCCGCGACGGACCACCCCCCGTTACGTCGTCTCATTCTGTGGGCGCGGTTTGCCGGGCGTTCGTGCCTCCGACAAACTAGTGGCATGACGACTTTCGCGAACCCCATGTGCTGCCCCACCGGCGGCATGATGTCGCGAATGTGTATGTGATTGACGCCCCAGCTTTCCTGTCAATCACCGCCGCAGTGATATGCCCACAGTGACCGTGGGAGTGCGGCCCCGAAGAATCGGATACACCCATGACCCTCGTCAACACTCCTGCCACTTCCGCCGCCTCTACGGACGCTCCGACCTCCTACGAAGACTTCCTTGACGTTCTGGCCGGGCTGCGACTGACCTCCTCGCGCATCGACATCGACCTCGACCGTGGACAGGTCACTCTTGACGGACGGGATGCCGGACTGTCCGCCAAGGAACACGATCTCCTCGCCCACCTGGCCGCCAACGCAGACCGTGCGGTGACGCGCGCCGAACTCTTTGCCTCCGTGTGGGCGCAGGCCGACCTGGGAGCCGACTCTCGCACCGTCGACGCTCACGTCCGTCGCTTGCGCAAGAAGCTCGCCGCCGCCCCCGATCTGATCTCCACGGTCCGCGGAGAAGGTTACCGCTTCAACTCCACCCCGGCCGTGCGCGTGCGCCTCACCCGGCCCGTCGCACTGGCCGCCTAAGCAGCGGGCGGAGACCTCAGATCACGAGCCGCGTGATCTCGGAGTCGAGCGGAAGCTCCTCCACGTGCAGGGGAGAGGACTCCATCCGGCGACGCAGCCCATCAATGTCATCGGGGGTAGACAGGTCGATACCCACGAGCGCGGGCCCGAGCTCGCGGTTGTTCTTCTTCGTGTACTCGAAGTGAACGATATCGTCGGCGGGGCCGAGCACATCCTCCAGGAAGATACGCAGCATGCCCGGCTGCTGCGGGAATGTCACGAGGAAGTAGTGGCGCAACCCCTCGTGGCGAAGCGAGCGCTCCATGACTTCCGCGTAGCGCGTCAGGTCGTTGTTTCCGCCCGAGACGACGCACACGATCGCCCCATCGGCGCGCCCCAGCAGGGCCTTGCGATCCGCGGGATCGGTCAAGAATACGTGAGCCGCCGTCGATGCCAGCGCGCCCGCAGGCTCGGCGATCACACCGTCGGACTGGTAGAGCTCCAGCATTTCGGTGCACACGGCACCCTCGGGGACGACTAGGACGGAATCGACAAACTGGGCGGCGATGCGGAAGGGAAGAGCTCCGGCCCGTCCCACTGCCGTCCCGTCGACGAAGGGGTCCACCTTCGCCAGGGAGATGGGCTCACCCGCTTCGAGAGCGGCGTGCATGGAAGCAGCCCCCGCCGGCTCGACGCCGATGATTCTCACCTCCGGGCGGTGAGCTCGCAGCCAGGTAGACACTCCCGCCACGAGACCTCCGCCCCCGACCGGAACGAGGACGGCGCACGTGTCGGCGGGCATCTGCGACTCCAACTCGACGCCAATCGTTCCCTGTCCGGCGATCGTGAAGGGATCATCGTAGGGATGAACATAGGTGCGTCCCGTTGCCCGCGCGGCCTCCTGTGCGAGGGCGTTGGCGCGATCGAACGTTCCGTCCACGATGACCTGCTCAACCCACTGGCCGCCGATCGTCGCGATCCTGCGGCGCTTTTGGCGTGGGGTGTTGGACGGAAGGTAGATCGTTCCGCGCACGCCCAGGTGTGCGCAGGCGTAGGCCAGTCCCTGCGCGTGGTTGCCGGCCGAGGCGCACACGACGCCGCGCTCACGCTCGGCAGGGGAGAGCATCGACATGCGAGCATAGGCGCCACGAACCTTGAAGGAACGGCACTTTTGCTGGTCCTCACGTTTGAGCAAAATGTCCACGCCCGCCTCGCTCGAGAGGCGCTCGGAGCGCTCCAGGTTCGTGCGCACGGCAACCCCCTCCAGGGCCGTGGCGGCCTGACGAATATCCGTGGGCGTGGTCACGTGAGAACGAGTGGGCATGGGTGCTCCTTCCAGTACCCCTCCAGTGTAGTAGTGGCCACGCCCCGCGGCGCACCACCCGACCGTATGGCGAGGAGAGCATTACCATGGAGGACGTGAAAACACTGAAAGACCCCCTGGTCTGGATCGACTGCGAGATGACCGGCCTGGACGTCGCGAATGATGCCCTCATCGAGGTGGCCGTCGTCGTCACCGACGGTGACTTGTCGATCGTTGACCCCGGCATGGACGTCCTCATTACGCCACCCGCCTGCGCCCTGGAGAACATGAACGACTTCGTGCGCAACATGCACACCAGCTCCGGGCTGCTCACTGAGCTCGCCAGGAGCGGGGTGCCCATGGAGGAAGCGACCGAACAGGTCCTGTCCTACATCAAGCGTTTCGTGCCCCATCCGGGCAAGGCGCTGCTGGCCGGTAACTCGGTGGGCACGGACAAGATGTTCCTCGAGGCCAACATGCCCTCCGTCATCGAGCACCTGCACTACCGCCTCGTCGACGTGTCTTCCATCAAGGAGCTGGCAAAGCGCTGGTATCGCTCGGCCTTTGCCGAGGCGCCCGTCAAGCACGGGGGACACCGCGCGCTGGCCGACATCCTGGAGTCCATTCAGGAGTTGGAGTACTACCGTCGTGTCCTCTTCCCGGCGCAGCCCGTGCCAACCGACAGGGCGCGAGCGGTCGCCCGAGAGGTCGTTTCGCTGGGAATCGCCCCCGCCGACCACGCCCAGTAGGCTCCGCTGAGCCGCACGGTGACGGCGGTGCCCGCGAGGCGGTGTCGCCTCGCACCCGCCCGGTGCTGCATGCACAGGTGTCCGTCGCGGCGCCCATCTGTCCACAGGAGAGAAGGGACGCCTTGAAGGCGGGCTGGGCGCGGTGTTTCCTGGGGTAACCGGCACGGGCCGGTCACCCCAGGAAAGGATGCAATGATGCAAGACACGGCGACAACTCTGAGGGGACGCGTCGGATCAGATCCGATCATGAAGCACGTCAAGGACACGTGCGTGACGACTTTTCGGATGGCGATCACTCGCTGGCGCTTCGCCAGCGAGGCGCGCCCCGGGGCAGCCTCCTACGTGGAGGACGGAGCCCACTGGTACACCATCGAAACCTGGGACACGCTCGCGCAAAACGTGTTTCGCAGCTGCCGCAAGGGGGATCCCGTCATCGTGGTCGCACGGCCCGTTCCCAACGGCTGGATCGACGCGGCGGGCGAGGTACGTTCGTCGATTGTCTTTCGGGCTTGCGCGCTCGGACACGATCTGGCCAGGGGATACGCGCGCTTCACGAAGAACCAGGCGATCAGCCTCGCCGAACCGTCGGCGGGCGGGCCTGATGACCCCTTCTCGACCAGGCCGGGGCAGCACGGAGAAGTTCCCGCCGACGCACAGGAGGATACGCACGGAGCGGACGGGAAAGACACCTCGGAAGCCGATCAGGTGGAGGAGCACGCCGGGGAAACCGAGGATGGGGCGGATGCCTCCTCGGGACGCGTCGATGGCCAAGCGCGGGAACCCGCTGGGGTAGCGCAACCAGGTGAGAGGGATGCGAGGGCGCCCGAGGTTCCCGCAGACGACGCCGACCCGGTGCCTGCCGAGGATGCGCCCGCTGAGTCCGCGACTGCCATCGCGGCTAGGACCGGAGTGCGTTTCGACTACGGCGTGACCGGGCCGTCCCAGGGAACCGCGGTGCTGGCGTCGGCGATCACGACGTGAGCGATCGCGCAGGGGCCGTCGTGACTGATCGAGACCAACACCCTCCACGTGGAACCTGCCCCGAGGCTCGTCTCGCACGCCCGTGCGACGCCGCCGTGCAGCGCGATGGCGGGGCGATCCCATTCGTCGTGAATGACCTCGATTTCGCGCCAGTCCACCTCGTCGATGCCGAGGAGGGGAGGGGACCCAAAGAGGGCGCACGACCACGCCTTGATGAAGGCTTCCTTCGCGGCCCACAGGCCGCCCGCGTGACGGGCCACCGCCTCGTCATAGCGGGCGGAACCGGGGCGCGCGCCGGACGTCGCGGCGGCGCGGGAGCGGACCCGGCGAGCCTCCCTGGGCGTCAGGACGCCGGTCAGGAAGGTTGAACCCGGCGCCCCCACCTGAGCGGCAAACTCAGGGAGGGACACCAGGTCGACGCCGAGTCCGCGCACGATCACCGGCCCTCGGGCAGGTGGTACAAGCCGTCCTCGCCGAGGCGGGCCGACGGATCCAGCAGGATCGCAGCCTCAACCTCGTGCGCGTCACCCGCGACTCCTGCCGCTGGGTCGTCCGGCAGGCGGCGGCCCTCCACCGAGGTGAACAGCGGGGCGTGGCCCAGCATGCCCATCTCGATGTGACGCTGACCGTTGCGCAGTCGGCGATCCGATGCCGCGCGCCACGCCTGGAGGCGCTCGCGTCCGGCCTCGCGCTCCACGATGGCCTCGAAGGCCGCGGGGTTGACCAGTGCGAGGAAGCCGGACACGTGGCCGAAGCCAAGCGACGTGGCGAAGGCTGCGCGCACCGGTCCACGAGCGGACAGGTTGAGCGGGGAACGCAGCCACACGAGCGGACTGTACTTCTCCATCGCGTCGTCAACGCAGTCCAACGCGACGTTCGCGGGGATCAGACCCGTGCGGAACACGTCGATGATGCCGCCCACCTGGAACACGCAGGCACCGCCCTTCGCGTGACCCGTCAGGGTCTTCTGCGAGATGACGAGCAGCGGGTTACCCGGGGTGCGTCCCAGCGCCATGCCGACGCGGGTGTGCAGGTCCGACTCGTTGGGATCGTTGGCGTTCGTGGACGTATCGTGCTTGGACACGACAGCCACGTCGTCGATACCCACGCCCAGCTCCGCCAGGCTGCGGGCGATGACCGAGTCCTGCCCGCCGCGCGCCACCGCGAGAGCGCCCAGGCCGGGCGCCGGAATCGAGGTGTGCGCGCCGTCGCTGAAGGTCTGCGCGTGAGCCACGACGGCCAGGACCGGCAGGTTCATCTCCAGAGCCACGGACGCGCGGGTCAGCAGCACGGTGCCGCCACCTTGCGCCTCGACGAAGCCGCCGCGGCGACGGTCGTTGGCGCGCGAAACGAAGCGCGAGGAGATGCCGCGAGCCAGAAGCTCATCGGAGTTTGCGGTCGCGTTCATCGCGCCGAAGCCCACGATCGACTCCACCTGGATGTCGTCAATCGCGCCCGCCACGACGAAGTCAGCCTTACCGGCCTTGATCTTGTCCAGACCCTCCTCGATGGAGACCGCGGCGGTCGCGCAAGCACCCACCGGGTTGATCATCGAGCCGTAGCCGCCCACGTAGGACTGCATGGTATGCGCGGCCACGACGTTGGGCAGGGTCTCCTGCAGGATGTCCTGCGGGTAGTCCTCGCCCAGGAAACGGTCGACGAAGAGCTTGTGCATCGAGCGCATGCCACCGAAGCCGGTGCCCTGCGTGGATGCCACGGTCGCCGGGTGGACGACACGCAGCAGCTCGGCGGGGCTGAATCCAGCCGACACGAACGCGTCCACGGCGGACACCAGATTCCACACGGCAATCGGGTCGATCGAATCCAGCATCGAGGCCGGGATGCCCCAACGCGCCGGATCGAAGTCCGTCGGGAACAGGCCACCGATACGGCGGTTGAGGGTCGCGCGACGCGGCACGCGCACCTGGGCGCCGGACTTGCGGGTCACCTGCCACTCGCCGAAGGCCGTCTGCTCGACCACCGTGAACTGCGGGTCGGCCTCTGCGTAGGAGCGCGCCTCGTCCTCGTCCTCGACCGTGAACGTGATGTCGCGGTCCAGGAAGACCATCGCGGACTCGGGCGTGTAGCCGTCGTGCAGTGGGCCGTCGTCGTGGAAGAAACGCACGCCGGAGCGGGCCACGACCTCGTCGCGGTAGCGTTCGAAGATCTCCGACTCAGGGACCAGCTGGTCGTCCTTGTCGTACCAGCCGCCCACGGGGGTATCCGACCAGGTGAGCAGGCCCGTCATCCACGCCAGCTCGAGCACGCCCGCGGGGGTGAGCTCAACGCTACCGTCGGTGTGAATGCCCAGCTCGGCTTGGACCCGGGTACGAGCCGAGCCCCACGGGCCGACCTCGCCGTGGCCGACGATGACGACCGTGTCGGCCAGCGACGCGGTGGTCTCGCCCCACTGGGCGGGCTCGACGTGCGGCACGGCCACCTGCGAGGGCGAGGGCAGCGCGGAGACGGTCGCAACAGGCTCGGCGGCAGGCGCCTCGGACACGTGGGCCTCGGCCTGGGCGCGCAGGGCGCGCAGGTCGATGGAGGAGTCCAGACCGCCGGTCAGGTCGGCGTCCACTGGAGCGGATGCGGCCTCGGCGCGGACCTGAGCACTCGACAGGTTCAGGAGCTGCTCGGCCATCTCCTCGGTCGACCAGGTGCGAACCCCCGCAGCCTCGACCGCGGCGACCATCGGGTCGTTGCCGCCCATCAGGCCCGTGCCGCGCACCCAACCGATGCGCGGGTGAGCGATCGACACACGCGACCCCCAGATCGGCTCGGCCGCCCACCGGGTCGCGATCGCGTCAAAGGAGGCCTTCGCCTCGGCGTACGCGCCGTCGCCGCCGAAGATCCCGCGGTTGGGCGAACCGGGCAGCACGACGTGCAGACGGTGATCGGCGTGGGTGTCGGAACCGATGGCGCACAGGCCGGCTATGGAACGCTCAACGCTCCACAGCAGCAGGCGCATCTGGTTCTCGGAGACAGGGCCTGCGTCTGCCAGCGTACCGGAGACGCGCGGAGCCGCGAAGGGGTAGAACAGCGTGGGAACCAGGGCTTCCTTGGTCACCTTGACGTCGGCGCCCACGGACTTGGTCTGCTCGGTGCCGATCCACTCCACGAGGGCGTCAACGTCGCGGTAGGAGGCCAGGTTCGCGGGAACCAGCCACAGCTTCGCGCCGCCCGCCGCGTGCGTGCGGTACAGCTCCTTGGCGAAAGCCAGGCGCGAAGCGGAAATCGACGAAGAAGTCGCGATGACGGTCGCGCCACCGGCGAGGAGGCCGCCCACGACCGCGCCACCGATGGAGGCGGGGGTCATGCCGGTCACCACGGCAACGTCGCCCGCGTAGGGCAGGTCTAAGGAGGAACGGGCATCGACCGCGATCTGCTCGAGGCGGGCGGCGCGCTCGCCGTCGCCCTCGGAACGCAGGCGAGTCGCCCAGTACGAGGCCTGGTCGGCAACCGCTCGTCCCGTCCCGACGAAGGAAGCGCCCTCGGCGAGGTGGCCCTCGGCGACGAAGCGTGCGATGTCCTCGCGAGCCGACGCCCAGCGGTCGTCGAGAAGCACGGCGCGGGCGGCATCGAAGCGAGGCTCAACAAGGTCAACCCAACCGGAACCGAGCTCGGCGGAGACCGCGTCCAGGACGCGGGCGTCGTCGGCTGCCTCCTCGCCGGTCGACACCGGCGCGTTCAGTCCGAGCTCCGCCAGGATCGTGCGAGCCGTCTTGGCCAGGACACCATCCTCGCCCGTGACGGAGGCCGCGTAGGCGTCCAGGGCCGCCGAATCGACGACGCCTCCGCCCGAGGTGGCCCCGGCGGTGGGCAGGGACACGGCCACTCCCTCGCGCGCGGCGACCGCCGCTACGGCGGCGTCGATGAGAGCGTCAACGCCGGCGGCGTTCGTGGGGGCGTCGAGCGGCAGCGTCGCCAGGTCGCCGTCGCGCGTCGAGGCGCCCTCGCGGGTACCCAGAACGATCTCGACGGTGACGTGATGCGCCCAGCCGGAGCCGAGCTGCCAGGTCCCCGTGACTCGTTCGGCGATGTGACCGGCCTTGACGCCTGCCGCTCCGAAGAGCTTGCGGGTGCGCTCCTTGACGGCCTCGGCCAGGACCGGACCGAAGGGCTTGTAGCCCTTGGCAGCTTTGTCCACCGTGGCCGACAGGGTTGCGACGTCGGCTTCGCCCGCGCCGTCGATCGAGTTCAGGCCGAGCTCCGACGACATGTCCATGAGCAGCTGGTTGCGCCGCGATGACACGCCGTTGGTCAGTGATTCGGTCGTGTCGGTGGCACCGACCTCGTCGATGCGGATCTTTGCCGACAACGCGAGGAGAGCCACGATCGCACTCGACGCGGTGAACGGCAGGTCCGCCACGTCCGCGCCCGACGGTCCGCCGCTCGGCGCGGGAGCGGGAGCCGCCTCGGCCACAACCGGAGCGGGTGTCGGCTCGGCGGCAACCGGAGCAGGAGCGGCTTGCGCGATCTCCTCCTCCTCGTCCTCCTCGATCACCGCGACATCGGTGGCGTACACGCGGGCCTCGTCGCGCTGAACGTTGAAGACCTCAACGCGAGACAGGGCGAACTCGGGGGCGCCCAGGGTGCGCGCAGCCAGGTTGGCCAGGGTCGGGGCGCCGCCCAGGCCGACCTCGATGACCTGATCGACGCCCAAGCCGGGAACGCCGGGGGCTGCCTCGTCCCCGGTCAGGAGAACGCGCTGGGTCTCGATCCAACGCACGGGGGAGGCAAACTGCCAGCACAGCAGCTCGATGAGGAGCGTGCGGGTCAGCTGGCCCGGGTCCGCCAGCGCCGCCTCCCACGCCCCGGGGGTCTCCAACAGCTCGCGCACCGTCTCGGAGGGAACCACGTCGAGGATGGACTGTGCGAACTCTCGGGTGAGATCAAAGGGACGGGCCACCAGGTTCGGGATGTAGCGGCCGACGAGCTTGGCCGGATCGATCCGCTCGGGAAGCCGCTCGTCGACCTTCGTGCGGAAGTCCGCGACGCCGTCGCGCAGGACCGTCGAGTGGAAGGGCACGTCAATGCCGGGAACGTACATGAACGGACGCTTGCCGCCCGCGGCGGCAGCACGGCGTGCCGAGTCCTCTTCGAGAGCCTTCAGGCCCGCAACCGTTCCCGCCACGGCGTACTGCTGTCCGGCGAGGTTGAAGTTGACGATCTGTAGGAACTCGCCCGAGGAGCGCGCAACCGAGGCAACGTAGTCGACGACGTGCGCGTCGTCGACGCCAAACTGGCCCGGACGCAACGCGCCCATGCGGTAGTTCGACCGTCCCTGCTCGTCACGAGGCACCAGCGAGTGCATTGTCGAGCCGCGCTGGAAGACCAAGTCGAGGACCGTCTCGAGGGGGAACACTTCCGCGTACGCGGCTAGGGCGTCGTACTCGCCCAGCGAGTGGCCGGCGAAGGCAGCGTCGGGAACCAGTACGCCCTCCTCACGCAGGCGTGCCGTCTGGCCGATCGCGAGCGTCGCCAGGGCAACCTGCGTGAACTGAGTGAGATTCAGGACGCCTTCGGGGTGACGGTAGGTGACGCCGCGGGCGACGATCTCGGTGGGGTTGTCGCGCACGATCGCGAGGATCGAGAAGCCGAGGGCGGAGCGGGTGTGCGCGTCGGCGCGGCGCCACACCTCGTCGACGGCCTTGGACTTGGCGCGCTCATCCAGGCCCATGCCGGCGCTCTGGATGCCCTGGCCGGGGTACACGTAGGCGACCTTGGGGGCGAAGGTGTAGGCGGACGCACGCGATACAACCTGCTTATCGATGCGACAGGTCACCTCGAGGGAGAGGCCGCCACCGACGACGCGCCCGACTCGCTCGACCGTGATCTCGACCTCGTCGTTCAGGTCGACGGTGCCGTACATGTAGTAGGTCCACCCGGCGATCTGGGCTCCGCCCTGGGAGGCGACGACGGCCTCGGCGGCGTGCTGGGCGGTTGCCGACAGCCACATCCCGTGCACGAGCGGTGCGTCCATGCCGGCGACCTTGGCGGCCGCGTAGGACGTGTGGATCGGGTTGTAATCCCCCGACACGATCGCAAACGGAGTCATGTCGTCCGGAGCCTGAACGCTCACGCGACGCAGGACCGACCGCGGCGTATCGACGACCTCGATGGAGGCCCCACCGAAGGGCGCGGCCTCCGAAGGCGCACGGTTGCCGGTGGCGCGGCCGCGAATCGCGAAGCGCTCCTGCGTGGCGCCCACGCGTTCACCGTTCGAGGTCAGCTCGAGAGCGACCGTGACGATGCGGCCCGACGAGGACTCGTCGACGGAGGCCACGTGGCTGGTCACGTCGATCGTGTGGAAGCCGCGGGCGAGCATCTGCTCGGGCGTGTACTCCAAGGTGATCGAGTGATCAAGGTGGACGGCGTTGAGGAGGCCCTCAATGACCGGGTAGTCATTGTGGATGGCCGACCCCAGGGCAGCGTAGATGGCGGGCCAGGCAGGGCCCAGCAGCGCGTCGGGAGCCCATGCGGCCAGCTCGAAAGTCGCGGGAAGAGCAGCGCCCGTGGCCTGCGCGTGGTCGAAGCCGAGCGTCGGGGCGAGCGTGAAGGAGTAGTGGGCCTCACCAAAGACCGACTTGGTCGAGGGCACCATGACGGGGAGCGCGTCCACCGTGTCGCCCGCCACGGAAACGGAGGTCACGCCGGCGGTCGCGGCCAGCATCGCGTACATGTGCTGGGGCAGCTTGGCCTCGTCGATGACGGGGACCGCGCCGTCTTCACCGGAGATGACCAGCGGGAAGACCAGCTCGCGCACGGCATGCTTCTCGGCGCCGCGCGGATCGTTGTCCCACGCGGTGTCCAGGTGGATCACCATGTCCACGCCGGTCTCGGTCTCCTTCAGCGACACGCGCTCGGGATCGAGGATGGCGGCCGGGTTGGTCATGAGGTGGCCGGTCCACGAGATGAAAGGAACCTTGCGCAGCCACTCCTCACGGGTCGCGGCCGGCTTGCCGTTACCCAGGCGCGCGGCCACCGGTGCGGCAATCGCGCCGGCCTGCTCCAGGCGAGCGGCGGCGGCCGCCTCGAAGCGGCCAAGCAGGGAGGCGACGGGCTCGTCGACTCGGTCGATGCCTGCGACGGAAACCGGGCCGGGAATGATGCGCACTTGATCGGCCGTGTAGCGCTCGTCCTGGGCCTGCCACAGGCAGTCCTGGCCCCACCAGCGGATCAAGTCGTCGTCCAGGATCGGCACGAACGGCATAGGCTTGGGGTAGGAGCGGCACAGGGCCGGGAACCACGCGGCGTCGATCGGCGTGACGTGGGTGGTCGCCGCGTTCGGGTAGGTGGCCATCAGGCGGTCGGCCGCGGCGTGAGCGTCGGCGACGTCCTCGACGGTCGGGAACAGGGTTTCGACTTCGCCGTGGTCCACGGGCGCCAGGCGCGCCTCGACGCGCTGGAGCAGGTCGTGGTAGCGGATCTGCCAGGTGGGATCAACCCACGGGTAGGACAGGTCGGCAAAGCGGCGCACCCAGGCCTCGTAGGTCATCTCTTCGAGGTCGCCGAAGTAGGGCTTGGCCGTGTGGGACAGGATCTCAACGATCTCATCCTTGCGGGCGCGCACCTGAGCGCCGTCCGAGCCGATCTCGGCGATGATGCGTGCGGCGGCGGCAGCAGCGTTGGACACCTCGTGCATGTCGGCGCGCAGGTGGGACAGGCCCGACGTCATTCCGCCGCGGCTGACTCCCTCGCCAACCCAGCCGTCCGAGTCGTCGTCCGCCGGAACACCGGGCGTGGTGACCAGCAGCTCCTTGACGGCCCTGGTGGTGTGCGCCTCCTTCGTCGTCATGGCGGCCGTGCCCACGAGGACGCCGTCAACGGGCATGGGCGGGCGGCCGTAGCGGGCCGACCAGTCGCCGGTCAGGAAGTCGGCGGCGCGCTCGGGCGTGCCGATACCGCCGCCCACGGTCAGGACGATATTGGACTGAGCGCGCAGCTGCGCGTAGGTGGCCAGCAGCAGGTCGGACAGATCCTCCCAGGAGTGGTGGCCGCCCGAGTGACCGTCCTCGACCTGCACGATGATCTTCGTCGGCGCCGCCTCGCGGGCGATTGCGATGACCTTGCGGATCTGGTCGACCGTGCCCGGCTTGAAGGCCACGTAGGGGAAGCCATCGGCGCGCAGCTGCTCGATGAGGGCGAGGGCCTCGTCCTGCTCGGGAATACCCGCCGAGATGACGACGCCGTCGATGGGGGCGCCGGACGCGCGCGACCGCGACACGATACGGGCCTGGCCGAACTGCAGGTTCCACAGGTAGCGGTCCAGGAACATGGAGTTGAACTCGGCCGTGTGGCCGGGGCGCAGCTGGGCGCGCAGGCCCGCCAGGTTCTCGTTGTAGACTTCCTCGGTGACCTGGCCTCCGCCGGCCATCTCCGCCCAGAAGCCCGCGTTGGCGGCCGCGGCAACGATCTCGGGGTCAACGGTCGTCGGAGTCATGCCGGCCAGCAGGATCGGGGAACGGCCGGTGAGGCGAGAGAAGGCCGTATCGACGACGGTCTTGCCGTCGGGCAGCGTCACGAGGCCGGGGCGCAGACTCGACCAGTCGCTTCCGGCCTCGGGTTCCCACCCGGGGGTCGCGGCCTTGTCGCGATCCGCCGCGGTGCCTGCCGCGACGACACCGACGCCCGTGCCCTCCACGAGGGTCCGCGTCATGCGCACGGTCGTCGCGCCGGGACCGATGTCGATGATCCACGCGGCGCCCGAGGCGGTGGCCGATCGGATCTGCTCCGGCCAGTCGACGGGCGTGGTCAGGACGGCTGCGGCGAGCGAGTGCGCGAGCGAGGCGTCAATGCCGCACTGCAGTGCCCACTCATCCACCAGCTCCAAGGCGTTTGCGAGCATCGGGGAGTGGAAGGGCACGTACACCGGCAGGTATTCGCACACGGGAGACAGGGGGCGCCCCCCGCGCTCGTGTGCGTCGTGGGCCGCCTTGTCCTTCGCGGCCGCGCGCTCAATGGCGGCGACGAGCGAGGCCAGGTCAGCGGGCGCGCCGGAGACGACGTGCGTGTCGGTGTCGTTGCGCAGCGCGATCGACAGCGGGTGGGAGGTGGAGGGGAGAGATTCGAGGATACGCGCCAGGAGGGAGTCCGACACGCCGCGTACGGACACCATGTAGGTGGCATCCCCGGCGTGCGGGGCGCGCGCACGACGCGTCACTCGCGCCGCAGCGGCGCCGATCAGGCGAGCCAGCGCGAACACGGAGGCGGCCCGGGCCTCGTCGCCCTCAATCCACGCCCGTGCGATCTCCACGCCGAGCACTCCCTGCGAATGCCCCTCGAAGGCGCGCGGCTGGTTGGCCACGATGTTGAGGCCGGCGCGCGTCAGATCGATGAGAGCGCCGAGCTGCGCCGCGACGATCCCGGGGACGGACAGAGCAGCCTCGTCTGGACCTGCGACCTCCCGGGTCACTGCCGCCTGCCCGTCCTCGGCGGGAAACTCGAACGGCAGGGAGGCCACCGACTGTGTTGCCAGCGAGCGGCGCACGGGAGAGAGCACCGCGTCGGAGGCCTTGACGACGCCGCCGACGATCGCGGCGATCTCGGGGTCGTGGGCGATCTCGTCAAGGGCGGAACGCCACGGCGTGGCCTGGCCGGCGAACGTCAGCGCGTAGGGGATCTCATTGAGGGAGGAGACAAAAGACATGGTCGTACTTTCCTTCGGGGACATTACTTCTCAAACGGCGACGGTCACAGGGGGCCGTTGTCGTGACGCTTCACGTGGGGTGCACGCTGGTCCTTGGATGCCAGCAAATGCAGGGAGTTGATAAGGGTCTGGCGGGTGTCGGCGGGGCGAATGATCCCGTCGAGCTGGCCCGAGGCCACGGATACTTCAGGGTTGACCGTTTCCTCCTCGTAACGAGCGACCAGGGCGGCCTTGGTCTCGTCGAAGGTTCCCTCCTCGCGGGCGGCCGCCAGCTCGCGGCGGTACATGATCGACGCGGCCCCCTCGGCGCCCATGACGGCGATCTGCGCGTCGGGCCATGCGAAGGCCAGGTCGGCGCCGATGGACTTCGATCCCATGACGATGTACGCGCCGCCGTAGGCCTTGCGCAGGATCACGGTCACCATGGGAACGGTGGCGTTGGCGTAGGCGACGATCACCTTGGCTCCGCGGCGAATGATGCCCGCTTGCTCCTGCTCGGTTCCCGGACGGTACCCGGGAACATCGACGAAGGTCACGATGGGCAGGCCGAATGCGTCACAGAAGCGTACGAAACGAGCCGCCTTCTCCGACGCATCCACGTCCAGGGTTCCTGCGTCATTCATCGGCTGGTTGGCGACGACGCCAACGGAGATGCCGTCGACGCACGCGAAACCGATCGTCACGTTGGGCGCGAACAGGTCCTGAATTTCGACGTACTCGCCGTGATCGACCAGGGCACGCACGACGTCGCGCACGTCGTAGGGCTGGCGGGCGGAGGTGGGCACCAGGTCCGCAACCGCGCGTGCGGCGGCCTCGTCTTCGGGGTTCGCCAGGTACTCGTAGCGCGGGGGAGTGGCTTCGCACGAGGAGGGAAGATAGTCCAGCAACGAGCGGACGTAGTCGATGGCTTCCTCCTCGGTGTCTGCCATGTGGTGGGCAACACCGGACTGGAAGTTGTGGATGGCTGCGCCCCCGAGCTCGTCGAGGGTGACCTTCTCACCCGTCGTCGCGGCGACCACGTCGGGCCCGGTAACGAACATGTGCGAGTTCTCGCGCGTCATCACGATGAAGTCGGTCAGGGCCGGCTGGTACACGGCTCCGCCCGCGCACGGACCCAGGATGATCGAGATCTGGGGGACGAGGCCGGAGGCCTCACACGTCTTCTTGAAGATGCGCCCGTACTGGGCCAGTGCGACGACGCCCTCCTGGATGCGCGCGCCGCCCGAGTCCTGGATGCCGACGATCGGAATGCGCATGCGGATCCCCAGGTCGATGAGGTCGACGATCTTATCTCCCTCGACCTTGCCCAGGGTGCCGCCCAACACCGAGAAGTCCTGCGCGTAGGCGGCCACCATTCGTCCCTGCACGCGCCCGTAGCCAGCGGCAACGGCCGAGCCGACGCGTCCGGCGCGCACGGAGCCGCCGATGAACTGGCCGACCTCGTGCCACTGCCCGTCGTCGAAGAAGAGCGCGAGGCGCTCACGGGCAGTGAGCTTGTGCTTGGCGTGCTGGCGCTGGGCAGCCTTTTCTTCTGCGGCGCTGGCCAGTGCGTCCTGCGCCTGGATGAACCCGTCGCGGGTCAGTGTGTTGGCTGTGCTCATTGTGCCTCCTCGGTGCTGATGTGGGCGATGCGCGTTCCGGCGCTCACCGTGTCGCCCTGGCGCACGGCCAACGACTCGACGGTCCCCGCGCGGGGAGCGAGCAGCGGCTTTTCCATCTTCATGGCTTCGAGGACGGCGACCAGCTGTCCCTCCTCGACGCGCTGTCCTTCGCTCACGGCGAGGGCGACGACGATGGCCTGCATGGGGGCAACGATGTCGCCGGGTGCACCCTGGTGCGGGCCGGAGTGCGGGGAGAGCGAACCGGCGCGGCGGGGGGTGGAGCGCAACGGCTGCGGCGGGCGCGGGGCGGGGGCGGCCGGCGCGTTGAACATTCCCGCCGGGAGGGTCAGGCTCACGCGGCGCCCGTCCAGCTCGATGATGTAGGTCTGGCGGGGCAGGTCGGCGGTCTGCGAGGCCTCGGCTGGGATCGCGAGGTCGGAGTAGTCGTGGCGGGGCATGAAGCTGGTTTCAAACCAGCGGGTTGAGACGTTGAAGCCGCCGACGCCGCAGAAGTCGGGGTCGCTGATGATGTCCTGGTAGACGGGGACCGGGGTGGCGACGCCCTGGACAGAAAACTCGGCGAGCGCGCGGCGCGAGCGGGCGAGAGCCTGCTCGCGGTCGGCTCCCGTGACGATGATCTTGGCGATCATCGAATCGAAAGCGGTTTGGACGGTGTCGCCCTCATCGATGCCCAGCTCGAGGCGGATCCCCGGGCCGAGCGGCCAGTGCACCTCGTCGAGACGCCCGGCGGTGGGGGTGAGGTCCTGGGAGGGGTCCTCGGAGGTGATGCGGAACTCAAAGGAGTGGCCGCGGGGGGCCGGCGGCGTCGTGAGGGCCAGGCCCTGAGCGATGCGGATCTGTTCGCGCACCAGGTCGATTCCGGTGACCTCCTCGGACACGGGATGCTCAACCTGCAGGCGGGGATTGACCTCGAGGAACCAGATGCTCCCGTCGGGTTCGAGGAGAAACTCCACGGTCCCCACGCCCACGTAGCCGACCTGCTCGAAGAGTGCGCGGGACGCGGCCACGAGATGCTCGTGGGCGCCATCGGGAAGGAAGGGCGCGGGGGCCTCTTCGACGAGCTTCTGGTTGCGGCGCTGAACGGAGCAGTCGCGCGTCGAGATGACGTGGAAGTTGCCGAGCGCGTCGCGGGCGCATTGGGTTTCGACGTGGCGTGCGACCTCGACGAAGCGCTCGACGAAGTGGGCGCCAAGGTCGGCGCTGTCACCGTGGCGAGCGAAGAACAGGTCGAGGTCGGAAGTGGAACGAACGACGGTGATGCCGCGTCCACCGCCCCCGTCAGCCCGCTTGAGGACCACGGGATATCCCGCCTCCTCGATGAATGCCTCGACCTCCGTGCGGGAGGTGACGGGCTGGGAGACGCCGGGCACGGGGGAGACACCGCAGGCCTCGGCGACCAGGCGAGCCTTGATCTTGTCGCCGAGCGCGTCAATGACGGCGGAAGAGGGGCCGAGCCACGCGATGCCGGCGTCTTCGACAGCCCGCGCGAACTCGGAGTTTTCGGAGAGGAAACCGTAGCCGGGATGGATGGCGTCGGCACCGGTTTCAATCGCGATGGCGAGAATCTTCTCGCCGTTAAGGTACGTCGAGGCGGCATCGTCCCCGCCCAGAGCGAGAGCCTCGTCCGCTTCGCGGGTGTGGGGCGCCGCCATGTCCTGATCGGCGTAGACGGCGATGGTGGAGATGCCCATGTCGGTGGCGGTGCGGCAGACGCGCAGGGCGATCTCCCCTCGGTTCGCGACGAGGATTCGGTTAATTGTTCGCACGCTTCTCCTTGATTGTGTGAGCGGTTCTCAAAGGTGTTCCGGTTGTCAGCACGTCCCCGGCGTTGATGTCGTGGGTGTGGCCGTCCTCGGTGCGCAGCAGCAGGGCGCCCGTGTCGGCCAACCCGATGGCCGTGCCTTCGATCGCTGCGCGTCCGGTCGGGTCGGTCGGCTCCGCCAGGGCGATGCGTTTCCCGATGAGTGGCATGGCTGCGAGTACCTCGTCCGCGAGGCCGCTGGCCGAAGCGCTGCCGTGCGTGACGAGGCTGCGCACGCGTGCCTCGAGTCTGACGAGGATCGTGGACAGGAGGGCGCGCGCGACGGCGCCGGAGTCTTCACCGGCGAGGATGTCGCCTTCGGCGCGCAGGGATGTTGCGTGCGCGGTGGGCAGGTCGGCACCCTCTTGGGCGATGTTCACCCCGTATCCGAGGAGCGCGGTCGTCGTAAAGGGGGACGAGGCCGGGGCCAGCTGGGCGAGGATGCCGCAGATCTTGCGTTCGTCGTCCACGAGGATGTCGTTGGGCCACTTGAGCGTGATGTCGTGGCCAAGAGGGGTGAGGCGCTGGCTCAGCGCGTCGCGCACGCTGAGTGCGCAGGCGTGGACCAGCCATCCCAGGGTGGCGGTCGGCAGCGAGGTGGGAACGGAGACGATCGTTGTGGCAAGGAGCGCCTGGCCGGCGGGGGCAATCCAGGAGCGCCCGAGTCGGCCGCGCCCAGCGCTCTGGCGGTCGGCGATGATCGTCGTCAGGTGCGGCGTGGGGGTGGCGGTGTCGGCTAGGAGGGACGCGGCCAGGTCGAGGGTGGAGGAGGTGGAGGCAACGTGGTAGACGGGCGCGTGAATTCCCTCGATGGTGATGCGGGTGGGCGCGCTCATGTCGGCTCCTTCCTTCCTTCGTGGCACGGGAGATGGCGGGGCGGTGCCCCGCAATACTTCAAAGTTTGTCTTAAAACTGAGGGACGCGCACACGCTTCTTCAAAAGTTGCAATAGTTGTTCGTGAATCGCTACGCTTCCGTAACCAAGCGCGATGCTAGAAAGCGCGCGGAAGGCGCGATTTTCCCGCGTTTTCCCCTGAGAGAAGGATCACCGGTGCGCCGGACGTGCTGGTCGTCCCGCAGCTGCCTCCAGGGTCGCTACGATAGGGGAGACACGCGCGCGCTCGCGCGCCCCAAACCACCCGAACGGAGTAACGTGGCGGAGTTTATTTATCAGATGATCAAGGCCCGCAAGGCCATCGGTGACAAGGTCATCCTCGACGACGTGACCATGAGCTTCTTCCCCGGAGCGAAGATCGGCATGGTCGGCCCCAACGGTGCCGGTAAGTCCTCGATCCTGAAGATCATGGCCGGACTCGACGAGCCCTCCAACGGCGAGGCACGCCTGACCCCCGGATACTCGGTGGGCATTCTCATGCAGGAGCCCGTCCTGGACGAGTCCAAGACCGTCATCGAGAACGTGCGCCAGGGGGCCGCCGACACCTTCGCCAAGCTCGCCCGTTTCAACGAGATTTCCGAAGAAATGGCCAACCCGGATGCGGACTTCGACGCGCTCATGGAGGAGATGGGCAAGCTCCAGACCGAGATTGACGCCGCAGGCGCATGGGACATTGACTCCCAGCTCGAGCAGGCGATGGACGCGCTGCGCTGTCCTCCCTCGGACCAGCCCGTCTCCGTCCTCTCCGGCGGTGAGCGTCGTCGCGTCGCCCTGTGCAAGCTCCTCATTGAGGCGCCCGACCTGCTCCTGCTCGACGAGCCGACCAACCACCTGGACGCCGAGTCCGTCCTGTGGCTGGAGAAGCACCTCGCGTCGTACCCGGGCGCCGTCATCGCCGTCACCCACGATCGCTACTTCCTGGATCACGTTGCCGGCTGGATCGCCGAGGTTGATCGCGGCCACCTCTACCCCTACGAGGGCAACTACTCCACCTACCTGGAGACCAAGGAGAAGCGCCTGCAGGTTCAGGGGCAAAAGGATGCGAAGCTGGCCAAGCGACTGAAGGAAGAACTCGAGTGGGTCCGCTCCAATGCCAAGGGACGCCAGGCTAAGTCCAAGGCGCGTCTGGCCCGCTACGAGGAGATGGCCGCCGAGGCGGAGCGCACCCGCAAGCTCGACTTCGAGGAGATTCAGATTCCGCCGGGGCCGCGCCTGGGCAGCGTCGTCATCGAGGCGAAGGACCTGAAGAAGGGCTTTGATGGACGTTCCCTCATCAACGGCCTATCGTTCTCCCTGCCGCGCAACGGAATCGTCGGCGTTATCGGTCCCAATGGCGTCGGAAAGACGACGCTGTTCAAGACGATTGTCGGTCTCGAGCCCCTCGACGGCGGTGAATTGACGATCGGGGAGACCGTCAAGATCAGCTACGTCGACCAGACCCGCGCGGGCATCGACCCGGAGAAGACCCTGTGGCAGGTGGTCTCCGACGGCTTGGACTTCATCCAGGTCGGCAACGTCGAGATGCCCTCGCGCGCCTACGTCTCAGCCTTCGGCTTCAAGGGACCGGATCAGCAAAAGCCGGCGGGCGTCCTGTCGGGTGGTGAGCGCAATCGCCTGAACCTCGCGCTGACCCTCAAGCAGGGCGGCAACCTGCTCCTGCTCGACGAACCCACGAACGATCTGGACGTCGAGACCCTCGGCTCCCTGGAGAACGCGCTCCTTGCGTTCCCGGGCTGCGCCGTCGTCGTCACACACGATCGCTGGTTCCTGGACCGGGTGGCGACCCACATCCTGGCATGGGAAGGCACGGAGGATCAGCCCGACAACTGGTACTGGTTCGAGGGCAACTTCGAGGCCTACGAGAAGAACAAGGTGGCGCGCCTGGGCGAGGCGGCCGCGAATCCCCACCGCGTCACGCATCGGAAGCTGACGCGCGACTGACAGTGGCGGCGCGCGGGGGAGGGCCTGAGGGCTCTCCCCCGCGCGCATCTGCGACGGGTGGGTGGCGCATCGGAGAGTGTCTGTCATGGCTGACGGGCCTGCCCGCAGGCTTATCATCGGGAGCGAATGATCGGGCGCGCGTGGGCCCATCTTGCGGGTCCATGGTCCCGGTGTGTGTGCGCTGCCCTCTTGACAATGGAGTCGTCGGTGATGTTCATCGGTCAATGGCGAGGAAGTCTACCCTGCATCGTGGGTTTGACAGGCTGGCAACTCGTGTAGCGAAATGCACTTGCCTTTCGCGTAGGTCACATCTACTATGTGACTCGTATCCCAAAATTCCGACGGCGCGAAAGGGGCTCCGATGACGATCGAGCAAGCGCTCATTGATGCGCTGGGAGGACACCTCAACATTGTCGAGGTCGAACCCTGCACGATGCGTATCCGCATCCAGGTGAAATCTCAACGGGCCGTCGATGAAGCTGCGCTGCGCGTCGACGGCGTCTTGGCTGTCGTGCGCTCCGGAGACGTCGTGCAAGTGGTCTGCGGGGAGCCCTCGGATGATATCGCCGGTGCAATGATCTCCACTCTTGATTCCGTGGCCCATGACACGCCAGTGGATGTTCTCCCCCAGCGTGCGCACGCCTAAACTGAAGAGTGTTCTCAGCCCACAACGTAGAAGGCTCTGTCGTGACTCTCCCCGCTCCCGCATCTGACAACATCGAACAGCTGAGGCGGCTCGCCGACGCCAACGGCGTCGCAACCGGCTTCTGGGACTGGTATGGGAACTGGGTGGGCGTCGGCGCCCACACCCTCCTAAAGGTTCTCGGCGCCCTCGGCCTGCCCCTCGACGAATCCTCGAGCACGGCTGACGTTGATGACGCGCTTCGTCTCACCGAAGAACGTCCCTGGCGGCGGACCCTCCCGCCGACCATCGTCGCCCGACAGGGCGGAGGCTACGAGTTCCCCGTGCACGTCCCGGACGGCGCCTGGGTGAACGTCCAATGGGTCCTCGAGGATGGCCGCAAGGGATTCTGCGAGCAGCTCGACCGCTACGTCCCGCCGCGCATGATTGACGGCCGGATGATCGGCCGCGCCACATTCGACGTGCCGCACTGGCTGCCGCTCGGGTGGCACCGCCTCGTCGCCACTGTCGAGGGAGGACACGTCGAGTCGGCGACGCTCATCATCGTCCCCCACGCCCTGTCTGTGCCCCTCCTGGAGTCCCCGCGCCGTGCCTGGGGCGTCAATGCTCAGCTGTACTCAACACGGTCGACCGGCTCGTGGGGGATCGGCGACGCCTCCGACCTTGCCGACCTCGCCGCCGTGTGCGCCGACCGGGGCGCCGACTTCCTCCTCATCAACCCCGTTCACGCCTCCCAGCCCGTCTCGCCCCTTGAGACCTCGCCCTACCTGCCGGTGTCGCGTCGCTGGCTCAATCCGATCTACATCCGCCCGGAGGATATCGACGAGTACGGTGCCCTGCCCGAGGCGTCACGGGCAGCCATCGAGGAGTTGCATCAGGAGACCCGACAGTTCGCGATCCGCGAGGACCTCATCGACCGGGATCGTTCGTGGGAAGCCAAGCGTAAGGCACTCGAGCTGATCTTCGCTCAGCCGCGCTCCTACCACCGCGAGTCCCAGTTCCAGCACTTCGTGGAGAACGGCGGAACGGAGCTGTCCAACTACGCGCTGTGGTGTGCCCTCGTGGAGCGCGAGGGGAGCATCGAGCTGCCCGAGGACCTGTCTCGTTCGTCGGCACCGCGCGTTGAGCTCGAACGGCTTGAGCTCGCCGATCGAGTCGACTTCTATGAGTGGTGCCAGTGGGTTGCTGCCCAGCAGCTGGAGCGCGCCCAGCAGGTCGCGCGCGAGGTCGGCATGGAGATCGGCATTATGGCTGACCTGGCGGTGGGAGTCCACGGCTTCGGGTCGGAGAAGTGGAGCCGACCCGAGCTCTTCGCCTCCGGCATGTGCGTGGGTGCTCCGCCGGACGTCTACTCGCAGCAGGGGCAGAACTGGTCCCAGCCGCCGTGGTCTCCGCGCAGCCTCGCCGAGTCGGGCTACCAGCCCCTGCGTGACATGGTGCGAGCCGCCCTGGCGAACGCGGGCGCCGTCAGGATCGACCACATTCTCGGGATGTTCCGGCTGTGGTGGATTCCGGACGGTTGCAACGCCACCGAGGGCACCTACGTGTACTACGACCACGAGGCGATGATGGGCGTGATCCTCCTGGAAGCCCAGCGCGCGGGGGCCGTGGTCATCGGCGAAGACCTGGGCGTCGTCGAGCCGTGGGTACGCGACTACCTGCGCGAGCGCGGCGTGCTGGGTACCTCCGTGGTCTGGTTCGAAAAGGACGGGGGCGGGTGGCCCCTGCGCCCTGAGCACTACCGTGACCGCGCGCTCGCCGCCGTCAACATTCACGACCTGCCGCCAACATTGGGCTACATTCGAGGCATCCAGACCACCCTGCGCTCGGAGCTGGGCCTGCTGACCGACGACATCGACACCGTTCGTTCCTCGGATCGACTCGAACTTGAACAGGTTGTCGCCCGTCTTCACGAGTACGGCTGCATCGACGGCGCCGAGCCCAGCGAGCGCGAGATCGTTGAGGGGCTGTATCGCTACGTCGCCCGAACGCCGTCGAAGCTGGTCGTTGCGTCCCTCGTTGACGCGGTGGGGGACGTGCGTCCGCAGAACATGCCGGGAACGGGCGCCGACCTGTACCCGAACTGGTGCGTGCCGCTGTGTGATTCGGACGGCGAAGAGGTCGGAACCGAGGACCTTCCCTCCAACGAGCGCCTGACCTCACTGTTCGCTCTGCTGCGCGAATCGGTGCGATAACCCGGTCGCGCAACAGTTGAGCCCCGCGGCGATCATTCCGCGGGGCTCAACCGCAGGGCCGCGACGCTAATGGAGCGCCGCAACCTCGAAGAGGGGGTCGAGCACGGTGCAGCGTGCGGGCAGATCATCCGGACCGTGCAGGAGTGCGGTCTCATGCCCACTGATGACGATCAGCGGGACGTACACGCACAGCCGAGCCGCGTGAGCGGGCATGAGATCCCAGTGGATGAGCGGATCTCCGGCGGCGACGATCTCGCCCTCGTCGACGAGCGCGGCAAAGCCCTTACCGCGCAGATTCACGGTGTCGATTCCCAGGTGAATGAGAATTGACGCGCCGCCCGTCGACGTGATGATGGCGGCGTGCGGCTTGAGCTTGGTAACGACGCCGTTGATGGGGGAATGGACGGTGAGACACCGAGCCTGTGAGGATGGCTCAAGGGCAAGGCCCGATCCGACGACACCGCTGGCGAACACGGGGTCGGGCACGCCGGATAGCGGCAGGACGCGCGCCGCGAAGGGCGCGCGAACGACCACGCTCACCGAGTCTCGTTCATGGCCGCGACGATGTCCTCGGAATCGGGGCCCATGACGACCTGAACGGCGTCGCCAACGATGACGACGTCGAAAGCGCCCGCGGCCCGCAGCTGCGCCTCGTCAACGAGATCGGTGTTGGCGCAATCGAGGCGGATGCGCGTGATGCAGGCCTCGAGATTGGAGATGTTGTCCCACCCACCCAGGGCGTCAACGATGGTCGTTGCGGTGCTCATGGCGTCCTCCTTGGCTCGATCACCGAAACAGGTGCGGTTTTCCTCACACTTATGGTAACGCCTGCGATGCCTCGGCGACACGATTGCGAGAACGGGAGCGCGTCACATTATGAGATCCCGGGAACGAGGCTGGCGCCCCGGATGCGTGCCGCGGGTGTGAAACCCATGGCGACCCCCGACGCAACGGCCACCGCGATGACGACGTACATCGCGGCTTCCACCCCCACCCACGTCGCGAGCGTACCCGAGGCGAAGGCTCCCAGTGGCATCACTCCCCACACCGCGAAGCGGAACGTCGCGTTCATGCGACCCAGCATGGCGGTGGGACACACCTCCTGACGCAGGCTCATCTGCGTCACGTTGTAGATTGTCTGGAAGTACGAGGAGACGACCCCGGCCCCCGCGATCACCCACGGCGCCAAGCCGGGAAAATGGACGGCTGCCGGCTGGAATACCAGAACCGTGACCCCGGCGATGTTGGCGATGACAATGGAGCGACCGATCCCGAGCCGGTTGATCCACGCCGAGCGCGTGAGCGCTCCGAGGAGTCCTCCGAGCGCGCCGACGCTCAGCACGATGCCCAGCCCGGTGGCGCTCATGCCCAGCGTGCGCAGCACGAGAACGGGCAGGAGCACGTTGATCCCCGCCGCGGCACAGGCGGCGCACGCGATGCATGAAAAGAGTGGAAAAAGCAGGCGGTGGCCGCGCACGAAGGCCACCCCCTCACGGATCTGGGTGCCCAGGGAGGATGTGGGGCGCAGGCGCTCGCTCTCGGGGGTGCGAATCCGCCAGATTGCCCACGTCGAGAACGCGTAGGTTGATGCGGTCAGCAGGTAGGCCAGGGGAGGGGCAACGACGCCGAGGAGCCAGCCGCCCAGGCCGGGGCCACCCGCACGCCCAACCTGAAAAGAGATTTCGAGGCGACCGTTGGCCGCCCCGATGTAGCGTTTGGAGGCCACTTCCGGAACGTAGGACTGGTAGGCCACGTCGAAGAAGACCGTGGAGAGGCCAAGCAGGCCGGCGACGAGCATCAGGTGGGTGAGAGTCAGCGAACAACACACGTAGGCGAGCGGAACCGAGACGAGGGCGGCGATGCGCGCGATGTTGGCGCTGATCATGACGCGGCGCTTCGACCACCTGTCAACCCAGGCACCCGCCGGAAGGCCAACAAGCAGGAACGCCAGGGTCTGCACGGCTGCGAGGGCGCCGACCTGCGACTCGCTCGCGTGAAGCATCGTAATCGCGATGGCCGAGGTGGCCAGCGTCCCCACCTGGAAACCGACCTGCGCGGCGCTCTGTCCTGCCCACAGGTGCATGAATGCCGAGCTGCGAGTCAGGGGGTGGCGAAGCCACCGGCGAATCGCGCCGCTCACCCGCGAGCACCGGATTGGGCCTCCCCGCGTGGGTCGGCTCCCACCAGCGCGGTGGCCAACCCCCAGGCCAGGCCATCTGCGTTAACCGACGGAGCGACGATGTCAGCGACCTCGACGAGCGCCTCGCACCCCGAGCCAATGCTGACGCCGATCCCCGCCGCGGACACGGCCTCCACGTCGTTGTTTGAATCACCGATCGCGACACTTCGCGACAACGGGATCCCCACGTGCTCGCATACCGCGCGGATACCGACGGCCTTCGACAGATGCGAGGGAAGAACCTCGATGGGCACGTAGCCGCCCGCGCCCACCGACCCGATGATCGCTCGGTAGCCCGCGGGCAGTGCCTCCTGCACGGTATCAAGCAAAGCACCGGCGGGCGGAACATACGCCGTCACCTTCGTGAAGGACCCCGAGCCGATGTCCGTGATGAAGGGGCCGATCGATTCCGCGTACTCTGCCCAGTCCCCCGGTTCGATACCCGCCCCGGCAACAAAGAAATCCAGGTATCCCTCGCACGGCCCCATCTGATCAGGCCCCTGCCATATGTAGAAGGCATCCAGGTCCTCCCACAGCCGGCTCAGCACGTCAATGTCGCCTCGGGGCATTCGCTCATCAAGCAGCACGCTCTGCCCGACGGCCGCGTAGCCTCCCGCTCCACCGACCAATCCTTCGAAGCCCAACTCCCAGAAGCGGGGGTACACCTCCGGCACAGATCGCCCCGTGCACGCGAACAGGCGGTGGCCGCGCTCTCGCACCTCCCGCAGCGCCCTGGCCCCCGAGGAGGGAACCCGCTGACGTGAGTCGCACACCGTCCCGTCAATGTCGACGAAGACCGCGTAGGGGCCGGCGCCTGCTCGACCCTCAAGCACGCGCTGAGATAGCACACTCATGCCCTCATCCTACCGCCGCGCCCGCCACCGCCACTGCGCAGAACAGGGGCCGCAAACGACAGATCATGCGCCCACCCCTCCCGTCAACGAGTGCCTTGCCCACAATGGAAGCAACGACCCAATCGGCGAGGGAGCGAAAGGCAGTTCACACCCATGACACCCACACCGGTCACCGACGCCCGCGAACTTTCGCTCGTGCAAGCCGCCGCCCTGGCGTCCGGAGCGAGCCAGTGGGACTCCCGGCAGATCCCCAGTGCCGGCGTCCCATCCTTCGTCATGAGTGACGGCCCCCACGGGGTGCGCCGACAGCTCGGGGACGGAGACCACCTCGGCATCGCCGCCTCCGAGAAGGCCACGTGCTTTCCCACCGCCTCCGCCCTCGCCGCGACCTGGGATCCGGAGCTCGCCCGCCTGATGGGGCAGGCCCTCGGCCTCGAGGCCCGCTCCCTCGGCGTGCACGTCCTCCTGGGGCCGGGACTTAACATCAAGCGCTCACCCCTGTGTGGACGCAACTTCGAGTACTTCTCCGAGGACCCCTTCCTCGCCGGAACCATGGGAGCGGCCCTCGTGCAGGGAATACAATCCACGGGAACCGCGGCATGCCCCAAACACTTCGCTGTCAACTCCCAGGAGCTGCGCCGCATGGCCTCGGACTCCATCGTCGACGAACGTACGATGCGCGAAATCTACCTCACCGCCTTCGAGATCGTGTGCCGCAGTGCCCACCCGCGCGCCATCATGAGCTCCTACAACCTCGTCAACGGCACGTACGCCCACGAGAACGCGCACCTGCTGACGGATATCTTGCGCGCGGAGTGGGGCTTTGACGGCCTGGTCATCTCCGACTGGGGAGGATCCAACGACGCCGTCGCGGCGGTGCGCGCCGGAGGCAGCCTCGAGATGCCCGGACCCGGCCTGTACGGTGCGCGCCAGATCGTCGCGGCCGTCGCCGAGGGACGCCTCGACGAGGCCGACGTCTACGCTCGCGCCCAGGAGGTCGTGGACATGGCCCTCGCTGCCACACAGCAGCCCGACGGTGGGTCCTACGACGAAGACGCTCACCACGAGCTCGCCACGCGCGTCGCCGCCGAGTCCATCACGCTCCTGCGCAACGAGGGGGGCCTGCTTCCGCTGGGAGCGGCGACTCGGGTTGCCCTCATCGGCGACATGGCCGAGACCCCCCGATACCAGGGAGCGGGTTCCTCGCAGGTCAATCCCACGCGCCTCGACCGCGCCCACGACCTCCTGGCTGCTGGCGGGGCGCGCGCCCGAGGCCTCGTCTTGGAGGGCTACGCCCCCGGATACGCTCGCCACGGCGGCACCTCCGACGCGCTCCTGGCCGAGGCCAGCGACCTGGCCGCGCGCGCAGACGTCGCCCTCGTCTACGTCGGCCTCGACGAGCTGGCCGAATCCGAGGGCCTGGACCGGCCCCACATGCGCCTACCCGACGGACAGGCCGAACTCATCGAGGCCGTGGTCCGCGCCAACCCCAAGACCGTGATCATCCTGTCGGGAGGAGCCAGCGTGGAAATGCCCTGGGCCGAGCGGGTTCCCGCCCTGGTGCACGCCCACCTGGGCGGCCAGGGTGGCGCGGGCGCGGTGCTCGACGTTCTCACCGGCGCCGTCAACCCCTCGGGGCGCCTGGCCGAGACCTACGCCCGCGCCTACGAGGACCACCCGAGCGCCGCCTCGTATCCGGCCACCGGCCCCCTCGCGCAGTACCGCGAGGGCCCCTACGTGGGATACAGGTACTTCACATCCGCCGGGGTAGATGTCGCCTACCCCTTCGGCTACGGCCTGTCGTACTCGACCTTCGAGTACTGTGACCTCGCCGTCGACAAGGACGGGGCATCGCTGACCGTCACGAACTCCTCGACCGTCGACGGGACGGAGGTCGTCCAGCTCTACGTGAGTGCGCCGGGTGGGGTCTTCGGGCCCGTTCGCGAACTCAAGGGCTTCGCGAAAGTTCGGGTGCGTGCGGGGTGCTCCCAGCGGGTGTCCATCCCCTTCGACCGCTACACGTTCCGCCACTGGGAAACATCGCGTTCGGCCTGGGAGACGGAAGGGGGAACCTGGACCATCTGGGTGGGCCCCAACGTGGAAGACACTCCGCTGAGCGCCACGCTCAACGTCGAAGGATCCACTCCCGGCCCGATCGACCCCGCCCTCGGCCACTACATCAACGCCGACGTAGCCGGGATCACGACGGGTGAGTTCGCCGTCCTGCTGGGCCGCACCGTCCCCACGGCGCACCCGTCCGATCAGCTGCGCGCCAGCGACCCCCTGTCCGAGATGGCGCGTGCCCGCAGCGGGCTCGCCCGCTTCGTCGCCCGCAGGCTCGAGGCGATTAAGGCCAAGGCCGACGCGAGCGGGCATCCGGACCTGAACATCCTCTTCGTCCTCAATATGCCTTTCCGGGCCATCGCCAAAATGAGTGCGGGCGCGGTAAGCGCCGACATGGTCGCCTCCATTCTCGACGCCGTCAACGGCCACCCGATCCGGGGGCTGGCCCGCGCTCTCGTCGGCTACGTCGCCAATGCGAGAGCCGACAGGGCAACGCAACGACAGATCGACCGGCGTCGGTGACCCGGCGCCCACGACAGCAACGCGACAAGGAGCACTCATGCAGGCACGCACGCACTGGTGGAAGAAGTTCGAGGACAAGCACCGCACCGTCGCACAGTTCATCGTCTTCTTCGTACTCTCCAACGGCATCACCGTCCTCCAGCTGGTCCTCATGCCGGCCTTCAAGGCGGCTTTCGCCCACACGCGCCTCGTGGACACGGCCCTGCAGTTCCTGCCGGTGGGGGTCTCCCACGGACACACCGTCTACCTCTTCGACTACCCGGCTGGAGCCCTTGCCACCGGGGGAGGGGGAGGACTCGCATACTTCCTGGCCGTGGAGATCACGCTCCTCATCGCTCAGGTCATCAACTTCTTCGCCCAGCGCTTGGTGACCTTCAGATCCAACTCTTCCGTCCTCGTGGCGGCCTTCTGGTACGCGATTGCCTACGTTGTTATCACCGTGGCGGCGGCCGCGCTGCAGGTGCTGTACAAGGACCCCATCTACGCATGGTCGATTGACGCGATGGGTGCGGGGGGAGAAACACTGGCCGACGTGATCACGATGATCATCAACGCCGCCGTCTCCTTCTGGGTGTTCTTCCCGATCTTCAAACTGATCTTCAAACAGAAACCCGAGGAGGACGCGCAGGTTGGCGGCGGGCAGTAGACTACGGGGAGACTATCGAGAGGAGACCCCGTGAGCACGCCACTGCTGACCGTGATCGTTCCCGCATACAACTCTGAGGACTACCTCGATCGGGCGTTGACGACGCTCGTGGGGTACGGCGACGAGTTGGAGGCGATCATCGTCAACGACGGCTCCAAGGACCGCACGGCGGAGATTGCCGACGACTGGGCGGCACGATACCCCTCCGTGAGAGTCATTCACCAGGAGAACAAGGGACACGGCGGGGCAGTGAATGCGGGTTTGGCGGCTGCCACCGGCACGCACGTGCGCGTTGTCGATTCCGATGACTGGTTGGACCGGCGTGCGGCAAACGCCGTGCTGGACGTGCTCCGTGGGGAACGGGAGGCGGGGCGAGACCTGGACCTCCTCGTGACCAACTACGTCTATGAGAAGCAGGGGAAAGCTCACAAGGTCACGATCCGCTACCGCAACGTCCTGCCGCGTGGGCGCACCTTCGGGTGGGACGAACTCGGGCGCTGCCGCTACGACCAGTACCTCATGATGCACGCGCTCACGATGCGCACCGACGTTGTCCGCAGCTCGGGGTTGGTGATGCCGGAACACACCTTCTACGTGGACTACCTGTACTCCTTCGTTCCCCTTCCCTACGTGCGCACCATCAGGTACCTGGACGTTGACCTCTACCGCTACTTCATTGGTCGAGACGACCAGTCCGTCAACGAAAAAGTGATGATCACGAGGCTGGATCAGCTGGCCCGGGTCAATCGAGCGATGACCGAGGCACTGCCGGCGCGGGCCGACGTGGAGGACAAGCTGTGGCGATACATGGTGCACTACCTGCGCATCAACGCCGTCGTGTGCTCCGTCATGGCCCAACTGTCGGGAACCCCCGAACACCTCGCGCTCAAGGAAGAGATCTGGGAGACGATGGACGACATCAACTCGGAGGCCACCGAGCGCCTGCGCAAAGACCTTCTCGCCGCTCTGGTGCGCCACGCCTCGCCCGCGGTCGTGCGCGGGGGCTACAGGGCTGCGGGATTCGTCCTCGGCTTCAACTGACAGTCGGTCGCTACCCCTGGGTGAGCGCCAGTGCCGTGCGATGGAGGCTCACGCGCTTGCCGATGAGGGGGAACTCCACGCCCTCGTCGCGCCCCTGCCACGTGAATCCGAGCTTGTGCGCGACCCGGCGCGAGGCATCGTTGCCCTCGAAGTAGGACAGAGTCAGCGTCGCGTAGCCCAAGTGAGCGGCGTGGTCCACGATCGCCCGCCCGGCCTCGGTGGCGTAGCCGTTGCCCCAGTAGGGGCGGCCGGTCCAGTAGCCGAGGTCGGCGACGTCGCGCGAATCGGCTGCCTTCATGCGTAGCGCGATGGCGCCCACCAGCTCGTTGCTCTCGCGCAGCGTCACCGCGTAGCTTTCGGGGGCCGCCAACACGGTGGAGAGGGCGTCGTAGGCGTCGTCGATGCGCGTGTGGGGCGGCCAGCCGCACGCCATGCCGATGCGCGGATCCTTCGCCAGCTCGTAGAGTGCGGGCGCGTCACTGCGGCTCCATGGACGCAAGCGGAGCCGCTCGGTGTCGATGGTTGTCACTGTTCCTCCAGGAGCGTTGTCGAGGGCAGCAGGACCGTCAGAGTGAACCAGTGATCGCGCGCCCGGGTGACGGCTTGTCCGCCGTACTTGCGTGCTGTCCATTGTATCGACTTCACGCCCCATCCATGACGCATGGCGTCGGCCTTGATCGTCGTGAGGCGCCCGCCGGCGTCGGTGCGCAGCTGACCGTCGAACCAGTTGTCGACCCGGAGCACGAGCATTCGTCCGCGCTGAAAGAGAGCCAGTTTGATGAGGCGCTTGCTCGGCTCACCGACCCTGCGCGACGCCTCGATCGCGTTGTCGAGGGCGTTGCCGAAGAGTGTGGCGATGTCCATCGAGGACATGCCCGCCAGGAGGGATCCGTCGGCGACCGCGGTGAAGGTGATGCCTTCGGCGCCGCACACCTTCCCCTTTGCCGTCAGGATGACGTCCAGGACCGGGTCTCCGCTGTGGTAGTGCTGACCGATCTGCGCGATCTGGGACTCAAGTTCCTCGAAGGAGCGGGCCGCCCGCCCCGGGTCCAGCTCGGCTCGGATCGCGGCCACCTGGTGTTTGAGGTCGTGGTGGGCGCGGGCCACCTGCTCCATGTCCGCCTTGGCCAACAGGTACTGGCGGTGCTGGGCCTCCAGCGACGACTGGATCGATGCGAGCTCGCGTTGCGTCTCGCTCTGCTGGATGCGCTCGTACTGCGCGAAGAGGATCGCATAGCCGCCCAGGTCGACGAGCGTGCGGATGTAGAAGACCTCCAGCCCCGCGCGCCCCGAGAAGGGCGTCGCTGTCGAGACGAAGCTGAGGTTTGACAGGGCGAAGATGGCGACGCCGACGGCGAGCGTGGCTGCCAGTTCGCCGCGCGTGAGGGGCGCCGACAAGCCCTGGCGTAGGACCCGCCGCTCGCAGTAGGAGACGATCCCCAGGCACGCCGAGGCCAGAGCGATGAAACCGCCGAGGGATTCGGGGCGCCAGTACTCTCGATCGGCGTGGAAGAAGACCACGACCTGCCACGCGAGCGACGCCGCCAATTCGGCGACGATGAACGCGCGTACACTCACGTGAGTCACCCACCGCCACGGCGCTCCCGTCCCCGCCTCGATCATGCCCCACAGGAGAAGGAACGCGAGCCCCATGCCGGGAATCCACAGGCTCAGGGGAGAGCGCCCGAGGAGCTCCTGAGTGACGACGAAGGCGACAAGCCCGCCCGCTGCCGTGACAGCGATACGCCACCGGGACATCAAGCGCGATGGAGCGAGGTCGTGTGGGCAGGGGGCGCGTGCGATGGCGAGCACGTACACGAGGCCAGCGCCCCACTCGGCCAGCGCTGTGAAGAGTCGGGGAATGTCGGGCAGCGACTCGAACACGTCAGTCGATCCCGCCCGCGTACTCGGCCAACGCGTTCATGAAAGCCTTCCTGCGGGGGCGTGAGATGCGCAGGCTATCGCCGCCCGTCATGAGGCACTCCTGATCCGAGACACCGCGCACGTGCGCCAGGGAGACGAGGTAGCACGAGTTGGATCGGAAAAATTTGTGGCCCGCGAGTTCGGCCTCCATGGCCTTGAGCGTGGAGACGACCGAGTACACGCCGGACAGCGTGTGCACGTCGATCCGGTGCTTGACGGACTCCGCGTAGACGATGTCCGCCACGTCAACGCGGTGCGTGGTCGCCCCCGACTGCAGCAGCAGGCTTGCCCTGCGGCGTTTGGCCAGTGCGCGCATGCAGCGGTCGAGCTCCTGAGAAAACGCGAACCAGGGAAGGGGTTTGAGCAGGTAGGACAGGGCGCCCACTTCGTAGCCGTTGATCGCAAACTGCGGTGCGGAGGTGATAAACACGAGGATCACCTCCTGATCGACCTCGCGTATCGCCCGCGCAGCACTCATTCCATCGACGTGCGCCATCTGGATGTCCATCAAGATGATGTCGTAGACGGGCTTGTAGTCCCCGATAATCGCCGCGCCGTCGGTGAAGTACGTCGCGTCGATGTGGAGGGCGCGTTCCTCGCCGTAGCGTGTCAGATAGTCGCGAAGGAGAGTGCGCGAGACGGCCTCGTCCTCGACGACCGCTATCCGAACCATTGAGCTACCCCCTTATCCCCTCGGCTTGCCTCCAGGATATCCGAGCCTCGGGGCCGCTTCCGGAGGCGTCCACGGCCCCTGGCCCGTGAGCCAGCGCTGTGCCGGGCGCGGAAGCTAGGATGGGACCAACAGCGCGAAAGGGGAGCAACGTGGATCTGCTCGTTGTTGGTTCTGGTTTCTTTGGCCTGACGGTTGCCCGTGAGGCGGCGGAACGCTACGGCATGGACGTGACCGTCATTGAACGCCGCGATCACATCGGCGGCAACGCGTACTCCTCGATCGACGAGGCCACCGGGGTGGAGGTCCACCGCTACGGTACTCATCTTTTCCACACGTCGAACGAGCGCGTGTGGAGCTACGTGAACCGCTTTACGTCCTTCAACGACTACCGTCACCGCGTGTACGCCAACTACCGGGGCGTCGTCTACCCGCTGCCGATCAACCTGGGGACCATCAACCAGTTCTTCGGCGCCGCCTACTCCCCGGACGAGGCTCGCTCGCTGATTGCCCGCCAGGCCGCTGAGGTCTCGGGTGAGCCGCGCAACCTGGAGGACAAGGCGGTCAGCCTCATTGGACGTCCCCTCTACGACGCGTTCATCGCGGGCTACACCGCCAAGCAGTGGCAGACCGACCCGCGTGAGCTCGATGCCTCGATCATCACGCGGCTTCCCGTGCGATTTACCTACGACAACCGCTACTTCCAGGACCGCTACGAGGGGCTGCCTCTCCGCGGGTACGGCGCGTGGATCGCGAACATGGTGGATCACCCGCGCATCAGCGTCCACACGGGGGTGGACTTCTTCGATGACTCCTCCGCTTTCTCCAAGCGAGCAACCGTGGGGCAGATCCCGGTCGTCTACACCGGCGCGATCGATCGGTACTTCGACTACGAGGCCGGGCAGCTGGGATGGCGCACCCTCGACTTTGAGACCGAGGTCGTTGATGTTCCCGACTTCCAGGGGTGTTCGGTCATGAACTATTCCGATCAGAGTGTCCCCTTCACGCGCATCCACGAGTTTGCTCACCTGCACCCCGAACGAGACCGCAAGGACGCGACCAATACGATCATCCAGCGCGAGTACTCCCGCTTCGCTGGCCGCGGCGACGAACCGTACTACCCGATCGCGTCCCCGTCGGATCGTGCGACCCTGGCCGCGTACCGCGAGATGGCGGCAGGCGAGGATCGTGTTCTCTTCGGTGGCAGACTCGGCTCCTACCAGTACCTCGACATGCACATGGCGATCGCCTCCGCCCTGACAAAAGTGGAGGAGGTCTACGCCACCTGGCGTTGACGGCTGGGCGTGCCTGCGTCTTTCGATGCGCGGGCCTTCGCGTCGATTGCGCCACGGAGTAGGGGCAGGGAGCCGACGCGATGGCGGGCGAGGCGGCGCGCACCGCACGCGGAACATCCTATATCGTGGACTTTTGCTGACATTGGCGTTCACGGGTCCTAGTCTGACTGGGAATTATCCCGAAGACACACGAACGCAAGGAACTCACCCAATGTCATCCTCCGCATCCAGCCCCGCGCCACGCGCGCGCGATTCGTGGAGCGGCCAGACCGGCTTCCTCCTGGCGGCCATCGGCTCCGCGATCGGACTGGGCAACATCTGGCGCTTCCCCGGCGTGGCATACTCCAACGGTGGTGGTGCCTTCCTGGTGCCCTACCTGGTCGCCCTCGTCTTTGTTGGCATCCCGATGCTGTGGCTCGACTATGCCGTTGGCCATAAGTTCCGCGGCTCGCCGCCGTGGGCGCTGCGCAAGGTGATAGGCGGAGGCGAGTTCATCGGATGGTTCCAGACATTCGTCTGCTTCGTCATCATGGTCTACTACGGCGCCGTGCTCGCGTGGGGGGTTCAGTACACGATCTACTCCGTGAACGCGGCCTGGGGCGAGGACCCGACCTCGTTCTTCACCGATACGTTCCTGCAGGTCGTCCCGAGCGACACCTTCTCGTGGAGCCCCGCGTGGGCGGTCATGATCCCGCTGGCGCTCGTGTGGGTTCTCGTGCTCCTCGTCATCGGGCGAGGCCTGTCCAAGGGGGTCGAGGCCGCCAACAAGATCTTCCTTCCCCTCCTGGTCGTCCTCTTCCTCGTGCTCGTCGTTCGCGCTCTCTTCCTTCCCGGTGCGACGGAGGGACTCAACGCGTTCTTCACCCCGACCTGGTCCTCGCTGGCCGACCCGCAGGTCTGGCTTGCCGCGTTCGCCCAGATCTTCTACTCCCTGTCCGTGGGCTTCGGCATCATGCTGACCTACGCCTCCTACCTCAAGCCCAAGTCCAACCTGACGGGCACCGCCCTCGTCGCGGGTTTCGCGAACTCGTCCTTCGAAATCCTGGCCGGCATCGGCGTGTTTGGTGCCGTCGGTTTCATGGCTCATCAGCAGGGAGTCGCCGTGGCCGACGTCGAGGGACTCACGGGTCCGATCCTGTCCTTCGTCACCTTCCCGAAGATCATTTCCATGATGCCCGGAGGGCCCCTCTTCGGCGTCCTCTTCTTCTCCTCCCTGGTCCTGGCCGGTGTCACCTCGCTGCTGTCCCTGCTGCAGGTGGTCTCGGGCGGGCTCCAGGACAAGTTCGGGTGGTCCGCGTCCCGCTCCGCCCTCGTCCTGGGTGTTCCCGCCACCGTGATCTCCCTCGCGCTGTTCGGCACGCGCTCCGGGCTTAACAACCTCGACATCGTCGACAACTTCATCAACTCGATCGGCGTGGTCTCCTCCGCGATCCTGTTCGCGGTCCTGTGTGCGGTGGCCGGCCCCAAGCTCTCCGGCCTGCGCGCCCACCTCAACTCGGTGTCCAGCGTGAAGGTTCCCAAGCTGTGGGAACCCCTCGTGGGCATCGTGATCCCCGTGGTGCTCTTCGTCATGATGGCGATGTCGGTCGTCAATCTGGTCAACGACGGCTACCGATCCTACAAGCTGTCCTTCGTTCTGATCTTCGGCTGGGGATCGGTGCTGGTGGCCGTGATCGCAGCCCTCATCTTGACGTTCATCCCATGGAGGCACCGCCCGCTCGACCCGCACGCGACGGTCGCCCAGATCCTCGCGGAGGATGTGCGCTCCGCCCAGACCGAAGGAGGCGACAAGTGAGCGCTCCCGCCATTGTCTTGATGGTCCTGACGATCCTTCTCGTGTGGGGAGGGCTGGTCGCCTCGGTGGTGATGCTGCAGGTCCTGCCCGTGCCCTCCGATGAGGACGGAGAACCCGCCCGGCGCGACGGCGATGACGTCGAGGCGGTGAGCCGGTAGGCTGTGCCCGTGAAGCTCGTTGCCTTTGATCTCGATGACACGCTGGCTCCTTCGAAGTCACCGCTGCCCGCCCGCATGGACGCGGCGCTGTGCTCGCTGCTCGACCACGTCGATGTCTGTATTATTTCCGGCGGCCAGATGGGCCAGTTCACGGCGCAGGTGCTCGACAACCTCCACGCCAGTGACGCGCAACTCGCGCGCCTGCACCTGATGCCGACCTGCGGGACCCGCTACTACCGGTACGACAACGGCGCGTGGGTTGAGCGCTACGCTCACGACCTGGATCCCGATCTCGCCGCGCGTGCCGTCTCCTCGCTTGAGCGCCACGCCCGCGCCCTCGGGCTGTGGGAGGAGAACCCGTGGGGACAGATCATCGAGAACCGCGGGTCCCAGATCACCTTCTCCGCACTGGGGCAGGAGGCGCCCTTGGAGGCCAAGCGGGCGTGGGATCCGGCTGGGACGAAGAAGGCCGCCCTGCGCGACGCCGTCGCCCCCGACGTTCCGGAACTGGACGTGCGGGGAGGAGGGTCAACCTCGGTTGATATCACGACGCGCGGCATCGACAAGGCGTACGGCATGGGCAAGCTCGTGGAGGAGACGGGCATTGCGGCCTCCGAGATGCTCTTCGTCGGGGATCGCCTCGACCCCGAGGGCAACGACTATCCCGTCAAGGCCGCGGGCTACGCGACGCGAGCGGTCTCGGGCTGGGAGGAATGCGTCAGCGTCATCGAGGAGATCGTGGCCGCCGTGAGGTGACGCCGGACACGCGCGCATCATCGAGGCCGGGGCTGGGGGAGTGGCCCCGGCCTCTCCGCCTCTTTGCGACGGGGGCGCCTAGGCTCCGACGCCTCGCGTTGCCCAGAACACCACCGCTGAGGCGGCCGCCACGTTGAGCGAATCGACTCCGTGGTCCATCGGAATCTTCACGGTGTAGTCGGAGGCCGCGATCGTGCGCTTGCCCAGGCCATCCCCCTCGGTTCCCATCACGATCGCCAGGCGCGCATCGGGGCCGCGCAGGGCGGGGAGGGAGGCGAAGTCGTCCAGGGACATGGAGTCCTCGCACAGGGCCAGGGAGGCGACCGTGAATCCGGCATCACGCAGGAGCGCGATGTCACCGGGCCACGAGTCGAGGCGAGTCCACGGGACCTGAAACACGGTCCCCATCGAGACGCGGACGGAGCGCCGATACAGGGGATCCGCACACGAGGGCGTGACCAGCACCGCGTCGATCCCAAGCGCCGCGGCGCTGCGGAATGCCGCTCCCACGTTGGTGTGATCCACCAGGTTCTCCAGGACGACGACGCGGCGGGTCGGCTGCGGGGGCTGAGCGCTCGTCAGGAGCTGCATGACCGAGGGAAGCTCGGGGCGCTGCATAGCGGCCAACGCGCCGCGATGCAGATGAAAGCCCGTCATGCGTTCCAAGACCTCTTCCGGCGCAACGAACACGGGAACCTCCCCGCCTTCGACCGATCCGGTCGCCGCGGCGATGAGCGGGCGCAAGGTGGGAAGCCACCGCGCGCTGACCAGGAAGGAACGGGGCCGATGGCCCGCGGCAATGGCGCGCTCGATGACAGTGGCCGACTCCGCCATGTAGAGCCCGCGCTCGGGTTCGATGCGGGAGCGCAGCTTCACATCCTTGAGCCGCGTGTAGTCGGTCAGGCGCGGGTCCTCGCGCAGGTCGGCGTGCGCCAGCTCGATGATCATCGCATGCCTCTCAGGAGCGCTGAAGGGCGCGGGAGACCTCTCCCGGCCATGACGGTCCCTCGAAGATGAAGGCGGAGAAGGCCTCGACGAGGTCCGCCCCGGCACCGATCATGCGCAGGGCGTCGGCCTGGGAGGACACACCGCCCGTGCCAATGAGGATCTGGGAGTCGTCCAGGTGAGCCGCCACCAGTGAGATCACCTCGAGGGCACGGCCAAGCAGCGGTGCGCCCGAAACCCCGCCCGGTCCCAGATCGTGATTGATCGTCGTGTTCGTGGCAACCACCCCAGCGAGTCCGAGCTCCTTGGTGAGTTCGACAATCGCGACGATGTCCTCGTCGGCGAGGTCGGGGGCAATCTTGACGAAGAGCGGCATGGAGCGGTCGGGGGCACCCGCCTCGCAGCCGCACCGTGCCGCCGTGAGAATGGGACGCAGCTGGTCCACGGACTGCAGGTCGCGCAGGCCCGGCGTATTGGGCGAGGAGACGTTGACGACGACGAAGTCCACCCAGCGCGCCAGGACCTTCGCGCAGTACTCGTAGTCGGCGCTCGCGTCCTCCTCCGAGGTGAGCTTGTTCTTGCCGATGTTTGCTCCCACGATTGCGGAGCGGCCCGCAGGGGTGGCGCGCAGGGCACGCAGATTCGCCGCGGCGGCGTCGGCCCCGGCATTGTTGAAGCCCATGCGGTTACGCAGCCCGCGCTCGTCCATGAGCCGCCACAGGCGAGGGGCCTCGTTGCCCGGCTGGGGACGCGGCGTGACCGTGCCGATCTCGATGAACGCGAAGCCGAGGGCGCTCATGCCCAGCACGGCCTCCGCGTCCTTGTCCATGCCGGCCGCCAGCCCGAGCCGCGAGGGAAGGACGCGCTGGCCGAGCGTGATGGGTACTTCGGCGCCATCGACGGTGCGCGTGGGGCGACGGAGGGGATCGAGGTGCCCAAGGGTGGCCCGCATGAGGGAGCGCGTGGGAGCGCATCGTCCCGCACGCGAGATGAGGCCGAGACCCAGGTGGTGTGCCTGCTCCGGGTCGGAGCGGGAGATGAAGTGTGTGAATGCCCAGTTGTACGCGCGTCGGATCATGACTCCTAGGGTAGATGATTAGTCCCACCATGCCCACCACCAGCGCTCGGACGAGCCGGCTCTGGTCAGGAAGCGAATCTCGTCCGGCGCAGGAGCATCGGCAGGCACCGCGAGCACGCGGGCGAGAGCGAGCCAATGGAGGTAGCTGGGGCACGCTTGCTCGGGCGCGGGCGAGCCCGTGATGGCGCTGATCGCCGACTCGGGCACGCACACCGTGTCGATGCTGACTCTCTCGTCCCTCCTCGGAGCGCGTATCACGTATCCCTCGAGGGTGAGTCCGTCGACGCTGGCGGCCGCGCGCAGGAGGGTGGCGATGGTGGGCGCGTTATTCTGCCGGTCGCCGCGTGCGAGGCGAGGCAAGAGCGACAGGAGGCGCCTGGCGTCTGCGCCCTCCAGGCCCCCGATGCGAGCGTAGTCGTCGCCGCCCCATCCCTCGCTGATGTATGGAGCCAGCAGCGCGGTGATGCCGCGGTCGTCCAGCCAGTGCATGGGCCCGTAGAGTCCATCTCGCGGGTAGTCCTCCTCGAATTGGACGTCGGCGCCTGCGGCAGCGCGAGGCGAGTGGTCGCTTCCCCGGGACGAGGGGGCGGTCGCCGGGGCGCGATCTGCTGGCCGGTCGTGGCGGGGCGAATCCTGCGGTAGAGGGATGGTCGAGGCGGTGAGCGTACGCATGGGCTGGGTCCTTTCCAAACGGTGCGGCGCAAAGTGCCGCTGTTCCCAGCATGTGGCCTCAACGCTTTCGAGAAAGGGGCCGTGGGCCCCGCCTGTGCGCTGCGCTGAGGTGGTCGAGGTGCCTGTGGGTAAACCAGAAAAGTCCCGGACCCCTGTGGATGGGATCCGGGACCGGGCACGCGAGCGCGGGCCTACTTGGGGAACTCCCCACGGGCAACCTGGGGGCGCGGCGAACGCCAGCGGCGCGGCATGATCATGCGCGAAAAAGCGTAGTAGCCGGTGCCGCTGGGTATGTCCTCGCGCGGGTGGCTGGCCGAGAACAGGCGTTTAATCCTGCGCCACACGACGATGGCTTCGATCGCCGTCACGGCAAAGGAACCGTACATGAGGATCGACGAGCCGTAGAGCATGTAGGCCTGCCACTGGAGCGGCACCCTGTTCGCGAAAGTTGACAGCACGAGGAGCACGATGATCGACACCATCATGAGCGCCATGATCCACTCGGCAAACGAGCGGCGCGCGTCAACGTAGTCGCGCACGTAGCGGCGGGCGCGTCCCTTGTCGCGCGCCGGCAGGTACCGTTCCTCGCCGGTGACGAGGGCGCGCTGCTCCGCATCGTAGCGGGCGTTGCGCTTGGCTCGTGCCGCGCGCTTGGCCTCCTTGCGATCGGCGGGCACCAGGGGATGAATGCGGGCGGCCTCGGCTGCCTTGCGCTTCGGCGTGGGTCGCCCTTTCTTGCCGGTGGGCGTCGTCGAGGCCTGCGCGGCGTGAGCCGATTCGTCCTCGCCGTTCTTCTTGCTTCGTCCAAACACGCTTCAAGGCTAGCGGAAAGCCCCGCCGCCTCGCACTTCCATGGTCTACCCTGGGCGTATGGCTGATACTTCACATGCTCTGTCGTCTTCCGTTTTGAAGGAACGCCTGGAGGAGGTCTTCCCATCGCTGCTGGAGGAGCTCACCCAGCTCGTCGCGATTCCATCGGTCTCCTCCGACCCGGCGCACGCTGCCGACGTGGAGCGCAGCGCCGCCCACCTGCGCGAACGCTTCGAGGCCCTGGGCATGCACGCCCGGGTGCTGAGTGAGACGGCCGCGGACGGCACACCGGGCAAGCCCGCCGTCGTCGCGCGAAGCCCTCGGATCGAGGGCGCGCCGACCGTGCTGCTGTACGCCCACCACGACGTGCAGCCCGTCGGCGAACTGGATCGATGGACCATGGACCCCTACAGGGCGCAGGTGCGCGGGGATCGAATCTACGGGCGCGGAAGCTCCGACGACGGGGCGGGAGTGGTCGTGCACCTCGGCTCCCTGCGTCTCCTGGGCGAGGACCTGCCCGTCAACGTCGTCGTCTTCATCGAGGGCGAAGAGGAGATTGGCTCCCCGTCCTTCACCGCGTTCCTGGATGCCCACCGCGATGAGCTCGCGGCCGACGTGATCGTCGTGACCGACTCGTCGAACTGGAAGCCGGGGGAGCCCGCGCTCACCACGACGCTGCGCGGTAACGCGATCGTCACGGTCGACGTGACGGTCGCCGATCACGCCGTCCACTCCGGCGCCTTCGGCGGGCCGCTCCTGGATTCGGTGACGATCTCCTCCATGCTCATCTCCTCCCTCTTCGACGAGCGTGGGGACGTGGCTGTGCCCGGCCTGGGCGGTTCCGATCACGCCGACGTTGATTGGCCCGAAGAAGAGCTGCGTGAGGCCGCCGGCATGGTCGAGGGCATGGAACTGGCCGGTTCGGGTGACATCGCGGCCCGGATCTGGACGAAGCCCGCTATCTCGGTGATTGGCTTCGACGCCCGCCCCGTGGCCAACGCCTCGAACACGATTGCGCCGCACACGCGTTTCCGCCTCTCGATGCGAACTGTCCCGGGCGTGGACCCAAGCCAGGCGCAGGATCGACTCGTCGACTATCTCCTCTCTCACGCGCCCTTCGGCGCTCGGGTCGAGGTGACGCGAGAGGAGGCCGGAGCCGGATACCAGGCGGACATGGACTCGCCGGTCACGGCGGCTCTCCACGAGGTCCTCACCGAGGCCTGGGGCGTTCCGTCGGTCAACATCGGCGTCGGCGGATCGATCCCCTTCATCGCCGATTTCCAACGCATCTTCCCGGGTGCCCAGGTCGTCGTCACGGGAGTGGAGGATCCGCTCACGAACGCTCACTCGGAGGACGAGTCTCAGTCCATCCCCGACCTCAAGGCTGCGATCCTCGCCGAGGCGCTGCTCCTGGAGCGCGTGTCTCGCCTGTGAAAAAAATCGTTGTCGCAGGCCGCTGGGGCGGCAACGGGGAGCATCGAAGCGGGGGAGCCCTGGAGGAGATACGCCGCGGGATTCTCGACGTCGCTCCGGGTGCCCGCGTGCGCGTGCTGCCCTTCGGTCCGGGGCCGACCTGGGACGAGGCCGTCGTCGCCTCTTCCTCGTCCGCCTCGTTCGTGCGGGTCCCCCTCGGCGCGTCCTCGACGAGGCGCTACGGCTCCCTCGTGGGCGAACATGCGGCCTCAGGTGGCACGGTCGTCGTTGAGGGCGGTCACGGCGAACACCCCGACTACGGGCTCGGTTTCCTCTCCGGATTGCTTGCAAGGTCCGCCGTGCACGCCTGCGACTCCTCCCTGGAGGACGCGCTGAACGCGGCCGAGGAGTTCGTGTCGCGCACGGGAGTCGACCTCATCTGTTCGGCCTCGACCGCGCGCCCGCTCCTCGGCCTTGACTCGGTGTTGGCCGTCGCACCCGACCTGTCTGCCGTCGACGAGCAGGATGCCGAGACGACGGCGCTGCTCACCCGCGTGTTCGCGCGCCACCCGCATCGCCGTGAGCTCCTCGCGGGACCGCAGGCTCACCCCGCCCGGGCATACGGTTCCGGCGCTGGCGGAGGCGTCGGCGCGGTCGTGGCCGCAATCGGCGGACGCATTGTGGCAACCGGCGACCTGCTGGCGCGCCTGACGCCCCTCGAGGCGCAGTTGGAGGAGGCGGACCTCCTGATCGTCGCCGAACCCGAGTTGGCCTCGCCCCTCCTCGCGGAATCGACCGTGGACGCGCTGACGAACGCCGCCGCTACCCGAGCTCTTCCCGTCGTCGGCCTCACCCGGCGCTCGTCCCTGTCGCGTGTCGAGAGAGCACAGTGGGGCCTGCACGGAGTCTTCGAAACAGAGGGATCGATCACTCTCGAGGACGCGGGACGTCGGATCGCGCGCACCTGGTTACGCTGAGCGCGCAGCCCACCCCTCGCGCCGGGCGGGGGCGGGGGAGTAGTGTGTCAAGCGCATACGTCTATTCATGACCGTTAGGAGTGTCATGTCCGAGTCAACAACTCAGGCCCCCGCCCACGAGGTTACCCTCACCGACGTCGCTGCTGCGAAGGTCAAGAGCCTCCTCGAACAGGAGGGGCGCGACGACCTGCGCCTGCGCATCGCCGTCCAGCCGGGCGGTTGCTCCGGCCTGATCTACCAGCTCTACTTCGACGATCGCAGCCTCGACGGGGACGCCGTGCGTTCCTTCGACGGCGTTGAGGTCGTCGTCGATCGCATGAGCGTTCCCTACCTGAGCGGAGCGACGATCGACTTTGCCGACACCATCGAACGTCAGGGCTTCACGATCGACAATCCGAACGCCCAGAACACCTGCGCCTGCGGCGAATCCTTCCACTGAGCCGAAAGACCACGCACCTATGAAGTTCTCCCTGCGCCGCCTCGGCGCCCTCGTCGGATCCGCCGCGCTTGCCCTCTCCCTGGCGGCATGCTCGAACGCCTCCTCCACGTCCTCGGCTTCCTCCGCCGCATCGATCGACTACTCCGCCTGCGCCACCGATGATTCGGCCGAGCAGGAAGCAAACGTTGATCGCAGCGCAAGCGGGAGCTTCCCCGACGTCACGGGTGAGGACAAGCCCGTCATCGCCGCGGGCACGGGCGCAGAGCCGACGACGAAGGCCCTGGTCAAGACACTGTCTGCCGGGGACGGCGCGATCGTGTGCCCCGGAGCCAAGGTCAAGGTCAACTACGTCGGAGCCCTGTGGAACGGCACCGTTTTTGACTCCTCCTATGAGCGCGGCGAACCGGCCGAGTTCTCACTCACCCAGGTGGTCAAGGGCTGGACCTACGGACTCGCGCACGCCCGCGTCGGGGACCGCCTCGAGGTCGTCATCCCCGCATCCCTGGGCTACGGAAGCCAACCCAAGGGCACGATCCCGGCGAACTCGACCCTCGTCTTCGTCGTGGACATCCTCGGCGTGGGGCGCCAGAACATTGCCGATCCGTCGGTGCTGAGCAGCGGCGTCGCGACGGGTGAGGAGCTGCCCGAGGGCATCACGGTCGCCGGAGACGCCGGTGCAGAGCCGACCCTGACGATCGACGAGAGCGCTCCCGTGCCGACCGAGCAGAAGATCTACACGATCTACAAGGGCGCAGGAGAGGCCCTCGAGGCCAGCCAGACCGTCCTGTACAAGCAGGTGGTTGGCGGATTCGGCGCCAACGGACAGACCCAGTCCTCGTGGGCCCAGAGCCCGCTTGAGGCTCCCGTTGGATCGGCAGAACTGACCGGCTACACGATCGGTTCGCGTCTGCTCGTCGTTGCCCCGATCCAAGGATCCGGGCAGTCGGACGGCCAGGCCCAGGCCAACGTCTTCGTCGTCGACATCGTGGGAACTTCCTCCATGGAGTAGTGCCAGAGGCGTCAGTACCGCGATGCGGGCGGTTTCCCGGGTGGGGGAGCCGCCCGCATGCCGTTAGAATGGGTGCCATCGCGTCGAACTCACCGACCCACGCAAGGAGAAGCCATGAGCGACACATCCGTCAAAGTCCTCGTCTTTAGTGACGATTCACACAAGCGTCGCGCCGTCATGAACGGCATCGGGCTGCGCGCCTCCAAGGACACGCCGCGCATCGAGTGGGTGGAGGCGGCCACGGCGTTCGGGGTGCGCGACGCCGTTGACGCACAGGACTTCGCGGCGCTCATCCTCGACGCGGAAACCAAGAAGGAAGGCGGCATGTCGGTCGCCCAGGACCTGCGCGAGACCCGCGACGACGTGCCCCCGGTCATCTTCCTGACCGCCCGAGTCCAGGACGATTGGCTCGCCACGTGGGCGGGCGCTGCGGCCACGGTCGCCGACCCGCTGGATCCGATCATTCTTCAGGAAACCCTCGCCGACGTGCTCGCGGGGGCGCACTGATGAGCGAGCACCAGTGGGGTCCCATCATCGCGTCCGCGTTGTGCGGGCAGGCCCTGGACTACGGCCAGTCCTATTGGCTCATGGACCAGGTGATGAGCGGCGAACTCGGTGAAGCCAGGCTGGCTTCCTTCCTCACGGCGATGGCCATGAAGGGAGCCACTGTCGAGGAAATCCACGGCCTCGCGGACGCCATGCGGGATCACGCCCTGACCGTGGACCTGCCGAGCCGCGCCCTGGACATCGTCGGCACCGGCGGCGACGGGCACAAGACCGTCAACATCTCCACCATGGCCGCCGTCCTCGTGGCCGCCCTGGGCGTTCCGGTCGTCAAGCACGGCAACCGCGCGTCGACCTCCCGGTCGGGGTCTGCCGATGTCTTGGAGGCGCTGGGCATCAACCTGAACGGTGATGCGGCGACGCTGCGCCGGGTGTTCGAACAGGTGGGTATCGCCTTCCTGTTCGCCAACCAGATGCACCCCTCCATGCGTTTTGCGGCTCCCGTGCGGCGTTCCCTCGGTTTCCCGACCGCCTTCAACATCCTCGGTCCGCTCACCAACCCCGCTCGCGTACAGGCGTGCGCGATCGGGGCAGCCCGCGAGGACAACGCCCGCCTCATGGCCGGCGTGTACGCCTCGCGCGGAGCCTCGGCCCTCGTGTTCCGCGGCGCCCACACCGGGCTGGACGAGCTGACCACCGCGGACCTCAATCAGGTGTGGATCGTCGCCGACGGGAGGGTCACCCCCACCGAGTTTGACGCGCGCTCGGCCCTGGGAATGGCGGCCTGCACGATCGACGACCTCGCCGGGGGCGAGGCGCGGGACAACGCCGCGGTCGCCCGCGACGTGCTCGCGGGAGCCGGGCCGGAACCCGTGCGCGACGCGGTCGCCCTCAACGCCGCAGCCGGGATCCTGGCCTGGGAGGGCTTGGACGCTCCCGTGACTCCGCGCGACTTCGTCGATCGCATGCGTGACGCGGTCGAACGCGCCCGCTGCGGCCTGCGTGCCGGAGCCGGTGCCGCCCTCATCGAACGCTGGAGGGAAGCCTCCGCGAAGTAGAGGGGCGCGTTATCTCCCTCGCCTACCGGGGCGTGAGCTCGCCTGTGCCAGTAGATCACGCAGGCTCGCGTCACGAAGCGGGCTGAGCGCGGGTTGCGCCCACGGCAGCGCGCCACGCCACTCGATGAGCCGAGTCCCAGGCGCGCTCAATTCGGCGCAGATCAGCGCTGTTTCCGCCCACGAGGCGGCCTCGGCCGCTCGCGTCGGTTGTTCCAGCGTCGCCTCGGAGAGCACGTCGATCCACGGGGAGGGATCCGTACGGGCCGGCACGACGACGGAGGACACATGGCGACCAAACGACGCCGCGTGCGCGACCCAACCGGCCTCGCCGTGCTCGCGGCGCGTCGCCCACACGATGCGTTCGGCAACCAGGATGGGGCGCATCGTCGCTCGCTCGACTCCCGTCATATAGGCGCTCAGGTCGTCGCGCGTGCGTGCGGCCGACTCAAAGAGACCGCTGTTGGCCAGTCGCGACATGATCCGAGTGAGTGCCTGGGGAACGGCGCAGGACGAGGCTGCGATCGCCTCATCGATACTCACGCGGTCGCACTCGCCACGGGCTTGAGCGATCGCGTTGGCCGCGCGAGTGGCGTGCGCCCGAGACCCGAAGGGACCCAGGGCACGAGCCACCCGACCCAGACCAATGCGTGCCTCGACGCGCGGATTCTCCCCGTCGCTGACGACCCAGTACTGAGACCCCTGTCGCATGGACGCCGAATTGTAGGGCGGAGACAGGGCCGATATGTCGCGAAGCTCGCGGATCCGGGCCTCAATGACGGAGGCGGTGGGAAACGAACGAACACCGGCGGCCAGCGAGACCATTCGTTGGACCTTGGAACGCTTCTCCGAGCGCGAATAGTAGCTGGCCACGCGCGAACGCAGCGACGAGGCTGAGCCCACGTAGAGGGTGTCGCCGTCGGTGTTGATGAAATGGTAGACCCCCGGGGAGGGAGGCAGGTCCGCCACGAAAGATGGCGCCTTCGGGGAGACATTGGGCGCCTGGGCGCTGAGAGCCACCAGGTCCTCCACGTCGCTCGCCCCGGCACCAGCCAGGAGGTCCACAAAGCCGAGGAGAACCTCCGCCGTTGCGCGCGCATCACCCAGGGCGCGGTGCCCCGGAACGGTTGCGGTACCGAAATAGGAGGCGACCGTGGCGAGCTTGTGGTTGCGAACGATGGGGCGCGGCAGGGCTAATCGCGCGAGAGCGAGCGTATCGACGACCCTCACGCGCGGCCAGGGGAGCGAGCACGCCGCAGCGGCTCGACGAAGAAAACCGACGTCGAAGGGTGCGTTGTGCGCCACCAGGACGACGGGGGCCTTCGCCTCGAAGCCCGCCCACGTCAGGAAGCGGTCGAGCACGGTGGCGATGGGATCGGCGCCGCGAACCATGGCGGGCGTGATACCGGTCAACGCGGTAATGGTGGGAGGGATGGGGCCGACGGGGCGCACGAGTGAGGAGAACTCCTCGCGCAGGCGCCCCTCGCGCACGCGCACCGCCCCGATCTCAGTGATCTCGGAGCGTGCGCCCAGGCCCGTCGTCTCCAGGTCAACCACCACCCAGGTGCCCGTGGACGCGGGCGTTCCCACCGAGTCGAGGCTCAGCTGTATCTGGGGCGCGGCCGCCCTCAGGAGCGCTTCCGACACGGCCGAACGAGCAAAGGGACGAGGCGACTCACCAGGCGATATGGTTTGCCCACAATCGCGCATGGGAGTCTGTTTCGTCATACAGTTGATACTAATTCCTCCGCGCTTGCGCGCGCCCGTCGACAGTTCGAGGAGTGACAGTGGCGTTCTACCAGGCTCTCAAAGCGACCGGCAGCCCCATACTCAAGGCGGCCTACCATCCGTGGATCCGCGGCAAGGAGAACATTCCGAGCGAGGGAGCCGCGATCCTGGCATCCAACCACAACGCGGTGTGGGACTCCGTCTTCCTGCCGATGATGCTCGACCGCGAGGTCGTCTTCATGGGTAAGGCCGACTACTTCACGGGAACCGGCGTCAAGGGATGGATGACCAAGGAATTCATGCGGGCCGTGGGCACCATTCCCGTGGATCGTACGGGGGGGCGAGCCTCCGAGGCGGCGCTCAACGCCGGACTGAAGCGCCTGAAGGAGGGACAGCTCTTTGGCATCTACCCCGAGGGGACGCGCAGCCCCGACGGGCGTCTCTATCGCGGCAAGACCGGAGTCGCCCGCCTCGCCCTGCTCTCCGGTGCGCCCGTCATTCCGGTGGCCATGATCGGCACCCACGCCGCCCAGCCGATCGGCCAGAAGATCCCGTCGCGGACGAACATCGGGATGGTCATCGGTGAGCCCCTTGACTTCTCGCGATACAAGGGGCTGCACAAGGACCGCTACGTGCTGCGTGCGATCACGGACGAGATCATGTATAATCTGATGCTTCTGTCGGGCCAGGAGTACGTCGACCTCTACGCCGCAGACGTGAAGGCCCAGCTGGCCGCCGAGGGATCCTTCGAGGGCCCGGTTCCCTCCAATGGCCGCGCCGCGCCGGGAGGGCGAACCGCACCCGACGTCGCCGTGCCGACGGCTCCCACACCCGATGGCGAGGAGGACGGGCGAGAGGAAGGCCAGGAACCGCGCGGGTGAGCCCGCTCCGGCGGATTCCGCGGGACGGGCGTCCCGGGCGAAAGCGCGCGCGGGACGCGTAGAATGAGTGTGCCCTGCGCTCACGCGCGGTTGTGCACGGGCCAGCCCCACCGGGTCAGCCGAGTCGCGCCCCGCCCGTGCGCGCGCGGGACCGCCCCTAACCAACCTGAGAAAGGTGACATTCATGTCGGTCCGTCGTGTTGCCCTGCTGACCGCAGGTGGCTTCGCCCCGTGCCTGTCCTCCGCCGTCGGTGGACTCATCGAGCGTTACAACGAGATTGATCCCACGGTTGAGATCATCGCCTACCAGAACGGCTACCACGGCCTGCTCACCGGCAACTACGTGCTGGTGGATGAGGAGGCACGCAAGAACGCTGCGGTCCTGCACCGCTTCGGTGGATCCCCGATCGGAAACTCGCGCGTCAAGCTGACGAACAAGAAGAACCTCGTGGAGCGAGGCCTCGTGGCACAGGACGAGGATCCCCTGCAGAAGGCGGCCGAGCAGCTGCGCACGGACGGCGTCGACGTGCTGCACACGATCGGCGGCGACGACACGAACACGACGGCTGCCGATCTGGCCGCCTACCTGGAGGAGCACGACTACCACCTGACGGTCGTCGGGCTGCCCAAGACCATCGACAACGACGTGGTGCCGATCCGCCAGTCCCTGGGCGCGTGGACGGCCGCTGAAGAGGTCTGTGAGTACTCCCAGAACGTCATCGGGGAGCACCGCTCCAACCCGCGCATGCTCATCATTCACGAGATCATGGGTCGCCACTGCGGCTGGCTCACCGCCGCCGGCTCGCTGCGCTACCACGAGTGGCTCAAGACCCAGGAATGGGTGCCCTCGATTGGCCTGTCGAAGGAACGCTGGGACATCCATGCCATCTTCCTGCCCGAGATGAAGATCGACCTGGACGCCGAGGCGGCCCGCCTCAAGGCGATCATGGACGAGCAGGGCAACGTCAACATCTTCCTGTCGGAGGGCGCCGGCGTGCCCGAGATCATCGCCGAGATCGAGGCCGCGGGTGGCGAGGTGCAGCGCGATCCCTTCGGCCACGTCAAGCTCGATACGATCAACCCCGGCCAGTGGTTCGCCAAGCAGTTCGCCGAGAAGATCGACGCCGAGAAGGTCATGGTTCAAAAGTCCGGCTACTTCTCGCGTTCCTCGCGAGCCAACGCCGACGACCTGCGCCTCATCAAGTCGATGACCGACCTGGCTGTCGAGTGCGCGTTCAAGGGCGAGTCCGGCGTCATCGGCCACGATGAGGAGGACGGCGACCGCCTCAAGGCGATTCCCTTCCCGCGCATCGCAGGCGGCAAGCCCTTCGACATCACCGCACCCTGGTTCGTCGAGATGATGGCCGAGATCGGCCAGTTTGTCGAACCCGCCGGCGAGTGAGTCTGCCCGCGTGATTCCTTCCTTCACTCCCGGACGCGGCGGAGAGCCCGTGCGTAAGCCTCGCTCCCGCCGCGTCCCCGAGCGCCTGTGGTCGCCCGAATCCGGGGAGCGTGCTCCCTGGGATACGTGGCGTGGTTTGGATGCTTCCCAGCAGCCCTCGTACGCCGATCGTGAGAGCGTCGGCGAGGTCACGGCTCAGCTGCGCCGCCAGCCGCCGCTCGTTTTCGCCGGTGAGGTCGACGACCTACGCACGTGGATGGGCGCCGCCGGGCGCGGCGAGGCTTTCGTCCTGATGGGCGGGGACTGCGCGGAGACCTTCGCGGAGGCGACGGCCGACCACGTGCGGCTCAAGATCCAGACGCTCCTGCAGATGGCCGTCGTCTTGACCTACGGAGCGTCGCTCCCCGTCATCAAAGTGGGGCGCATCGCCGGACAGTACGCCAAGCCCCGGTCGGCCGACACGGAGACGCGAGACGGGGTGACTCTTCCCAGCTACCGCGGCGACGCCGTGAACTCCATCGAGTTCACTCCCGACGCACGTGAACCCGACCCGCAGAGGCTCCTGTCGCTGTACAACCACGCGGCCTCGACGCTCAACCTGATCCGCGCGTTCACGAAGGGCGGATACGCGGATCTTCGCCAGGTGCATCGCTGGAATCAGGGGTTCATGTCCAACCCCGCCTACGCGCGCTACGAAACGCTGGCCAAGGACATTCACCGGGCCATCAAATTCATGGGGGCGGCGGGAGTCGACTTTGAAACCCTGCGCGACGTTGACCTCTATTCCTCTCACGAGGCGCTCCTCCTGGAGTACGAGTCGGCGATGACGCGCATCGATTCGCGCACCGGCGAACCCTACAACACGTCCGCCCACTTCCTGTGGGCGGGGGAACGTACCCGCGAGGAGGAAGGCGCTCACATCGAGCTGCTGTCCCGCGTGCGTAACCCCATCGGCGTCAAGCTCGGCCCCTCGACCACGCCCGCGCAGATGCGTTCACTGATCGACCGTCTCAACCCGGACGGCGAGGACGGGCGCCTGACCTTCATCACCCGCATGGGGGCATCGCGCATCCGCGAGGCATTGCCACCCCTGCTCGAGGCCGTGCGCGACGACGGACGCCCCGTCACGTGGGTGACGGATCCGATGCACGGCAACACGATCACCTCATCCACGGGATATAAGACCCGCCGCTTTGAGACGATCATGGACGAGGTGCGTGGATTCTTCGATGCGCACGAGGCCTGCGGGACGGTTCCCGGCGGCCTGCACGTCGAACTCACGGGAGACGACGTCACCGAGGTGATTGGCGGGAGCGAACACATCGACGAGGAGACGTTGCGCAAGCGCTACGAAACGCTCGTGGATCCGCGCCTGAACCACCAGCAGAGCCTCGAGATGGCCTTCCAGGTCGCCCAGTACCTCGCGAAGGGCGCCGCCGAGGAGCGCTGATCCCAGGCAACACGCGTGTGCCCGGCCTCGCTATGAGGCCGGGCACACGCGCAAGACGACCGCATCGAACAGGACCGGTCTCGCGAGTTCACTTAGACGACGGTGATCGTCACGACGGACCCCTTCTTCAGCATCGTTCCTCCCGCCGGATCGGTGGCACGCACCGTGCCGAAGAAACCGCCGAGAATCGACTCCTCCTGCACGGCGAATCCCGCTCCCTCGAGGGCAGCGCGGGCCTCGTCCCTCTGGCGGCCGACAACGTCCGGGACTGTGACCTTCTCCGGTCCCTTCGACACGGTGTAGGCCACCTGATCCCCCCGATAGAGGATGCTTCCTTCGGCGGTCTGCTGAGAGATGACCTGTCCTTCGGGGACCGTGTCGGAGTACGCTTCGGCGACTTTTGCGGCCAGGCCGAGGCCTTCGACGGCGTTCTTCGCGGCCTCCGCGCTCATGGCGGTCAGGCGTGGGACTGAGCGGGGCTCACGTCCCTTGGACAGGACGAGATCAACGGAGGAATCGTGTCGGACGGCAGATCCGGCCGGCGTTCCCTGGGAGAGCACGTGCCCCTCGGGAATGTCCTCGGAGTAGGCGTCGGTGATTGCTCCGACCTGCAGTCCCACCTCCGACAGTGCCGCCTGCGCCTCGTCGCGGGGGAGGGAGACGACGCTGGGCACAGTCCTCATATCGACGCCCTTGGAGACGTAGAGCTGGACCTCGGCGCGCTTGTGCACGGAGGCGCCATCCTCGGGATCGGAGCGTGTCACGGAGCCCGCTGGCGTGTCGTCGGAGAACTCCTCGTCCACGACGGAGGGCAAGCCCAGCTGCTGAAGTTCGGCTTGAACGTCGGCGAGGGGGCGACCCGTCGTGTGCGGCATCGTCAGGTAGGAACCCGGGCCGTACTCGGTCCACCACCAGCTGCCGCCCACGCCCGCCGCGACCAGGAGGAGCGCGACGAGCGTCGCCCACAGCGCCACGCGTCGCGGTGCTCTGGAAGGCGGGGCCGCGGCGATGGAGAGATCCGGGGCGGAGGTGTGGACCGTGGCGGCATTCGTTGGAACGGAGGGAGGCAGGGGCCTGGTGAACTGCGCGGAGAGCACCTCCGTGTTCAACGCGCTGGTTCGGGCGCCGTCGTTGCGCTCGCCGGGGGACACATCGGCTCGGCGGCTCGCAAGTTCGGCGGGGATCGCGGCAGCCGCGCGCGCGACCAGGTCGATGGCCTCGGACGCGTCCGCCGGGCGCGACGCGGGTTCTCTCGCGGTCAGGGCGGCAACGAGGTCGTCGATTTCACGGGGAATCCACGGCTGGGAAGCCGACGGGCTGGGAACGTCGTCGGCGACGTGATGGGAGGCAATCTGGAGGGGTGACTCGCCCGCCCACGGCACCGTGCCCGTAAGCATTTCGTAGAGCATGATGCCCACGGAGTAGATGTCGGAGCGCGCATCGGCGCGTGCGGTGGTCGCGATTTCGGGAGCGATGTAGGCCACGGTACCGAGCATGTTGCCGGTGGACGACAGGGATACCTCGGAGGCGGCGCGAGCCAGCCCGAAGTCCGTGACCTTCGCCGGCCCGTCCGTGGGAACCAGGATGTTCTCGGGCTTGATGTCGCGGTGGATGACCCCCATGCGGTGAGCGGCTCGCAGCGCCTCGAGGGTATCGGAGGCATAGCGCAGCGCCTGGGGGATCGTGAAGGCCCCCTGGGCGCGAAGAAGCTGACGAAGATTTGTCCCGTCAATGAGCTCCATCACCAAGAATCCTTGGCCGGTGACAACGCCCTGGTCGAAAACGGAGACGACCCCCGGGTGAACGATTCGCGCGGCCGCGCGTGCCTCTCGGCGAAAGCGCGCGACGAAGTCCTGGGAATCGGCAAGGTGGGGGTGCATGACCTTGAGGGCAACGGGACGGTCAAGGCGCTCGTCCTGCGCGATGTACACCGTCGCCATGCCGCCGCGGGCAAGCCGACGCACGACCCGGTATCGTTCGTCGACCAAGAGGCCGATCAACGGATCGGTCTGGTCGAATGTCTGTTCATCGCTCACTTGGTTGATTCTATGGGATCTTTCGCTCAATCTACGGAGATGCGGGTGTCGGAGCGCCGCCGCCTTGGGGTAGTCTTGCGGTCATGACGAGTGCTGACATGACCCTGGTAAGCATGGACGAGGCCTGCCGACTCCTCGGCATCGAGGAACGCCGCCTGAAGCAGCTGATCCGTGATCGAGTCCTCATTGAGGGGCGCGGAGCAGACGGGCGTCGAGGGATCCCGCGCGACGTCGTCGTCAAGGGCGCCAACGGCTGGGAGCCCCTTGCGTTCCTGCAGGGAACGCTCACCCTGCTGGCCGATGACGGGTTCACGTCCGACGAGTCCCTGGAATGGCTGTACACGCTCCAGGAAGAACTGGGGGAGCGCCCGATTGACGCGCTCGTGTCAGGGCGTCACCACCGCGTCAACCGCATCGCCTCCACGCTCGCCTTCTAGGCGCGCCTCTCCATCCGGGAGCGACCCGTTGCTCCCTCGAATCGGTGCGGGAGGGGTGCTACGAGCGCCGTGCGGTGAGAATGGAGCACAGCTCGGCGAGCATGCGTCGGGCCTCATCCTCCACGTTTGCCTGCTGAAGGGCAGCGTGCCCGTCGGCGACGAGACGAGCAATCGTTTCCTCGTGTGCGTCGCGGCCGTTGCGTGCGACGATGCGGGTCGCCTCGCCGATCTGGCTCGGCGAGGCCGTGGGCACTGCGAGAACACGAGTCAGCTCGCGTCGTTCGCTCGGCGTGGATGCCTCCCACGTGAGGGCCAGCAGCACGGTCCGCTTGCCCTCCCTGAGGTCGTCTCCCGCGGGTTTGCCCGTCACCTGAGGATCCCCGAACACACCCAGGTCGTCGTCGCGCAGCTGGAAGGCAAGCCCCCACGGCGTCAGCACAGAATCGAGGATCGTCAGGAGGGTGCTCGCCTCCCCGGGCGGAGCGGACGCGCAGATCGCGCCGAGCGCCGCGGGATGCACGACCGAGTAGTGTGCCGACTTGTGGAGTGCGACATCCAGAGCATCGGCGCCGCTGACCGCGTCGTCGCGATGCGGGTCGAGCGGGGTTTGCTCGGCGACGATGTCGAGATACTGGCCCAGAGCAACCTCGGCGTGCATGTCGGCGAAGCGGCGGGTGAAGGACTGGGCGGCGGCCTCGTCAAGGAGGAGCGCCTGCGCGTCTGCCGCATCGGTGGCGGCGGAGAAGAGGAAATCGCCGACCAGGATTGCCGCGTGCTCGCCGAAGTCGGTGGGGCTGCCCATCCACTGCCCGCGGCCGTGGTGATCGGCGAGGAGACGATGAGGCGTGGGGGCTCCCCGACGCTCGTCCGCGCGATCGATAATGTCATCGTGAACGAGGGCGCTGGCCTGGTAGAGCTCGAGTGCGGCACTCAGGTGGGGGAGAAACACCTCGCCCAGTGGAAGCCCGGCGGCCAGACAATAGCCGACGTGAGCCATGAGGGCGCGAAAGCGCTTGCCGCCCGACGCGGCTGAGAGCACCGCCTGAGTGAACTCTCCACCGCGGGTGGAGGCCCCCACGCGCACGAGGAGGCCGCTCAGGTGCTCGGACGTGGCCTCGTCTATGAGGGGACGCAGAACGGAGAAACTGTCGTTCAGACTCATGGTGCAACTCTAACCGACGGCGGTGCCCGAGCGTGGCTTCGCGCGGGGCAGGCTCACACCGACCACCAGGAAAACTCCCAAGCGAGGCACTAGACTGGCGGTGGTATGCCGATTTGCAATCGGCTCAACTGTGCATGCCCATCAATGAAAGGGACCCGTGTGAGTGCATCGCGCGCTTCGGTAAAGGACTCCGCGACAAACGAGGAGATCACGGAGGTGACACCCGCCGCGAAGAAGAACACCCGCGGTAAGAAGGCGCCCTCCGCGTCCAAGAAGACGCCCGCGGCCGTGCCTGAGGGTGGGGAGAAGGAGTCTGCCGACCGCAAGCCCGCCGCAAAGAAGGGGAGCGCGAAGAAGGCGAGTGCGAGGAAGCCCGCCCAGGCGGCCTCCGACGCCGGCGCGGGCGCGGACAAGCCCGCTAAGAAGAGGAGCGCGAAGACGGCCGGCGCCTCGGACGCGGGCGGGGACAAGCCCGCCAAGAAGGCGACGCGAGGCCGCAAGAAGAAGGAAGCCGAGGTCGCCGAGGAGGTCATCGACGACATCGAGACCGGTGACGACGAGGACTTTGAACCCACGGGGGAGGATCTGAAGGATCCGGACCTGGAGACCGACGCCGACGATGAGGATGAGAGCGACGTCGAGGAAGAGGCCGAGGAGGAGGATCCCAAGGCTTCCGAGGGAGCGGCTCTGCGCGAGCGCACCAACGCGGGGATCCACGTCAAGGGCGGTTTCGTCGTCTCCGACTCTGACGAAACCGACGAGCCGGTCCAGCAGGTCACGGTCGCGGGAGCAACCGCAGACCCGGTGAAGGACTACCTCAAGCAGATCGGTAAGGTCTCCCTGCTGAACGCCGAGCAGGAGGTCGACCTCGCCCGACGCATCGAGGCCGGCCTGTATGCGGAGTACAAGCTGAAGAACCAGGCCGACGAGATGACCAGTCGCGAACGCCGCGAATTGCACTTCCTCGCCCAGGACGGACAGCAGGCCAAGAACCACCTCCTCGAGGCAAACCTGCGCCTCGTCGTGTCCCTGGCCAAGCGCTACACGGGGCGCGGCATGCAGTTTCTTGACCTGATCCAGGAGGGCAACCTCGGCCTCATTCGAGCGGTCGAGAAGTTCGACTACACCAAGGGCTACAAGTTCTCCACCTACGCCACCTGGTGGATCCGCCAGGCCA
>ERZ772807.104-NODE-104-length-55844-cov-11.322806_pt1 | contig 55844 bp, 64 predicted proteins | sample MGYA00511472_ERZ772807 | MGnify/ENA primary metagenome ERZ772807 (study PRJEB29015, sample SAMEA2737947) | human oral metagenome | biome: human oral; feature: human-associated habitat; material: dental | place: China | collected 2039 ... | reverse complement strand
AACAAGAAATTTCGGCTGAACGATTAAAACAAAAAATTGGCCAAACGCTTGATGTAATCGTGGACGAAATTGATGACGAAGGTATCATTGGTCGTACAAAAGCTGATGCACCAGAAGTTGATGGCTTAGTTTATATTGAAAATCTAACTGGTACGCCTGTAAAAGTAGGTGAATTTATTAAGGTAACTATTACTCATTCAGATGAATATGATCTGTGGGGAACTTGCTAATTATTAATCTTATTTTATCAAAGGAATTTAAATAATGTCAGAAGTACAAAATCAACCGAGTGTTATTCGTTTTGAACAAGAAGTTGCTGCAAAAAATTATGAAGAAGCTTGTGTGGCATTGTTAGAGATTTTAGGAAAAATTGATAACAATTTTGGTGGAATAGAGGGTATTGAAATTGATTATCCACATCAATTAAATGATGAATTAGGACAAGATAAAATCAAGTTCTTATGTACTCGTATTGCGGTCGCAATAAGTCAATTATTCTCTGATCCTAAATTAGATATTTCAGAAGACGGAGCTCTGCGCTTTTTTACTTTCCAGCGTTGGATTAGTATGATTTTTGCGTCATCGCCATTTTTAAATGCGGATCATGTTTTACAAACCTATAACCGAAATCCAGATAAAGCTAATTTATCCGATTTTCATTTAGATAATACAAGATCATCGTTAATTAAATTTTGTATTTTGTATTTGCCAGAGTCTAATGTAAATGTCAATTTGGATGCTTTGTGGAATTTAGATCCAGGGTTATGTGCATCGCTTTGTTTTGCACTGCAATCACCACGTTTTATTGGTACGGAACAAGCATTTTCTAAACGTAATACTCTTTTACAGTGGTTTCCGGATAAATTGGCAACACTTGAACATTTAAACAAATTGCCAAGTGCTATTTCACATGATGTGTATATGCATTGTAGTTATGATGTTTCAGAAAATAAACATTGGATAAAAAAAGCGTTAAATCAAGTTATTCGTCGTCATTTATTACTTGAAGGATGGACTGATCGTGATGTAGCTAAGCTAGGTGAATATAATGGCAAACCAGTTATGGTGGTATTGTTAGAGCATTTCCATTCATCTCATTCTATTTATCGAACACATTCAACTTCATTAATTGCAGCTCGTGATCATTTTCACTTAATTGGAGTAGGTAGCGATGCAGTGGATGATGCAGGTAGAGCCGTATTTGATGAATTCTATTTGTTAGATGGAAGTTCTATTTTTGACAAATTAAATAAATTAAAATCTATTTGTGAGAAAAATGGCGCAGCCGTTCTTTATATGCCAAGTATTGGGATGGATTTAACCACCATTTTTGCAAGTAACACGCGTCTTGCACCGGTTCAGGTGATTGCTTTAGGCCATCCAGCTACGACACATTCTGATTTTATTGAATATGTGATTGTAGAGGATGATTATGTTGGTTCTGAAAAATGTTTTAGCGAACAGTTATTACGTTTACCAAAAGATGCCTTACCTTATGTGCCTTCAGCGCTTGCTCCACAAAGCGTAGAATATCGTTTACGTGAAAATCCGGAAGTGGTAAACATTGGTGTGGCTTCCACTACAATGAAACTTAATCCATATTTCTTATCAGCATTAAGAGCTATTCGTGATCGTGCTAATGTAAAGGTGCATTTTCATTTTGCATTAGGCCAATCTATGGGTGTAACTCATCCTTATATAGAGCGTTTTATTAAATCTTACTTAGGCAGCGATGCAACAGCTCATCCACATACACCTTATGATCAATATCTTCGTATTTTGCATAACTGCGATATGATGGTAAATCCATTCCCATTCGGTAACACGAATGGCATTATTGATATGGTGACATTAGGTTTAGTAGGCATATGTAAAACGGGTGCAGAAGTCCACGAGCATATCGATGAAGGCTTATTCAAACGTTTAGGTTTACCGGAATGGTTAATTGCAAATACGGTAGATGAATATATTGAACGAGCAATTCGTTTAGCAGAAAACCATCAAGAACGTTTAGAACTTCGCCGTCATATCATTGAAAATAACGGCTTACAAACCTTATTTACAGGTGATCCAAGCCCAATGGGTAAAGTATTATTTGAAAAATTTGAGGAATGGAAAACGGCAAATTTAGCTGAAAAGCCAAAGAAAAAATCAACTAAATCCGCAACGACAAAAGAGAAGGCAACAAAGTCTACCACAACAAAGAAAAGTGCGGTCAAATCTGAAGGTAAATCTGAGCCGAAAAGAACGGTAAAGAAAACCACGAAAAAAGCAGATAAATAATCAATAAATCCCCGAAAGGGGATTTTTTATTGAGAAAAATTAAACAAAGCCTCATTTTTTCTAAAAAAACTTGATTTTGTGGCGTAAAGCCTGTAATTAATAGACCTATTCAACACAACATAAAATAAGGAAAAACTCATGAAAAACGTCGGTTTTATCGGTTGGCGCGGAATGGTCGGTTCCGTATTAATGGATCGTATGGTGCAAGAGCAAGATTTTGCCAATATTAATCCAGTTTTCTTCACCACTTCTCAAGCAGGTCAGAAAGCCCCTGTGTTTGCAGGAAAAGAGGTAGGTGAGCTTAAAAATGCATTCGACATTGATGAACTCAAAAAATTAGACATTATCGTGACCTGCCAGGGTGGCGACTACACCAATGAAGTCTATCCAAAATTAAAAGCAACAGGTTGGGATGGTTATTGGGTTGATGCCGCTTCTGCGCTACGTATGAAAGATGATGCAATTATCGTGCTTGATCCGGTAAACCAACACGTGATTTCTGAAGGTTTGAAAAAAGGCATTAAAACTTTCGTGGGTGGTAACTGTACCGTGAGCTTAATGTTAATGGCTATCGGTGGTTTATTTGAAAAAGATTTAGTGGAATGGGTATCTGTCGCAACTTACCAAGCGGCTTCAGGTGCGGGCGCAAAAAATATGCGTGAATTGATTTCACAAATGGGCTTGTTAGAGCAAGCGGTTTCAAGCGAATTAAAAGACCCCGCTTCATCAATTTTAGATATTGAACGTAAAGTGACAGCAGAAATGCGTTCTGATAGCTTCCCAACGGATAACTTCGGTGCAGCATTAGGGGGCAGCTTAATCCCTTGGATTGACAAACTTCTTCCAGAAACCGGACAAACTAAAGAAGAATGGAAAGGTTATGCAGAAACTAACAAAATCTTAGGTTTAAGCGACAACCCAATTCCAGTAGATGGTTTATGCGTACGTATCGGTGCATTACGTTGTCATAGCCAAGCGTTCACCATCAAACTGAAAAAAGACTTACCATTAGAAGAAATTGAACAAATTTTAGCGGCTCACAACGAATGGGTGAAAGTGATTCCAAACGATAAAGAAACCACATTACGTGAATTAACCCCAGCTAAAGTAACAGGTACATTAAGCGTACCGGTTGGTCGTTTACGTAAATTGGCGATGGGTCCGGAATACTTAGCAGCATTCACTGTAGGTGACCAATTATTATGGGGTGCTGCTGAGCCAGTTCGCCGTATCTTAAAACAATTGGTGGCGTAAGTTTTACTTTCACTACAAAGGGCGTATTTACTACGCCCTTTTCATTACTACAAAAGATAATATGTTACGATCTATCTTTGTTTTTATTACAATTTCTTTAATGACATTTCTTTTGCAATATTGGTTTGTCTCACGCCTTGGTTATCCTGAAACCTTTGCAACAACATGCCAAGATTACACGGGTGAATTCTTATCTGAGGCACGTTGTGAATATACGTTTAATATATTATTTACAACGATAACTGTTGCGTTTTTAGCATTGTTTCCTTTTATTATTTCTCATAAATTATCTTGCTTTATTATCGGTTGTTTATGGCTTGGGCTTTTATGGCTATTGGGTTCAGTTTTTATCACCTTTGATAGTACTGATTTAGGAAATACACTTGAGCTTTCAAGCTTATTTCACTATGCTTGGATCGAATTAAAGATACCTTATATCGTCATATCTATTATCTCTATCCCTACACTATTTTTTATTAAAAAATTATGATCAGAGAACCTCATTTTCATCAATTTGCTCTTGCGGAGTTATTGCCTTTTTTTGAGCAATTTCCGACGCAATATCTTTCTGGCGAACGAAATATCAAATTGGCTTATCGTCATTTGGTTCAGCCTGAAAGTGCGGTCAGAAAATTGATGATTTTGGTGAATGGTCGAGCAGAAAATATGCTCAAATGGACTGAGTTGGCTTATGATTTTTACCAACAAGGTTATGATGTTTTGCTTTTCGATCATCGAGGACAAGGCTATTCACAGCGTATTATTCCTCAAAAAGGGCATTTAGATGAGTTTCGTTTTTATACCGATGATATGGCAAAAATCATTGAAAAAACGACCGCACTTTATGCTTATCAAGCGCAATATATTCTCGCCCACTCCCTAGGAGCTTTGATTTCCACCTATTATCTAGCCAATTACGATCATCATATTAAAAAGGCTGTGCTTTCTTCGCCTTTCTTTGGTGTTCCGATGAAACATCCATTACGAGATGAAGTCATCATTGCAACAATGATGGCATTTGGTCAAGGTCATCGCTATGTTTTTGGTAAAGGACATTACAAACCGGCAGATTTAAACCTTAATGAACTCAGCCATTCTAAAACGCGAATGAAATGGATGAACCGAATTAATCGAAAACGCGCTACTATTCACTTAGGCGGCCCGACTTTCCGTTGGGTACATTTGTGTTTAAATGCAATCAAAGCGCTCCCTAAAATCATTCCAAGAGTGGAAACACCAGTGCTTATCCTACAAGCGGAAAAGGAAAAGATTGTAGATAACAAAAATCTTGAAAAATTGACCGCACTTTTCCCTCATGCAGAATCCATGCTTGTACCTCAAGCAAAACATGAAATCCTTTTTGAAAAGGATAACGTAAGAAAAGCCGTGCTTGAACGCGTGAATCAATTTCTTCATTCTTAAAGCTATTTTTTAATCTGAATCAAGTTTTTATCAAATTCTATTAAAAACATCTCTTAAATCTTTACTCATACTAAATAAGTGGTATCTTTATATCCGCTTATTTAATCGATTGCGTCACGGTCGTTATACGTGATGAATTATTTTTTTGTTCATTTATCTAGGAGTTATCCTATGGAAAGTAAAATTCCAGCAGTAGAAGTCAAACTTGGCTTTAAATGGCAGGGGCTGCTGATTGCCGTTATCGTTGGTTTAGGGATTTGGTTAATCCCGACACCAGAAGGTTTATCCGCTAAAGCATGGGGAATGCTAGCGCTGTTTGTGGCAACCATTGTGGCTATTATCGCTAAAGCAATGCCTATGGGTGCTGCAACGCTCGTTGCCTTGGTGATCAGTGGTTTGACTGGACTTACACCTATTTCACCAAAACAAGGTGATGTAGGTATGTTATCCGGCTTTGCTAATGGCACAATTTGGTTGATTGCTATTGCCATGTTTTTATCTCGAGCAGTAATTAAAACTGGTTTAGGTAAACGTATCGCGCTGTACTTCGTTGGTCGTTTTGGTAAAAAAATGATGGGTGTGGCTTATGGTATGGCGTTGGCTGATGTTGTTATAGGTCCGGGGATTCCTTCGGCTTCTGCGCGTGGGGGTGGTATTATGTACCCAATTATGCAATCTATTGCTGATGCGTATGAGTCCAAACCAGGTCCAACCGCTCGTCGTGCGGGTGCATTCTTAGCGATTGCTGTCTCTCAAATCGATACCATTATTTGTACCATGTTCTTAACTGCGATGGCGGGTAACCCGTTAATTGCAGAACTTGCGAAAAGCCAAGGTGTAGAAATCACTTGGATGACATGGTTCTTAGGGGCAATCGTGCCGGGTATTGTGAGCTTAATTGTCTTACCTTATTTCGTGTATTTAATTTATCCGCCAGAATTAAAAGATACGCCTAAAATGGCAGAAATGGCACGTGAAGAATTAAAAAGCATGGGTCCAATGAGCAAAGCAGAATGGATTCTTGCCCTAGACTTTATTCTTCTTTTATTCCTTTGGACGGTGGGTGATTTAGTCTTCCATATTCCTGCGACAATTTCAGCGTTTATCGGTTTAGTGATTTTATTATTAACCAATATTATGAGCTGGAAAAATATCGTAGCAGAAACCACCGCATGGGATACGATGTTCTGGTTTGCGGTATTGGTGATGATGGCAAATGCACTTAATAAATACGGTGCAATCACTTGGATTTCCACTCACATTTCTTCATCTGTGGGCAGTTTTAGCTGGCCAGTTGCCTTTACTATTTTAGTGTTGGTGTATTTCTATACCCGCTATTTCTTTGCTTCAGCCATGGCACATATTTCCGCAATGTATCTAGCCTTCGTGGCAGCGGCTATCGCTGTGGGTACACCACCAATCATTGCTGCAATTGGTTTAGGTTACACCTCAACATTATCCATGAGTTTAACACAATACGCCGGTGGTCCTGGCCCAGCATTATACGGTTCAGGTTATAACTCAACCGGTCAATGGTGGGGTGTGAGCTTTATTGTTTCCATCCTTTCATTAGTGATTTGGTTTGGTGTGGGTGGATTATGGATGAAACTACTAGGCTGGTGGTAATCCCTATTAATTCATAAAATCCCTAAAAAAACGACCGCACTTTGATTTGTATCTTAAAAGTGCGGTCATTTTTATCTGTATTTTGGCTTAATCATCATCCCAGTCGTCATCCCAATCACGGTGTTTTCTGTGGTGATGATGGTGTCTTTTATGTTTTTTATAATGGCCATATTCCCTATCATCGTAGTCTCTGTCTTTATTTACTTGGCTACCGATTACGCCACCTAATGCTGCTCCGCCTAGAGTTGTGGCAATATCACCACCTAATAAACCACCGGCTACGCCGCCGATTGCTGCACCTGTTGCAGTATGACGTTGTTGTTTGTCCATTTCACAAGCGGTTAAGCTTCCTGCTAATGCAACAATCACTAACCCTTTCATCAATTTAGATTTCATAAATCTACTCCTTCATTTTTGTCGGGATTGCTTGCCAAAGCACTTATGCAATCCGGCGCGTAAAAGTATCCCTTTTACGACTGCTTTGACTATATGGAAAATTAGTTAGTTCAAAAGGCTCGTTCAATTGGTTGAAGAATGAACAATTTTGAGTGGCTATTTTCTTGTAGGAAAACATTAAGGTTGATATTTTAAAACCTCTCAAAAATTGACCGCACTTTTGCATTTTTGACACATCTTCTGTTGAAATATCCCTCTTCATTACAATCCTGTCTGCAACACTATTCCTTTTATGTTCGCTTGCCTGTTGAGAAAACTGGATAGTCCAACTCGCTTGTTTAATTGATCTAAGAATCAGTATGTTTATGATTTTTTGATATAAAATTATCAAATAAAAATATTTTTATGCAAATTTGATAAAATTTTATCGATTTGTGACTTTGATCACAGTAATGTAGAAAAAAATTCAGTACTATGCTTGCAACTCGATGATAGATGTTTTTAATAGCGGGTTAATAATCGTTTGGACTTAAACCTAATCATAATAGGAGATTCATTATGGCATACTATCCAGCAGAACCGTTCCGTATTAAAAGTGTTGAACCTGTTTCAATCTTACCAAAAGCAGAACGTGAAAAAGCAATGAAAGCGGCAGGCTTCAATACCTTCTTACTTGATTCAAAAGATGTTTATATCGACCTTTTAACCGATAGCGGTACGAATGCAATGAGTGACCGTCAATGGGCCGGTATTATGATGGGTGATGAAGCTTATGCAGGTAGTCGCAACTTCTATCATTTAGAAGAAACAGTTCAAGACTTATTTGGTTTCAAACATGTTGTGCCAACTCACCAAGGTCGTGGTGCTGAAAATATTCTTTCTCGTATCGCGATTAAACCAGGTCAATACGTACCAGGTAATATGTATTTCACAACAACTCGTTTCCACCAAGAAGCCAATGGCGGTATTTTCTACGATATCATTCGTGATGAAGCGCATGATGCGACATTAGATATCCCATTTAAAGGCGATATTGATGTTAAAAAATTAGAAAAATTAATTAACGAAAAAGGCGCTGAAAATATTGCTTATGTGTGCTTGGCAGTAACAGTAAACTTAGCTGGTGGTCAACCGGTTTCTATCGCAAACATGAAAGCTGTTCGTGAATTAACCGCAAAACACGGCATTAAAGTGTTCTACGATGCAACACGTTGTATTGAAAATGCTTATTTCATTAAAGAACAAGAACCAGGCTATCAAGATCGCTCAATCAAATCTATCGTTCAAGAAATGTTCAGCTATGCAGATGGTTGTACCATGAGTGGTAAAAAAGACTGCTTAACCAATATCGGTGGTTTCTTATGTATGAATGATGAAGAATTGTTCATGAAAGCGAAAGAATTGGTTGTGGTGTTTGAAGGTATGCCATCTTACGGTGGTATGGCTGGTCGTGATATGGAAGCGATGGCGATCGGTTTGAAAGAAGCAACTCAGGAAGAGTACATTGAACACCGTGTTAAACAAGTACGTTACCTCGGTGAAAAATTAAAAGCAGCGGGTGTACCGATTGTAGAACCAATTGGTGGTCATGCGGTGTTCTTAGATGCACGTCGTTTCTGTCCACATTTGAAACAAGAAGAAGACTTCCCTGCACAAGCATTAGCTGCAGCAATCTATGTTGAATGCGGTGTGCGTACAATGGAACGTGGTATTATTTCAGCTGGTCGTGATATCAAAACTGGCGAAAACCATCATCCAAAACTTGAAACTGTACGTATTACTATTCCGCGTCGTGTTTACACCTATGCACATATGGATTTAGTTGCTGATGGTATTATCCACTTATTCAAACATAAAGAGGATATTAAAGGGCTTCGTTTCGTGTATGAACCAAAACAATTACGTTTCTTCACTGCACGTTTTGAACAAAAATAGGCCTACCGCCCTTACCTCAGTAACGGGGTAAGGGCTTTTTGTATCTAAAAAATATTTGGTTAATGAGAAAAATGCGAAAACATTCTAATGACATTGTAGTTTGATGTATTGTCAAATAAGGAAGTGACTAGCCTTTCTACGATAATCGGAAAGGAGAAAACTTATGAACAAAACATTGGGAAGTACCTTGATTACCTCAGGGACGATGATTGGGGCAGGGATGCTTGCCATGCCTCTCACCTCTGCAGGAATAGGTTTCACGTTTACTGTTGTTTTACTTGTTCTTTTGTGGATTTTGCTCACCTATAGCGCATTATTATTTGTTGAGGTTTACCAAACTGCTGAACATGATGCTGGTATTGGCACGCTTGCCGCACAGTATTTTGGTCGACCAGGACGAATTATTGCAACCAGCGTATTAATGATTTTCCTTTATGCGTTACTTTCCGCCTATGTAACCGGTGGTGGTGCAATTCTTGCTTCAACTTTACCTGATTTTGCGACGCCTGATCTCAAAATGAAAGGTTCCATCCTAGCATTTACGATCTTCTTTGGTATCTTCGTAGCAATTGGCACAAGCTTTGTGGATGCCTTAAATCGTTTCTTATTTATTACGATGATTGCGGCGCTATTCATTGTGCTTGGATTGATGATTCCAGAAATTAAAATCGATAACTTAATGGCCATGCCAATTGATAAAGCGCTATTGATTTCAGCTAGCCCGGTTTTCTTTACCGCTTTTGGTTTCCACGGCTCAATTCCTTGCTTAAATAAATACTTAGAAGGTGATGTAAAAGCCTTAAGATTTTCTATTATTGTGGGTTCTGCAATCACATTAGTGGGTTATCTTTTATGGCAATTTTCTACTCACGGCGTGTTAAGTCAAAGCCGGTTCTTAGAAATCCTTAATCAAGATCCAACATTAAATGGATTGATTGAAGCCGTTCGAGTGATTACAGGCAGCACCATTATTGCGGCTGTCGTGAAAATCTTCTCTGCCTTAGCACTGATTACCTCGTTCTTAGGGGTGGCACTAGGTTTACTAGAATGTATTGACGACTTGTTAAAACGCGCCTTCAATATTTCAGCAAACCGTTTAAGTTTAGGTTTCTTAACGTTCCTTCCGCCATTGCTCTTTGCATTCTTCTATCCAGAAGGCTTCATCCTTGCATTAGGTTATGCAGGACAAATGTTTGCTTTCTATGCAGTGGTATTGCCGGCAGCATTGGTTTGGAAAGCTCGCCATCAACATCCAAACTTACCTTATCGTGTGCCTGGTGGTTCATGGGTTCTACTCTTTGTCTCAATTCTAGGGATTATTATCGTGAGTATCCCATTCCTAATCAAATTAGATGTATTGCCTGCAGTAGTAGGTTAATAACATGATTAAAATAAAGAAGTGCGGTTAAAACACGCTGATTTTTAACCGCACTTCTTTATGCTTTCTCTTTGATCGTTTTGAGGTAGCGATATACGCTAGGTTCTGAGATTTTCAAATATTTCGCCACCATCGGAATGGCACCTTTGATATTGAAAATGCCTTTATCAAATAAGACTTGAACGGCGTTTTCCCGCTGTCTTAAACTGAGCGGTTTATCGGAATGTAATAGGGTGAAATCAAGGTATTCACAAAGGATATCTTCGATAGAGTTTTCGAGTTTTTCTTTATTAATAATTTCGGCCTCTTCCACTTCAGCAAAGGCCGCATCAATACCTAAAATATTGACGAAGTTTCCAAGATTTTCTAATGAAATTAATTTGGTCATCACATCAACCAACTCAGAGGTATCATGATTAATACAAAGGATACCTTCTAATTTATCCCCATTTTTAATGAAATAAGTTGCACCTCGAATGACCTTTTCGGAATCTGCCACCGCTTTATAGTTAAAGATAAAATCCTTATCTAAATACACTTTATCCTGCAACAAACTTGAAGCAAAAGAGCTAAGCGGAGAAGAAAGCGTTCGACCACTGACGTGGCTATTCGCAATGGCTTCCATATGAGCCTTATTCTTATCAAAAGAATGAAATACGACTTCGTATTTAGGACCGAGAACATTTCCCAAAAAATGGGTTAGGCCAATAAAATATTTCTTTTGTATGTTATTCATACCAGTTTATCTCATTAATTTCAGATTGCTGTAGGTATTCTATAACCGCTTATTTTTTATGGCAAATATATTGTAAAAAACGGCAGGTTATCTATGTTTTTTTACTTTGAACAAATCTTATAATGCCATACTCATTTAGAATTTTTGTTCGTGTATGGTTATACCTTATACAGATGGTTTATCATCAGCAACGGTAGGTATGCCAATATCTCTGCTACAGGTTTAGGAGTTTTAAGTGATTGATATAAAGATAACGATAAGTGTTATATAGCTAAAACTTATTCTTCTAGATAACTCTTTAGGAAAGAGTAAATTTAATACAATTAGTCTTGTAGTAAGAGAATTCATTGTTAATACATATGATAGATTTTATGAAAGTAAAATAGGGAAAAAGGTGAATCTAAATGATTTTATTAAAATACTTAAAGTTTCTATTTTAATAGATTTAGGAATGTATTCTATTTTTCTCATAAAAAATAGGGTTGAGTTCCATGATGTGGATATTTTAAATATACTAAGTTTTTTCTGTTAGTATTTATATTTTTTGTATTCATCTTTTATTTAAAAAAGTTGTAGCAGGCTATAATTTTCTCGGCATGCGATCTGAAACAAGATATAAAGTGCGGTCAATTTTCAAAGAGTTTTTAAATCTCTCAAAAACTGACCGCACTTTTGTATTGAGAATATTAGTTTATAGAATTTTAAAACAAGTTTTGATATCATATTGCAAATTTATCAATAACTTAATCTCTGAAATATAATGAAGAACTTATCTCGCTCTTTTCTTTCTAGTTTATTATTTATTTCCTCTTTCGCGTTGGCAGCTCCAAGCTCACCAAATTCAAATGTAGAAAGGAAAATAGACGCTCAACAACAAAAGCAACAAGCCGAACAAGATGCAGCGATTTTAGCGCAACAAACTCAATCTCCTCATGTGCGTTTAGAGGGTGAAAAAGAAGCTTCTCTTAGTTTTCCACAAAATGAAGCACAATGCTTTCCTATCAATCAATTGGTGCTGACCGATTATCAAGCTGAAGAAGAAAAAAATTCATCAGCCTCTTCTCTTAAATTAATCCAACCAAGTCAATTCTCTTGGGCATTAAAGTCTGTTTATGCTGAGCGTGATTTTGCGCTACCGGCTTGTATAGGTTCTGAGGGGATTAACGTCTTACTTCGCCGTATTCAAAATCGTTTAATTGATTTTGGTTATGTCACTACACGTGTGGTGGTAGAGCCACAGGATTTGCGTTCAGGCATGTTAGTACTCACCGTGATTCCGGGTAAAGTGGGGCGTATTCAATTACAAGACCAAAGTGCGATTCCATTTGCCACCCGTGGCACATTATGGTTTGCGATGCCAATGGCGCAAGGCGATATGCTAAATATTCGTAATGTTGAGCAAGGTTTGGAGAACTTAAAACGAGTATCGAGTGCAGAAGCTGATGTGCAGTTGTCTCCGAGTGAGGCGATAGGAGAGACGGATGTAGTGATTTCTTATAAACAACGTTTTCCTTTCCATCTTACTTTAGGCTTAGATGATTCAGGCAGTAAGGCTACAGGTCGTCTACAGGGCTCAGCCACATTTTCTTGGGATAATGTGTTGACCTTAAACGATTTATTCTACATCAGTGGTACACGCAGTTTTAAACGTGGTAGCGACAATGCTGAAGGGGATTATGGCAGTAAAAATGTCAGCCTCTATTATTCCATTCCTTGGAAGAACTATCTCTTGACCCTTTCCGGTTCAAAATATACTTACCACCAAACGGTAGCGGGGGTATTAGAGTCTTATACCTATTCGGGTGAAAGCCAACAAATGAAAGCGAATTTAAGTCGCTTATTATCTCGAGGAAGTTTGCATAAAACCTATATTAATGCTGCCTTGTGGACGAGAAAATCGCATAACTACATTAATGATACAGAGGTAGAAGTACAACGTCGTCGTACAGCAGGTTGGGAAGTCGGTTTTAATCACACTCAATATATTGGTGAAACAGTATTACAACTGTTTGCGAACTATAAACGTGGAACGGGTGGTAATAAATCCTTACCGGCTCCAGAAGAAGAATTTGGTGAAGGGACTTCCCGTATGCAGATTTTTACTGCAGGCATTGATTTTACCTATCCTTTCACTATTGGCAATCAACCTTTCCGTTTTAATACGGTGTGGAATGGACAATGGAACGGTACCCCTTTAACACAACAAGATAAATTGAGTATTGGTGGTCGTTATACCGTAAGGGGATTTGATGGTGAGTTATCACTTTCCGGTGAAAAAGGTTGGTTATGGCGAAATGAGCTTGGTTGGAATATTGCCAACAAGGGACATGAACTTTATTTAGGGATTGACCGAGGTAGAGTGAATTCCAGTCAAAAAGAAATGAATATTGGTAATACATTGATGGGTGGAGTTGTTGGACTTCGCGGTAATTTATGGGGATTAAATTATGATTATTTTGTGGGTACTGTAAGCGCGCAAATTTATTTGCATAAACCAGTATTTTTATTTGCATAGATTTATTTTTTCACCTATGCAAATAAAAATGCAATTATATAAGATAACGCTACGTCAAATCTAAAAATAAAGATCTGCTATTAACCGCTAATTTTTACGTACAATCACTGTACCTTAAAAACAAAAACGGCAACATCAAAATGCCACCGTTTTGTCTGCCTGTCAGCAATGAGTCGTGCAATTTAACGACTATTTTTAAAAGCCCCTTAAACTATGTTTAAAGGGATTTGAATTATCTCTCCGACATTAATGTCGGCGACATCAGAACTTGTACACCATATTGTCCTCGTACTCGCCTTGGTAGTTAAGAGCCGTCTTAATTGCTACCCGCTGCGCGCCGTCGAACGCCTGCCAGTCGGCTGTAAAGTGCGGCAGTAACGTGTGAAACGACTCGGAAACCACCTCTATCCCATCTAAATAACCGTCTGCAGATGGGTAGTCTGACTGGCGTAAACAATGCCAAAAGTCCTTGGCACATAACTCCTCAAACGTGCCGACCTGTTGCCCAGAAAACAACATCCAGCTAGTTAGCGTGGCAAGGTCAACATAGCCGTCAAACGCTTTAATGGTATCAATAATCTGCGCCTTGAGCGCTTTATCGGTGATGCGCTTTTGGCGTGGGATATCCACTAACAACGCCGCAATTTGCGCACGCAAGCGATTAATGTCATCGATATGCTTAATGCGCTCAGCGTAACCGTCAAAGTCGTTGTAAATCACGCGAGCGCGAGGTTTGAGTTGTTTTGCAGTATGACTAAGCAAGCCTGAACCACCGAACGTATCAACAATCGTCCAGCCCTCACCATCGCCCGGAATCTGCTCGTTTAAAATCGCTTTAAAGTGATTTAAAAAGTTGCGCTTTTGACCGACAAACGGTAATGGAGCTTGCTTAAAGTTTCTTTTGGCTTGATTTGCCATAGTTTTTTCCTTCTTATCTATGGCGTTCCGGTGTTCTTGACACTCCGACACTCAAATCAAGTTAATTAATATGGTTAATGGTTTTACAGCGACTACATTTGATTTCTAAATGTTTCACTGTGCCGACTTTTGCCAATAATTTGTTGCAACATTGGCAACGGATCTCTTTTAAATTCTGCATATACTTTCCCATTTTTAGCGGTTTTGTTAAAATACCGCCTGCCTCGCGAGGTAGGCGGCATATAGCTATATGCAGTCTTATTCTGCTTAGCTGGCATTATCCGTGTTCCCGCACAGATAGTGTCGCCGTCTTTATTCCTGAACTACATCTAAATCACTTGTACAATCTGCATAAAACGTACCATCCGCATTATGCCAGTGGCTAGGTGGTAACTCATCATCGTTATGCTCAACGATTAATAATTTGCCAAATGGGCTTGTATATACAACTTGCCCTTTATTGCCATTTCGTAATGTAACTTCTGTGTTTTGGCTTTCATAGATACGTTGTTTTAACGCGTAACCCTCTAACTCCCATAACTTAGCAAATGCGTTTTCGTAGGCAATATTTCGGCCTATTTGTACATTGTAGTTATCTTTGCTAACACAAGCACTTGTGCCAACTAACTGAAACCCATTTTTTAAAGTAATGGTACAGATGGTGAGTAAGCCTTGATGAACGTATTCAACGTTGTCCACTAAACTGTTTAAATATTCGGTTGTTAATTTGTTCATTTTCCTTATCCTTTTTTAAAAATTGCTGCTAGTTGATTTGGGCTAAATCGCCAACCTTGAGTTTTACCGGTGACTGCGTTAAAACACCACTCAGAACAAAAATATTTACTGCGTTTTTGTTTAATACCTAGTACAATACCGATAGCTCCCCACCAATCGTATTTACTCCCTTTTGTAGAGTTAAAATAAAACTCAACCTCTGCCTCGCTAACACCATCAAGCAACACCAAATCCCACTTATTTCTATCAGTGAGATCAATCTCTTTGCAACGCACCCCGCCATCACGGATAGAGGAAGAATAACAGTCATAATGTAGCTCATGCTCATAGTGATGACCTGATGTGTACTCAATACGCTCAACTGCAATCTCGCAGTGAGAGTAAGGCCCTTTTGTTAGCTTGCGGGTAAGCCAGTCTGAAAAACGCGCCAAAAGCTCGGTGGGTTTAAGCCCTGTTTTTTTACCTCTGTAAAGTGCCAAATAAACATTAGCCATTGTTATAAGCCTCCATCAAGTAATCCATTTGTTTAATAATGTCGTCATAAGTTGCCTGCATTTGCTCAAGCGTGAGATTAGGTGCTTTGAGCTCATACTTACGCATGCGCTGGTTAGCTAGCTCAACTTGTAGCTTTTCGAGCCCTGCCGCTTGCACCAAAATCAAATCTGTTGCCGCTTTGTTGTTTAAACCTGCGCGTTTGGCAAAATCTGTAATATAACGGCTACAGTCACCTTGATAGTTTGCTGCCTTATAAGTTTCAGCCGCCGTTTGGCGTTCACGGTACTCACTCTCAAATCGTGTCCAGGTGCTGTAAATCTTGGCCGCATGCGAGTCGATATTATCTATTAAACGCGTTCTATTATCTGCAAGTAGAGCCGCTAACTTCTCGGGCGAAACAACCCATTGCAAGGTTTCAAAATTTAACTCGTGCGCTGCACTTGGTTGTGGGTCAACCAAAACAGGAGTTCCTTGTTTATTTGTAATAATTTGCTTACCTTGTGCTTGCCCATTTAGCAGCTCAATATATTTATCTTGGCTAATTTCTACCGCACCTTCTGGCACAAAACCACCGAATGCATCATCAAAAAATCCATCTTTGTAGTAGATTGTCATTATTTCCATCTCCCTATTGCTAAGAATTGCAAACGGCACGCTCCCTGGTTTAGATTGCTATGCTCGTAGTTATACCAATACAATGTTGTCCCTGTTGATTTTGTTAGGATGTTCACACCAACATCGTGACTATCTTCTATGGATGATGTTATATTCCCCCAAACTAACGGCTTGCCAACAAATGATACTGCCCATGTTAATTGTTTCGGTCCTGGTCCACCAAGTCCGCTGTTCGCCCCATGGACATCATTAAAATCTACAAAATATGTTTGGAGCATCGTCCCATCTGGATATTTACGCACCTCAAAATTGCCTATTTTTTGATATACTAAATCGTTTGGTTGTAGCGCGGTATTTAAAGACTTGCCCGCCGAGGTTTTTACATCTCCAGCAACCCAAAGTTTTTCGGAATCTAATGTAACTGTAAATTGATTAGCGCCTGGCAATCCACCAAAATGTAAACTACCGTTGTTGTTAAATCCAATTGCACATTTTTCATTGCCGATAACTACGTCGCCAGAGAATCTAATAGGCATGCGCCACGTATAACCACCAATCCTATAGCTATCTGTTGCACCGGAGAATGATAGTGTCCCTAACATACTATCGCCACTTTTTGACACAACATCGCCAGCATATGCAACTACTCCATACTTTTTAGGCAAACTTACCACAGCAATGTTGGTGCCTTGTGGTGTACGATAAGCCAATGTCAATAAGCTATTGGCATTGTGAGGATTACCCTCTAATCGAGTATAATAGCCATCATTGTTATATACATTAAGGCCACTATAATCGCCTTGTTTAAGAGATAAATTGCCTGTCATAGTATCCCCAGATTTGGCTACGCGGTCGTTAGCGTTATCATTCGCCATTTTAACAGCCGCACTTGTTGCCACTGTGTCTGAGCTATTACTGTTAACGGCTGATGATTTTTTGCTGTTGGGGATGTAATTTGTCAAACTACGTACAATCGAATCAATAAAGCCTTTTAGGATTTTAATGGCTTTAGGTGTCGCCGCCATTTCTTCTGATTCTGAATCATAGCCGGAATAAAGTTGCACCTCGCCTTTTTGTGTCACGCTGGCGGATTTACGGTTATCATCAATGATTTTCACAATCGCTTGATATAACTGCGTTTGTGTTTCTGCTATCGGGGTAAAACCTGCTTTTTGCAACACATAATGCGCCTCGGCTTGCACGTCACGCAAACGGTCTTGCACATCGTTAAGCCACGTATCTGTCACGCGTGTGCCTTGTTCGCCAGTTGCCGGATTACCGGCATGAAAGCGCTTGTCAGCGGAATTAATTTCGGGTAGTAACGTTTTCATTTTGTCTCTCTATTGATACGCAAAATAGCAGTAGGTATGGGCGGGTTTTAAATCGCGAAAGAACTCCTCAATAATCCGGTCACCAAACTCAACTAAATGATCACCGGCAAAGGAGCTTCCAGCTCGGAAATACACGATATTGTCATCGCCGTTTAACACCGTCACCCGCCACATATAAATCAAGCTCTCACGCGGATCATTGCGAAATTGAGCAATATCACCAGGATTAGGCAGGTCATTTTGTAACGGCGAAAACTCTTTGATTTGAATGCGGTAGCCGATACTTTCGGCAAGGCGGGTAAAATACGGAATAGATAACCCACCCACGGCATTAAGTTGTACAATGACGCGTTTAACGCGCTCTTGATAAGACTTGCTTAAATCCGTTTTAATCCCGCAAATACGCTCCCAATCAGCTAACATTTGGTTTGAGGTGGCAGGCTCAATTGCTGCTAATACCTCTTCTGCACTTTGTTGTAAGCGGTCAAATGCGTTGCCGTCCACTTCGCACTGCGCAATAAAATGTTCGCCGTTGATGTTGTAACTCACTGGCGGATAAAGCTGTTTTAATACGTTGGCGTGTTGCATTAGCCCATCTCCGTCACGGTGATTTCGCCCAAGCGGAACCATTCAATTTTGTTAATCACATCAGCTTTGCGGTTGGCATTCGGGGCAATAAAACGGCGGTCAACCACGCCGATTAAATCACTCACCACTGCTTCGCATTGCGACACAATTAAATCATCGCCCGGAATCAAACCGTTAAAATAATCAGTCAGCGCGTTGCGAATAGCGGTTTTAATGTCATTTAATGCCACGCCACTGATTTTCACTTGGATGTTAAAATTAACTTTTGTCACATCCGGTTTAACAACTTTGCTTTCTTTTGCGGTTACCGGGCGCTCTTGGTCGATATATTCTTGGGCGCGACGTACCGTGTCATCACTTGGCACGCCATTATCGGCCGTAATCGCAATATCTACTGTGCCAAGCCCACGGCGTAGCGGGTAAACATACGCTTGTTCAACTCCATCCACCTCTAGTGCCCAGTCTTTGTAATCGTATTTATTGCCACCTGCAGCAGGTCGGCGGATTTTATTAAGCAAACGCTCCAACAATGAGCTATCGCTTTCGGCATTGGTCGCACCTACCACGTCATTTAGTACAACATCCGTGCTCACGCCAACAGGCGCTGCCATAAACGATCCTTTTGTAGCAGTTTTAATGTTTTGTACCGCGCCAGTAGCAAGGGAGCGCACCGCAACAACTGCAGTGCCACCGGAGGAAATCACCGCACTTTCGGTTGTCTCATAAAAACGCCCATCTTCGGTTTTGATTTGTAGTCCTACGGCAATTACAGCATCAGGATTGCCACTAATAGTGGCACCTTTGCCTGCAGCATAAGTGGAGTTGCGACGGCGCAAACCGCGCAATCCTGCGTGTTTTTCTAAAAATTCAGTGTCGGCAGTGTCAGGGAAAAACTGTTTAATTAGCCATTTTTGATGTGCATAAATCCCTTCTGCACAGGCGGCCAAACTACTGGCACGTGCATAAGCGTCACTGTCTTCGGACGTGTCGGCATTTGGGTAATAAGTTTGGTAATCCCGCAGAATACTGGCACGGATTTCTTCGAGAGTTGGCATGATAAACACGATTTAAACACCTTTTAAATGACGTTTACGGGGTGTTTAAAAGTGTATTGTTCGCCCCGGCTGTCGGTTACAGAAATAGAAAGAATCACTTTGCCGTTGTGCAGTTGTTCATGCGTTACAATGATTTCACTTGCGCGAGCATCATCAATTAACGGCTGTAACGCCTCTTCGGCATATTGTTGCGCCAACATGCCAACATGGCTTAAGTCTTTTTCCCGTTGAATAGTATGGAGCAGAGAACCTACACGCCCATTTGCCCACCACGAGCCTAATGGCGTAGTTAATCTGATATACACGGCATTTTGCAGTGTACTGATATGCGAATTTGTATAGTCCCCGGTAAGCGGGCTGATTTCTCTGTCCATGCTGACAGAGTAAAATAAAGGGGAAAGAAAAAGGCGGGGAGAGAGTTCTACACCGCCTTTTATTTGATTATTGAGGTTTTCCGGTTACGCCACCACTATCACCGCGGTGAGAGTGATTAATAAGGGATTTACCATTAGCAGTCACATCGCCGTTAGTTGTGAAACTGCCACCGGTTTGCGTCACATCACAGCTAAATGTCGCACCGGAACCACCTTGAATTGCCATACCGCCATTACCGTTAAATTGCCCTTGCGCGGTAAATACGCGGTCTGTCTCAACAAGCGGGCTACTAATTTCGACTTTAGTAGAGGCTGTGATTTTTAATATATCACAATCAATTTCAATTAAGCGACCCTGTTTTAAAATAATTGTGCTTCCGCTTTCGTCATAAACAGCGGTCTCGCCCGATTTTAAATTTTTAACCCTAAAAGAACCGTTTTCTGTGGCAATCACAATAGAGTGGGTCGTTTCGCCCCCCATGGGCAATACTACCACTTGAGTGCCGGCAGGTGGCACGGATGTTAAGCCAAATTGTTGCATCAACTCCACGTCTTGTAAGGTTTCGTCCGCTAACCCTGACACCTGAACTTTTTGGATATTGTCCGCGCTTTTGACTAAATTCAACTTTCCGCGAAAGGCTTGGCGTACCGCGCCCAAGGCGGTTTCTGTGTGTTGTTTTATTACTTGTCCCAATCGTCGCATATTAATCCCCATCCAATACAATTAAATCGCCTTTATTTTTCTTGCCTTTTTTACCTTTTCGTTTACGTGCCTCTTTCGATTTATTTGTATAAGCGTCAGGCGTCCACACACCGTCTTGTTTTAAGCGCAGTTCCGTGGTTGTGCCGCCTTGTCGGCTCAAGGCAAAACGACGGCCCATCAGAAAGAAAATCGCGTCAATGTCGTATTCCTCACAAATCACATGCACCCGTTGCCCCGGTGACCACAACACGCCATCCTGTGTTTTGTGGTCAGGCACGGTAATTGTCAGGGTAAAGCTGTTTAAAATGCTGTCCGCAATGTACTTTTTTGCCCATTTTTTCAGGGCTTCTAAGTTTTCCACATCCGGCACAATCACTGTTTTAGGCTTGTAGGTCTCAACGGCATCATCTTTAAACACCCATTTCAGATCATTCTTGTTGTTATCACCGCTGCGTCCATGCCGTTGCGCCAAAAAAGTGATCTCTGAAAAGCTTTGGGAAACATCGGTGGTCAGGCTTGCCTGTGTGAAATTGTTGCGCTTGCCGTTTTTCGCACAACACAACGTCGCAACCGGAGGCGAAGAATAATCCGCACCGCCGACAATCAACGTGCCGGAAGGGTCAAACCATGCATGCAACCCAGCCGAATTAGCACAATGGATCAGTGCATTCCAGGCTGTTTCGCCAATATCGATGTCAACTTTATCTAACGTCGGGTTAGATTCTGCCCGAAGCTCCACTTTTTTAATGCCTAACGGCTCCACAATTTTTTTAATCGCATCTAACACCGTCAAGCCTTTAACGTTGGTAATCGGCGCGGAGCAATCCACTAAAATCGCCGCCTTGTCGCGCCCATTTAAGCTAAAAGTGCGGTCGGTTTTTGAGATAGAATGTTGAGTAGTGTCAACAATGCCTGTTAGTACGAGCTCGCCGTTAATCAGTACTTTTGCCGTTTTGCCTGAATAATCCGCTAAAACAGTATTGTCTGACGGCACGCCAATGCTGAAATTAAAGGCATCCGCAGGAATTAAGAAATCGCTGTCGATATCGTAGCTTTTCCAGTTTTTGTGCTGTTTTCCATCAATCTCAACCACAATCTCATTGTTAAACGGGTAGCCGTTATTTTGCGTAGCCATTGAGCACCTCACCACGTGAAATAAAATTCGGGTAACGGATGTGCGGATTCAGACGCAACAGCTCACCTGCGCGGGTGTAGTCGCCATAAAAGGCATGTGCCACTTGCTGAATCGTGCTGTCGAACTCCACCGTACGAATAATTAAAGGCGGTTTGCGGTTAATCGCTGCCAACGCAAGCTGGGTTAATTTGTGGCTTTGTTGACGCAGTTTTTCTGCTGTGTTGTAAGCCTGAGTATAAAGCCCCGTATTTGGTGTTTGCAGTTGTCTTGCGCCTGTTTGTTTTTTCGCACTTAATGACATCAAGCCAAAATCATCTTTAACGTAATGTAATGTCATCGCGTTTTGCTCCGCTTGCACTAACGCACGCACGGTATTCAAGGTTGCCAAGGCTTGTAAGCGCGATTCCGTCACGATGTAATCAATTTCGGACGGAATTAACGAATCCTCCTCAATAAACTGCGTGGCGATTTTTAACACATTCGCTGTGGCCAGCAACTGCACCGCACAGAAGATTTCTTTCGTGTCTTGTGCGGTTAAAGATGACGTTAATGATTTTAGGGTATTTGATTTGCTGTTTTTGCCATTGCTTAAATTCGGCGCAATTTCTAATAGGCTTTTCACGGTGCGAGTGACCTCATCAAATCTTGCACGCACGGTTAAGTCGTCACGGTTAGCAATAGCCGTTAAGCCGTCGCGAATCATGCTCGCCATGTCGCGCACAGCCTTGCCACCTTGTTGTTTAAACGCCTCTTTAGACGTCGGTGTATTTACTGAGATAGCATGCTTTTTTTTGTCCATGTCAAACATATCGCGCACTTGCTCAAAACAGCCGTAAAGCGCGCCAAACGAGCCTAATAAACGTGATTTGACATTAGCGGCGAAAGAAATCCCCTCCATAAAGAATCCATACAGATCTAATACATCATCTACCAAGTCTTCGAGTTTGGTTAATAGCTCATCAATCAAGCCAAGCACAGAAAAATTAAACAAGAAGATCGGTTTTGCTGGAGTGGCTTCCTGGAAGCTAAGACTAACTGTGACATAGTCCACAAAATCTGCTTCGTGGTGAAAATAAGCCGAGGTGCAAAGCATATTTTGCAAGCGCCCCCGAATCGGATGCACTAATACCGCCGCTCCTTGTTTTTCCAAGGCTGATAAAAAACGTTTAAAATCAGTGTAATATCCCTCACCATAAAACACTGCTTGCAGTTGGATGGTGAGCGGATTTAAACCTAAATCTTCAATGTCGCCGCCATTCACAAACGGATACGCATGCGTAATGGTGGCGCGCTCTAAGTTATCATCCACACTTACCACATCAAACCGCACACCGCGATAAGATGCCTGCTGGATTGGCATTGTCCAACCTTTCATTTTTACCCCCGTTTAAGTTCTCGGTATTGGTTTTCGGACGTACTTTCGGCAATCGTCCGTCCGTCTAAGTCCACCCGAATTTGATTCTGAATAGTAAAGTTCTGACTTTCTACCGCTTGTTTCATCCCTTCACTGATGGTTGTGCCTAATTGCTGAAATTCGGCTTTGTAGTCTGGCACTTGCACACGACGGTTATATTCCTCTTGTGTTAATGTGCCTCGCTTTAAGCGTTCGTCGGCAATCTCTTTTCGTTTAGCGGCATCACCAAGTGCATAACCGCCACTCGCTAAAGACCAAACTGACTTTTCAGGCGTAGGGACAGGCGGGGCATATTGAAACACCGATTTGCTTGGATAGGCTGCTGCGTAGAACTTCTGTTTTTCGTCTTTCGTTGCGGCATCCAAGGCATCTTGTCGTTCTTCTTGTTTTGCCATATAAGGGGCGTAATTTTCCGATCCCTCAAGCATCGCACCCAAAACTAACAATGGCAAACCGCCTCGCCCAAACTTAGCAAGACGCCCCATTTTTGTCGTACTCGCCGCAGCTGCAGTGCCACCTGCCGCACCGGTCACTCCCGCCCCCTTGCTTAACGCATCACCCACACCAAGCCCTAAACCGCCTTTACCGCCCAATAATCGCAAAGACCCGGCTGCCGTAATGGCGGCGGCACTTAGAGATGCAACTACTGTGCCTGCAGTAACAATTTTGCCTGTTAAGTCAGGATAAGCCTTGGCGTATTCGGCAATTTTCACACTTACATCACCCAAGGCGTCATTAAAGCCTTTCATCCCTTCCATTTGGGCAAAATCCACGTTATTTTTCGCGTCTTCCACCTTATAGCTGTTGGTATCTTTAATCACCGCATGAGAGGTATCCACCGCGCCTTCGCTTTTATCCAGGCTTTCTTTCACCTCTTTACCGAGGCTCACGTTGTTACGGATACCCAATAACGCCATTAATGCTTGACGGTCGGAAATGATTTGCCCGATTGCTGTGCCTTCCACCAAGTTCGTCATTTCGTTTAAGACTTGAGCTTGATCCTCTTTTTTAGCGCTTTTAAGTTTTTTCTGCAGAGCCTGGTACTTACCATCCTGACCAATCACCTGATCCATAATGTTCATAAAAGCTTCGATGGAGTTTTTACCTTTTTTCTTCTGAGCTTCCATTGAGGCGATAAAATCCACCCCATGATCTTTACCATCCTTGCCTTTTATGTCGAGTTTTCGAAAGCGGTCTGAGGTTTCTTTTGATGTTAATTTTGCAAGTAAATTGACTAAGTTATTTCCCGCTTCATCTGATGTTCCGGCAGTCACGCGCGCCTGTTGGTTAGCCACCAATAACGCCTCAAACCCAGCCATGCCTTTTAATCCGGCAGATTTTCCCGCGGCCATTTGTTGCGGCAACCAGCGCGCCATATCCGCCAGTTCAAAGTTACCGGCCTGACCTGCCGCCACTGCCTTGTCTAACACTTCTCCGATTTGGTCTTCGCTAATGTCAAACTGTTGCATTGCCGAAATGGCGATTTTCGCCAAGTCGTCGGTACTTGCGCCTGTTGCGGTGGCTCCTTTTTGTAATGTTGGCAACAATTTCATGGCGGTATCGGCTTTCACCGCACCGGAGGCCAACATGGTATCTAACGCGCCCAAGGCGTCTTCCTTGGTGCCGCCACCAATTTCTACCGCACTTTTTACGGCATTATTCAGTTCTGCTTTACCGGCAATACGTCCCGCCACATCACGCTCTGCGAATGCGGTGTTGGAGGTCATCGCAAGAGAGCGGTCATAATCCATTTGTTTTTTCATGGGTTGTGCCAACACCATGCCAGCAGCGGTCGCACCTGCCGCTAAACCGGCAATACCTCGCCCAATATTGCCTAAACGTTGCCCCATGGAGACTTTGCCCATTTCCGCGTTCAGCTCTGCAATGCGGCGTTTAGTCGCCACAGCGGCGCGGTCTAATTCCCGCCCGGAAGCAATGCCACTGCGTTTTAATTGGTCGTATGCCGCACGGGTGCGGTTGATTTCGGTTTGGATACTGCGCTCACTACGCACACCCAGCATTTCGCGGTTGCGTGCCGCTTGTTGGATTTGGCGGTAGCTTTGTTCCGTCACTTGTGCCGTTTGACGCATCGCTCTTTGTTGCGTGGTGGCACTGCGTTGGGCTTGATTTTCGATATTCTTGGTTGATTTGCTAACACTGTTTTCAACGCTTTTTACTACGCTACTGGCGTAATCTTTCGCCTTGAGTATTAATGAGACATCCATATTTGCCATTTTTAAACCTTGTTAAAACGTTATTTAAAGCAATAAAAAAGGGGCTTTACGCCCCCTTATTTTTACGACGCTTAAATGTATAGGACGTCGTAGATTCGTCGGTGTGTTGTTGGGTTTTCGCGCCTTGACTCGCTAAATAGCTGTTAATCCATGCGCTGACTTCCGCGTGACACATATTCCAGACGGCTTGCGCAGTAAATCCAAACTTACCCAGCAAAATCGTTGCCGAGCGGTAGTTTTCATACGCCTGCCACACTTCGCTGACATTGCGTTTTTTTACGCTTCGCTTGCCGTCTCTTGGCTTTCCGAAACGCCCATGCGCTTTTTTCGTAGTTGATTAATTTCGTTGTTAATCAACACGTAATCATCAGTAGCAAGGTTATCCAGCAAGAATGCCGGAGTCACATCCTCGCGCGGAATACCGTCAAACTCGACTTGCTGCGCCAAATACGCTAAATCAACCAGCATTTGCTCGGCATGACTTAATGTCTCTTTGTCGCTTAATCCAAGATCATTAATGACCTCCAACGCTTGGCATTCGCCGCCTACAGTCAAAATCTTGACCAACACGTCATGATGTAGCGTGCCGTTATACAGCACGCCAAGTTTCAAACGGGTTTTCATTATTCTTCAACCATATCCAAAGCGACCATTTGTAAATCGCGCATTTCCTCATTGTCCACGGTGTAGCTTGTACCCACTTCGGTAGTAAAACAGCCGATGTAAGAGCGACGCTTGCCGTTTTCTTCTTCGACAGTCACTTTGCCGTCTGTCACATTATCCCAATCGGGTTCAGCGCGATTTAACGGCACAGCAACGGTGAGTGACAACGCATATTCGGTAATGCCTTTGGCAAAGCCTTTCACGCGCCCTTTACGGTTGATGGTCTTCACCGGCTTGCGACCGGTGGTAACACGCACATCTAACTTGGTTAAGTCAATTTCTTGGCCGTCCACTTCGACAATGCCAAGACTTGCAAATTCTTGTGCCATTTATGCCTCCTATAAAATTAAATCAACACGGTTAGCGACAATATGTAATCCGTTCACGACATCGGTCGGGATGACACAATCCAAGCGGTTTGGGTCAACGCCGTTGCGTTGCACCAACAATTTCGCTTTGTGCTCAGCTACATTTTCCAAGATTTCTTCTTTTTCTAAACGCAATAACACATCTAGAATTTCCGACCGCACTTTGCCCGGCGAACGTTTAGACAACTTCGCACGCGGGAAACGCAACTCAATGCGCTGTTCAATCGCTTTGCGCGTATAGTCAAGCGTGCGGATGGTGGTTAAATCCAAATAGCTTGGGTCATCCGTATTGGTTGCCGACTTGGTGTAAGTGGTGATCGCACGCATAATGCGGACACGATGATTTACAACGGTAATCGGGGTTAAACCGTGATATAACGCCTGATTGGCTTCGGTTAATAACGGGGTTTGAGTTGGGTCAACTTCCGTCAAGCCCTTAATTTCCAGCGTATTTAACGGACGTGCCGGGTCTTCTTCGCCCGCAATCACCGCACCAAAACCTGCCGCAATTAAGGCATGAGATTCAATCGCGCCTTTGTACCAACCACAAGTGATACGCTCGCTGTTGATTTTCTCGGTGTACGTTGTGCCGGTTGCCATACTGCCGCGCCATGCCAGCACGCCGATAGCAGGTTTTTTCTCAAGCGGAGCGGACACGGCTTCCAAGTGTTCGCGTAATGCTTTTGCATTTTTGTCGTCCGCAAACGGCGAAATAATGATGTGATAATGCGTACCGGCAACACTTGCTAATGCAGGGGCTAAATCCGCATTTTCTGCACCGTTGGCAAATGCTGTCGCATTAATAGTCATGTCTTTAGCCGTATTGGTTGCGGTCAAATTGATTTCGTTGCCAATTTCGCCTTTGCATTTTGCGGTTAACGTAATCGTGCTCTCATTTACAGCTGATGTTGCTGGGCAATCTGTCGCACCATTAATGATTGCATTCAAGCGCGCTGCCACCGCATCGGATTTTTCGCCCGTTGCCACCGCCACTTTGTAATCAATACCGGCAATGGTTACAGTCATGACACCTTGGCTTGCTGCAGTACCGGTTAAGGTTAAGCTACCACTTGCCGCCACGCCCGATGAACTATCTGCTAAACCCATCACAGATAAACGGATGAGCGAATTGTTGGTAATAGCCATGCGCGTCATCAAATGCGCCCACGAGCCTGCACCAAATACTTCCGCTGCATCAAGATCGGAATAAACGCGCACGGGTTGGGTAAATGCCGTCGCACCGCCCACCATTGGCGCAACAATTAACACCTCTTGCTCGTTAGTCGGCAGAGTGGTTACTGCGCCTTTAGCGTTATACTCTGTATAAACGCCAGGCTTGCGTAAGCTGTTCGGGATCTTTTCAAATTCGATGTTAGTCATTGCCTGCACCTCTTTGCTTGCGAGTTGGTTGCACTTCGATTAAGTCACCATCAGCGATTCTGCGCTGATAATAGACCGTATTTTCCACTTCAACCGGCTCCTGTTCGATGTAGGCATACGGCTGATTTTCTAAAGGGACTTTCACCCCAGGGACTGCTTTTACAATCATGTTTTATCCTTTGTTTTTACACTAAATCCAACCTCAGCATTGTTGTTTGGGTCATATAATTTGCCGTCGACATGCTCAAGGATTGGCGACACTGGGGAGAGTTCGGCCGCATAATGGGTAAACACAAAATCAGGGTTAGCCGGGTCTTGTGTTTTTTCCGGATACAAACCGTCTTCCAGAGGGGCGATATCATCAAACGCCGCCTCGTACTCAATGGCATAAGCCGTGACTTTTTCAGTGCGAAACTGCGCATTGTTAAACAACGTCCGAATCGTTAGTGGTTTTAACGGCTTAACTAATCCGCCCAAGCGTTGCGTATCCAGCAAGCGGCGTACCGCATAAATCAACTGATTCGCACCAACCTCGCGTTTATCCACCCCGCCTTGTCGTGCAGCTTGGTTGCTGCGCAATGAGCGCACCGCCACAATGACCACAAATTTAGCAGAGGTGCGAAACGCTGTACCGCGCACTCCCATCGGCTCAATTCGTGCACCGCCGAACGTCACCAACACCATAGGCAAACGCCCCGTACCCAGGCTTTCGTCGTCCAGCTCACCACCGTAGCTTTTTACGGTATTGGCTAGCTGTCCCAAGCCACGTGTCAAGCGGTCAACCAGTGCATTTTCAATTTCGGTTATCACGGCCAAAAATCCTATTGTTCGGGTTGGTAAACATCACCACATTGCCATCGCTTTGTTGTTCGTCTTCAATGTCAATACCGAGGGAGATTTTCCCCGCCGCTAAGTCTTCGAGCTCTTTTAAACTCAATTTATAGCGCGTGATAATCTCGTCAGTAATTGTCACTTCCGACATGCTCGCCAAGCGGTAACGGGTAAGATCACAACAAATGCGGGTGAGATTTTGCGGGATTGTCGGCAACGGCAAGCGATAACGCGCACTTAAATAACCGTCGATTTGGCTTGTGCTGTCAGAGAGCGCAATGGTCAGCACGCTTTCATTCACTACGCCTTCGCGGTCACGGTCGGTCAGTTGGATTGTCTGAAACTCCCCGATGCGCAAAACGAAATCTTTTACCGTTGCATACATGGCTTAATCCTCACACACCGGGACAAGCTCTAACCAAGGGTCTTCCGCCAAGGTTAAGGTTTGTTCCGCCGTTAAGTCATCCGCTGCGATGTAAACCTCATCGGTTTTGTTAAAGCGATAACCGCAACGAGCATAGGTTGCTTGTGGGTGGATTTCACGCAATTTAATCGAATAACCGATAGGCACAATCACTTGCCCTTCTTTGTCGTCCGATTCATCGTGTTTTTCGACCGCACTTTTTGGCGCACTTTCGGCATTACCCGCACCGTTTTCGGTTTGGGCTTGCACCTGTTCTTCCAGTGCTGTTTGCCCGTCTTGCGTGACGTCGTCTTTTTGGTTTTTCTTAGCCATAATTAACTCCTAGGGCGGTTTCCCGCCCTGATTGGTTATTCTTCGATGATTTGTGGTGACACAATCACTTTCAAACGACCTTTTAAGATATTGGTCGTACCGTTGATGATTTCGCCCTCGCAAATTTGACGAGCTTGGAACTCTAATGCCGGTGGCACTAAAATGACATTCGGACGAATGTTCAGTAACTTGCCACCATCACCTTTCAAGGATTGCATTTTGGCAATCACTTTCATGATGTTTTCAGCATTGAGTTCTGTTTTTTCAACGCGGTGGGCAAGCTGCCAAAAACCAAAACCTGCCGCACCACGTGCACGAACACCCCATTCGTAAATATCTTCGTTAAATACGGTGTCTGACTTTGACGGGTCAAACTTCGTTTCGATTTCCGGTGCTGTGCGCTCTTGCCAAATTAATGGTTTAATCGCATTGGTGGTGTCGAAAATATAAAACGTTGGTGCTTCTGTTTTCGTGCCAGTGGTGATATTGCTTTGCTCTTTACTTGAGCCTGTGCCGTCCACGTTGTCAAAAACAGGGTGATCAGTGTCAAAGTAATTTTGACCGTCATAGCACAACGTCGTTTTACCGGCTTTTAACAAACCAAACACCAAGTCATCAGGCAGTTCGGCCGCACTTTGTGCCGCTTGTTGCACCATCGGGCGGAATAAGCCGACTTGGTCATCTTCAATGTCAGTGCGCGGAATACCTACCGTACTTTCATACAATTTGTTTTCAATGCTTGTACCTTGGGCTTGCATCGCTTTACGCTGACGTTTGTTTACCCATTCCACCATTTTCGGGAACTGACCCAAGAAACCATAGGTATTTACTTTGGTGTTAGAGGATACTTTCATCGCGATAAGATCCCACTGCGGTTTAATTAAGCCTAAACCAGCTGCAAAGTCTTTTTTAAACTGGGTTTCAATCGCTTTTAAAACTTCGGATTTTTTAAAGCTCATTATTTTTGCTCCTTGTTTGCTTTGATATATTCGGCTTCAGTCATACCTAATGCACGAGCTGCCGCCTGTTCTGCCGCACTTAATGCCACAACATTGCCTTTATTTGGGTCTTCGCTTGCCTGATGACCGCCTGCTAATGCGGCAATCGGTGCAGCTTTATCCAAATAACCAGTTAATGCTTCGATACTTAGGCTTTCCGCCCAATCTTTTAACGCAGGTGATAACTTACCTTGCGATAAGGCGGCCTGAATCAATGCCTCTTTTTTATCGGTCTCTACCGAGTTTTTAAGCGCATTAAAATCAGCCTGTAATGCTGCAACCTGTTCCACCGGAACGAATTTAGCTGGGTCAGGTTTGCCTGCCTGCGCAGTGAGTGCTGCGACAGATTGTTCTTTTTCCGCTAATTTGGCATACACATCTAACAGTGCGACCGGGCTGTCACCTTTCGCGGCGGAAAGTGCGGTCGCTTTTTCGGTAATTTCCGCTTCGCTCGCGTCTGCTTTTAATGCAAGCAACGCGCACAAGGCGGCTTGTAATTTTTTGTCCATTGCTGGCTTTTCCTTTTGTTGATTTAAAAGTTGCACACTGGCAGCAACCATCACTTCATCCATACCGTCTAAAGCAGGGTTATTGGTCAGTGCGGCGTGAAAGATTTTGCGAACATAGCCGTTGGTGTCGTACGCAAACACAGCGGAAATATAACGATATTCGCCGTTTTTAATGTACTCGGCAGCTTTGTCCGTCCAACGCACATCAGCAAAAATCCCCTGCGGGTTAAAATAGAGATATTCCATCCAACCTGCGCTTGGGGCTTCTTTGCCGTTTTGTTGCGAATGTAAGATTTGGTGTTCGTAGTCAATGGGTAGGGGATTTTTCTGACTGTTAGCCAATGCTACAACATCAGCCCCGTTTGTATCGGTTACATACCATGCCTCCACATCTGTCGGTCTGCCGTCAATAGCTCTAAACTTGCCATAAGGCAAAAGCTGGATGCGTCCATACTTCGCTTTGTCAATTTCAAAACTACAGGCTGCAAGGGTGAGTTTCATTCGTAAAAATCCTGAAAAGTTAATCTAGGATTCCAGAATAATGGATTGGCGGTAATGAAAAGAGGGGAGCGTCTTCCACACTCCCCTCTAGGTTAGAAATTTTGAAAAAATGAATTTTGATGTTGTATTTTATCTTAAACCATTTTTAAAACCTTTTTAAATCCTTTTAAATCGTTTTAAAAAAAATCATTCGATAAATCGCCCATATAATCATAAAAACGCAAATACGCGCGATTTAGCGCGGTTTTATGTTTTATTTAACTACACTCCGAAAATAGGCTTGCACGTCCTCCAATATATCGTCTTCGTCTTGCGGGGTTAAAACCAAGAACGGGCGGGCAGGAATATCCACTTTTCGACCGCGTCCGGCTTTACCACCAAATTGATGAATTGCCGCGTAAGGTTCGTTGGTACCGACCTCTGCGCTGTCATTATCATAATAACTTGTGATACTGTTCATCAGATTTTCTGTATCAACTAGCGGTGTGCCTTGGCGGTATTTCAATCCAAGCCACTTAGGACGGCCACCTACGTCAAAGTTTTGCAACACTGCCGATTCCATTGTGCCGGCGATACTACGCATTAGTGGCATACGGTCTTGAGCGGCATTTGCTAATTTATTTAGTATGGAGGCAATTTGTTGCGCATTATTAATTTCGATTTCTATCATAAGCGTTGCTTTTCAAAATAAAGGGCGGTATAGTTAGTTACGCACCGTTTGTCGCAGTGATTCTCGGCAACTGCTAAACGATGGGGTGAAATAGACCCGGGAAATATGTGTGGGGTGTCCGAGTCCCACCTAACGGTGCGTATTAATCCCGTCTAAATGACTGCATGTAAAGCTCTTTCACATGCTCCAATATTTTAACCACCGCCACATACCGTTCGCCATTTATCGTTTTATAAAATTCAAAGTGATTACCTTTGCTTGATTTAATTTCATCGGGCGAATTAAGCACATCCGGCAACTTCTCATAAGTTTCAACGCCAAACTGTCCATAACGATTAGCAATCTGTTTTACCATGGAGTCATCAGAAAGCCAAACTGTCTTAAGCTCCGTGCCAATTTGCATTCTTGTATTCTCATTTAATACACCGGCAGCGAATTTGAAATTTTGTGAATATTTGTCACGTAACTCCTGCAAAAGGTCGCTTCGTGGTTTTCGCCCTTTCAGAGATAGGTAATGTGGGATGTGTGGTTCTAAATAGGCTGACAACTTAGCATAATCTAACTTAAACTCCGCCCCTGTCATTTCCACTTTAGCGAACTGATGTGCCAGCTTTTCCGGGTAAAGATCCAAATTTGGCTTATAGTTCAATCGTCCTACATTGTAATCAAAGCCTTTATCCGTTACTCGCACCGTGCCGTCGGGCAATTTAAAACCGATGGTTTTCTCACGATTTCCCGCTTTATCGGCAGGGCGTTCCACTTCGACTAAAAATTCAGAACTATCGTCCGGCTTATCCATATCTCGGCGTTTTAAATCCCTTTCGGCAAGTGCAATCACTGAACAGCGACAATTAAACCCATTTGGGGGATAAAATGTCGCCCAAAATGGATCATCATAACGGTAAATTTTGCCGCTTAATGCTAAGTGAGCAGGACGGGTTCTCTCGTCTCCTACGGCAGAATACTGCCAGTAAGGGCGATTATCCACATTATCCCGCATGCGTTGATAGCGGGCAGCAGAATAAGCAGACTGCATATTCACTCGGTAAATCGTATTTAAACGGCGGGGCGTGCCAAAATATTCGCCCGTTTTCGGGTCAGCCAATAAATTCCCATCTTTCCCACGGCTAATACTTTTATCCTTGCCAAATACCCAGCCCTTGCGCTCAAACTCACCAAGCAATTCTTTTTTCCATTGATTAAATCCCTTGCCTTCGCGCATAGCGGTTTCCAACGACTGATAAATGTCTTTGGTCATTTCAAGGCTGGATAAGCGCGCAATAGTCGTCGCACGGGCTAACGCGCTGTCTTGTAAGTCTTTAATAAACACTTTCCCCGCCAGCATTTTTTTCTGACGCAAGAATTCAATCGCTTCTGTCGGCTCCATGCCGATAGCAAACTTAGGTGCGGTCGGCATTGGATGCCCCCAATAAATCCGACAAGAATAAGGCACTGGTTAAATAGCGTTCGTGGGCTTCTGAGGTTAAATCCGGGTAAAGCTCCGCCAGTTTATCACTGGCTTCCTCAAAGCTGTTACAGGCTGATAACACCGCAACGGCTTTTTGCACCATTGGATCTAATTGTTGATTAAAATCCACTTGTGTCATGCCGTTATCTAACAAACTATCAAGTAAATCCTGTTCCGTTTCCCCCTTGTTAGCAGACGACAACGCCACGTGCGCACCTTTACCCAAACACCCCGCACACTGACAACCCACCACGTGAGCAGAAAGTGCGGTAGATTTTCCCGGTGTTTTTAAATCGGGATTAAAATCACTTTGAACGGCTTTTAAAACCACTTCACCGTCTTGTGCTTCGGGGATACCTAGTTTGTCGCGCGTCCACTTTTCGGGGATTTGCACGCCAATGCCCACCAGTTTTGGGATAGCATCGGCAAAGGTGCTTAAATCGTCGTATTTCTTGGTATCAAACTCAAAATACGGCACTCGGTGCAAAGCAATGTTTGGGTCAACGTTAATCTGCAAATACGGCAGAATGATTTGCTGTGTAATGGTCTGCGCCACTTGTTTAGCGTCTGAAACCAACAAATCACGACGTACTTCGTTGTGTACGTTGCCAAGCGCATTAGTTGAGCTTTTGCCATCTGCGCCTGATGTGAGCGTTTGCCCTAAAATTAGGCGGGCAATGGATTTTTCGCACCAGTCCGTCATCTGTAAAAACGGGTTATTGGTGGCGGTGGTATTTGCCGCATTATGCAATTCAACGGTCATAGAGTCAGGCATAATCCCTGCGGCATTATGTCCGATTTGTGCAAGTGCGCGTAAGAGTGTGCGTTTTTCCTCATTGGTTGCACCCGCACCATATTTACCAATGCGAATCGGCATACCATAAAGCTCTAAAAATTCGGCAAAATCCCGCACGGAATAATGCTTAAACATATAAAGCCAAGCCAGGGTACGAAATAACCCCATGCGCGCAAGTTGCACCGAGCGGGACTTGTGCGAATGCACAACCCAGCCGAACTGTCTTAATGGCTCGCCCATAGGATTGGTTGGTGTTTTTAACAATAAATTGTCATGTTTATCTAACTTAAACCAAGATTGAGGACGCGGGATAAAGTTATGTGGAATATACTTACCATTTTCTAATTTCCACTCAATTTCGATAGCGGAAAAACCATGTCCGACTGCGTCCATCATATCCATAAGCAGGTTTTCAAGGTTTGGATATTGATAAAACAACTCGTCAATTTCGGTTTGGAGTTTTTCTTCTGCAGGTGTCGCATTGCGTGGTTCAGCAATGCGCCAATCCAGCGTCAAAATCGCCCTTTTGCGTGTCTGAATATTCGCACCGATGGCACTGTCTTGTTCTTCGATGTCCATAAATAATTCGTGCTGCGCTGTAATATCGCCGTTCTCCGCGTCTTCTAAAATGCTTTTCAGTTTCGACGGGGTAATGCGGTTGCTCGGGTGGTCTGAAAAAACACGTCCATTAGCTGTCACCATTGCTTCGTCGGTTTGAGTTGGTTCTGTTTTTACCCCTACCAATGTTTTAATTTTTTCCAAAAATTTCATTTTTTATCCTCGCCAAATGCTATATAAATCATCTTCCGCTTCAAATTCATCATGCTCCAAGTCTTCATCGTTTAAGCCTATCCACTCAATCGGGGCGGCACTCGTCACTGCATTACGCCATAGCATTTCTAATGCGTCTGGGCCATCATCATGATCGGCTTTTGGAAAATGTCTCAACTGTGATTCAAGGGTGGATTGTGAGCGGTGTAATAAAATTAACCCGTTAGCAATATGCGGTTGCAAGCTCTCAATACGAAGCATTTTGTCGCTATTGGGTTTGGTTGCTGTAGCAGGTACAGGTTTTCCGCGCGCCGCTGAACGTTTAACCAACTCGGTTTTTAGAAATTCTTGAAATTGTACGGTCTCTACAAACCAGCGATGGCAGTTATACTGTGTATGTAGGCGAATAACGTCCTCAATAATTAAATCAGGCAAACGCTTTTTAATTTGCGCTTCGACCACATACAATTTGCCAGTTTCTCTGTGATAGCCGCCAACCAAAATCGCAGAAGGGTCACGGCTTGCACCTGCTTTACCCAGTGACGGGTCAACCGCACCAAAATAAATCAAGTTATTAGGTAACTCGGTCCAATAATGGAGACTATTGGCAAAAATCGCGTCATCGCCACTAACTGGGTCATTTTGGTATTCGGAATCAAAAGAGGCGTGTCCATCTGATGCGCGAATTTTCATCAAATAAAGAATCGGACGGGCAAGCCAAGAAACGACAGCGCCTGCATCCATGTCTGCTTTATGTTGTTGATAGAACAAATCAGAAAGCGTGTCATCGTCCCCATCTTCGGAAAGATAAATATTTTCCCATTCGTCCCATAACTGCATATTGTCCGGCATACGTAAAATGGCTTTGAAACGTACCCGACGCCATCCTTTAGTGTTTAAAATACGGTTTAATACACTGTCATAATGAAGAATGGTTCCTACATAAATCACATCAAATTTTTCACCTGGCGCACCAAGTTTTAATACTGCATTTAAGATCCATTTATGCAATTTATTACGTTGTTCAGGTGTTTCTACTGTTTCGTCGTTTTCGACATCATCTAGCACAACCAGATCTGGGCGGTATGCGCCATGACGACGACCACGTAATTTTTGCCCCGCACCAACCGCTTCAACCTTTTGTCCTTTTGCCATCATAATTGCACCGGCGCGCCAAACTTTTCCCGGTGCCACTTCTGGAAAATCAATAGAAAGGCGGGGATTTGATTCAATTTCAACTTTAATGGCTTCTAACATGCCATAGGCTTGCTCTTTGGTATCCATAGCAATAATAATGTAATTTTTAAGGTTACATACCATGCACCAAAGCGGGAATAATTGCGTACAAATAGTGGATTTCGCCTCACCGCGGGGTGCGGCAATAGCTTGTCGGACGGATTTATCTGTTTCTTCAACCGAAAGCGGAAGATTTTTAAACAGATATTCGTGTAACTGGGATTTATGTGGAGAACGTACATAATGCGGAAAATAGGCTTGAACAAAATATTCAAACCCTTTTTCTTTATCTAAGACTTTCTTACGACGCTCTGCAATCGCATGCGGTTTATCATCCCAACCTTCAAAATTCGCTTCGATATTGCGCTGTAATTCAGCACGTAGTTGTTCGAGCTGTTTTTCGAAATCTTTGTATTTCATCTATAACATTACCGCAATAAATAAAAGCCAGCCCCAACCTTTGATACCGGCAGCCATTAACTTAAAAGCACATACAATGCAGACAAATTGCACAATCCAGCGAAAATAGTAATGCTTATGCACAATGGTTTGATTTTGCTTTTCCATCACTTAAACTCCTGCTTAACAATGTTTTCTAAATCATCTAAAACAGACAAAAAAGTAGGCAATAAGTCAGGATGTTTAGTTTTGATTAGATTAGTTACCATCTCAATAACTTTCCATGCTGTTGCTAACTCTGACACCTCTGGCAATAACCGCTTACTGCTCGCCACCATTTTCGAGTAGCTATCACCCAAACCTTGGATCAGTTTAGCTTTATCGCTTACAGGCAAATCTTCCGCATGGCGTAGCTCTTCCATTGTTTTCTCAAAGTAGATCACAAACGTGGTGAGCATACCGCGCGCCACGTCTTCCACTTTTCCGCTTGCCATGGTGTTGGCGTCGCGTACCGTGTCCCAGTTGTCTCCGCGGGCTTCCGCTTCTTTTTTCCAACGGCGAGCGGTGTTGTACGATACACCGGCTTTTTCAGCTGCTTGTTCAAGCGTCAGGCAATCAAACACATAGTAACGGCGCACATACGCCTTGGTTTTTTCATCGTGTGCCATCATCAGCCCCCGAATTTCGCTTTGATGAGCTCAAAGCCAACTGAGACCACCAAACCGCCTAAACCGCCAGCCATGACGGATTTAATGCCCAATTTATCCATGCGGGTTTCCAACATTTTTAAACGGGCGTCAATATCGTCCACGCGGACGTCCAGCTTGTCGATTTTGCGACTAACTTCACGGGTTAAATCTAAAATTTGGTCTAACTTTTGGTTGGTTTTGGCTTGTTCGGCTTTCTGTTCCAACCGTTTTTGTTCTCTTGCCGACATTATTTATCCGCCTTCTTGTCGAGTTTTTCGGTGATTGAGTTAAGCTGCTTGGTGATGGCGTCTAGTTTTTCCATCACGTTTTTGTTGACGATGCCCGCTACTTCTTTTGAGAGATAATCCCGCTTTACTTGGTCAACCTCGTCATGTAACTGCTTAAATTCACCATCCAGCCGCTTAAACCAAAGACCGATAAAAAATACCGCAATGGACACTAACGCGTTAAACACCATGATGCCGTTAATGTGTAGATCCATTTTCCCCCCCACAAATTGCTCGCCATGTGTCGTTGTGCGCTTTAATTTGACGTAAGGTTTCCGTCGTATCTTGACGACTTGCGAAGATCAACGAGAAACCGGCACAGCTTGTATTAATCACGGAGATCCCCGGACTTGTGCAACCCATCAATAAGAGTGTCACGGTCAGCATTGCGACTGTTTTCTTCATTTTTCTTTCTCACTTCAAAATGTTTCACTTGAGTTTCAGCGACGACTTTCTGCGTTTGTAACTGCGCATTGGTTTTTAATAACTGCTCAATCTCACGGTGTGCACGTTTGAGCTTAAATACTACATAACCACAAATACCCAGTGCAGCACCTGAGCCTATTAAAATCATCTGTAGCGTCATCAAATCCCCCTTGGTCTATCCGTTTGTTCCGGTTCGACATAGACTTCACCAGTAACCTGTTCTTCTGGTTTGGTTTGTTTGGCTTGATATGCCATTACAGCCCCTTTAGTTGCTGCTGAGCCACCGCAAAAACAAGCAAAATAAAAGAACAAATCAGTGACAGTAGAACGGTCAAGATAAACGGCATAAATCAGCACACCAGCCATGACCAAAAAGCCGAAAAATTGAATAAAACCTGTCGTACTCGCACGACCATCACTATTGGTAAATAATTCAAAAAATTTACTCATTGACATAATCTCCACATAATCACTTCAGCTGGCGTTGGTTTGCCACGGAAGACATAACTCCATGCGTTTTTACTGTAAAAGTGCGGTCGATTTTTTGGGAGTTTTTTGGTTGTCAAGACTCGGTTTTGTAACCAATTAAAAACACGTTTAAACACGCCTAAAAATTTAAACTTCATTATCAATCGCTCCATATTTAAGATTACCCGCCACACGACGCACCCAGCCTTTACCAAAGGTCGCAAAATTGCTGAGTTTGCAATAAAATTCAAGGCGTTCAGCGTTCAAACGCATAATGACGTCAGAAATCGCCATTTTTTTAATAGCGGCAATCGTCATATTGCCAATAATGCCGTCATCTGCCACATTCACCGCACGTTGCAACATACGGCTTGCATTGCCTAATCCATGGTTTACCGCTGCATCAAAAAACTGATAAGCCACCGCTTCAGGCATCTTGTCGCATTGATAACGTAACCAGAATGCGGAGTAGTAGATTTTATAAGCTTGCTCACGCGTCATTGCTCGCATACTGCCTTGATAACCGTTTGCCTGAGCTGTACGTTTAGTGATTCCCCAGTTGGTTTCCCCGCCTGGGTCTCTTGGGTCATTAACGTAGCCGCCTTCGTGACCAATTAAGCGGTTAAAGATTTGTGTAAAAGTTAAAGACATAAAAAATACCCTCAATCGTTGATATGATTGAGGGTATTCTGAGTTAAATTAAGTTTAATTAATGGGGGAAGGACTTCCACACGTCTGCTTGCTTTAAAATAACGCCGCTTGTTGATATTGTGGAGATTGATGGGTTCGTACAATTTCCCAGGCGTGACGATCTGACAGATTGTATTTAGAGCAAAGCTCAGGCATTGCCGTACGGCCACTTTTCTTTTCGGTTTGCGTCATATAGTCAAAATCCGCTTTCAGGCGTTCGTTACGCAGCAAGCGCAGGGCAACCTCACAACGTGGGATATAGACTTCTTCGGCTCTAAAATAATTACGCAATTTTATCGCATTCTCTGCGCCAATTAAGGATTTCAAACGCGGAAAATACACCGCGCCATCAGTAAATCGAAATGTCGTCCCGCCGAATTGATTAATAATCTTTTCTATATCCGCAAACCCAACTAGATCTACCATTTCTAACACGATTTCAGGTAAATACCCCGCAACACTTTCAAGTTCAGACTGCATAAAATTTCCCCTTTGTGGCCATTTAGGCGGATTGTCGCACGGAAATTTCAAAAAGCAGGTTTCTACACCTAAAAATATGATAAAAAAATCCCGCACGGGGCGGGATTTGGAATTAATGTTTTGTCGTTTTCGGTTTTTTCGATTTTTTAGGAAAAATCCAGTATTTTCGACCATAATCTTTGGCATAAATTAAACGTCGTTCGCTCTTATCCTTGTTACGGGTATAGCGTGCTTCACAACGTGTAAAGCCTTCAATATCATCAAGTACGGGTGTTTTTTCCAGTGTTTTTACGGATGTTTTTTCCATAGTTTTACCTATAAATGGAAAAACCCCTTGAAACAAACCAGCTTTTTACGTAAAATCTTACTCGACTTTTAGAAAGTCAAGAAAAATTTATACAACCCTGTGTTTATATACAAGGGGTCTTGTGTTAAATGGAATCACATGGTCATTGGTCGTGAGAATGTGATCCCGAAGTATTAAGCCCAATCAGCTCAAACTGGTTGGGCTTCCCTATATCTAGTGGTATAAAACAAATACACAAACTAGATATTGTTATATTAGATCCTTTTTTAAACAAAAGCAAGTGTAAGTTATTGTTTTTGATCAAATTAGCCAATATAAAGCCCGTATAGCGACTTTTCCACGGATCCCAATCTTTTATACTAATATAAAATAAAACGTAAATTTGACCCCTTTTAGGCGGTTATACGTGCATATTTATCCTTATTTGTTTATATTTGTTCGTTCCTGAATGTTTCAGGATATAAAAAAGCCCCAACTTAATCGCTGAGGCTGAATAATTATTTAAGACTTTATTCTTTTAATTGCAATACTTGTGGCAGTAGTTGCAATGTCATCTTCCATGCTTTTTCAGATTCATCTGGCGACAATGCTTTGCAATCTACATATTCATTACCATAATCGCTGGTGTCAGTTTCATTTTGCGCCACAATTAATGTTATTTTACGCAATGCGCAGCCTGCAATCGGATTAAGATCATGACCGGCAGATCCATTTTTCATAGAGTATGCCGAATTACGGAGTGCTTGATAATCTCCCTGTAAGGCTTTATTTAGTTCTCCTTTGGCTTTATCTGTCATTGAAAAGGCCGAAACAGAAATTAAACCACATACCATAGCAATTAATAGTTTTTTCATTATTTTTCTCCAATAAAAAAGGCTCCATAGGAGCCTTTAATTTACGCTTAATTTGTTGTTATGCAACTAATTTTTAGCTTTCTGCTTTCTTCGGTCATACACTGCCAACATTTGCACCACTTTTTTCAACTGCCACACTTCCAACCAATGCACAAAATCTATACCAAATGCTTTTTTTGCCATGCCGTCTGCATAACTCTGTGGCAGGCCGTATTCCGTTAAAAGTGCGGTTATTTTTGCCATATATTTCGCTTTATCCGCCCTTGGTGCGGGACGTTTTGGCGCATTTTTCGCGCTAAACACCACACCTTTTGCTTTTATAGCGCGCAATACTTGCATCAATTCAGCATCTGTCATTACGGTGCAACTGTGTTTATCTACCGTGTCCAACAAAAAGCGTTTATATTGGTCGTCGGTCATTTTAAGCATGCCTTTGCCGATGTGGATCTTTTGAATCATCTGTTTACGGGTTTGTGGTTGCATTTTGTTCCTCTTTCCATGCTTTCCAGACTAAATATTCTGGCATATTCTTAACAAACTCCAATTTACCAATAGCCGCATAACGTTCGATATACTGTATTGCCGCTGTCCGTTTGTCTTCTGCTAATTTATCCGCATTTTCGACCGCGCTTTTGCCCTGTTCGTTACGCACCACGGCAAATAACGGTTTAGCCCCCTCATACACTTTTTTAAGATAGTTATGATTGGTTAGCGCCACCACGTTTCGGGTCTCACGACGGTTTTTCATCACGCCATTGGTGGTTTCCGTGAGCGCATGGGACAACAACGGACTCGGCTGATACATATCTAACACTTCGCGCATTAATTTAAGCGCACGGCCGTTAGATAACGCCGCTTTCTCGGGTCTAAATAGGGCAATATAACTCACCAACGCACGGGCATTATCGCCGCGTAAATTGGTAATAATCCCCAACATCTCACGCCCGGCATCATCTTCCAACAGAGCATCTAAATGGATGTCGCTGTGGCAAACCGGACAACGGCATAATTTCACTTTTAAAACTCCTTTAAACTAGGTTTAAAACACATTATTCAGCCCACTTCATCTAACTTATTCCCCTCTTTTGTAAAGAGGGGTTAGGGGAGATTTAATGGACTGTAAATGGGTTTTATCAATCTAACCCTGACCACTCATGATATGCGGTAGCCTGGATAACCAAACTAAGATGTACATCAAATAACTCTTGTTCTTCTGGTTTTCCTTTCGGAAAGATTGATATATAAATATTTTCATTTTCCTCCAGCTCCCAATCCCAATTATTTTCTTCAAAAAATTTGCTCAACAAGGCTATCAACACAATCGTGATCGCTTTCATACTCTTCACTTTCATCTTGTTTTATCTTCGCCTCTATATCTTCGACTGTTGGCTCTTTGCTACCAAAAACGATATATTCCCATTGATATTTCATATTTTATCCTTAGTCGATAGGTGGTTGTGGCAGTGGTTGCCATGTGTGATAAATATGCTCATTTTTACTCCTTTTTTACATTGATTTTTATATCATTTTCGCCATCTTGATGATGTCTAATCGTTACTTCGTAACCATCAACCCCAGTTTTTCCATCATCCTTCCACTTAATAACCGGTTCCGGATTAACATGAACAAAAACACCAAACTCTTCGATAGCTATTTGTTTCTTTTGTATAAATGTTTTGCAAATAGCAAACCAATGGATAAAATCAGGCAAGAAACGATTAAACTGTTCTTCAGTTAACTGCAAAAAGTCTTCAACTTTTCTAAACTCATAAATTTTGTTACTCATCATCTGCTTCCCCTGCAATGCTAAAAATTCACTCTGTTTGATTTCTTGTAAACATTCCGGAATTACCGGGAAGCCATCTCCACCAAAACCATCTGATTTAACTGGTATTGAAACGATAAAGTGGTCACTTGCAACACCACATACAGACACATAACCAGTGCGTGCACCAAGCACCCAGCAAGTAAGCTTTAATTTTCGTAACATAAAATCATTAAAGCTTGGATATTGATTTAAAATATCCATAACGCTTTTGATCTTAGCATTAAATTCCTTACCAGCTTTTGTTCTGTTATTGCCCGTGATGACGACTTTCTCATTTTCAACCATTTCGAATTTATAGGTCTTATCCTCTTTAATTTTTGCATATTCTGGATTATCTAAACCACAAACAATGCCCCATATAATACTTTCATTCCCTCTCCAGCATTCGTAAAATGGGATGGTGTCAAAAATAGCGTTAAGTTTTTTATCTCTGACCTCTCTATCTTTTCTCCATTTCTCATCTAATGATTTAATAGGCTCAACGCTTAATGCGCATTTAAAATATCTAAATTCAGGTTTCATATTTGCTCCTTTAATAAGTGGGATATTGGCTTCTCAAAATCCGATAACAATTGGTCTTTAACTCAAAAATGCTTCTCGGCAGAGCGTTAATAGGTAAGGTTTTAAAGGCTTTACCGCTATCGTCCATACCATACGGCACACCGATTGCACGCCAACATCGTGCGGCTTGTACCGCTACGTCTTTAATCACCTCTGAGTTAATCACAAAGCTATTTGGTCCAATGCGTTGCAATAAAATGCCTTGTGCCATTAGTTTTTTAACCCGTTTCCTAAATTGACTATCGCTTAATCCAGATCCTGCAATAAGTCGGCTTACACTCAATATTGCAAAGTCTTCTGCCTTTTTCTTTGCTTGGTCGTCGCTATACGTGCCAACACTGCCACCGATATAAGTCACTAAGGTTTCTTGCGCAATACGGTCTAATGTTTCGTCCCAGATATATTCAAGGATGTGTTCATCTAGCACTTTCATACTTTCACCAATCTCATTCTTAAACCTGGCAGCAAATTTTGTACGTTACCAACATAAACCGCCGCATGTTGATTTTGTCCTGTGCGTAAGGCTCTAAGCGCGCTTATTAGCTGTTTTGCCGCTTGTTCAAGTTGTTCATCCAACCGCGCTTTTTCTTGCTCACTCATACTTCCTCCACTTCAACTACATCATCAATTTCTGTAATGGTGTGTGGCAGTTTATTGACATCACACACATTTAAATCACACATATCTAAAACTTGTTCATTGCTTTCGGCTTCAACAACAGCCTCAACCAAACAATAAAAACGTGCCACATACTTAGCCATGCTTCACCTCCGGTCTTCTGCTTGGATTTTTGACATAATGCGCACACATCTTTTGGCGGTTTAATGCCCATTCTTCATTTTCGCTTTTTCGAGCAACAATAGCTGCTCTCTGCCAGGCAGCTTCAGCGGTTGCCCATGCACCAGCACGCTCCATTTCGACCGCCAACGTGCTAAAATCTTTATAGGTTCGTAGTTTTTCCATACATGCTCCTTAGTTGTTAATGATTAAAACCTATTACTAATGCCCCTCATCCCGTCCCCCTCTTTTGTAAAGAGGGGTTAGGGGAGATTTAAAGGGCATTTAAATAAGCTTTAAACCCCCGCCACATCCAGCGCAATCGGCACATACTTGTCGCTGTCGCCAACGCGCTCATATATCCGCACATACGCTTTACTGCTTACCACTTGCACGCTTTCGCTAATGGCTTGCATGGCACGTAACCAACGTGGGTCTTGGATTTCTACGCGGCGCAAACCTAAAATGCGTGATGTGTTCAGGTTGCCTTCTTTGTCCACGTTAAATGCCCGCTCAATCAAGGCTTTCAGCTCAGGGCGTGAGCCTTCGCTCCATTCGTTTAAGCATTCATCAATCAACACTTTTGCTGCTTGGATACGCTCGTCAAATTGCAAACTCTCATTGATGGCGCGTTGGATTTTGTAACGTCCGTCATAGCTAAACAAGGTGACATTGCCTTTGTTTCCGCCCACTTTCGCGCCGTATTTCTCGGCGGAAAGCTCAATAAACGCTCCGATGTCGCCAAAAATGCCGTCTTTAAACACGCCGATGTCGCGGTTCAATGCTTTTGCTTTTGTCGCCCATGCCTGCACTAGCTCGTCACGCTCTTTATCGATGTCACGCACAAGATTATCCGGTGTTAATGCGCCTGTTGCGTCGCGCCAGTATGTTTTACCTTCAATCATCACTTTCATGGTTTAAACCTCTTCTTTACCTAATTTAATTACGATTAATCTGTTGCCTTTGTTACGCTTTAGGATCGCTTCTGACCCCATCGCATAAAGTGTTTTTTTTCTAATATTAAATTTCTTTGCTAGTTCTTCCGCCGTGCCGTCGCCTAGATTCTCTTCTCCGCGATATACGGCGTAGATTTGACGATATTTAGGCACCTCTCCCCCTTAAGCCCAATAGACCATAACGCCTTGTTCATTTGCCACGTTTCGCACAATATGCACGCCATTTTTGACGGTGGTCATTTGCACGCCTTTTTCCTGTAAACGACGGCTTGGATTTAAAATCACCATTTTCGGGAAACGGCCGTCTTTACTTTCAACGATTTGGACGCCTTCGCGTCTTAATGCATACGCCACGCGGTTCATTTGTTCACTCATTTTGCTGCTCCTTTGGTTTAATTAGTTGATTAACATACCGGCGTAAGAGTTGATTAACTTCTCGTCAATCTGTTTGCCGTGCATTTCGGCCACACGGATCACGCCGCGCATCAATTTCGTTAAACGGCGCGCATTGCCGTGGCTGGCTTTAAATAGGATTTGGTTAAATTCGTCCGTGCCTAAGCCGTTCTCAGCTAACTTGTGGATGTCGTCTTCACTTAACTGGTTGCCAAGGTCGCAAGCTAAGCCCACGCGGCTATAAAGTTGCGCCAATTCGCCATATTTCCCTTTTAAGTTGACTAACAGACGAGGCATACCGGCAAGCACCACACCGCAACCGGTCAAGTCATGGATTCGGCGGATATATTCCAAACTTTTCGTACTCAACAATTCCGCTTCATCCACAATGATTAAGCGACCTTCTCCCAGCTTTTCGGTGATGCGGGTAAACAATTCATGGTTTGCCCCGACTTCATTCAATCCCAACTGGTGGCAGAGGTTTTTCAATAAAACTTTCGGGCTACAACTTGGCTCAACTTCAATAAAAATCGTTTCCGGGTTTTGGCTGACATACTGTTTTAATGCCTTGGTTTTGCCTAAACCTGCCGCGCCATAAACCACACTAATTTCACCTTCCACGTGCGCAATATGCACCACATCAAGGCAACGTTCAGCGGCATAAGTAGGCACAAATTCGCTGTTAAAATTGCGCTCAACAACTTTGTCTTTTTCGCGCTTGATTAAACGTTCCACCGCTTCGTCAATATCTTTGGTTACGCCTTTATAAATGCCTTTTAAATACTGGCTAATAACGGCATTAGATTTGCCGAGGGCTTTCGCCACTTGTGTTTGAGTTAACCCTTTCTGTTGCATAAATCTTGCGAGTTGTTCTTTCATGCTAGTGCTCCAAATGTGTTTGTAATTAATCTTGATGCGGTGCAAATTAAATTGCCTTTTAAGCTATAAACTTCTAAAAAGTCTTGTTTTGGTCTAATTTCAACCAGTTTTCCTTTATATTTAATCAACTGATAAGAAAAATACTCATTACGCTTGTACCCAATTCGCCCTTAGTGGACGTATCTCAGAATGCGTTCTTTCATTATTTAACTCCTGCAATCTTGCGTTGTTGGCGTCTCATTTCGCTTGGCAATAACGGAATTTCTTCATCATCATAAAAGCGGTTAACTTGTTTTGCGCGTAAGCTGTGTAATAGCTCTGCACCTTGTTGATGTTCAATCGTAATAACCGGATTTAACTCGTCTAAAATCTCATTTTCACGGTGTTTAATACGGTTTAATCTACCTTTCGCGCGGTTTTCACGTTGTTGTTCAACCATAGGTACCGGGAATGCGGCTTTCTTGTGTGCCTCGAATTCAGCGTTACAGATAAAACGACCATCTAACGTGCGCACCTGCACAAAATCCGCATTGTGAATATCCACACCGACCACCACTTCTTTCCCTTGATGGTTTAGCAGTTCAAGGTGGAAATATTTGTGGTTTTTCCACTCAATCAGTCCGCGTTTCGTCACCCGTTTAAAGTGCGGGCGCTCAATGTCGCGTAATTCCACGTCGGAAAGGTAAACAATCAGTTCTGGATTAGTTACGCGTTCATACTTGACAGCAGGAGTGCAACGAATTTCAGAGTGCACATGCTCGTTGTTGTACCAATCAATCACTTCTTGGATACCAACCATCAACTCTTCCCAGCTCACCAGTTTTTCTTTCGCTTTGCGTTGTAACGGCGTTAAAACCGCCCCTTTTTTCGCATTGGAAAGGGAGATCATGGATTGCAACATCCGTCTTTTGCTATCAGGGTCTGCATCCGCCCCGTAATAGGTTGGAAAACGTTGTGCAATGCGTTTACCGACGGTTTTATTTAAGCGTTCAATAATCCCTCGTCCTTGCGGATTACCCGCAATCCCAGTGGCGTGATAAATGCTAAAGCGAGGTAAAATCCCAGTTACTTCGGCATCAAGTAAAATATTTTTCTCACCGCCCCCGTTATCGGAGTAATAAATACAAGGTAAACCATGCTGAGAAATGGCATGGCGTAAAGCGTCCAACACTGCAAAAGCACTTTCAGATAACGCCAACGACCAACCCACAATTTTTCGGCTTGCACCATCAATAATCATGGTTAATTCAGGCGTGAATGGTCGCCCATGAATAGGGTGTGCCACTTTCATCTTCAGCGAGTGACCGTCACCAATCCAAATATCATTAGCCTTAAACAATGACCAATCACGCTCAACATAAGGCAATAAACCTTTGTATTTTGAGCCGGTTAAGCGGCCAAACTCTCGGATATGCAATGGCAACTTAGCCAATGCACGACGCACTCGGTCAAGGCTTGGTAACATTTCGCGTAACATGTCGTCATTTTCGTGGCGAGTAAGCCATTCGGTTTCAAAAATGCGATACGCATCCACTACGCTAATGCCGTTGGTTTGGCGATAAATCCCCATAAACCAAGACATCCACCAAATACTTTCCACTTTATCTGCCTGACGTTGACTCGGCGCCAACGCACGCAAACGTTCTTCCGCTGTTTTGCATTTGTGATAATCAATCACCCACTGATTCAGGGTTCTTGGTGATAACACACGGCCGCAGTTATTGCCGTTTTTGCTGTTAGCCTTGGAGATCAACGCCATCAAATCTTCCGAAATTTCACCGCACTTTGCCGCATTGCAGAGGTGGGTAATAGCTTTGATTCGGCTTTGCACCTGCTCCAACTCGCTCACATAAGCTACTAAAGCCATGCGTGCATCAGCGATTTCACGCTGTTTAGTGGTGAGGTCGCCAAGGTTCAGATTTTTAACCGTTGGGAGTTGTTTTGGTTTACTTATCACCGCAACAGCAAAACGATCTCTAATTGCGGTTTGTACATCTTCCGGCAAGGTAGAAACTGCATATTCAACACCGCCACCTTTACCAACTCTTTTTTGAGTTGCCCAACCATTCTTCTTAGCTTGATAAATAATTCCTTGCACTGAATTAGGTAAACAGGATAAACTTAAATTAAGTAGTTCCTTGGCTGAGTAGTGTGTTTTTAGGTTGTCGTTTCTCATAAATAACCTCAAAACTATCTATCGGCATATTTTTTATGGTTACGTTGCTCATAACGTGATGCCCAAATAACTTCGGCAGGAACGCCAATGGCTTCAGCTATAATGCGTTCACCTTTGAGCCAAGGACGGTCTAGCGCGTTTTTTAATGTGCTACCGTTGCTATAACCATGCTTTAAAGATAGTTGGCGCAATGACCAACCTTTTTTTGCTAGTGCAGCTTTGATATCTTCTCGATGCCAATCAATAGCTGTTTTTTTAGTTTCCATTAATGTCCTCATTAGATAACCTTATTTGTTAATCTGATGAGGATATTAAACTACAAAAGTAATCATTTCAACTTTAAAAATACACTTTTAAAGTTAAGTGATTACTTTTTAATCTATGCTTTTATAGTTATTTAATATAATTGTTTGATTTTAATGATTATATTTGTAACTTTAAAAATAATTAAAAATTCATATGGAGTTTTTAAAGTTATGAAGGTTAAGTTTAAAAATACATCTCTAATAGGGAATCGGATTAGAGAGGAGAGAGAAAGAATTGGAAAAAGTAGGAATGAATTAGCAGATAGACTTGGATTATCTCTTTCAACACTGCAATTATGGGAAACAAACGAAAGAGAGCCTCAAGCCTCAATGATTATCGTGATAGCAAAAGAGTTAGGAGTTTCACCGAGTTATTTATTAACAGGAGAAACTAATGAAACGTTAGATGAAAAATCAGATAAAATAGCAGAGCCAATACCTCAATATTCACATAGCACCATTGATAATGGATTTGAATTCATTGATGATTGCCGCGATGTTATTGTAACAGCGGGTTATGGTGGTATAAACGGAGATTATCCCGAAATCAAGAAAACCAAAATAGAAAGCGAATGGTTGCGTGCAAGAGGGTTAAAGGCCGAAGATTGCGGCAAATATAAAGTATGCGGCGATAGCATGGACGACACGCTAAAAGACGGTGAAGACATCATCGTCAATCATGCCAGCAAAACGTTAATTGATGGCAAAATCTTTGTTTTAAATAATCAAGGATCAATGCTGATAAAACGCATTCAACGCACATTTAGCGGGGTAGAGCTACTCAGCGACAATAGCGCATACCGCCCAATAAAACTCACGGCAGAAGAGGCGGACAGCCTGCTTGTGATTGGTCAAGTTGTGTTAGGTTACCGCAATTTTTAAATGTAAATTCAGTTCTCAAGTATTACTTGATACCTCAAATTAAAAGCGGTTTTTAAAAGTGTTTAAAAACCATTTAAAAACCGCCTATTCCTATGCAAATAAAAACACAATTTTCGCCCGTTTTTCACCAATCCCCACCATTTTCATTATTTGCATAACTATTACCCCTTAAAAACAACAAAGCCCCATAAACAGGGGCTTTATCGCATTTTTTCGCGCCAAATTTTTTTGTTTCTTTCTATGCAAATATTGTCACTACCCCACAGTACTCCGATTAAAAAGCCAGAAGGATTTAAAACCAGTCATGTGACAACCGGATTTAATGTGAGCTACCGTTTTTAATGCTCACGCTTTTAGATGAATAAATTGATTAAACCCAAACCGAATTTAAAATTTAAAGGAAATTAAAAAATGAATAAACGTCACTATAAAGTTATTTTTAGCCGTGTATTAAACCAGCTTGTCGTAGTATCTGAGCTGGCAAAATCTCAAGGTAAAGCACAAAGTGAAAATGTGAGCGCAGAACAAGAAAAAACAGGGCTATTTTCAACCGCACTTTCGCTTAATCCTATTCATTTTAGCTTAATGTTGGCATTAGGCTTTGTCTTTTTAGCGCCTTCGGTTCATGCAGAAGATATGGCCATTCGAGCTGATAAATCTGCGCCGAATAATCAACAACCAACTGTACTCCAAACAGCGAATGGTTTACCGCAAGTAAATATTCAAACACCAAGTGCAGGTGGGGTATCACGTAACCAGTATTCACAATTTGATGTGGCTGAAAAAGGGGCGATTCTTAACAACGCACGTCAAGCTACACAAACGCAAATGGCGGGCTGGGTGCAAGGTAACCCGAATCTTGCCCGTGGTGAAGCAAAAGTCATTCTTAACGAGGTGAACTCCGCTAATCCAAGCCGTTTAAAAGGCTATGTTGAAGTTGCAGGCAAAAAAGCGGATGTGGTGATTGCCAACCCAAGTGGTATTCAGTGTGATGGCTGTGGTGTGATTAATGCGGGGCGCACCACGCTGACAACCGGTAAGGCAGATGTAGAAAATGGTGAGTTGAAAGGCTATCGCGTAAGAGGCGGTAAAGTGACTGTTGGTCAAAAAGGGATGGATACCTCTAAAGCTGATTATACTGACATCATTGCAGAAAAAGCCGAAATCAAAGGTGGCGTATGGGCTAAACAAGTAAAAGTGACCACTGGAAAAAACAACGTTGACCGCACTAATGATTCGGTTGTGTACGTGGGCGATAAAAATACCGACAACACTGACCGCACTTCTGAAACTCAAGGTGAAAACCAAAGCTATAGTGTGGATGTGAGTCAATTGGGTGGGATGTATGCTGAAAAAATCCATTTAGTGGATAACGGCCAAGGCCTTGGTGTACGCAATGCGGGCCACATTGGTGCATCTGCGGGTGATGTGAAGATTGATAGTCAAGGTAAGATTGTCAATGAGGGCTTTATTGGTGGTAGCGAAAATGCCGAACTCAATGCGAAAAAGAATATTGAGAACCGTGGCACCGCTTATGCCAAAGCTCAGACCCAACTTAATGCTCACAATATTGATAACAAAAAGGGTGTCATTGCAGGTAAACAAGTTCAGCTTAACACAAATAACGTGGATAACCGCAAGCAATCGGATAAAGGCTCTTTAATTGTTGCTTCTGAAAAAGTATCAATTAAAGCGAAAAACTTAGATAACAGTGGTACTAAATCAAACAGTCAAAATGTTCAAGGGATTAAAACTGGGCAGTTAAATGTTGTTGCTGATACAGTGAGTAATCAACAAGGTGCAATTAATGTAAGTGACGAGGGGCGAATTAAAACTGCACAACTTAGTAATCAACAAGGTGATATTCTCTCTGGAGGTAAAATTGTTGTAGAAGGGGATAAAGCTTCAACTGTAGTGGATAATACAGGTGGTCGTTTACATTCTGATTCACAGTTAGATTTAACAGCAAAAACGTTGGTAAATGAAGGAAATATTAGTTCTAGAGGTAATGCTAATATTGCTTTAAAAGATGGTTTGAATTTAAAAAATGCCTTTAAAGTGGATGGTACGTTGAATTTTTCTACTGAAGGAAAATTGACAAATAATGTTGCATTAAGAATTGGTCAAGCAGCAATCATTCACGCAGCAGAAGTAGAAAATATAAAAAATGCAGAAATTTCTGCTGATGCAACTCAAATTACCACAGAACGTTTAACCAACCGTGGCCTAATTGATGGTACAACTACATATTTAGATGCTTCAACATTAAATAATCTAGGTACTGGTCGTATTTATGGTGATCATCTTTCTATTGCTAGCAGTGAGTTAACAAATGATAAAGAGGGTGAACATTCGGCCACAATCGCTGCTCGTCAGCGTTTGGATTTTGGTGTAGGAACTTTAGTTAATCGAGATCATGCTTTTATCTTTAGCCAAGATAAACTTTATATTGGTGGTGGGCTAGATGATAAAGGATATGCTGTAGGTAAAGCGACATTTATTGATAATGCAAGTGCTACTATAGAAGCATTAGGCGATGGAGCAATTAATACACACCGCTTATGGAACCATGATATCCATCTCAAAATGGGTGAAGTAATTTCTTATGAGGGTTTTTCCCTGTTCAGTTTACCAAACTCTTCCGAATCTTATCGTGGAGGAGTAGATGGTTATATGAACTGGAATAATAAAAACCGTCATGATAATAATGCCTATTTTACATTTTATGATCAATTGAAAGGGCGAATCGGCTCACCAAACTGGCATGCTGAATATTTTACCCGAAAAACAATTACACCAACAATTGAGCATCAGGATCCCGCGAAGATTACTTTTGGCGGGAATCTGACATTGCAAGGCGATGGTTTTGAAAATTACGCCTCTAAGTTCTTAATTGGTAAACGTCTTACTTTAGGTGATCAGATTGTTGAGTCAAATAAAACTAATGGCGATATCGGCCATGCTGGTGGCGTTCAATTAAGAAATAAGGATGCAGTTGCAAATATTCTTAAATTTGATAATGGTGAGGCTCAAGAGATTGGTGCAGAAAAACACCATTGTGGTAAAAGACATCGCTGCTGGGGACACTATAACCACGGTACAACTCAGATTTATGAACGCCCTCTTTCACCTGTTCCACACTATTTTAAGGTAGTTGATAATACAATTGGTGAATCTATTGCATCGACAGGCTCAGTGGATGCTTATCACAAATCTGGAAATGTGGCTTCTATTGATATCAATGCTAATTTGCCAACAGAAAGCCTTTATCAGATCAATCCAAATGCTAATAGCCACTATCTTGTAGAGACAGATCCTAAATTTACTGATCGTAATAAGTGGTTGAGTTCTGATTATATGTTCAAGCAGTTGCGCAATGATCCACAAAATATGCTTAAACGTTTGGGCGATGGTTTTTATGAACAACATTTAGTAAGTGAACAAATTAATCAGCTCACTGGTAGACGTTTTCTAGGAAATTATTCTTCCGATTATGACCAATATAAAGCCCTAATGGATAACGGAGCATACTACGCCCAAAAAATGAATTTAGTACCAGGCGTTGCTTTGACATCTTCTCAGATGAAAGAGTTAACTTCTGATATGGTTTGGATGGTAAAACGTGAAGTGACTTTAAAAGATGGTTCTAAGAAAGAAGTATTAGTGCCACAGGTTTACGTTGTTGGACGTAATACCGATATTGATAGTCGAGGTGCAGTGATTTCTGCCAATGATGTCATTATGAATATCAAAGGTGATGTACAAAACAGTGGCGTAATTTCTGGACGTAATCTAACAGGCTTAGCCGCAAATAATATTGAGAACTTAGGTGGTCGCTTACAGGGTCGAGAGCTTTATTTGGTAGCTAAAAATATGCTCAATAACCTTGGTGGAGAATTAAATGCGACAGATCGGTTGGTTGCACAAGGAAAGCATATCAATATTGAAAGTACCACGACTGAAACAGAAAACACACCTGATTTTTACCAAAAATCACTCACACAACAAGCATCTGTAAAGGTTGGAAGTGATAACAAAAAAGGCAGTGCTAGCTTTATTGCGACTGAAAATATTACTGTAAAAGGTGCAAATGTAGATGTGAATGGAAATGCAGTTTTCTCTGCAGGTAAAGCATTGAATTTTGGTACGGTAGAAACTGAAAATAAAGCGCATTACGTACCAAATGCAGATAATTACTATAAGCTTGATCAAAAACAAGAAGTTGGCAGTCAGTTAAATGTCACTGGAAATATTGATGCTGTAGGTAAAAGTGCGGTTGAAATGCGAGGCGTTTCTATAACCAGCAATGGAACCATAAATGTACTTTCTAAAGGTAATATCAACATTCAAGAGGCTCGTGATAGAGAACAATTATCTAGTGCCTCAAAAGGTAAATCTAGAGGTTTAACAAGCTCAACGACAGAAGTTTATAGACATAAACATAATTATGATACAGCAGAAGCCTCAAATTTGGATGCAGATAAAATTAATCTTCATTCAAATAATGGAAATATCACTATTCAGGGCTCAAATGTGGCTGCAGGTAATGGCTTGACGGTGAAGGGTAAGAATATTGATATTCGTGAGGCTGAGAACCGAGTTTATTCTGATGATTTTTATAGCAAGAAAAAATCAGGGATGCTAGGAGGCGGTATTGGCGTAACCTTTGGTTCTCAAAAACAAACCACAGAAAGTGATCAGATTAAGCTTTATGCACAAAGTAGCCAAGTGGGTAGCTTACACGGCAATACGACGATGATTGCTAAAGACACTTATACTCAAACAGCGAGTGCAGTGAGTGCCATTAAAGGTGATGTAAATATTCTGGCTAAAAAAGCAGATGTTAAAGCGGCAGATGATAAATATGAAACCAATACCAAACAAACTTTTGAACAAAAAGGTTTAACTATTGCTATTACCTCCCCTATCATTTCTGCAATTCAGGCAGTACAAGGGGCGATAAAATCCACCAAACAAGTAGGTGATAGTAAGCATGGTCGTGTGAATGCGATGGCTGCAGCTAATGCAGGCTTTGATGCTTATCGTGCAGCTGATAGTGTAATGAATGCTGGCGACTCTATTCAAAAAGCAATGAGTAATAGCGATGTGGATTCCGTAGTAGGAGTGCAAATCACTTACGGTCAACAAAAGAGCGAATCACGTACTCATACTGAAGGAAAAACCGTAGCCAAATCTCAAGTTAATGCGGGCGGCAAGGTGAATATTGTGGCAACGGGTGCCGGAAAGGATTCTAATATTAATATTGAAGGTTCAGATATTTCTGGTAAACAAGGCACGACTTTGATGGCTGACAATCAAGTAAATATCCAAGCCTCGGAACAAAATCACCAAGAGCGAAGCACTAATAAGTCAAGTGGCTTTAATGCGGGGGTTGCTATTAAAGTTGGCAGTGGTGTTGCCGCAGGTATTACAGTTGGTGGTAATTACGGGAAAGGCTACGGCAATGGTGATGAAACTACTTATGTTGCTAGCCATGTAGGTGATAGTCAGAGTAAAACCGTGATTCAAGCCGGTGGTGATGCCAATATTATTGGTAGCCAAGTAAAAGGCAAACGAGTAGAACTTAATGCTGAAAACTTGAATATCGAAAGTTTGCAAGATAAATCTAGCTATCATGGCAAACAAATGAATGTAAGTGGTAGTGTAACAGTAGGCTATGGTTTTGCTGCTGGTGGTAGTTTCAATAAATCGAAAATCAATGCTGATCATGCGAGCGTGAATGAACAGGCAGGAATTTATGCCGGAGATGAAGGCTATGATATTAATGCTAATAAGCATACCGATCTTAAAGGTGCATTGATTACCTCTACACAAAAGGCAGAAGCAGATGGTAAAAACCATTTTAGCACTGGCAGCATTACCCATTCAGATATTGAAAATCACTCAAATTATAGTGGCAGCAGTTTTGGTGTAAGTGGTAGTGTGTCAGCTAACTTTGAAACACCATTTGGTGAAAATGGTGCAGCTCAAAGTACAAAACAAGCCACGGATAAAGATGGTAATCTGCTTTATACCGATAAAAATGGCAACACAACTGTTAATTCTAAAGGAGTAGATGGACAAGAGAACACCAAGAAATTGGCTGAAGGCAAGGAGTCTCTCCAATTCTCCTATGGCATGGGCTATGGTAAAGATTCCGATAGTCAATCCACCACAACAAAAAGTGGTATTAACACACAAAATATCATTATTAAAGATGAAGCTGAGCAATTAAAACGTACAGGCAAAACGGTACAAGAAGAAATTGCTGCGATTAAAACCGATATCACTACAGAGAGTGCACAAAGCCAAAGCGGTAAATTAGAGAATCGTTTTAATAAAGATGATGTTCAAAAAGAACTCGATTTCCAACGTGAGGTGACAGAGAAATTTGGACCAAATGTCGCGGAAGCAGGAA
>ERZ772807.101-NODE-101-length-56604-cov-13.703496_pt1 | contig 56604 bp, 48 predicted proteins | sample MGYA00511472_ERZ772807 | MGnify/ENA primary metagenome ERZ772807 (study PRJEB29015, sample SAMEA2737947) | human oral metagenome | biome: human oral; feature: human-associated habitat; material: dental | place: China | collected 2039 ... | reverse complement strand
TTGTCATTGCTGTTTGATTCCATAAATTATTGTTTTGAATAAATAATACGTTATCAAACAACAAAGATACAGGCTGTAAACTACAATGGTAAAATGCGAGGATAGGATGGGAAAATGAGGGAAATAAGAGGAAGAAATATATTGATATGGATAATATACTTAAAAAAAACTTGGCTAAGAAAATAGAAAGTATAATATTCAATTATGATCAATTCATAACCTAATAATTAAAACCTTTTATTTTTAACGTATAGAAGTGTTCTTCGGAGGCTATAGGAGAGGTCCCCAAAACATATAATTCGATGGCAACAGTACACGTCTGCCTTTACACCCAAACAAAAAGGGGTCAGCAATGAAATATGATGTTGTAGAAATAGCAATAATTACGTAACTACACAAGATTTTGGTAATTATTTTATAGCTTTATTAAAATAATAATACCATATAAATATTAAAGGTAAATAATAATAAAGTATTCTCTACAACTAATTTCTAAAATTAATACACCTGTATCATACGCATATTTATGATATCTTATAAGAGTTATTCTCTTTCAACTATCGTGTTATTAGTCAGCACATGTTGTGCTGTTGACTAACACCAATCGAGACCTCTGCAAAACCTTCATTTATAGAGAAATTCCCATTTAGTTGTGTTTAGAAGCATATTCCAACGTGTTTATTGTTATAATTGATGCCGTAAAACGATTATTATCATCTATATTTGTGTCCAATTTTCTTTTATTTGAGAGCATTGGACACAATTATCCCTGGCGTTCGATATAAGTTGTAGGCAACAGCCTCCATAATATGCTGTGCATGTGTTTTGGCAAGTCCTACATATCTTGCCGTACCTCCCCTAAACCATCTGTGTATGGAACTAAAAGTGCGTTCCACCCTGTACCTAATTTTACTGATAGCCACATTGATGCGTTTCTCTCTTTCTGTAATCTTATGCGCCCTTGTTCCTTTGTGCATAATGCGACTTTTTAGTTTCATTCGAGCAAGTGTCTCCTTGTTTTCTGCCGAGTCATAACCCTTATCAGCATATACGAGAGTCTTTTTCGGAAGATTTGCTTTTTTCAGGGGCGTTTCCAAATGCTTGATGTCGCTCTCATTAGCTGCGGTAGTCTCCTCTGCAAGAACCAATCCATTTTCATCTGTAACTGAATGCCGTTTGTATCCAAAGTGGAGCCTTCCCATTTTCTTGATCCAGCGTGCCTCTCCGTCCACATTGGGCTTGAGTTTCTCCTTGAGCATAGCTTTCTCGGATTTTAATTTACCCGTTTCTTCATCTCTGTCCTCAACTATCTCATACTCCTTACGACCACGTGGACGACGAGGACTATCGGTAATGCTGGCATCGACGATAGCCCCACGTTTGACAATAACACCTTGTTGCTCCAACTGACGGTTAATCTCATTCAGTACCATATCATAAAGGTCTGCCTCTACAAGAATGTTACGGAAACGACATACAGTCGTACTATCAGGAGCAACATCTTCCAAACCCAGTCCTACAAAGCGGCTGAAAGACAAACGATCGTTTACCTGCTCCTCAACCTCACCATCACTAAGACCATACCAAGTACGGAGAAGTTCGATTTTAAAAAGCACAAGACTATCATAGCTCGGACGACCAGTTGCCTTGTTACCTTTGGTGTAGGCAATTTCAATAATACCACGGATTGGATTCCAATCGATAATATTGTCTATCTGAGAAAAGAAGGTCTGCTTGACCTTACGCTGACCGACTAATAGGTCGGCAAAACTGAGAGAGGAGAGTTGCTGTTTCATACTATAAATTTACATAAAAATCTCGATTTATAAGCCAGTGTAGATAAAAAACTGAAAAGAAATCTCCCCACACAGTTCCTTCGAGATTGAAAAATGTCAAGACCACTACCTTCTTTCGCCTATTATCGTGCTCTTACGTCACATTTTTGTATCTTTGGGGTGATAAATTCATGTCTAACCCAAAATATTGAGGCTTATGAGAACGGTATGTGGCCTTGACGTGCACAAAGATAGTGTTTATCTTTGTATTTTGAGTAGCACAGGCGAAATTTACGAGAAGAAATTTGGTGTTTTAACTACAGAACTAATTGAAATGCGTGATTTGATGCTCTCACATCACGTTTTAGAAGTCGGTATGGAAAGCACAAGTGTGTATTGGGTTCCTATTTGGCGAGTTCTTGAGCCACATTTCAAGTTGAAACTCATCAACCCTTATTTCATTAAACAATTGCCTGGTCACAAGAGTGATGTAAAGGATGCACAATGGATTGCAGAGTGCATGCTAAAGGAATTGGTAAACGGTAGTTTTGTTCCTCCAGAACGCATCCAACAGTTGCGTCAGTACGACCGGCGCATTTATGATCTCGATGATGAGATTATCCGCAAACTTGCCAAGTTGAACGCAGCCGTTCAGCGGTGTAACATCCGTCTGAGCAACTATGTATCTAACACGGACAGTGTGAGCTACAAGGCAGTGATAGATAAAATCTGCGAAGGAGTTACTGACCCCAATGTGCTCGTGGAGGAAATCCACGGACGTATTATCAATCACCATGGAAAGGAAACTATAATCGCTTCGCTTACTGGCAGCATTACAGAATGTGACATAGACATCATGCGGCAGCTCAAGGCAGAAATAGACTTAGCAGAGCAACACAAACAGGAGTGTATGGACAAGATGCTGGCCATTTGCGAAAATGAGTATTCGACACAGTTGCACAATTTACAGACAATTCCAGGAGTGAAGATGAGGGCCGCCACATCATTGATTGCAGAAATTGGTACCGACATGAGTCACTTTGAAACAGCCAACCATCTCGCTTCCTGGAGTGGACTGAAGCCACGCAATGATCAGTCGAACAAGACTATTAAATCACGCCGCATCACTTATGGGAACCGATACCTTCGACGAACCATCATACAATGCTCATGGGGTGCAAGTCGCACCAAGAATTGTTTTTTTAGCCGATTCTCCTACCACCAGATACAAGTCAGAAAGAAAAACAGAATGAAAGTTCAAGTAGCAATAGCAAGGAAAATGCTTATTTGTGCATGGCACATCTTGAAGGACGGTGTATCCTATAAGGATTTCAACAACATAATCGAAGCATCCGTAACAAATGGATGACGCAATATACCAGTCATGGGAAGGCTACTACCTTTGTGATGGCATATGACCTCGTCATGATAAATTAACCAACGATATGACTGGCGATGGAACCCAGTGTGAGCGTTAAGCTCGAAGAGGAAAGTATCATTTTTCATGCAGGTCAGCAAATGACTTGCATAGTCTCGTTATGTACTATAATAAGCATAGCCTTTGGTTTAAGTTACTTCTGTGACGATTTCTTTTCGGTTTTATAGAGGAAAGGTACAAAGAATATTTAAGAAAGACAAATTATAGGAGGAGTTTTGCAGAGGTCTCATTCTGTCCACGTACGTGTTCTTTCTATGATTATAAATAACCGTTTGAATTTGACCACAGGTCGTCCAAGGTAGGTGGAAGTATTATAGTCGTTAGCTTTTGCCCATTCAGCCACAGCGTTTCGAGATTCCTCTGGATAATAAAGTGTCAGAATCTTCTTGTTGATTTGGTCTAGCCAGTTCACAACAGGCATCTTCATATCATCCAATACAGGTATCTTGGAGATTCCGAGGGCTATTGCCACTATGCTGGTACAGAAGTCGCCCTTTTCCAATGTTGGCTCTACATTCAGCTCTCTTCTTACACCTTCTACAAGATTTTTTATGCCAAGAATATCATCGGTGAGATCTAACTCTGCAATAACATTTATTTCTACATCTGCAAGCCAATGGAACATATCGGTATCCTTACGCCCTATTTGTTTGAGTCCAATGTGTGTTTGAAATCTGATAGACTCAACGGATCTCTTCTTAGAAAGCTCATTCTTGCGATTCTGTTTTCTTTTCTTTGCCATAATTTATCTATTTTAGAATTTGGATATAAAATTATCATCAGAATATGCAAAAGCGCTGCATAGAATAAAAGAAATAATAGGTGTTATAAAAATTTTAAGAGGCATGCAGTGATGTTGCAGATACGATGATTATCTTTGCACTGTAGTCTACGGACAAAGTTCCACTACTCATCATTATATAATACGAATAAGGAATGAAATAAAGATGATCAGCAAGACATTCAACCGATACATCTGGCTTCTTAACACGTTGCTACAACAGCGACGGCTTACCTTTGAAGAGATAAGCTATCGATGGAAGGACAGTTATCTTGGCGATGGGAAGCCCCTTGCTCTGCGTACATTTCATGTACACAGGGAGGCAATAGCGGAATTATTTGGGGTTGAGGTGAAATGCGATTCCGCTACATACGAATATTACATCTCATCACCGAATGAGTTGCAAAGTGACAGAACTCGCGAGTGGTTGCTCAACTCCTTCACCATATCCAATATGATTGAGGCTGGTCGCAATATGAAAGACAGGATTCTGTTTGAGGACATCCCTCATGGGACAGAATACCTCCAGACGGTCATTGATGCTATGCAGCGAGGAAAAGAATTGCAGATAGTCTATCAGCCTTTCGACAGGCAGCGTGCAACCTACCATCTTCAACCTTATGCTATGAAGGTCTATAACCAAAGGTGGTACATTGTAGGCTATCTGAACGAGTACGAAGGCCTCCGTAATGTTGCTCTTGACCGAACGGTCGAAATGGAACTGACGGATAAATCCTTTGTGGTGCCAAAGGATTTTGACGCAGAGGAATACTATGCCAATACGGTAGGCATCTTTGTGAATGAAGACCTGAAGCCTCAGAAAGTGATTCTGCGAGTATATGGATTGCATGTTGAATATATGCGCTCGCTCCCACTTCATTCCTCGCAAGAGGAGATTAAGACCAGCGATGGGGAGTATAGCGACTTCCTGTATTGGCTTTGTCTTACACCAGAACTGACCACAAAGATATTGTCAATGGGTGAAAAGGTGGAGGTGCTCGAACCTCATGGTTTGCGGGTTGAGATAAAAAGAAGATTAGAAGAATGTTTAACAAGATATAGATAATTGAACATGGAAATTGTTGGTTATTCAGAAAGAGGGGCAATGAATGCTCTGTTCTATGGTATTGCTTTGAATAGGGACGAGAAGGCAGCAAATGCAGCAATGAATGTATTTCTGAGAATGGCAGGCGAAACAGAAACATTTCATAACTTCAAACTGTATTCTGAATTCTCTTTGTCAGAATTCGGTAACCCAGATTTTGTCATCACGGCCGAGAACCAATCGGGTGAGAGCATTGTCTTTTTCATTGAAGCAAAAGCAAGTGCTGGTAAATGTTACGATCTAAAAGAAGAAAAACGTCGCCATGAAGAATACATCAAAGATCATACGAAATATGCTGTTGCCCATTCCTCAAATTTGTTCTTTCAACTCAAAGAAAAGTTTCTTTTGTTGAAGTATGGTCCAAACAATGATTCAAGAATAAAAATCATTGACCGTCGAAGAAAACTTGGAGACAATGAAATTGTGTGCAAGTTTTACAAAGACATAAAGTCTGATTGGCAGAACAGCAGATACATTGCTGTCATCCCAAAGCAAGAGGATTACCAAGAAAATCCGGTGTCTATGGTATTCAAAAATGGAAATGATAGCTGTGAATTTGATATACATCTTGTATATTGGGAAGACATTAAGGAAAATGATATTCTGAAGGGCTATGTTGTACCTACACTTGATTATAATGAGGCAAAGAAATCACAAATCTTAAATAACCATAGGAAAGGAGATAAACGTGAATATCAAGGTGCATAGAGGTCTTAATCAGATTGGTGGTTGCATCACTGAAATATGGACAAATACATCCAGGGTCTTCATTGATTTTGGGCAGAATCTTCCAGGTAATGGTGAATCAACAACTTCAGAGCAAGACTTTAGTATGGTCACTGGTATTATTGATAAAAACATGAAAGAACACGAAGCTGTGTTCTATACCCATGCCCACGAAGATCATGTTGGCTTGTTCTGGTATATCCCTATTGATCAGTATATTGGAGAAGGGAGCAAAGAACTGCTACTGCTTAAGTACAAGATACTCGAAGAGGCCATTAAAAAAGAGAAAGAACAGTACAGCCAGCAGCCAGAACGTGATTTTCACAAGGGAATCATGCTTGAAATGAAATATGTCTCTGCAGTTGCTCATGCAGATGAAGTGAAGGAATTTAAAACATGGACGCGAGCAGAAGCAAAGAAGGCTCCTGCACCCATAACAATAGGTGACATAAAGGTTACTCCGTTCTATAATTGTCATAGCATTTATGATTCCTACATGTTTCTTATAGAGGCTGATGGCAAACGCATCTGGCACACAGGAGACTATCGCGAGCACGGCTATCTGGGCAAAGGACTTTTCCCGACACTGAAGAAATATGCCACAAATATCGACGTGCTAATTACTGAAGGCACGATGCTGAAGCATGAGGGCAGATGCATCCATGAACGTGAGGTGTCAAGGAAGATGGCAAGCGTGATGCAGGCGTTCAAATACGTCTTTGTCTTGGCATCAGCTACAGATATAGAACGACTGGCAGCAATAAAAGGAGCAGCAATAAGCGCACAGAAGCCTTTGTGCATCTGGTCTTTGTTCATGAAAAGAACGATGGAACTCTTTACGGAAAGGGAATCAAAACGCTCGCGAGGTTTGTTTTCCTTTAATCCTCTGTTCTATAGCGAAAGACTTTACGGCAAGTTGCAGCGCAGAGGCTTTACCATGATTGTTGGAACATCACAGATAGATAGGGTCAAAGGCCTTATCGGCAAACTTCCGCAGGAGGAAACCTTGTTGATATTCTCATCTTGGGATGGATATTACAAGATTCCTGAACAAGTGAAAGCCAACCCGAAATACAAGGAGTTTCGTGAACTGTTCTACAATGTTGTGGATATTCACACCTCTGGCCATGCGGACAAAACAACAATAAAGAAGGTTATAGAAACTATCAAACCAAAGAAGGTTATCTGCATTCATAAAGAGGCAGGTGCTAAACTATAGTATATATGGACAGGAATATTCTAAAGGAAGCGTTAGTAGGTGTAAACGGAAGACGAGATGTGGACTTATTGGTCAGTTTGTCTAAACAACATTATGATGAACTTGAAAATGGAAGTGGGAATGCATTAAAAGAATGTCACTTTATTGACTCTTCAACCGCTTTAGGTGTTAATTTCTTTCTTCTTTATGAGAAATTACATCCAGAAGCAACTATCATGTTTGAATGGGACAAGAGTTCACCGTTGAAGGTCGGTGGCAAATCGAATCTTGACGTTAAAGTCGATCAAGGCAAGAAAGTCATTTACTATGAGTCAAAATTCCTTGAACCATATTATATGAGAAATTCTCCTTTTACGGACTCGTACTTTATGATAGAGAACTATTATGACCACTGGAAATTCACAGAAGACAAGCTGACTGATATATTAAGAAGTTTTCAGTCGCTTACTTATTATAACGCTTCTCAGTTGTTTCGGCATTTGCTTGCTATTGTCAATCATATAATTCATAATAAAGATGAGTATGAGAACGTTTCTACCGTTGAACTCAATAGCATCTCATGGGAAATGGAAAATGAATTCATAGATCTTCTGAGATTGACAAGTAGATCAAAAAGTTATGCTATTAATCGATTCAAGAGATTAAAAGAAGAGGAACTCAGAGTTAAGGAGATTTTCAAAGAAATTATTGAAGATTATGTTTCTGATGTTATCCCAAATAATCTTACCCTTTCATTTGAGACCTCAAGGTACAACAATGTTATAGATTTGATTGATAACCACGAAGGTTTCAAAAAAAGATACTTTATTAAATGAAAATCCTTCAAATCTCAGATACCCACAACCGACACCAACAACTGATAGACCTACCAGGTGCTGATGTCATTGTGCATTGTGGTGATTTTACTGATATGGGAACCGAAGACGAGGTACTTGAATTCCTTAACTGGTTCATAGAACTGCCTTACCCTCATAAGATATTTGTTACCGGCAACCATGATCTCTGTTTATGGGAAGCAGACGATATAGAAGGCCTACCTGCCAGCGTTCACTTCCTCCAAGACAGAGGGTGTGAAATTGGGGGTATAAAATTCTTCGGATTAGGCTACAATCATCCCGAAAGCCTGATACCTTATAATGTGGATGTACTTGTTACCCACGAACCGCCAGTAATGATACTTGACGAAAGCAGCAATACTCATTGGGGCAACGTCTCTCTTCGCAACAAAGTATTGGAAATCAAACCACGCTATCATCTGTTTGGTCATGCTCATGAAAATTACGGTACAGAAAATAGGGGCGGGATTATTTTCTCAAACGGATCATCTCTTGACAACTCATATACAATAGTCCGTAAGCCCAAGTTATTTATGTACAAATAATACGAGCGTTATTTCGTCGTAATAACGGAAAAACTTCGTCATGAAATCTCTGTCATTCATATATCATTTCCCAAAATTTAAAAGGTCACGGATGAAGAGTTTTCTTTTAAAAAGGTCACCTAAAGGTCACCAACAAAAGAAAAAGCACTTGCGATAAAATTCGTAAGTGCTTGATTTTCATTTGTGGACCAGATAGGGCTTGAACCTATGACCTCCAGATTATGAGTCTGTTGCTCTAACCAACTGAGCTACAAGTCCAGTAAAGAAACAAATCTGTTCGGAGTGCAAAGATAGGTAATTTTGCGAGAAACACAAAATATTTAAGAAGAGATTTCAGCCGTAAGCATGATTTCACAAGCCCATTCAGTGAACCAACGACCCACTTTATGCATGCCCATTCACGCCCTCTTCATCCTCTGTTGTCAACGATAAATGGCGAAAGAGGCGATACTGCGCTTGGTTTATTTTGTCCGCATTTGCATAAGGATTCGGTTGATGTCGTTGATAAGTTTGCTCCAACAGAAACACTTGTTGGCGATTTTCTTCAGACAACATCATCCAATGAATTAACCGTTCTAAATCAGAGGTGCTGATTTCGCCCGTGACGAACTGTGCGATTAATTGGTAATCTATGCGTTGCACGACTTGATGTATAAGTGAATATAAAACGCTATATTGCCGTTTCTCCCATGCTTTCTGTGGAAGAATGTACTTATATAAACAAGTGCGGCGCGAGATTTACTTAATCTAAACTAATAAAAAATGTTATCACACGAAAGAAACAGCCCGCAATTTCTTGCGCAACACGCGCAGAGCCTTATAAAGATGTACCTCAACCGTGCGTGGTGAGATGGCTAATTGCACAGCAATCTCCTTTTTCTTCTTCTCATGGAGATAGCTCAACACAAACACTTTCCGGCACTTCTCGGGGAGCGAATCAATGGCCATTCTGAGCTGTTCTTGCATTTCTTCGGTAGCAGTCAGTTCGCCCACATCTCCATTTTCAGGATGATAATATGACAAACGCCATTGATCCATCTGCTGCATGGCACGCGCATAATCGGTTTCTACCTGGCGATGTTTAATTAAATTGATAGCTTTTGTGTAGACCACACGATAGAGATAAGCCTTGACATGGTTCCTGTCTGTGAACTCTTTTCCACGCATCCACAAATCGGTAAAAGCCTCTTGCACAAGGTCATCCACCTCGTTTTCGCGCACCAAACGTGCAGCATACAACGCAATGTTAGGATATAACTCCCAAAAAAGTTGTTTAAATTCTTGTTCTTGCAACTTCATTTTTGTTAGGTCTTTTCGCATCATCTGCTCCCGAAAGATGATTGAAAACACCTCAAAGAAACAGCATAGGGCAAGCCCTTTGCGATTTGTTTTATGTAGTTACACTGCAAATGTACATCTTTTTGCAGGGATAACCGAAAAACAAATCGTTAAAATTGATAAAACCTCACCCTTCTTTTACTCACGAACGGAGCACGTCTGCACATCGCAAGTCCATGGATAACGAAAGCTAATTGGCTGCAAGTGCCCACCACAGGGGCCTCTTTAACGTAGCATCAGACCATTTCTGAGGTCTCTTTACCTCCTTCTTCAGGATAAGTGAAAGGCACAAACCATGTAATCAGCAAGGCTGGAATGGTGCAAATCAACACAAAAAAGAAAAAGTGTTTGTAGCCCAACGCGTCGCTGAAGAGGCCACTCGCCATGCCCGGAAGCAGCACACCGAGGTTCATTAAACCGCTGGCAAACGCATAGTGTGCCATTTGATGCTTTCCACGAGCCACTTGTTGCATCATGAAAAGCGTTAATCCCACGAAGCCAAATCCATAACCAAAATACTCCAACACAATGCCCCCACCAATAAGTAGCAAGCTGTGGGGCTGATAATAAGCCAAAAGGGTGTAGGCCACGAAGGGGATATTAAACACCAAAGCCAAGGAGAACAGGCTTTTTTTCAATCCGCGCCATGCGATGTAATAGCCTGCAAGAATAGATCCAATGACAAAGGCTGCCGCACCAAAGGTGCCATAACACAATCCAATCTCTTGCTCACTCAGTCCCAAGCCTTGCATTTCGCGAGGCGCTTTGAGAAACAAAGGCACAATTTTCATCACAAAACCTTCGGCAAAGCGATAAAGGATGATGAAACAAATGTAATAAACGATGTGTGGCTTTTTGAAAAATTCTAAAAACACTTTAGCCAATTCGTCCCAGGTCTGCTGTAAAGATAGCTTTTTCTCTTGTGCCTTTTCGTGGGCTTGCGGCAGCATAAAATAATGATAAATGCCAATCGCAATCATCAAAATAGCAATGATGAGCATCACCAACATCCACGCTTGCGTGACTCCAAAACGCTGAATGAAGAAACCGGCCAAATAAACCAAGCCTCCGGTGGCTGCAATTTTCGCAATGTTATAGAATGCCCCTTGCCAGCCAATCCAGCGTGCTTGTTCCTCATTCGACAACACCGACATGTAAGTTCCGTCGGCAGCAATGTCGTGGGTTGCACCACTAAAGGCTATCACGGCAAGCAAAGCGACGGTGATTGCAAAGAAGGTTGGCAGATGTAATGCAAACGCTATCAACGCAAACAGCACGCCGGTGAGCAGTTGTGTCGTTACCACAAAGAACTTTTTGCTTTTATACATCTCTAAAAAAGGACTCCACAAGGGTTTGAGTGTCCAAGGAAATATAATTAAAGATGTCCAGAAAGCAATCTGTTTGTCGGACACCCCCATGCCTTTATACATCAAGGTGCACACCATATTGAGCACCACAAAGGGCATACCCATGGCGAAATAGAGTGTGGGAACCCAGCTTGCGGGACTTCGTTTTATTTGCGTTTCGTTCTTTTTCATTCTTGATTGATCCTCTATGGAATTTTTATTTACCTAACCTTTAGTCATAAAACAACTCAGAAGTTGTTCCTACGCACTGTTGCAATCAATATTTAATGTTTATTCACTAAAAAGATAATTCATGCGGCTGCAAACTGTTTTTAAAGCTGTTATTCATCTTTTTGCCGAGCGCTTGCAACAGTTGGCATCCCCCATCTTTTGCCAACCGTTCGACAATATAGTGCAAACTGCTGTGCCATTCTCCACTTATAAACTTACCATCCGATTGGTATGATGAAACCATATAAGAAAGATGGCACGGTAATAGCGTGTAAATTGCATGACAATCTGCACCATATTGTGCACTAATCTGTGTGACATTGCGGCGTAATCTATGCCATATTACTTTTAAGTGGTGCGTATGTGGAAACAAAAAAGCGCCGGCAAGCAGAGCCTGTCAGCGCGTGGTGGAGTTGTTTTCGCATGCGAAAAAGGGTCGCATGTTCTTAAAGCAGACTTTGAATGGCTGCGTTAATATCTTTTATTTGCGTGTTGCGCAACTTCAAAGTGTTATCTCTCCCGATGAGGAAGAACGTGGGAATCGACTGCACATTGTATTGGGCTAAGATGGGAGACTGCGCTCCAGCGTCGTCTCTTACGCTAATCCAAGGTAGCGCTTCGGTCTGCGTTTTCCAGAAATGTTCATCAGGGTCGATGGATATCTGATAGATTTCTAAGCCTCGCGCATGATACTTGTTGTAGAGATCGCGCAACATCATGATGCGTTTCGGGCTTTGGTCGGTTGCAAACAAATGGAAATCTAAGAGCACAACCTTGCCTGCGAGGTCGGATAGTCGGCGCACTTTGCCATGATTGTCTGCCAAAGCAATGTCGATGATGCCGCTCACTTTCACCTTGTTGGGGTCGATTTGTGCCGGTTGTTGTTCGGCTTGCAAGATGCGTGCATCCTTCATTCCCTGAATAGCAATGTTATGCAGGTTCACACCGCGTTCGGCTTTGGGATAGAAAGTGTCCCAACTTGTGGCCACAGCGGCATAGACTTTGTTGTCTTCTTTGTTGTTGCGTGGGTTGAAAATGAGCAGCTCATTGTTGCCCAACACCACGGTTTGGAACAGCGCAAAGTAAGCATAGGCGCGCATAGGTGCCTTGAAAATATAGTTCAACTTAATGTTGTTTTTATAGTTTTCAATCACATGGGCCACACTATCTTCAACGGCATCGATACCGAGATTAGGATTCTTTGCGATGGCGTCGATGCGACTTTGCAAGTTTTGTTGCAGAATAGAAAGCGTCTGAATTTGCTTACATTCGTCACTTCCTGTTACTTCATATTGGCGCGACATGGTGGGATAGGCCGCCTTGATGGTAATCGACTCTGTCGAATCTACCGCCAAGTTGATGATTTGTCCGGCAATTCTCAACCGATAAAACTCGGGGGCTTGTGCCGCTTCGCCACTGAAATTAAAGTGCCCATTGGCATCTAACTTCGTTGAATCAACGACAACAGGGCCGTTCAAGCTCATGTTTTCGAAATATAACATCGAATCTTGCGCTTGCGAAATCTCACCTTCTATGTGATATTTCTTGTTGTTACAGGCTGTCAAAGTGATGGCAGCAATGGCCACAACGGCCATACAGAAGTGCTTCATTCTTTTCATTTAATGGTTCTTTTCCAGGTTGCTCATGCAAATTTAATGCAATAAATGGATTTGACAAAACAAATCATTGATTATTTAAATCCACTTCGCTACTTGCATTCCACCATAAACTGCGAGCAGACCGAGGAACACACTGCCACTCACATAGCACGCCATGGCTAAGAATTGCTGCTGTCGAAGCAAGGCAAGACTTTCGTTACAGAAGGTTGAAAACGTGGTGAAGCCGCCACAAAAGCCCACCATGAGCAGCAGTTTTAATGCGCCGTTTGTGCCGTCATGATGCATGAACAGGCCATAGAAGAAACCTATCAGGAGACAACCTGACACGTTGACAAGGGCGGTTCCCCAAGGAAATGTGTGGCAATGATCGCTCAACAGCAAGCGAGGAAGATACCATCGGAGCACCGAACCGGCTGCGCCTCCTAAAGCAACAAGCAATATATGGTGTAAATGATTCATGCCACAAAAGTAATAAAAAAATGGGATGCTGCGCTTTTCCCTATGAACGAATAGGGAAAATCCCCCTCCGGTTTAGGCGTTTTCCTAACAGATGACGCAGAAAAAACGTTTATCTTTGCATCAGATTTAACATTCAGAGAGTTATTACAGACGATAGGTTTAGCATTTTAAGGAAAAAGATTTCAACGACTAATTGAAATAAAACATTGTAGAATAGGATTAACTATGTGATGAAGAGCCATTTCCGCAGCTGTGGGGATGGCTTCTTTTTTGTGCAATCCGTTGTAAAATTCATGAAATAATAAGGTTAACATTCTTTTGTTTCATTTATAATAGGTAACTTTGCGCCACATTATATATATAGATGTAAAGATAAACAATAAATTTTAGATGAACGTTATTACAAAAAAAGTTCAATTGCCTGATGGGAGAACCATCACAATTGAGACCGGAAAAGTTGCAAAACAGGCCGATGGTGCCGCAGTTTTACGTATGGGCAACACAGTACTTCTCGCGACTGTTTGTGCAGCAAAAGATGCCGTTCCGGGTACAGATTTCATGCCTTTACAAGTGGATTACCGCGAGCAATATAGTTCTGCGGGTCGTTTTCCCGGTGGTTTTACCAAGCGTGAAGGTAAGGCCAGCGACAGTGAAATTCTCATATCGCGCCTCATAGACCGCGCTCTTCGTCCCCTTTTCCCTTCAAACTATCATGCAGAGGTGTATGTACAGGTGATGTTACTCTCTGCCGATGGGGTCGATCAGCCCGATGCTTTAGCGGGTTTTGCTGCTTCTGCGGCGATGGCTTGCTCTGACATTCCTTTTGAACACACCATATCTGAGGTGCGTGTAGCACGCATTCATGGTGAGTATGTCATTAATCCTACGTTCCAACAGATGGATGAAGCCGACATGGATTTGATGGTAGGTGCTACCAAAGACAATATCATGATGGTGGAAGGTGAGATGGATGAGGTCTCTGAACAAGAGCTGATTGGAGCCTTGAAGGCTGCTGCTGAGGCCATCAAACCCATGTGTACGTTGCAAGATGAATTGTCAAAGGAACTTGGAAAAGATGTGAAACGCGAATACGATCATGAAATCAATGACGAGGATTTGCGCCAACAAATCAAAACAGAGCTTTATCAACCGGCTTATGATGTGAACAAACAAGCGTTGGAAAAGCAAGCTCGTCATGATGCATTCGATAAGATTTTAGCTGACTTCTTAGAGAAATATGATGCTGCACATGCTGATTTAAAGGAAGAAGAGCTTGAGGAAAAGCATGCTGAAGCAACTCGTTATTACGAGGATGTGTTGCGCGATGCCATGCGCAGATGCATTCTTGACGAAGGTAAACGCTTGGATGGTCGTCAGACAACTGATATCCGTCCCATCTGGTGTGAGGTGTCTCCGTTGCCCATGCCCCATGGAAGTGCCATCTTCCAGCGTGGTGAAACAATGTCACTCTCTACTTGTACGCTCGGCACAAAGTTAGATGAAAAGCTCGTAGATGATGTGTTAGAGAAGAGCTATCAGCGCTTCTTGCTCCATTATAACTTCCCTCCTTTCTCAACAGGTGAAGCAAAAGCACAGCGAGGTGTAGGTCGTCGGGAGATTGGTCACGGCCATTTGGCATGGCGAGGTCTTAAGGGGCAGATCCCAACCGATTATCCTTACACCGTTCGTTTGGTGAGCCAAATCCTCGAATCCAATGGTTCTTCGTCGATGGCTACTGTTTGTGCGGGCACTTTAGCATTGATGGATGCGGGCGTTCCGATGAAGAAACCTGTGAGTGGTATTGCGATGGGACTCATCAAAAACCCAGGAGAAGAGAAGTATGCTATCTTGAGTGACATCCTTGGTGATGAGGATCACTTGGGCGATATGGACTTCAAAACCACAGGAACACGTGATGGTCTTACCGCCACACAGATGGATATTAAATGTGATGGCCTCTCGTTTGAGATTTTAGAGCAGGCATTAATGCAGGCCAAAGCAGGTCGTGAGCATATTTTAAACTGCATGCTTGAGACCATTTCTGAACCACGTGCAGAGTTGAAACCACAAGTTCCGCGTATTGAAGCCTTTGATATTCCTAAGGAATTTATTGGCGCAGTCATTGGCCCCGGTGGTAAAATCATTCAGCAAATGCAGGAAGAAACCAACACAGTTATCACCATTGATGAGACTGATGGCAAAGGACATATCACCGTTTCTGCACCCAACAAGGATAGCATCGAGGCCGCTATTGCCAAGATTAAAGGCATCGTGGCTATCCCAGAGATTGGCGAAATCTACGAAGGTACTGTGCGTAGCGTGATGCCTTACGGCTGCTTTGTTGAAATTCTTCCTGGAAAAGACGGCTTACTTCATATCTCAGAAATCGATTGGAAACGCCTTGAAAGCGTCGAAGAAGCTGGTATTAAGGAGGGAGATAAGATCAGAGTGAAGCTCATGGACATCAATCCTAAGACGGGGAAATATAAACTTTCACGTCGTATTTTGATGGAAAAGCCCGAAGGTTACGTTGAACGTGAGCGTCGTCCACGCCCGGATCGTCGTTCACATCGTGAGGGTGAGCGTCACGAATAATTGTATTTTTTATTATAATTCACATCAAAAGGAGGAGAACAGACTTGCTGTTCTCCTCCTTTTCTTTGGGTATACCTGACGCGACAGATGGCGAACGATTGTAAAACTATTTATAGATGAGCGTGGTGAGACCTTGCTCGTGCATGATTTCCTCTGCCACTGCCTGAATACTTTCGGCTGTAACTTCGTCAATATGACGATAAAGTGAGGTGATATCACGCTCCCAACCATAATGCAAAAAACTCTTCCCGAAGTCCAAAGCAAAGTTCTCTTTATTGTCACAAGCGATGCCTATTTGCCCCTTTAACTGCCGTTTCGCTGCGGCAAGCTGCCGTTCTGTCAAAGGTTTATCAATCATTTTATGAAGTTCTCGCTTGACCAATCGCACACATTTATACATGTCATCGTGGTCGCAACCAAAGTAAACCGCCCACAAACCTGCATCATCATAGTTCACCATGGTGCTCTCAATGGTATAGACTAAACCATGCTTCTCGCGCAGACTTTGATTGAGTCTTGAGGTCATTCCGGGCCCACCTAATATGTTATTTAAGAGGTAAAGACTCATTCTCTCTTCCTGATGAATGCTGTAACCCCGATGCCCCAACATCACATGTGCCTGACATGTGCCCTTATTTTTTGCAAACCAATCGGGAAAATAGCGCTGCAAAGGTTTCTGAACTGTCGGGTGAATGATGGGCTTAGCGGCAGGAAAATCGCTCGTGGCCTGCTCTAATAGCTTCACAACACGTTGGAAATCGACATCACCCGAGATAAAGAAAATGCTGTTTTCCGGGCGATAATATTTCGCAGTAAACATGCGTGCACAGTCACTATTGAACAATCTTACCGTGAGTAGTGAACCTAAAATGTTGTGTCCTAAAGGGTGATTGCCGAATAAGATATTCTCAAAATCATCATAAATCAGTTCGGCTGGCGAATCATTATAACTATCGATTTCATCGCATATCACATCCTTTTCCTTGGCAAGTTCTTCTTCCGGATAGACCGAATGAAACACCATATCGGTCAAAAGGTCAATAGCTTGCGGCGTATGTTCTTTGAGAATGGCCGCATGAAACACCGTGTCCTCTTTATTGGTAAACGCATTTAAATCGCCACCCACGCGCTCTAAAGCATTGCTGATGGCCCAAACACGCCGCCGTTTCGTACCTTTAAAGGTGGCATGTTCACAGAAATGTGCCAAGCCACATTGTAGGAATCGTTCGTTGCGCGAGCCTACATTGATCTCGTAACCGCAATAAACAACATGTGAAGAGGTGGGTAGATGGATAATCCTTAGCCCATTACTAAGGGTGCAAGTGTTGTATAAATTCATAGCGCAAAGTTACTTAAAAATTTGTATTTTCTACCGAATTCCCTTATATTTGCAACCCAACAAGCAGTCATCATAACGTATGCGTAAAGTCATTGGTATAGGAGAAACCGTCTTAGATATCATCTTTAAGGACAATAAGCCTGTGAATGCGGTGCCCGGAGGATCGGCTTTTAATGCCATCATCTCTTTGGGTAGAGCGGGAATTTCAGCCCATTTCATCGGCGAAGTGGGTCATGATCGTGTGGGAACTTACATCCTTGATTTCCTGAAAGCGAATCATGTTGATGGTTCTAACGTGGAGATTTCGCCCGAAGGACAGTCCCATTTGTCGTTAGCTTTCTTGGATGAGGGCAACAATGCCGATTATTTGTTTTATAAAGACCATGCCCATGATTCATTTTCGATGTGCTATCCCGAGATAAATCGCGATGATATCGTGCTTTTTGGCTCATTCTTTGCGGTGAACCCTATCATACATGCCGAGGTAAACGAGTTCTTAAAACTCGCCCATCAAAAAGGGGCTATCCTTTATTATGATGTTAATTTTCGCCCATCTCATCGGCATGAGGTGATGAAAATCACCCCCAACTTCATCGATAATCTCGAACTTTCTACCTTTGTTCGGGGGAGTCATGAAGACTTTGAGGTGCTTTATAAGCAGACAGATGCCGCGAAAGTCTATCAAAACCAGGTGAAGTTCTATTGTAAAAACTTCATCTATACGCGTGGAAGCAAGCCCGTTTCCGTGTTTGCCGCACCCCAATTCCAAAAAGATTACGATGTTCCGCCGTTGCAACCCGTGAGCACCATTGGCGCAGGAGATAACTTTAATGCCGGTTTTATCTATGGTTTGTTGAAAGAACACATCACGTTGCAGCAAATAGAGGAAGGGCTATCGGCTGCACAATGGGATGCTTTGATAGGCTCTGCACAAGCTTTTTCTGCCGCGTGTTGCCAAGATATTTATAACTATGTGAGTGAAGCGTTCGGCCAAAAAATGTCGATGTAATCGGCACTTTTTAACCATTCAGCCGTTTTTTCGTTACGCCATATCTTGCAAAAGCGCGGCGATGTCAGTCAAGTTGTTTGCCGTTTGAATATAATCTTGCCATTTCCCGCGTATCATTTGCCGGGCTTGTAAGTCGTCAAGCAGGTTGATCAGCGGATTGAAAAAGCCCTTCATGTTATAAAGGATGATGCCCTTTTGGTGATAACCAATCGTTTTACTGGCTGCCACGGTAAACACTTCGTCAAGGGTTCCGATGCCTCCCGGCAAGGCAATGAGCACATCACTCTTTAGCAAAATCAAGTCTTTGCGGTCGCTAAGGTTATCACATGCAATACTTATGTCCACGTAATCGCTCACTCTTCCACCTTGTTCAATGATGCGGGGAATAACTCCTATGGTCTGTCCGCCATGCAAATGCACCGCTTTCCCCACGCATTCCATAAGCCCACAATTACAACCTCCGTAGACAATCGCGTGGCCTTGTGCGGCAATCCATGCGCCTAAGGCCTCTGTTTCTGCAAAAAAGTCGGCATCAATCGTGTTGTTTGCCGAGCAAAATACACCTATTTTCATCCCACAAATTTACAGAAAAATGTGCAATAACGTCTCTCCTTTATCTTTTTTTGATAAAAGAATCTGTGGCATTGAAAAAGGTTTTTAGCGTAATCAAGAAGTATTGAACACCCCCCAATATCAATAGTTCCCGCTATTTGATTACGCGTAAATAGAAACCCCATGATTTTAATCCCACTAAAAGCTATTGAATTGTTGCCTAATAGAGTGCATATTGCCCAACAATTCAATAGAGATTACCGGGCAATTTGGTATATATTGTTCGATGATTTCCTCATGATTGTGCAATGTGTGCAGATATAGCCCTTGACGAAGGGGGATTGATTACTTTACGATTTACCCATCATTGTGCGGTGAATATGGGTGTAACGTTGTTTGATGGGGGATGTTTCGGTGGAATATAGCTATGAAAATGAAGGAGGAGATTTGCCTGTTTACATTCTTTTCCGTATATTTGTAACATTCAATAGTGATGAGCATACAGGACGAAATCATGGCGTTAAATATCCTACCGATAAGACTTCGCAACCAGCAATTAGTGGATTCACAATTCAAATCTCCCGAAGATTTAGTTGCATGGATGGGGGCTGTTCAGGCACAACAGCCTGAAATGGCTAAACTTGCACTTGCCTTGCGCCTGCAAAAGGGGACGGTCGACAGTATTGATGAGGCCATTGATCAAGCAAAAATCATACGAACTCACGTGCTTCGGCCTACATGGCATCTTGCAACTTCACAGGATATCAGATGGATGTTGCAGCTTTCTTATCGCAGATTGAAAAACACTTATGATACTTATGAAAAGGGTTCTGGACTGTTATCGGAAGGGCATGAATGGGCCAAGCATCTCGATATGCTCGCTCATCTCTTATGCCGTCGACACTTAACTCGCCAGCAACTATCGGAGCTGTTCACGCAAAAGTTGGGTAAACTTCATCCGCATTTTATGACCAGTTTGCTCTTGAATGCAGAGCTTGAAGGTATTGTTTGCAGTGGAAAACAACAGCAAGGGAAGCACACTTATACGCTTATGGATGAGTGGGTGCCACCTTATCCTGTGCCAACACACGAAGAAGCGTTGGCCCTTTTGGCACGAAAGTATTTTCAAAGTCATGGTCCTGCATGTTTTAAAGATTTTCTTTGGTGGTCGGGTTTAACCATCACTGAGGCGAGAGAAGCGCTCGCTTTGATTGGTCATGAATTGCAAAAGGCGGTGCATGAAGACGAGGATTACTTCTTTTTTGAGCAAGCCATTACAAAAAGAAAGCGGGTGGAGCGCATCATCTTTCTACCTGCTTACGATGAATATATCATTGCTTATAACGTGCGAAAGGATGTATTTCGTGCGAAAGATATGCCTAAAGCCTTCACTAAAAATGGTCTCTTTTTTCCATTAGTCCTCGTCAATGGTAAAGCGATTGGCACATGGAAACTGAAAAACAAAAAGTTTCCAATGCCCTTATACACGATGTTTGAGGACATGAAACAGCCTAAAGAGTCCATACTTTCACGAGCTATTGAGGAGTTTTCTTTACGCCTTGGAATGGGTAAAGATGCGATGTTGTAGATAGTTGGGGAGCGATTTGAGCTCAGTCCACAGTTATTAGAAGCACTAAAAAATAATTTTACTTAAGATATTTTCTACGGCTCCGACCTTGCTTTCCACATATCTTCCGGCCGCATCTCCTGCTTGATGCAAGAAATCGGCATCGGTTTCGAATTGTGATAACAAGGTATCAAAAGACGCTTCGTCGGTGATTTCGAAGCCTCCTTTTGCTTGTTTCAACTCTTGTGCTTCCTGAAAATGTTGGTTGTTAGGACCAAAAATAACGGGAATGCCCCATACAGCAGCCTCTAAAACATTGTGAATACCCACGCCAAAACCACCACCAACATACGAAACGGTGGCGTAATGATAGATGGATGACAGCAGACCAAAACAATCAATCAGCAGCACTTCGGCATCCAACACGTTTGTTTCATTGGCTTGTGTGTAGCGTACTACCTTGCGATGCGGCAGCAAGGCTTCGATGGCAGCAAGGTGATCTTCGCCAATAACATGCGGTGCAATGATGAGTTTCCACTCGGGGTGTTGTTCGAAATATTTCAAAAAGATAGCTTCATCGGGCAACCATGATGACCCGGCAACGAATACTTGGGGTGCTGAACCAACGAAACGTTCGATGATGGGAAGCTGTTTTGCGGCCGCTTTAATTTGCAATACACGGTCGAAGCGCGTATCACCCACCACGTCAACGGCGGTGATACCGAGCGTTTTCAGCAAGGCCTTGCTCTCTTTGTTTTGCACATAGAAGTGTGTAAAGCATTTCAATACCTTGGCATATTGCGCACCATACCATTTAAAAAACACTTGATCGGGGCGGAAAATACTGCTCACACTGTACGTAGGGATGTGACGATGTTGCAAAATGTGGAGGTAGTTGTACCAAAATTCATACTTGATGAAGAATGCCATCACGGGTCTTACCGTGCGTAAAAAGCGCTGAGCGTTGCGAATAGTGTCAAGAGGTAGATAGCAAATGATGTCTGCCCCTGCATAGTTTTTGCGCACTTCATAGCCCGATGGCGAGAAGAATGTGAGCAAAATCTTATATTCGGGATGCGATTTCCGGATGCTTTCCATCAGCGGTCTGCCTTGTTCAAATTCGCCTAACGAGGCAGCATGAAACCAAATATAGCGTGCTTGTGGGTCGACTTTCTCTTTTAAAAGCGCCACAGCCTGTCGCTCTCCCTTCCACATTTTCTTTACTTTTTTACTGAAGAGGCTTGCAATCGCCACGCCAAGTAAGTAAAGATAGATGACAATTTGATACACGAGACTTGTTGTTTAAATCTACTTCCTGCTCCTTTTCCCTTATTTCAAAACTTCCACAGCGCGTTGCATGCGACGCAAAGTCTCTTCTTTTCCCAAGAAAGCCGATATGTCGAACATCCCCGGGCCCATGCCTTTGCCGACCAATGTGAGACGGAATGCATTCATTACGTCGCCCAATTTGTAGCCTTTTTCTTCCACCCAGCGCATCACTATGGGCTCTTGTCCCTCAACAGTGAAGTCGGTTATGCCCGAAAGTACATCAGAAAGCTCCGTCATCTGTTGTGCAGAGTACTCTTTCCAGCGCTTCTTGACGGTCTTTTCATCATAGGAAGCGGGTGCGATGAAGAAGAAAGCACATAAATCCCACAGCTCTTTTACGAAGTTAACACGGTCTTTCATCAGGTGAACCACTTGCTGAATGCGCTCCATCGGCTCATCTACTCCGTTGTTAGCCACGATAGGTGCAAAGAGAGTTGCTATCTCTTCGTCGCTTTTTTTCAAAATATATTCGTGGTTAAACCATATCCCTTTTTGGTAATCGAACTTCGCTCCGTGCAAGGAACACTTGCTGATATCAAAGGCTTTCACCAGCTCTTCTAACGTGAAGAGTTCTTGTTCGGTACCGGGATTCCACCCTAATAGCGCTAAAAAATTCACGACTGCCTCGGGGAAATAGCCGCTTTCACGATAGCCTGACGACACTTCTCCCGTCTTAGGATCATGCCATTCCAAAGGAAACACTGGAAAACCGAGCCGGTCTCCATCGCGTTTGCTGAGCTTACCCTTGCCTTCTGGCTTCAGCAACAGGGGCAGATGAGCAAACGAAGGCATGGTATCTTCCCAGCCAAACGCTTGATAAAGCAACACATGTAGCGGTGCACTGGGCAGCCATTCTTCGCCTCTGATGACGTGTGTAATCTCCATTAAGTGGTCATCCACAATGTTTGCCAAGTGATAGGTGGGCAATTCGTCGGCACTTTTGTAGAGCACTTTATCGTCGAGGATATCACTTTTAACCACCACTTCGCCGCGAATCATATCGTGAACATGCACTTCTATGCCGGGATTGACCTTAAATCGCACGGTGTATTGTGTGCCATCGGCAAGGAGTTGCTGCACTTCTTGCTCCGAGAGTGTTAGTGAGTTGCGCATCATGTTTCGCGTATGCGCATCATATTGAAAGTTTTTTATTTCATTACGCTTTGCTTCTAACTCCTCAGGTGTGTCGAATGCAAGATAGGCTTTGCCTGCTTTGAGCAGTCGATCAACATATTCTTTGTAGATTTCCCGACGCTCACTTTGGCGGTAAGGACCATGCTTGCCGCCAAAACTAACCCCTTCATCAAACCGAATACCCAACCAACGGAAAGACTCTATGATATATTCCTCTGCGCCAGGCACAAAGCGTTGTGAGTCGGTATCTTCAATTCTGAAGATGAGTTCACCACCATGTTGGCGTGCAAACAGATAATTATAGAGGGCTGTGCGTACGCCTCCGATGTGCAAAGCACCCGTAGGGCTGGGCGCAAAGCGCACTCTTACTTTTCTTTCAGCCATTTCTTTGAATGATTATTTTGCGCAAAATTAATATTTTTTTTTCAGTATTGTGTGATTTTTTAGTATTTTCGCAAGGTCAAATATAAAAGCAACAACATGGATGTATTCAGCAAATATCAAAATATTCAATGGAGAAAGATTGCGACCCAGTTCATACTTATCCTCATAACCGTGTTAGTTATCGTGTGGTTTATGCCGCGACATCAGCAAATACAATTTCGCTATGACGTTGGAAAACCATGGATGTATGGGTCGTTGATTGCAGATTTTGATTTCCCTATTTATAAGTCTGACGAGAGTATCAAGGCCGAACAAGATTCTATTTTGGCAGCTTTCCAACCTTATTACAGTTATAACAAGGCACAAGAGCAACGGCAAATCAAACTCTTTCATCAGGCTTTCAGCCAACCAATCAATGGGCTTCCGGCACCCATATTGCGTGTGATTACCGATCGGTTGCATCGTCTGTATAGCGCAGGCATCGTTAATACGCCTGATTATAACCTCATCTCTGAAGACTCTATGCGCACGGTTCGCCTCATCAGCGGTAAGGAAGTCAAGAGCGTTCAAGTGAATTGTCTCTATTCAACCCTCACGGCTTACGAAACTTTATTGGGCGATCCGGTGCTCAGTCCCTATCGAAATATTTTGCAACGCCACAACTTAATCAATTACATTGCACCCAATGTGGTGTATGATCGCCAGCGAAGTGAGGCCGAAAAGAACGACCTTTTGAGCAGCATTCCTTTGGCCAGTGGCATGGTGATGAGTGGGCAAAAGATTATCGATCGGGGAGATATTGTAGATGAATACACGTTTAGAGTGCTCAATTCTTTTGATAAAGAGTTGCAAAGACTCAGTGCATCCAAGACCGAAATCACTGATACTTTGATTGGGCAAATTCTCTATATTACCCTCCTTGTCGTCATCTTCACGTCCTATTTAAATCTGTTTCGTAAGGATTATTTACAGAAATCGCGTAACATTGCGATGCTTTATGCGAGCATCACCATCTTTCCTATTGCGGTTTCTCTGATGATAACGCATAGCATTTTCAACGTCTATGTGCTGCCATTTGCGATGGTTGCCATTTTTGCGCGTGTGTTTATGGACTCGCGAACGGCCTTCATGACCCATGTTGTCATGGTGTTAGCCTGCGCCGTTGCGGTGAGATACCAGTATGAATTTGTAGTCATTCAGTTGCTGTCGGGGCTCATTGCCATCTATTCGCTGCGCGAACTCTCGAGTCGTTCACAACTGTTTAAAACGGCTTTGTGGGTAACTTCGGGCAACATGGTGGTGTTTTTCGCCATCCAACTCATGCAAAGCAACGACATCATGAAGATGGATTTCGACATGTACACCCTCTTTATCGTCAATGGTGTGTTGTTGTTGTTGGCCTATCCGCTGATGTATCTCATCGAAAAGCTGTTCGGATTTGTTTCAAATGTCACGCTCATTGAGCTGTCGAATACCAATAAAGGGGTGCTACGTGACTTGAGTGAGATCGCTCCCGGCACGTTTCAACATTCCATTACCGTGGGAAATATTGCGGCCGAGATTGCCAATCGCATCGGTGCTGACAGCTTATTGGTGCGCACTGGTGCCCTCTTCCATGATATAGGAAAGATGAAAAACCCTGTATTCTTCACCGAGAACCAAGCCGGTGTGAACCCACATGACAACATGAGTTATGAACAAAGTGCACAAATCATCATCAGTCATGTGACCGATGGAGTGAAATTGGCCGAAGAAAACAATCTCCCCGCCATCATCAAAGAGTTTATTTTGACACACCATGGGCGCGGTGTGGCCAAATATTTCTACATTAAATATAAGAACGAACATCCCGATGAGGACGTTGATATAGAGAAGTTTACCTATCCGGGCCCCAATCCTTTCACGCGCGAACAGGCTATTTTGATGATGTCTGACGCTACAGAAGCGGCCTCACGCTCACTGAATGATTATACAGAAGAGAGCATTAGCGGCTTGGTAAACAAAATTATTGATGGGCAAGTGGCCGAAGGTTTCTTTGCCGAATGCCCCATAACGTTCCGCGATATTAGTTTGGCCAAGAAGATTATCGTGTTCCGTTTGATGGCCATTTACCACACCCGCATACAATATCCCGAATTAAGTAAACGGGCAAAAGACGAGGAAAAAAAGAAAGAAGCACCCTTATCGCCCGCAGAAGCTGAAGCCGCTGAGGGCGCATAGCTTGTGGTGTATCCTGGGAAACGTATCGCAATGGTCGGTCAAAGTGAGGGGGTGCCGTGGCAAAGTGCAGCGGGTGTGTGCATCATGACAGCCTTCAAGCACGCGTATTTCTCTCGGCTGAGAATGGATGTAAATACCAATCGTTTTAATTTACAAAATGTCTTATAGGATTGGCGTATTTTCATTTCAAAAGATTTTGGATGGGAATACGCCAAAAATGGTGTGTGTAGGTATGGCGCTTATAGCCAGATAGTTATAAAATAAACGCCAAAACGGCAGATGAAAAACAGGCGGAAATGCTCATTTTGCGCCTTGTTTTCGCCTCTTTTTGTGTGAAATAACGATGCAAAAGCGCTGTGTTTGTGGTGTAAAGTGGGCTGTTTTACACACAAAAGTAGTGGTGTTTGCCGCACCATTTATGCCGCATTATCAGGAAAAGCATCATTTTCAATAGGAAAAAATTCTATTTCCTTTCTTTCAGAACATCACTTTTTAGTTAAGAATAGTTTACAAAATGGAGAATTAGAAGACCAAGATTTGATTTTAATACAGAGAACACTTAATTTTGTATTTGATATTTGAATCTACTAAACTTAACAACATGAAATATCATTATTTGTTAAACAAAAGAATATCATTTGTGAAACAGGCTTTTATAGTCGGCTTGTCTCTCTTTTTCTTTCTCCCGGTAAAGGCTTATCATATTTGGGGAAAAGTGATAGATCCAACACAAAAGCAGACGCTGATCGGTGCAAATGTGGTGGTCAAAAAGGATTCTACAACCATTTTAAAAACTACTCAGACAGATGAGAATGGCTGTTTCTCCATCAAAGATATAGCTGAACCGAATATCAGTATTGCCATCTCATACTTTGGTTATAAGGGCATCACCCTTCATTACTACGGTAATTCGTCGGATATAGATATGGGAACCATCCACCTGTTGCCAGAAACACAGCAGTTGAAAGAAGTGACTGTGATAGGGAAGCGAGTCATTCAGAAAGCCGATAAATATGTCATCATCCCATCTGCAGAAGAAATCAATAGGGTTTCTGCATCTATAAGTTTGCTGAATGAACTGAAATTGAAGATGCCGGGACTTAGAATTAACGAAGCCCTTCAAGCGATTACCATAGACGGTTCCGCACCGGTCTTCATGATTAACGGCAAAAAACAGCCGCTGTCTAAAGTGCAAGGGCTGAACCATCAGGATATACTTCGAATAGAATATAGCAACACACCAGACCTTCGTCATATAGATGATGGCAACGGAGGGGTTATTAATTTTATCATGAAAACGCCTGTACAGGGTGGTTTTATCATGGCAAATACGAATCAGGCCATTACAACGATGCGCAACAGGTCGCAGCTTACGGGCAGCTATTTCAAGAAGAAATCAGAATGGAGCATACAATATAACACCACATGGAGGGACTCCAAAAAGGTATATGACAACAAGAACGAAAGGTTTATCGGTAGGGAGTATGATGTTATACGTCGGCAAGAGGGCTTGCCTTCGACAACGAAAGACTTTGACAACAGTATGCTGTTTTCATATACTTATATGTATGATCCGTCAACGATGTTGATGGCTTCATTAGACTTGAAATTGCATCATAAGAAGGATTGTGAAGACAATCGCATCGTAGAGCAATATGGTTCTTCGGTGGAATGCTACACGAAGAATTACTATACAAACAGCCACTACACATCGCCCTCTTTAGACTTGTTTTTCAGAAAGGCGCTGAGCAAAACGCAAACGATTGAATTAAACAGTGTCGGTAGGTGGTCGGACGGCGACTATACCAGGGGAATGCGCAACAGCAACCTATATCATCAAGAAAACAATACCCGTAACAACAGCTGGAATATGACACATGAAGTTTTATACACCCAGCTTTTTAAAACGCTATCTACGAAATTGGGAGCGAACTATTCCCATCAGGTAGCCGAAAACAACTATGCAGAGAACAGCGGAAAAAGGGTTACAGACAAGCTCTTTAAAGACGATATTTATTTCTATGGCATGGTGAGTGGTTCTTTGAAGCGCCTTGGATATACAGTTGGTTTAGGGGGGAAGATGTATAGAAATGCAACTGAAATGCGCAGCAAGACATTCTTCAGGTTGAAGACTACCGCCACCTTTAATTATGCTATGGGTAGAAACTGGAGTTTGAATTACCTTTTTATGTACAACCCCTCCCAACCTTCTTTGGCTAATTTCTCAAATGTCGTGCAAACCATAGACCGCATTTCCGTGCAGATGGGCAATGTGAATGTGAAGCCCAGTGTGTGGACAAGAAACCGTTTGTTACTCTTATTTAATAAGAATCATATCAGTTCCTCGCTACAAACCAGCTATAGCGTAACGACCAATCCATTGGTTAACACATACCAATATATTTCAGATGCGGCCTCACCCTATCATGGTCTGTTCATGAAGAAAACAGAAAACGGGAAAAATGATCGGCATTTTAATGTGGAATATTCCTTTGGAATTCAGAATATTGCCCAGCATCTTTCGTTTCAGCTGATTACTGGCTGGAGCCGATTTTCCATGGAAGGGAGCAATTACCGGCATCATGTGTCTAAGCTGTATGCCTCCATTTCCTTGAATGGTTATTGGAAACACTGGTCGGCTTTTGCCAATATTGACCTTGCACCACAGTATAGCATTTGGGGTACAAATCTGTATAGTGGAACGAAATACAACTATATGGGGGTGAAGTATCATTTAAAGAACTGGGATTTTGGTTTGCGTCTTGACAATCCTTTGACCAAACGCGGGTTCATTCAATGTGCGGAAAATATCTCAAATGTAGTCCCCTCTCATTCCGAATATTATATTTCTGACATGGCCAACATGGTAGAACTATCCATACAATATCGGCTTCCGTTTGGTAAAGCCTACAAGAAAGCAAATAGAACCTTGAGGAATAAAAACTTTGATGCCGGGGTTAACAATGAATATTAATCCCCATTGGTTGATGAGCACTTGCAAGGATTTCGGTTTATAACAGAAACTCCTTCTTTATGGTGCAGACTTATGTTGGCTCATTCGGGCTATTTTCATTGCAAAGTCTTTGCTATTCATGGAAAATACATTAATTTTGCGGCCACAAATAGCTATTTGATGAAAATATTAATCACGGGTGCCAGTGGCTTCATTGGCAGCTTTATTGTGGAAGAAGCATTAAGGCGCGGCATGGAAGTATGGGCGGCTGTGCGCAAAAGCAGTTCGAAAGCCTATCTCACCGATGCACGTATTCACTTCATTACGCTTGACTTCTCGTCGCAAGAAGCGCTCGAACAGCAACTTGCCCCCCACACCTTTGACTATATTGTGCATGCAGCCGGTCTTACCAAGAGTTTGCATCACGACGAATTTTATCGGGTGAATACCGACGGAACGCGTCATCTTGTGCAAGCCATTTTGGCCTGCAAGATGCCCATTAAGCGGTTTATTTATTTGAGTAGCCTGAGTGTTTTTGGTGCTATCAAAGAGCAACCGCCCTACCAAGAGATTGAGGAGACCGACCATCCACAGCCCAACACCGTCTATGGCAAGAGCAAACTTGAGGCCGAAGCATACTTAGATAGTGTGGGAAATGATTTTCCTTACATCATTTTGCGACCGACAGGGGTTTATGGTCCGCGCGAAAAAGATTATTTCCTGATGGCACAAAGCATCAAAAATCATGTGGATTTTGCGGCTGGTTTTCGCCGTCAAGACATCACGTTTGTTTATGTTTTGGATGTGGTGCAAGCTGTGTTCCTGGCTTTAGACCGTGGAAAAGACGGGCGGAAATATTTTCTTACGGATGGGAATGTCTATCAATCGGCTGATTTCAGCAATCTCATTCGACAATATTTAGGTCGGCCTTGGTGCCTCAGGGTGGTGGCTCCGCTATGGGTGTTGCGGCTCATTACGCGCATAGGTGAAGTTTATGGTCGTCTGACTGGACATATCACGGCCTTGAACAACGATAAATATCACATATTGAAACAGCGCAACTGGCGTTGTAATATAGAGCCTACAGTCGACGAGTTGGGCTATCATCCGCAATACAATTTGCAGCAAGGAACGCAGGAAACGATGGCGTGGTATCAACAGCAGCATTGGTTATAGATGGCAAAAAAACAAAAGCATCAGACATCAACCCTACCTTGGCAGGGGAAAGGGTGGAGGCCCGAATATAAAGGTTTGTTGCCTTTTGAATGGGTAGTGCTGGCTTATATCCTTTTTACAAGTGCCATTGTGCTGTTCACTTCCACCAAGATGGCCAATCCAGAGGCCATGATTTGGGGGCGCATAAGGGTGGGAACTATGACCATAGCCTTATGGATAGTCTATCGCATGCTGCCTTGCAAGCTCACGATGTTCATGCGTGTGGGGGCGCAGATGGCGTTGTTGGCTTGGTGGTATCCCGATACCTTTGAACTGAATCGGCTGTTCCCCAACCTTGATCACGTGTTGGCCACGTGGGAACAGCAACTCTTTGGCTTTCAACCCGCCTTAATCTTTGCACGCACTTTCTCATCTCCTATCATCAGTGAGCTGATGGATTGTGGCTATGTGTCCTATTTCCCCATGATTGCAACTATCATTTTGTTCTATTTCTTTAGACGTTATGATGAATTTCAGCGCACGGTTTTTGTGATTTTAGCCTCCTTTTTCACCTATTATGTCATCTTCGATTTGGTGCCCGTTGTGGGTCCAACGTTCTATTATAAGGCCATAGGTTTGCACAATGCCGCGCAAGGTGTGTTCCCCAATGTGCATGATTATTTCAATTTGCATCAGGATTGCTTGCCGAGTCCGGGCTATGTGCAGGGCTTTTTCTATGACTTAGTGGAGGATGCTAAGGCTGCCGGCGAACGACCTACTGCTGCTTTTCCAAGCAGTCATGTGGGCGTTGCCACCATTTGCATGCTCTTTGCCTGTCAAGCCAAGAACAGAACGTTGCTCTTGAGCTTGCTGCCTTTCTATGTATTCTTATGTATGGCCACCGTTTATATACAGGCACATTATGCCATTGACGTTGTCGCTGGCTTTATAACAGGCGTGGCTTTTTATTTTATTTTCAAATGGCTTTATCCACAGCGCTGATTCGTTGGTGGATGAAGCAGCATCAATTCAAAAACAATGGAGAAAAAATTATATATTGAAACCTATGGCTGTCAGATGAATGTTGCTGACAGTGAAGTGGTTGCTTCCGTGATGAAGATGGCGGGTTATGACCTCTGTGAGGATGAAAATGAGGCCGATGCTATCTTTTTAAATACGTGTAGTGTGCGGGAGAATGCCGAAAATAAGATCTTCCATCGCTTAGACACGTTGCATGCTGAGCAGAAAAAAGGACGCAAACTCATTCTCGGTGTGTTGGGATGTATGGCCGAACGTGTGAAAGACAACCTCATTCAAAACCACCATTGCAGTTTGGTTTGTGGTCCCGATGCTTATTTAAATCTGCCCGAAATGATTGCAGAATGTGAATTAGGGCATACTGTTATGGACACCGAACTCTCAACCACTGAAACCTATCGTGACGTGCTTCCACAGCGCATTGGCGGCAACAAAGTGAGCGGATTTGTGAGCATCATGCGCGGTTGTAACAACTTTTGTCACTACTGTATCGTGCCTTATACGCGCGGAAGAGAGCGTAGTCGCGATGTAGAGAGCATTCTTAACGAGGTGAAAGACTTAGCACAAAAAGGCTTTAAGGAGGTGACTTTGCTGGGACAAAACGTGAATTCATACGGACTTTTGCCGAATGGGAAGCGCCCAAAGGAAGGCACTTCGTTTGCCGAACTGTTGCGCAAGGTGGCGCAAAGCGTGCCTCACATGCGCGTGCGTTTCACCACTTCGAACCCTGAAGATATGACCGAAGACATTCTTTATGCGGTGGCTGAGGAACCCAATTTGTGCAAACACATTCATTTTCCGGCGCAGAGTGGTAGCAGCAAGGTGCTGAAACTAATGAACCGCAAGTACACACGCGAGGAATATCTCGACAAAGTAGCGGCCATTAAGCGCATCATTCCCGACTGCGGATTGACCACAGACATCTTCGTAGGCTATCATAATGAAACGGAAGACGATCAACAACTGACGCTCGACTTGATGAGAACGGTAGCCTTCGACAGTGCGTTCATGTTTAAATACAGCGAGCGTCCCGGTACGTATGCGGCGCAACATCTGCCCGATAACGTGCCCGAAGAGGTAAAGATTGCGCGTTTAAATCAACTCATTCAGTTGCAAAACGAAATCAGTGCAGCGCAAAATAAAAAGGATGAAGGCAAGGAGTTTATCATTCTTACGGAGCGTTTTGGCAAGCGCGACCGCAATCAACTCATGGGGAGAACCGAGCAAAATAAAGCCGTTATCATTAATAAGGGCAGACATCATATTGGCGAATTTATCAAAGTGCGCATCACGGGCTCAACCAGTGCTACGCTCTTTGGAGAAGTGATAGACGAAGCATAGGAGAGGAAATCATGAGAGAGTTTTTGCAGGTGCTGCGCCGTTTTGTGCCACCTTATAAGAAGTATTTGGCGTGGAGTGTGTTTTTCAACATCCTTTCAGCGGTGTTGAATATCTTCTCGTTTATGACATTGATTCCCATTTTGCAGATTTTGTTCAATACAAAGGATGTCACCCCGGTTGAGAAACTCATCACATGGGACAGTGTGCACGGCGTGGAGAGCATGGTAGATATGCTCACCAACAACGTCAATTATTACATTCAGCACTACATTGCGAGTGCAGGAGCCGCCAACACGCTATTGGTTATTGGTTTGTTTTTGGCACTGATGACCCTATTAAAGACGGCTGCTTATTTCTTTTCTTCGGCCACCATCATTCCCATTCGCACAGGTGTGGTGCGTGATATTCGCAATCAACTCTATCAAAAAATCAATGCCTTGTCGCTGAGTTTCTTTAGTGAAGAGCGGAAAGGGGATATCATTGCCCGTATGAGTGGCGACGTGCAAGAGATTGAAGGCTCTATCATGTCGAGCTTGGACATGTTGTTTAAAAACCCCGTGTTAATCATTAGCTATTTCATTGCCTTGGTGATTACCTCGTGGCAGCTCACCATTTTCACCATCATCTTTGTTCCTGTTTTTGGTTGGTTTATGGGCTTTGTGGGACGAAAGCTCAAAGCGCAGAGCATTGAGGCGCAGGGGTTGTGGAGCGACACGATGAGCATGGTGGAGGAAACCTTGGGTGGGTTGCGCATCATCAAAGCCTTTTGTGCCGAAGGTTTGATGAATAAACGCTTCGATGATATCAATTCAAATTTCAGAAAGCAGGTGATGCGTGTGAACATTCGGCAGCAGTTGGCACATCCGATGAGCGAATTTCTCGGCACGGTGATGATTATTATTGTGCTGTGGGTGGGGGGCATTTTGGTGCTCAATTACAACACTTTGACAGGGCCTAAGTTCATCTACTATCTCGTGATGCTATATTCCATCATCAATCCGCTGAAAGAGTTTTCGAAAGCCAGTTACAACATTCCTAAGGGATTGGCCAGCATGGAGCGCGTAGACAAGATTTTAAAGGCCGAAATCAGCATCAAGGAGAAAGAACATCCCGTGCACATCGCCGGTTTTGAACACGCTATAGAGTTCCGCCACGTGTCGTTTAAATATGATCATCGGTGGGTGCTACGCGATATTAATCTCATCATTCCTAAGGGGAAAATGGTAGCCTTGGTGGGGCAGAGCGGCTCGGGAAAGTCTACCCTTGTCGATCTTATTCCACGTTATTATGATGTGCAAGAGGGCGAAGTACTCATCGATGGCATTAATGTGAAAGACCTTGGGGTGCACGATTTGCGCCAGCTCATTGGCAATGTCAACCAAGAAGCCATCCTCTTCAATGACACCTTTGCCAACAATATTAAGTTTGGTGCACAGCAAGCCACACCTGAAGACATCGAACGGGCGGCCAAAATAGCCAATGCCTACGACTTTATTATGGAGACAGAGCATGGCTTTGACACGAATATCGGTGACAGAGGCGGGCGCCTTTCGGGCGGACAACGGCAACGTGTGAGCATCGCACGTGCCATCTTAAAGAACCCTCCAATCCTCATTCTCGACGAAGCTACCTCAGCTTTAGATACTGAAAGCGAGCGATTGGTGCAGGAAGCGCTCACTCATTTGATGAAAACGCGCACTACAGTGGCGGTAGCCCATCGCCTGTCAACAATCAGAAACGCCGACGAAATCTGCGTGCTGCATGAAGGACGCATCGTGGAACGGGGCACACACGAAATGCTCTTGGCGCAAGATGGCTACTACAAAAAGCTCCACGACATGCAACAAGTATAGTTAATCACAAGGATAGTGGGTAGCGGTGCGTGCACCTTTACACGGTTAATGCGCGGGGAAAATGGTTATTCAGTATTGCCCTCGCGCATTATCACAAATCAATTATTAGGGTTTGTGCGGCTTTCGATGCCTCAAAACCTCCGTTACATTGATGTAATAAGGCTTCGGACGCGTTCAAACACGATTACATTCATGCAACAAGGTTTCGGATTAGTTCAAACACTGTTACATTCATGCAATAAGGCTTTGGACTAGTTCAAACGCTGATTACATTCATGCAACAAGGTTTTGGACACGTTCGAACACGGATTACATCCATGTAACACGATGTAAGATGGGGCGGATATAAGCACAAAAGCGCAGTTTTGACTATAACATGAAGCCCGGCATCTGCCTATTCAATGGGCTGATGCCGGGCTATAAGGTATGATGAATAACGTTGTTAAGCGAGTGTTGGCTTTACTTGACGCTGTATTTCTTACCCCCAACAATATAGATACCTGCCGGAAGTCCTTGCAAAGCCTGCTGCATCTTCACTTTTCGACGGACACAATGACCACCTATCGTGTAGACCTCTACGAGGGTTTGTGGGTCATAGGTGTTTGCTTTGATGGCTGAAGGCGTCTGTCTCACAAAGATTGCAATAGCTTTTGCTGTGGAAGAAGGTTTGTAACATGAGAAGCGATGCGCAGAACCATTGAAGTATATGCCACGCTCCGTGTGCTGAATGGGAGCGATATCCGCGCTGTTGTCAGCACCAATCTTGATGAACCATTGCGACTCGGCATTGGTTGGATCGGGGTTGTTATAGAGTGCATTCTTCGTACCTCTGAAGGAAAGATACGTCTTTTCGACAGGGTCATAGAAGGTATAAGCGGTTCCTTGTTGCCCTAAAACAAAGACACGTGGTGCCTTTTCTCCTTGCAAGGGCAGGCTGACAGTCTGGTCAAAAGGAATTTTGATATATTTATATTTACGGTAGTTTCTCTCGGTGTTGGTCATGAAAGCGCCTCCGGCGGTGTAAGTAAAGACGATTTCATCGCCGGCCTTTAGCTCGGCCAAAGAGGTGACTTGTTTGAACACTACTTCACCAGTTGGGGGATTAACGGGTGGTGTTGGGGGCACGATGGGACCGGGATTGGGATGTGGTTCCTCACCGGGATTGGGCGTAGGTGTGGGAGACTCGCCGGTTTTCCCATCATAGTGGAAGGCCACATTTACACTGTCTCCCCACACATATTGCTCTAATCCCGGGTAATCGATGAAGGGATTACGGTTGTGTTGCAAGGTGTAGATGGCCTCATTCCGTTTGATTTCTTTCTCACTAACCGGATCGTTTTTCGCCCAACGTAGCAGCATTTGCAGTTGCCATTGCGCAATGCCGGGATAGGATGTGGGGCCGAAGATGGGGCCTTTCCAGCTGTTTAAATAGTCTTCATAGCGCGTAGCCATATAGAAATAGGTGCGTGCAAAGTCGCCTTTATATTCATCGGCAGGCTCGAATACGGTACTATGATAGCCCGTAGTGGTACATTTCCCGAGCTTTGACAAACCACCTTGTGACGTATAGATTTCGCCTTGGTTCTCGCCAAAAGGATAGTTTCCACGACAATTGTTTACATAGCCATCAGTAGGATAGACGTGGAAGAGGTCGGAACGCATGGGGGATTGCTTGTTGAACCAGCTCTGTGGTACAGAATGTTCGCGGTTATAGCAGTCGCCTTCTTTTTTATAATTGCCGGCTCTGTCGGTTTTTGGCTTGTAATGCGTGATGCTTGAATACATATCCCAAATCGTTCCGTCGGGGCGCAAGTCGGTCTTTTCATAAGCCTCCCATAGGGCATTATAACCTAAATCTTGCGTTCCGTGGCCAATGATGGTGGATAAAGCCGTTTTTAGAGCGCTACCTTTTTGAAGATTGGCAGTTGCATAATAGGTGCCTGTGTTGTTAGGCCCTTGTGCATGTATTGTTAATAGGGTGCATAACAACCATGCGAGTGTTAGAAGTCTAAGGATTCTCATAGGTAATATGTTTAATAATGATGTTTCGCTTTTATAGGATAAAGTTTCGATGGATATAGCCTTGGTAGGTTTTGATGGAAAGTTTGATGCGGCAACCTCGAGGCAAATGTCGGATGGGAATACTGATATAACCATGGGTTGAATAGTATTCGGGCACGCCGCCTTGATGGTGATACAGCTGTAGGTGAACGGATTGCAGTTGACTTCCATTCATGACGCTGTCCATTTCTACCATGGAGAGCTGCTGATGGTGGATGCCATTCTCTTGTTTCCCCGTCTTTAAAGCTAAGCCAATGTTAAGATATTGGCGGCGTGTGCTCAGCCAAGCGCTTTCAAAAACCACAGGGTCGGTGTACAAAATGCCGAAGCGTTGGCGAGGAATATAGGGCAACACGGCGATAGGAATGAGTTGATGAACGGCCGTGGTTGTCATGGATGAGGGCTGATGATAGAGCAAGGCACGATAAAGTGTGTCGTGCCTTGCAAGCCAAGGTGCGGTGAAAGATGGGGCGAAACGTAGGGTGTCGCCCGCATCGGTAACGGCAAATGCGATGGAATGTTGTTGTGTGGGTGCCTCAACAAAGTCAGCTCGCAGATAGGAAAAGCGCCCATCCCCATCGTCATAGCTGTTTTTTGAACAAGCTAAGAGCAGTGGCAAACACAGACTTATGGTTGCCACGAGCCCTGCTTTGTTAAGTTTCTGCATCTTATTTGACGAATGGAAGATGGTTGAACCACGATTTAAAACGCCCGTTTCCGTCGCGTGCCGCCATATAATTTTTGGCTGGATAAGCATATTGGCTGAGCATACAGAGGCGCAGGAACTTGTCGTCTTTGTTGTCAATCTCAATCTTTGCCAACTGGGTTCCCATATATTCCTCAAAGGCTTGCAGCTCCTCAGGCGTATATTCGTCGGTATAGAGACGTGTGTCTTGTATCAAATCAAGCGCAATGTAGTTGCAGGGATAGAGCCGATAATTGCGGTGAATCTCGGTGTCAATATGTGCAGCGATGGTGTCGAAGAGCTTGTTTTTCGGCATGTCTTCATCCACTGTAAGCAGCCATTTATCGATGCAAGGGGCGCAAACATAGTTGATGTGACCCTTATAACCGCGGATACCCGTGAGCATACTCTCAATGTCGTCGCCGTCACCTTTCTTCCAATAAGGCACATCCCGGCGCAGTTGGTACTCGCGTGCTTTGAGATAATCGCAGGGATCATACTCGTAGGAGATAGCCAACGGAACGATATGTAATTGCATGAGACGCTCGATGATGGAGCCTTCTCCGCCCATTGCCATCATTTTCAGAATGGCAGGCTGAGTTAAATCATTCGAGTTTTTAGCGCGTCCTTGGCGTTGGGCAATCCAAACGTTTTCGTGTTTCTCGTTGATGGCATAGTGGATGTATTCCGACATGCGCTTGCTGGCACGCAGCATCTCAACGGAATGAAGTGCGCGCTCTACGGTGAACGACTTATTGACGCGCACCAAATCGTGCACCCAAGGCAATTTCAACAGGTTGTCACCAATGGCAATTTCGCACGTTGTGTCGAAACCAACGTCAATCAATAGCTTGTCTAACAAGGCAGAATCGAGCACGATGTCGCGATGATTGCTCACAAAGGTGTAGCGGTCTTTGATGTTGATGTTGGAGGCATCCATGTTGCATCCTAACGAGAGTTTGTGCACAAGTCCCTGTAAAAAGGGATAGCAGAAGGTTTTTTGAAACTCAAGATTGGTTTTACAAGCGTGCATCTTGGCCGCAATTTGCTCAAAAGGTACCTCCGGATAGAGATAGTTCAACACTTGTTGGAATTGCTCATCTGCCAGCAACCGGTCATAAACGGCGGGCAACTCCTCCGGCTCAAAAGGCCGGATAGGATCAAATTCTGCGGGGATTTTCATAATGATGGGGTTTAAAACTGGTTCTCAACAATGTCGCTGAGCACGTCTTTGATATTCAAACCAGCAGCTTTTACTTGCTGAGGAATGAAACTTGTCGGGGTCATGCCCGGCGTTGTGTTGATCTCCAGCATGTTAATAACGTCGTTTCCTTGCTCGTCTTTCGAAATAATATAGTCAATGCGAATGATGCCATTGGCATGAAGGATGTCATAGATGCGCGCGGTTTCAGCAGCCACTTTCGCAGCCGTTTCCTCGGATAAGCGGGCGGGAGTAATCTCGTCTACTTGGCCATTATATTTCGCATCGTAATCAAAGAACTCGTTTTTCGTTACCACTTCCGTTGCCGGTAACACCACTTGCTTTCCTTTTGTTTTGTAAACACCTTGCGAAATTTCCATACCTTGAAGGAATTGCTCTATCATCACCTCGTTGCTTTCCATGAAAGCTACACGCAAAGCCGGTGCCAATTGGTCGGCATTTTTTACTTTTGAAACACCGAAACTACTGCCGTCGGCGGCCGGTTTCACAAAACAAGGCATGCCAATGCGACGTGCAATGGCCTCCTCGTCATAGCGTTCTCCGCGACGGAGCAACACACTGTTGCCCACATTTACACCGAAACCACGCAGGTAGTTGTTGAGCACATATTTGTTAAACGTCATGGCTTCAACCAGCACACCACTGGTGGAATAGGGCAGATGTATCAAGTCGAAATAGCCTTGCATTACGCCATTCTCACCGGGTTGACCGTGGATGGTGATATAGGCGTAGTCGAAAAACACGCGAAGACCGTCTTTTTGAAAAGAGAAATCGTTCTTGTCAATTTCGGCTATGCCGCCGTTTTCGAGGTTAACATGCCAGTCGGTGCCTTTCACATCAACAATAAACACGTTGTAACGCTGTTTGTCGAAAAACGAAAACAAGCCCTGTGCAGAGCGCATGGATACGTCATGTTCGGATGAATCTCCACCACAAACGATGGCAATATTTCTTTTAGAATTTTCCATATATAATGATGTTATGTTTCTTTATGCTGTAAAAGTGTCTTGCGTAGTGCCTGATAAATAGGCGCGCCACTTATCAATTAATACCGAAAAATCTGCCGGCCAATCCGAATCGAAGTCCATTTGCTGGCCTGTTGTGGGGTGGATAAAGCCCAATGTCTTTGCATGTAGCGCCTGTCTCGGACAGACTTTGAAGCAGTTTTGAATAAAGGCTTTGTAAGAACTGCTGCGCTGTCCGCGAATTATCTCATCGCCGCCATAGGTGGCATCAGCAAAGAGTGGGTGCCCAATGTGCTTCATGTGTGCACGAATTTGGTGCGTTCTGCCTGTCTCCAAGATACATTCCACCAATGTAACATAGCCAAAACGCTGCATCACACGGTAGTGGGTGATGGCCGTTTTGCCCACTTCGCTATCCAAAGGAAATATCTTCATGCGTAATCTGTTCTTGGGGTCGCGTGCAATATTGCCCTCAATGGTACCTTCATCTTCCACAAAATTGCCCCAAACGAGGGCATGATAGCTGCGGTGGGTGGTCTTATTGAAAAACTGTTTGCCCAATTTCGACTTGGCATCGGCGGTCTTTGCTACGACGATGAGCCCGCTGGTGTCTTTGTCTATGCGATGAACCAACCCCACATCCGGGTCGTTTGCATCAAATGTGGCCAAGTCTTTTAAATGCCAGGCCACGGCATTGATGAGCGTACCCGTGAAATTTCCGGCACCGGGATGCACCACCATACCCGCTTTTTTGTTGACAACCATGAGAGCATCATCTTCATAAACAATGTCTAAAGGAATGTCTTCGGCCACAATACTCGTGTCGTGTTTAGGCGTGTCGAGCATCAGAGTAATCACATCATGTGGCCTGATTTTATAGTTACTCTTCACCGCTTGCCCATTCACTTCAATGCAACCGGCATCGGCCGCCTGCTGTATTCGGTTACGACTTTGATAGGGATTTTTGTCCGTCAAGTATTTATCGATGCGCACAGGCGTCTGCCCAGCATCGACTTCTATCTTCCAATGCTCAAAACGTTGTGGCGTTTCGGTAGCCAATTCGTCATCTATGATTTCTTGTGCTTCAATCATACACTACTCTTTAGGCGTTGTCTTGCTTGGATTTTCTTTGGTACCTTCACCTCCCTTTGTAGGACTATCGGGAGCGGTAACCACCTCAAACTCATCCACATCTCCACCGGTTTCGTCAAGATGAGGCAGGACCGGGTCTACATAGTCCACTGAATCGTCGGCACTCCGCTCGCCATTTCCCACTTGAATAACCAACGTTGCCTCTACAGAAATCTTGTCACCTGCATTCACAGGACGGCCATTTACCAACACACCATACACCCAATCCTTCTCTCCTGCAATATATTTTGGTGTACCAAGTTTAAAGCCCATGGCGGTTAATTTTGCCATTGCCTCGCGCAAAGAACTGTTATCAATGATGTCGGGCAGTGTGATGGTTGGGGACAGAGGCGAATTGATGGTGACATAAATAATGTGTCCCGACTTCACTTTCTCGCCCGGAGCCAATGATTGTCCAAGGATATAATCGGCAGGAAGCGACTTCACATAGCCCGTATCTACCACTTGAATTTCGAGTCCTAACTCGTGCACCAAGTGCTCTGCATCCGTTAAAGCTTTGTGTTTTAAGTCGGGAACGGGGATGGCTTCACCATGGTGTGTGTAGAAGTCGAGGCCGAACTTTACGCCAATGCCTAACACAGCGACAACCAAACCCATGATAAGAATATTCTTCCACAGATACCAACTGCTAAACTTTTTAACGAATTCTGATGACTGCATTTGCCCGATTAACTTCGTTTTTCCTATGTTGCAAAGATAAGATAAATGGCTTAAACAACAAAATAATTAAATGCAAAAAGCAGCAAAGAACAATGCACTTTGCTGCTTTTTTGGGTCTATCATCAATCTCCTCGATGCTACTTGCCGTGATTTTCGTCAGAGACTGTTAATTTCTTTCTACCATGAGCGCGACGTGAAGCTAACACACGGCGGCCATTCTTTGTTGCCATTCTCTCGCGGAAACCATGCTTGTTCACGCGACGGCGGTTGTGAGGCTGGAATGTTCTTTTCATTTTCTTTCTTATTTATTTTGTTATTTATTGCAACGTATGAGCGCTCTTCGGTCGTGCCGGACCAGCGTTCGTTCCTCCTTTTTGGCTTGCAAAATTACTTATAATTTTCGAATTACCAAAGAACTAAGTGAATTTTAAGCATCTGGGCGACGATTTTCTATAAAAATATCGTAACTTTGCAGGCCAAGAAGAGGGTGCAGAAATGGCACTTTAGCAACGCCAAAAGATTATCATAAATATCAATTATACAACAATGATTAATTCACAAGAAATAAAAATCGGTACCTGCATCCGTATGGATGGTGGTATTTGGAAGTGCATTGACTTTCAACATCGTAAGCCGGGTAAAGGGAACACGGTGATGAACACGAAATTAAAGAATGTTGCTGACGGTCGTGTTTTGGAGCGAACATTCCAGGTTGGCTTTAAATTGGACGATGTTCGTGTGGAGCATCGCCCCTATCAATATCTCTATGAAGATGCAACAGGACACATTTTTATGAATCAAGAGACATTCGAACAGATACCCATTAATCGCGAACAGATTACGGGTGTCGACTTCATGAAAGAGGGAGACGTGGTTGATGTGTGCACCGATACCACTGACGGGACCATTCTTTCGGCTGAGATGCCTGTGAAGACGACGCTCAAAATCATGCACAGTGAACCGGGGGTGAAAGGCAATACGGCAACGAATGCAACGAAGCCCGCCACTTTAGAGACTGGTGTTGAGGTGCGTGTACCTTTGTTTGTGAACGAAGGCGAGACCATTCAGGTCGACACACGCGACGGAAGTTACCTCGGACGCGTCTCAGAATAAATCAAATACAAACCTACTTTTGTGCGCTATCTATCCGCACAAAGGTAGGTTTTTTCATTTAAAATCCATTCGTTGCTATGAAATACTCCATCATTGTTCCCGTTTTTAATCGGCCGAATGAAGTTGAAGAACTTTTGGAAAGTTTGACAACACAGTCGCTTTCCGACTTCGAAGTGCTGATTGTTGAAGATGGTTCGCAAATCACTTGTGAAGCCGTTTGCAAGCGTTTTGCACAACAGCTTGACATCAAGTATTTCATGAAGCCTAACAGTGGCCCTGGCATGAGTCGCAATTATGGTGCAGAGCGTGCGCAAGGCGACTATCTTTTGATTTTGGATAGCGATGTGGTCTTGCCGCCAGACTATCTCAAAGCCGTTGACGATGAATTGAAAAAAACATCCGCTGATGCGTTTGGCGGCCCCGACAGGGCACACGAATCGTTCACCGATACGCAGAAAGCCATCTCTTATTCGATGACCAGTTTCTTCACCACAGGCGGTATTCGCGGCGGGAAAAAGAAATTGGATAAATTCTATCCGCGCTCATTTAATATGGGCATCCGGCGCGATGTCTATCAGCAATTAGGTGGTTTCAGCGACATGCGCTTTGGTGAAGACATCGACTTCAGCATCCGAATTTTCAAGGCCGGCTATCGTTGTCGTCTGTTTCCTACGGCATGGGTGTGGCATAAACGCCGCACAGACTTTCGCAAGTTTTGGCGGCAAGTCTACAACAGTGGCATCGCTCGCATCAACCTCTATATGAAATACCCCGAGAGTCTGAAGTTCGTTCATGTGCTTCCTGCCGCTTTTACCTTTGCTTGTGCACAGTTTCTGCTGTTGATTCTCAACGGGCTTGTGCTGTATCTCTGCACCATGCCAGATCCCGTTTCCATCATAGGCATTCTGATGATGGTTTGTGGTCTCGCACCAATATCGCTGTATTCGCTCATCATTTTGATTGATTCTACTCGGCAAAACCATAGCTTTAAGATTGGAATATGGAGCATTTTTGCAGCCTATATCCAGCTGATTGGTTATGGGTGTGGTTTTTTCGAAGCACTTTGGAAGCGCATCATCCTGCGGCGCGGCAGCTTCAATGCCTACGAAAAGACCTTTTATCAATAGCCTTTCCCACCCTCTCTTTTCCACTCTTTACCGCACATGGAAGAAGCACACGAAAAACATTGCACCAGCATTGCGCATTGGGCCGAAGAAGATCGGCCGCGCGAGAAACTCGAACGCCTTGGAGCTCAAGTACTGTCGAATGCCGAATTGCTGGCTATCCTCATCGGAAGTGGCACGTCTAACGAAAGCGCTGTCGCTCTGATGCAGCGCATCTTGAACGATTGTCACAACAATCTCAACACATTGGGCAAGCTCACCTGCCGGGAATTGCAGCGCTACAAAGGTGTCGGTCCGGCAAAGGCCATCACCATCTTAGCCGCGTGCGAGTTGGGCAAACGACGCGCTATGGAGAAGGCCGAGGAACGAAAGGCCTTGGATTCGGCGGCGGCCATCTACGAATACCTGCATCCACGCATGCAGGATCTCGATGTCGAAGAGGCATGGGTGCTGTTGCTCAATCAGCATTTCCGGCTCATAAAGTCGCTTTGTATCAGCCATGGCGGTCTGAGCGAAACAGCTGTCGACGTGCGCATCATGTTGAAAGAAGCCTTGCTCTGCAATGCTACTGTGCTGGCTTTGGCTCACAATCATCCCAGCAACCATGCGCAACCCAGCTCGGCCGACGACCAGTTGACCCGCCGTGTGCAAGCCGCTTGCGAAACCATGCGCATCTATTTTCTCGACCATGTCATTGTCACCGACGGGCAATATTTCTCCTATCGTGAAGAGGGGAAATTATAAAAGCCCACCGCTTTTCAAACAAAGCAATGGGCCGCAAGATGAAGTTAAGAAAATGTTAGAACTTTGATTCGCCCTCCACATATTGCCCCAACAGCAAATGTTCGCCATCGAAGACTGCATAGGTGAATTGCGAAATCCAATCACCCAAAATCAGCATGCGTGCCGTTTTGTTGATGGTTATATCCAATTCGATGTGGCGATGGCCAAAAAGCAAATAATCAATGTCGGGATGGTTGCGCTGATACTCCTGTGCAAACCGCACCAAATATTCTTTTTCTTCGCCCATGAATGGCACCTCCTTGCCATCTATTCGTTTCAAGCGGCTGTGCTTAGCCCAGTTCAATCCCAAAGCCATGCCCCAGCGCGGATGCACAAAATTGAGCAGTCGTTGGCAACAACGGTTGTGGAAAACACGTCGCAAGAAGCGAAACATAGGGTCGGGATCGCCCAAACCATCGCCGTGTGCCAAATAGAAAATCTTACCGTAAAGCTCTGTCGTGATGGGCGCTTTATGCACGATGACGCCACATTCCTTTTCTAAATAGCCATAGGTCCACACATCATGGTTGCCCGTAAAAAAGTGCACTTCGACCCCATCGTCGGTCAGTTCGCTCAACTTGCCCAAAAAGCGCGTAAATCCTTTCGGCACCACGTAACGATATTCGTCCCAGAAATCGAACATGTCGCCTAACAGATAAATCGCCGAGGCTTTCTCCTTAATGCTGTCTAAGAAACGCACCAAACGACGTTCTTGCGTGCGAGCATGCGGAATGGCCAACGAACCTAAATGCGCATCGCTCAAGAAATAGATGTTCTTTTCCATGTAGATAAAGTTTAGTTACACGATAGCACCACCACAACTGCAAGCGGTGCCCCATTCATTCAAATCCCAATTCCACGCGTGCTTCCTCCGTCATCATGCTTTGATCCCAAGCAGGTTCAAACACCAAGTTGACATTGGTTGCCGCAACACCTTCAACACTATCAACCTTTGTGCGCACATCCTCTAAAATAAAGTCGGCTGCAGGACAGTTGGGTGCCGTGAAAGTCATGTCAAGATCCACGTTGCCATCGTCCTTTACATCAATCTTATAAATCATGCCCAGGTCCCAAATGTTGACCGGAATTTCGGGGTCGTAAACCGTTTTCAACACATCAACAATGCGTTCCTCAATCTTTGTCTTTTCCTCTTGTGTCATATTTTTGCCGTCGTTATCGTTGCAAAGATAGCAAATAATATGAAATAGCAAGAGCCACGCGCCATATTTTTGTCGCCCACCGTGCTGCCAACTGCATTTTGTTGTTTTTGGCATGTAGCCTATTATGAGCGCTTTTCAGTTGTGATTTGCTTGGAAATATCTACCTTTGTGGTATCAACAACAACCAATGAGCTTGGGCATGATACCGTCTTTCAGTTGTGATTTGCTTAAAAATATCTACCTTTGTGGTATCAACAACAACCGAACTCCGTTTCGGAATCACTTTACATCAGTTGTGATTTGCTTGAAAATATCTACCTTTGTGGTATCAACAACAACTTGAGCAGGCAGGCGTTCACTTAGACGGTAGTTGTGATTTGCTTGAAAATATCTACCTTTGTGGTATCAACAACAACGTAAATCTACCACACTCTTAATAACCAACGTTGTGATTTGCTTGAAAATATCTACCTTTGTGGTATCAACAACAACTAGAACTATTGTAAATCCTTAGCTTAATGGGTTGTGATTTGCTTAAAAATATCTACCTTTGTGGTATCAACAACAACTTAAAAGGGGAAGACCTTAACAGCCTTTCCGTTGTGATTTGCTTAAAAATATCTACCTTTGTGGTATCAACAACAACTTCAAGAGCCTTATCAAAACCACCAAGATAGTTGTGATTTGCTTAAAAATATCTACCTTTGTGGTATCAACAACAACCGTTGTGCCACAGAATACGCACTGCCTTGGTTGTGATTTGCTTAAAAATATCTACCTTTGTGGTATCAACAACAACTCATTCTTTGTAATTTGTTGTTTATCAAAAGGATATAAGGTTGTTGAAGAAGATAAAAATGGTGCCACAAAACGAAATCCCACTTCACTGAAGTGGGATTTTTGTTTTCTATTAAGGTGACTTCTTATGATCCTTTCTCCAAGTTTTTTCTTGTTGTAGGCTAAGTCGTTAGGAAACAACAAAAATAAGATTTCTTTTCAAACGAGGCATTTCAACCAAAGATTTATGGTTCTCTCCTTTTCCATCCTGCATCTTTTAGAATAATTCCAATTGTTGTCCTGGTGCGTTAGGCGCTTTAGGTTTCTCGCCAAAGAAAAGGCGAATGTTGGCAAACTGTTTATCTGTGATGCATAACATTCCCACCATTCCACGTTGAGGGAGGTTCGCTTGAACACGCTTCATGTGCACCTCTGCATTTTCTATACTTGCACAGTGGCGAACATAGATAGAGAATTGGAACATGGTAAAGCCATCTTTCATCAGCATTTTCCGAAAATCCATATAGGCTTTCTTTTCCTTCTTGGTTTCTGTTGGCAAATCGAAGAATACGAGGATCCACATAATCCGATACTCACTGAAGCGTTTGAAGTTGTCCATAAGCAGGGTTACATCTCGGGATAGCTTATGTGGCGTGTCTCTCCTGCAAAGCATTTTGCCAGCGAGGCTGTTGTCTGTTGTGCAGCAATCATCAGTGGACTTCTTTTCCTATTCACTATAACGTCGAGCATCGGAATGCCTAATAGCTCCATTTTTAGTTCTTTTGTAAGCACTGAAACCTCTTTATGTTTATGCAGTATCTGAATAACAAGCTGATCAACATACGGGCGATAAGGCTCCATGATATCATCAGCCAAGCAATAAGCGTTATAGCGATTGTGATGGTGGATGCCTAAAGTTGGCAACAAACCACTTCCAACCAAGGCACGAGCAATGACAGCACGCAGAATTGCATAGCCATAATTCAGGAGGTTATTGGGTGGAGTTCCTTCCCGATCGCGAACAAAATGAGGATAATCAAGAAATAGATTGCGCCAATAGTGAGCGGCTGCTCGTGCCTCAAGATTGTCCGGATCACCGCTACGTACCTCGTTTGCCCATACGCGCATGCAGTTGGTTTCCTTGCCCGTAGTGGTGCGTAAAACATGCTCTTGATTTAAAATTTTCTGTTTGATAGTTTGTTGCCATAGTTGTTTACGCAAGGGGAGTGAGGCATCTACTTGCGCACGAAATCGCTCGTTTTGCGTGTTGTTGCCGTATAAAGGCAGAAGTAACCCCACAGGCATGCTCTTTTGATCGCATGTAATCACCGCACAATTATTGTCTAATAGAGCCTCCAACACACCCGAAGTTACCGTGATGCGCGGGCAGTCGAGTATCACCACCCCAATATCTTCTATTGGGATGGTGCGCTCGGCTTCTTTTTTCATCGCTTCGGGTAGCGTGTTATTCTGCACCACTTCAGGCAGATGGAGCACTAATTGCGCATGGCGTAGGCTCAAATAGATAGGATTGCTAAAGCAAAGTGTTTTCTTAATCATAAGCTAAAGACTCTATTTGATGATGTTGACGATGTGACCTAAGCGGTCAACTTCTATTTTCCAGCAAACCGACTTAATCATTTCTCCGGTTAAAGCTCTGCCCATCTTGTTTAAAGCCTCAAATTCAACCTTGTCATAAATAGTCTTTGCCACGCTATGAGGTATAAAAAGGCATTCAGACTTTGTTGCACTTACCATCTTATAAATTCTATTTTTGTCCAAACTACATGCTTTAGAGAGTAGTTCATCCGCAGTGGGTACATACACCAAGTCGTTGGGTGAGAGATAAAATTTCAACGCAACCCCCTTTTCATTCTTCTCTGGAACAGGAGTAAGTCCTTGCTTCAATCGTTCTGCAACCACGTTCAGGGCAACAGTGTCATAGGTTCTATTGCCCTCTTCATCTTCATAGATAGCAAAGTAAAGGTTTGTGCCCTTTTGTGCTTCAACATATTTAGCGCCTTTATTTCCCGTTTCTCCTACAGGATATTTTGCCCCCATTGGTTCTGCAATCCTTACCTTTAGGATGGGCTGATGCTGCTTGCCCCCATTATAAACCGCTATGTTTTGATTCATTTCGGCAATTCCTTCGGGTGTAAAAGCGATGGCAGGGTCGCCACCTTTTGCTTGAAGATAGTTCAACAAAATCTTCTGAATGCCTGTGTCGGTGATTGCGGCAATGTGCTTTGCATCAAATGAAGTGTCTAATGGTTTCCGCGTTGCTGCCAGCTGTTTTTTATCATCACTATACTGCCAAACTTCAACTTTATCAACCGCTTGCTTATTCAATTGGTAGTTAATGCTTTTAAAATGTGCCAGTAATTGCTTGGTGTTGAAGTGCTTTTTCTGCAAGTCCTGAATATAATGGCGGAGCGTTTTATTACAAATTGCAGGGGTGTTCTCTAACGCATCTTTCAACTTAACGACAGCTTTGCGCCGCAAGTTGACATGACCAAAGACCGTATCTTTGTGCATAGGCTTTCGAATAGCCCACATCGCATCCCCCTTTTGTTCATCAACGACTTTCTTTCCGTCGGCATGATACCGTTCATAATAATTGGTGGCTTTATTGATCACACGAACATAGTTTTTGAAACTCACCACCATGTTGTCTAAAGCCTTGTAGGCATCCTGCGTAAAGGTTTCCCAAGGTTTGCGGATAATGCGATTTTTAATGCAGAGTTGTTTTCGCGCATTTTCTTGCTTCGTGGGGTCATTAGCTTCTTGATTGTTCAAATAATTAATGATATTGTGTGAGGCACAGGCAATCACCAATGCATCCATAGCATGGTGTCGGTGGTCGATGCGCTTCTTTTGATAGCCACGTTGCAGCTCAAGTGGAACCGAAGTTTGGAACACCCGTTTCCCTTCTTTGTTCTCCCATTGGCCAAAGTCAGTGGTGTTGGTGAGTGCATTCAAGCGTTCAAAACGCGGATAAACAATATTGTTCCAAACATCATTTAAACCCCAATCCTTCTTGAGTTTGTCGGTAATGCCTCCCGAACACGGAATAACAAATTTGGAAGTGGTCTCTTCTTCGCCTTCAATGCGCACAATATTAGAAAGCAAAGTCATCACCACCCTGCTGATATAGCGGCTGTCATTCAGTTGTCGGTTGACAAATTCCTGAGGAATATCCTCCATCAGTAGCTTCTCTTTCTTCGAATTGTTATTCGCATACAATTCTGTTACCAGGGCCTTGTATTCCGCTTCGCTCAAGATAGTTACATCACCTAAAGTCGTACAATGTATTACATCGCCACCACAATCCTTTATGAATTCATAGGCTAACATGCTGCCTTTCTCTCTATTTACTTCTGCCTCACAGATAACTTTGTTGGAGAACGAGTCGTCAAAATAGCGTTTTTTAGGAATGATATGCTCAATCTGATAGGCTGAAGTGAAAAGTTTTGAAAGTGAAATCGGTTTTCCAGTATACGGCGAACGATATTTTTGTTCGAGCCACAATCGATACCTTTGCAACTCACTTGCGGAGGGTTGTGCCATTTTTGAAATCTTCATGATCTCGGTAAACGCTGCGTCGTCCTTTGATAATGTTTGCAAAGCGCCTTCCTCATAAATGCGTAAGATTTCTTGTTGCATCGGCGAATGGGGGCGAACGTCCTTTATATCGGCATCGTTTTTCAATTCCATCAACAGACTCTTGATGCGGAGATTCGTGTTCTCATTGCGCAACACCTTCTCTGTGAGACGAGCACGTTGTTCGGCCGTCTGTTTCATTTCTCGGCCTAATTCTACATGGATTTCATCAATCTGTCCCGCTTCTTTCCAAATGTCATATACCGTGCGGAGGGTTTCAAGAATGCATTGTTCCACGATAGGATTGCGTAAGGAATATTGTTTAAACCTATGAATATAATCTAAAAGCTGTTCGGGTGTTTCCCAGCGCTGTATGTCTGTAGCTTCAGAATGGCGTCCATATACCACATAACACGCCAACCATTCGGGCAATCCTTGAAAGTCTGACACCTGTTGACAAGACGAAATAAACGCCCCTATCTTCTTTTTGAGTTTCTCATCGATAGTGCCTTGCAAAATATTAGCAATCCTCTCTTTTGTAGAAGGACAGAGGTCTGCCTCGTTCCATAAACTTCCTCTCCGCATAACGGGTAGTAGTTTTTTGATGGCTTTCTCTGAATAGGCACCATATTCTTTCTCGAAGGGCTTAATTTTTAAGAACGATTCAACGAAAGCATCGTCATCTTTCAACTTGCGCAATGCACGCTCTGTTTCGTCTTTAGAGTCGACAGAATAGAGCAAGTGCCACAATTGATAAGCCAAATCTCGATCATCTAACCAGTTATGTTCTATGCCAGCTCTGTCGAGTGCAAGGAGAAGTTCGTGGCGTGTTGCATTACAAGGATATTTCTTTTCTTTTTCTTCGATGTAGTTCCAGCGAATAGGAAACACCTTTTCACCGCCTATCGTCACCTTCTTCAACTTGAAAAAGTCTTTCAACAGCGTCTCTTGATTGATTTCCTTCCTATCGTTCAAATAGGTAAACAAGCGCACATAGTCTTCTTGATGAGGCAGATACTCGGCTGTTACGTCGCGCTCATCGGCTCGATTGCGTAGGCGTAAGTTGGCTATCAACTGCCACAAACGGAACTCTTGGTAATAGGGGTTGGACTTTGCTATACATTTAATGCCTTGCCGTTTCATTTCTCCTGTTTCCTTGTCCACATAGGAATAGGCCTCATAGGGGCACTCTGCAATCAGCGATTTCTTGCTCTTCAGCGGGCGTTGGTAGAAGATAAGATCCTCTATGAGCAAGTAAGGCATGTCCTTTTTCAACAGACTTTCGCGATGAAGCGGGTTGTTTGGATATAACTCTTCGATGCATGCTTTTAACATGTCCTTGCTGCATAGTTCCTCATGGTGTTTGCTTTGCTCGCGAAGAATGGCTGCTAATTCCTGTTTGTAATATTTACGCTCGATGGTATGGATGAATTTTCCGCGGATTTTATCAGAGGGTTCTTTTAAGAGGTGGTCATAGATAAAAGCACCAACAGGTATGCCCGATGCTTCTAACGAGTGCTCCGTTTGTTTCTTTCGCAGCCCCCAATCCTTCTCATCTGGTGAGCGGAAGGAACGTTTCACGTTGCCTTCTTTATCTTTTTTGGGTGTCGTTCCATCTTTTTCATATTCGGTTGTCACAATGAAAGCCCTGACTTTACCCACCCAGTCGTCTAAGGGTATTTTGCTTTGACGGTGATATATCCAGCCATTCTCTAACTTCACATTATACCAGGTGTTGTCACCTTTTCCCGCTTCATCGACTTCAACGCCAACCACTTTCAACTCATGATATTCCTCATGTTTTGCGGCATTCTCTTCATCCTCTTCGCCACGAAGTTGATAGTAGCCACGCTTTTGGTTGAAGTTGAGCAAAATCCAGGCAAGCTCCTCTTTCTTGATGGGTTGCGTAAGTGCTTTCTTACGCAGGTAATAAATCGTCCAATCAAGCGGCACCTTCTTGCCATCAGCAACGAGCGCGGGTTGATATTTAGCGAAGTCTGCTATCATTTCATGGAAAGCATCCATGAAAAGAAACTGCATTGTGCCATCTTCTCGGCGTTCCCATGCCAATTTAGGTTCGCCATGATTTAAAAATTTGCCATAGGTAGTGGGTGTCTTCCTGTCCCATCCAATGGCCGAATCGTAGTGAGGAGGTAAGTAATGCAACGTGTGTAGCACGCGATGGAGGCGCTCGCGGCGTTGCAAAGTGCGCTCTCTGAGGCGTCGAATGCCTCGGAAGCTCGTTCGGATGGCGGTTTGAGACTCTGTTACTCCTTTGTCAAACTTGCCAAGAACGTCTTGGCTCATGGGGATGATACGACTGCCAAGTTGAATGTCTCTCAAATAATTTTCATTGTCATCAACGGTGACTTTAGCCCAACCAATGCTGTTGGTTCCTAAGTCTAAGCCAAGAATTGTTTTCATATATTTTCTTTATTTTATTTGGTTCTTTAGTAGAAAACGCCTATATTTGCACTCAGATATTATTTAAGCAAGTCACAATAAGGATTTTTCCGTTGTGAAAACAAATAGGGCGGGGCGACTCGTCCTTTTCTTTTTCGCTGTCTCAAAGGTAGTGTTTCTCTGATAAAACAACAACTTTTTGGATATATTTTTTTGTTTTGTGGCCGATGGTTGCCATCATTTGTATCTTTAAGGCTTTTTGAACGCATGCAAAACCGCTTGCTTTGGGCATAACATCCTTGCCTACATTCTGTTGAGGGTAGGGGAGGATGCGGGTTTAATAGCGTGCATATTGCGGACTAATATATGCCGTATTGCCATGCAATCTGCACCATATTGCAGCACAATTTGCATGCTATTGTCAGGAAATAACGCAGCTGTTGCAATGCAGTGCTGATAGGCATGGTTGATGGTGGCTGTTGGTGTCGTTGGGCACATGAGTAGAAATCGCGTGAGATAGTCTCGGATAAGTAGGACGCGATGTTAGTCTTTTTTAACCCATGATGATATTCTCTTTTTTGAGATTCTATTAATTTTGCACGCATCAATAAAAAGATGTAAAGATGAATTCAGGAACTTCAACCCACAAAAAGCTCACAGCCATGGGGCTGTTGATTGCTATCGGCGTTGTTTTTGGTGATATAGGCACCTCACCGCTCTATGTGATGCGCACCATTTTGCGTGCAAATCCACATTTTGATGCCAATTATATTTTGGGTGCGGTGTCGTGTATCATTTGGACGTTGACCTTGCAAACCACCCTGAAATATGTGGTGGTGGCGCTCAGAGCCGATAATAAAGGTGAAGGAGGTGTGCTGGCTCTTTACACCTTGATACGCAAACGGGGCTATCGTTGGTTATCGGTTGTGGCGATGTTGGGTGCCAGTACGCTCATTGCCGATGGTGTGATTACACCCGCTATCACGGTCACTTCGGCAATAGAAGGACTGCATACATTCTCGGCTGATATGCCCATCGTTCCCATTGTGATAGCCATTATCTCAACAGTCTTCTTTATTCAGCGTTTTGGTACGGGGTCTATCGGCACTTATTTTGGCCCTTTCATGCTGGTTTGGTTTCTGCTTTTAGGGGTGTTGGGTGCTGTGCATCTTGTGGATTTCCCACTCATCGTAAAGGCTTTCAACCCTTATTATGCCCTAAAGTTGTTGTTGTCTTCGCCAGAATGGTTTTTAATTCTTGGTGCAGTGTTCCTTTGTACGACGGGTGCTGAGGCGCTTTATTCTGATTTGGGGCACTGTGGTCGTCGCAATATCACCATCAGTTGGTTGTTTGTTAAGGCCATGCTCATCTTGAATTATATGGGGCAAGGGGCTTATATCATAGCTCATCTCGACAGTGTACACACGGGCATGAATCCTTTTTATGCCGTGATGCCCGATTGGTTGCTTATTCCCGGCATTGTCATGGCTACCGGAGCGGCCATCATTGCAAGCCAAGCGCTCATCAGTGGTTGCTTTACCATCTTTAGTGAAGCGGTGCATTTGAACTTCTGGCCCACGTTGAAATTTAAGTATCCCTCTGTTGATAAAGGACAAATCTATATTCCACAGATCAACAATCTGCTTTATATCTTGTGTGTTGTCACCGTGTTGCTGTTTCAGACCTCGGCACACATGGAGGCCGCTTATGGGCTGTCTATCACCATCACGATGCTCACTACAACGGTGATGTTGGCCGTTTATTTGCAGCAACGGTTCACGCCCCTTTGGGCAGTCCTCATCTTTTTGTTTGTTTATTTGGGCATAGAGGGTTTCTTCTTTTTAGCCAACTTGACGAAATTCGTGCATGGAGGTTGGTTTACAATCCTATTGGCTCTTGTCACAGGTGCTGTTATGCGCATTTGGTATCGCGCATGGAATATTCGTAGAAAGTATTTAAAATTTAAGAAACTTTCGGATTATTATGATGTCATTCGTGACTTGAAAGCGGATGAAACGGTACCAAAATTTGCGACTAACTTGGTTTATGTACGGCAATCTGATGATGAAAATATGGTGGAGGAGAAACTGATTTATTCGATTGTCAATAAGCAACCGAAGCGGGCAGACCATTATTTTCTGGTGCATTTCACCAATGACGATGCGCCCAACACATTGGATTACACTTGTCATGAATTGATTGCCAACACGCTTTACACCATCGATATTCGAGTGGGATTTCGTGTGAATCCGCTGATGACCCTTTACCTTCGTCAGATTGTTGAAGATTTAATCGCCCAGCGTCGCTTTGATATTCGTAGTGGTTATCCTTCGTTGCGCAAACATAATGTTGCGGGTGACTTCCGTTTTATCGTCATTCATCGCATTTATTATGCTTCGACTGTGGTGAGTGCGCTGGATAATATCACGCTCCATCTCTTTGGGTTTATCCGCCATATTGGTGTGGATGATGAACAGGCTTTGGGACTTGACACGAGTAATGTCACTGTGGAGCGCGTGCCGTTTGTGGTGAATAACAAATATCGGCAACGCATTAGAAGAAGAGAATAAGGGCGGGATGAATGGATGAAACCAATTTCTTAGGCTATTGTTTGTAATAGAATGAGAATTATGGTATATTTGCAGGTGTAAAAATAATGAAGGGATAGATATGGAAGAAATTAAGATTTATCGGTCGTTGCAGAAAAATGTTTTACTGTTATTGTTATGCGCTGCATGTGCGGGTATGGGTGTTTATCTGCTGATAATTGGTGTTGATGCACTCCTTGCGTGGGGAAATATCGTGCTGTTTGGTGGCGGTGGTTTGTATTTAATCTACCTTTTGGTGCGTGAGCGCTTGGGGGATCATCCTTATTTGGTCATTTCGGACGACGGAGTAGCGGTAGATGGACAGCGCGTTTGGGCTGTTCGCTTTGCCGATGTTGAGGCTTTTACGTTGGTTGGTGTGAGTAAATCGGTGCTAATTGCAGTGGAATATAAACCCGACGTAAGGGTGAAAAAGTTGGAAGCGACGCATGCTATCGGGAAAGCTTTTCGGCGAATGAATGAAGAGTCGATTGGTGCGCAAGAGAGCTTTCCGGTGGATAATCTCGAGATGAAGCCGCAAGCCATTCTTGATTTGCTGAATAAGCGATTGGAAAGTGTGCAGCGTCAGTCTATATAATAAGGTGGAGAAGTAAACGATTACAGCTGGTTTCTTTGTGCTTATGCAGCGGGATAACTAAAAGAAAATCAGTAATTTGTTTGGGACTTTCTTGAAAACTTCGTAATTTTGCAGCCGCTTGTAGTGGGCGAATTGGCTCTCGTTGGAGGGTAAATGCTTGACTGTGAGCGCTATATAAATCAATTAATAAATTTAAAAGAAACATGATTATTGTACCCGTAAAAGATGGTGAAAACATCGAAAGAGCTTTAAAAAAGTTCAAGAGAAAATTCGAAAAGACAGGTGTTGTTAAAGAGCTTCGTTCTCGTCAGCAGTATAACAAGCCTTCTGTTTTGAAGCGTCTCAAGATGGAACACGCCGTTTACGTACAGAAATTACGTACTAACGAGGAGTAAAATCTCGTTAAAAATTTGGTAGTCTGATTTTATTTCTGTAAGTTCGTTGCTGAAAACGAATTGAAAGTTAGTAACGCATAACAGATGGTGAATCAATTCTTGGCATATTTAAGCTATGAACGTAATCGCTCTTTAGCGACCGTTTCAAGCTATAGAAAGGACTTAGAGGCCTTTCAAAAATTTGTCCAAGCGCAGGATTCTACGCTGTTATGGGCGGATGTTGATGCTGATTTGGTGAGAGATTGGATGGCTGAAATGATGAATGAAGGCCAACGCGCAACATCCATCAATCGACGTTTGAGTGCTTTACGCTCCTTTTATCGTTTTGCATTAGCAAGAAATTTAGTGAAAAGCGATCCTGTTCAAGGTGTCGTTGGTCCGAAGAAAGATAAGCCCCTTCCACAATTTCTGAAAGAGAAAGAGATGGATGAGTTGCTGCAAGAGGACTTTTGGACAGATTGTTATGAGGATGTTCGTGATAGAATGATTATCATGACTTTCTATGAAACAGGTATTCGTTTGGCTGAATTGATGAATCTCTGTGATGGCGATGTCGACTTTATGAGTGGGCAATTAAAAGTTACAGGGAAGCGAAATAAACAACGTCTGATTCCTTTTGGAGCCGAGTTGTTACAAGCATTGCAACATTATATGGGTGTGCGTGATGTGCAAGTGGTGAGACATTCTGCAGCATTGTTTCTCGCAAATGATGGGCAACAGATGACGGCAGATGCCATTCGGTATCGCGTAAAAAAGTATCTTTCGTTGGTAAGCACTTTAAAAAAGCGTACACCGCATGTGCTACGTCATACGTTTGCAACAGCGATGTTGAATCATAAGGCGGGCATTGAAAGCGTAAAGAAGTTGTTGGGACATGAGAGCTTGTCAACAACTGAAATTTATACGCATACGACTTTTGAACAATTAAAGCGTGAATATTTAAACGCCCATCCACGGGCATAACCTTTAAAACAGACGTATTATGGAGATTAAAATTCAGTCAATTCATTTTGACACTACCGAGAAGTTAGAGGCTTTTATTGAGAAGAAAATTTCCAAGTTGGAGAAATCCTACGAGGATATACAGAAAGTAGAGGTGCAATTAAAAGTAGTAAAGCCTGCAACAGCGCTCAATAAAGAAACAAGTATCACGGTGTATGTGCCGGGACAACGCTTTTTTGTAGCGAAGACTTGTGACACCTTTGAAGAGGGTGTAGATTTGGTTGTTGACGCAATGAAAGTGCAGCTTACGAAACATAAGGAGAAAAATAGGAATCGTTGAAAAAAATAATCAAAAGTTTTGGCGATTAAAAAATAAGTAGTATCTTTGCAGCCGTTTTACAATAGGTTCTTTGCCGACTTCTAAACGGCTGCAAGAATTTGCCTCTTTAGCTCAGTTGGCCAGAGCACGTGATTTGTAATCTCGGGGTCGTT
>ERZ772807.100-NODE-100-length-56790-cov-86.632114_pt1 | contig 56790 bp, 55 predicted proteins | sample MGYA00511472_ERZ772807 | MGnify/ENA primary metagenome ERZ772807 (study PRJEB29015, sample SAMEA2737947) | human oral metagenome | biome: human oral; feature: human-associated habitat; material: dental | place: China | collected 2039 ... | reverse complement strand
TGGACTACGGCTACCAGACGGCCCGGGCGTACTGGACCGACCTGCAGGACATCTTCGAGTGGGCCGTCGCCCGCGACAAGGACGTCCTGGCCCTCACCAACCGCGACCTGCGCCAGTACTGCGCCCTGCTGCGCAGACGCAAGTACAGCGAAGCCACCATCCGTCGTCGGATGGTGGCCTGGAGGAAGATGGAAGAGAAGATGAAGGAGGAGTGAGGAGTGGGACCCGATTGTGGTCTGAGACCTTGCGCGCGGTGCTTTGAATACCACATGGACTTGGCAAAGGAAAGCCTCAATTATGAGACTATAGAAGCGTGCGACGAGGGCGAAAGCAATGCCAGCAACCACAGGACGATGTGATTTTGCTCACTTTTCTGACCTTCGATGGATGTTCTAGTCTATTGTTTCTTTGTGGCTTGCACATTGTTGACAGTTCCTCGTTCTGGGGTGGCTTCCCCGCAGCGATGGGTCGGACGTCTGGGCTGATCATCGACATTTTCACTGCGTCCTAGGCGCTTCGCGTGCGAGTTGAGTGGCGACCTCTCCCCACCTGTCACCCCACCATGACCCGCGCTCGTCGTGGGGTGAGCGCGTACACTAATCGATTGACCGACAGATGTATGGTGTGAGTGAAATTTTTTCGGAGATGGTGTATTATGAGATAGCAATGAAAGAACATGACCCATCAATTCGGCACGAAAAGACAAAGAACCTCTGTTCAACACACATTGAAGGCGTGAGACGAATGGGAAGAACAGTACTGGAATGGGCGATTCGAACATTGGAGAATAGTTACTGGAAACCTGGTGATCCTATTACGCGGTTCAGCGTATCTAAGGAAGAAGGAGGACTTGTATCTCCGTCTGAAGTCGGTGATGATGAAGATATTATAACACCTATCGACGTTAGCGGAGGAACGATGACCCCCTTCTTCCCTCAGGAGGAGAAGGCAATGCTTGAGTGGCTTGAAGAGAATAAAGAGAGACTGCGCGAAGAAGCCTACAGGAAGTAAATTCGCTCTAGATTGAAGTTTATATCGCTAGGGGTATAACATTGACCAACTTGCAGAGAGTGATTGAGACTGTTCTGCAATTGCATCTCAGGCGAGGATCTTGGATTCATCGAGAAATATCTTCTCTTGATCTTGATGTAGATGAGAGTTCCTATGAGCAGAAGTTTACTATTGACATAGACATCTCTCAGATACGGAGAAAGTGTAGCAACTATGGCCTCAAGCATGCGTATTTTCCCGTGTATTGGCGTCGCAAAGGCCCTATGTATTCCATAAGTTGTCGGGCGGCTGACGGCCGTGCCCTACAGATTCTCAACAGAGAGTTTAACGAGAAGTTTTCAGAAGATCTTTTCTGGAAGCGTTGCAACGTGCAGTTTAAAAACAAATTGCCTGAAATTTCAGAGTCTTTAAAAGAGTTTGTTCGAGATGGTGTTTGCTCTACAGTCGAAGAAATAGAGAATTGCAGATACCCCTCGGATAATCTTGATAAATCCGACAAGGACGTCTGGAATAAATTGATGAAAGACGTCGCAATTCGTAATCTATGGACAACAATTTTGGAATGTCATATTGTCGTTGTTCGAGTACCGAAACAAGCAGATGGGTCGATCGTCAAGTTGTCGGAAATAAGAAATTACGATGTGAAGTCAGCATCTCAGAGGTTTAGATTCAACCCTTTCAGTCCAGTCGTTAAAGTGGTTTGCAATGTTCCATCGCCGCAACGAGTAAAACTACTCGTGCCTAAAGATGTTAGAATATTGCGCTGCAGGGCCGCCAAAGACAAGCACCTGATCAAAATGGAAGTGTTCGGTAACGGACGTTGGGCCAGGCGATACTCAAACAAAGCTCCAGGGTCAAGTGATTGGAATATCTACTTGGCGCCAAAGAGATCTGATCTGCTCGTACCTGGCTTCGTAATGTCAATTATCGCCTTGATTTCATGTTACTTCTGGTGGCATCTCGAATCAAAAATGTCCGGGAAACTCGCTGATAATGTTCTGTTTGCATTTATGCTAACGATACTACCGGTTCTCGCCGGAGTTGTGTTGTCGCGATCCTCATCCTCATACATCTACCGACGAGCCACTGGCAGTTATGTCTGGCATCTTTTAACGATGTCTGTGCTTTGGTTTGCTTTTACTGCCTTACCAACAACGCCATATTCTCGTGGTCCGTTTCCGCTAATCCCAAAACCGGTTTCTCAAGCCATAGTGTCAATCATTGATTATTCTCGAGAATTATTTCTTGCTTTGATTTGCTTGTGTCTTCTCTTGTTTGCAATGGCTATTGTCGCGAGCACTGAACGGATCACATCATTTTTCATTACTAATAGAAACAAATTGATTCGATTCATGCTCCAAAATTTGCAAAGTCGGTTAACAGAATAAAGGTTAAACTGTCGGACAGTTAAGCCATTTTAGTATCGTGTTAGCATCAATTGTTCCACATCTAACCCTGGTCTCTCCGCCATCCTCTCCATGCTCTTGCGCTCTCCTCGCTCCACACCGCCCATGTAGGTGCGGTGGACGCCCAGTACCTCGGTGAAGGCTTCTTGACTGAGACCTCTCTTCATACGGTAGGCGCGAAGGTTTCTGTCTACCGCCTTCTGGAGATCGCCTACAGCCACAAGGCCTAAGCCTTAGGGCAGGGTCTACAGACTTATGAGTAGCATGGGAGGTGGTCAAAGGAGCATGGAAGGGGGGGGTACCGAGTGACCATCGCCCTTCAGGCTCTCGCTGAGCATCACATCCCGGCTGTCCTTGACGCCTGCTCGTATTGGCAGGAATTGGCCCGGTACGGCCCGACTTACTGGCGCCCCCGTAGCAACGCCGAACTCCATCGCAAGATTGATGATACCGCCGGTCCACAACCCGCCACTGCCTACACCTTCGTCTTGGACACTGAGAATCGCCTGGTGGGAGAGGTCTCCATACACACCATCGACTGGCGCAATTTCCATGCGCAGGTCGGCATCTACATCTGGCGCTCCGAAGACCGTCGTCACGGATACAGCAGAGCAGGAGCTGAACTGGCCATCACGTCATGGCATGGCATGCATAAGTGCGCAATATATGTTAAAATTATGGCATAAACCTATGATCAGAGAGGAGTTTCTGTCATGCCCGATGCTGTGTCATCTGCTAGTACTCTTGAGCGGCCAGCGGTTTTGCGACAGGTCGAGATTCCTCCAACCGACCCCGAGCATTACATCACCGGTTTGTACGCCTTGAACGTGCAGGCACCGGAGGGTACCAGTGGGGACTGGCACGATGTCTTTCATTGGCAGGAGGGCTACGACAATCCGCCTCAGGTCACCTTGGGCGGTAGCGCGGAGATTGATACCGCTCCTATCTACGGTGGTTGGGGCGTGTATGAGGGTAGAGACCGTCTGCTGACAATGGGGCTTGCCGTGCCGTCGGAAGCCCATGAGGTTTACCTGGCTAACCATACCCGGGCCATCCTGGACTTGCTGTACCGGTCGCTGACTCGCTGGGGACGCGTTCTCAACCTGACCGGAGCCGCTACCGACTGGCTGGACACCTACGAGCAGGGAGTCTTCCTGCTGAAGCAGTCCGAACACCTGGCACCCCACTTCCCGGAAGCTGCGCAGGATGAGCTGAGGAGGTGGATCGAGGGAGAAGCTGCCGAGTTGAGGGTGGTGTATGGGCGATGATCTATACCGATTACCGTCACCTGAACACCACCTTGATGACGACCCGTTCGAGGCGCAACCGCTCAGCCCGGAGCAACAGCGTCATGTCGACTTGATGCGCCATATAACCCAGGAGGTCACAGCGCGCACCGGCGACAACTTCGTCCTCAAGGGCGGCACCGCTCTGCTGCTGGCCTATGGTCTGCCGCGCTTCTCCACCGACTTGGACTTCGATGGCCGACGCACCAGTGTTGACCTGTCCACCTATCTGCGTGCTGGCGCCGAGGCTGCTGGAATGCCGATGCATAATCTCCGTACCGCCAAGAACACCTGGGCGGTACGCCGCCATATAGTGCACTACCGCGACGACGCCATGAAGCCGCTCAAAGTCGAGGTCTCCTACCGCCAGGCTAACCAGATCGACGAGACCAACGTCACTGTCATCGACGGTATACGCACCTACACGATCGACAAGCTCGCCTCGCTGAAGATCGACGCCCTGGTCAATCGCACCAAAGCCCGCGACATCTTCGACACCAGCTACCTGCTCTCCAGGTACCCGGAGGCCATCACCGACACCGATCTACAGCGCATCGACCAACTCATTGACCTCATCGGCCTCAACGACCTGGAGGCGATCATGCTCGACGATGACATCCTCAACCGCTTCGACCTGACCGACATCGCCGTACGGCTGGTAGACAACACCCTGGAGATGAAACGGCAGCGAGGACTGTAGAGGAGCGTGGCCTCCATGAGTACCAGTATTGGCTGGCACAAGACCAGACAGTCTCCACTCGTTGGTCATCGCAACCCTCGCACCAGATCGCCGGGATCGACGTCCAGGGCACGAGCGACGCGCAGGATGTTGTGGAGGCTGAGGTTGCGCTGACCGCGCTCGACCTGGCCGATGAACGTCCAGTGCAGTTCGGAGTGGTCGGCCAGAGCCTCCTGGGACAGCCCCAGTTGCTGGCGCCGGACGCGCACCCGTGCCCCGAACTCGCCGGCTGCTGGCGAGATGGGCGGCTTGGGCGAGGTAGCGGGCACCTGGTCATCCCAGCGATCCCAACTTCTCGCGTCCAGAGACTATGTATCTCAAGCAAATATGTCCTATGCTGTAGGTCGTAGCCAGACGAGAGAGAGGTGATCACCATGGGAGGCTGCTGACCCGAACCTGCGTAAGCACCACGACAACACTCGTTCAGGCGGCCTCGTCTGAACGAGTGTTGTCGTGCGTCGGCCGGTGCTGCTGGCCCAGGCGACGCGGTCGAGCGGGTTGGTCAGCCTCCGTAGCCAGTGTCCAGGCGAAGACCAGTCCAGCTCGTGGGAAGAGCCAGCCGTCGTAGCGGTAGCGCACCACTGAGGTCTCGGGTTCCTCCGAGACGCGACCGCCATCACCGCGGGAGGCGAAGTCCATCAGGCGAACGCGCTTGACGGAGGAAGGGTCGTAGGTCAGTTCGACGTCTAGTCCTTTGGTCGGGCGGTCGATGTTGATGTGGACGACGTGTCCGTCACGGGGTACGAGCGTTCGGAAGCTGAATGCCACTACTGCGCTCTGGCCTTGGTCTATCGTGTCTTGTCCCAGATCGACGGTGTAGACCTGGGAGACGTCGTCGGCCTGGCGGGTGAAGTCGATGGGCCGACCGTTGATAGTGAACTGCTCCAGGGCGAAGACTTCCGGGTCGTTGATCGCCAGGCCGGGTACCGGTCGGCGGTACCACACGCTGGTCTCGCCGCGTTCGGCGACCAGTTGGTCGTAGCGTCGGCGGTCGGAGACGACGGCGAACTTGCGGAAGCGGTGTTTGGGCACCACCGTGTACTCCCAGCGGACGTATAAGTCGAAGAAAGGGTTAGAGGCTTCGCCTCTAACCCTGGGTATACCCAGGGTTGCGTCGATTCGGGCGTCGTGCCAACGCTCTTCGGCTCCGATGGCCTGGTGGCGGATGTCGCTGTAGACCTCGCGGCCGAAGGCCTTGTCGCCGAAGCGCAGTCCCAGGCTGGTCTCGGCCAGGTCGTCCAGCAGCTGGGGTGTGGCGATGCGCTCCAGGTCCTGGCGCTGGAAGCGGAATCCCTCGATTACCGCATCTCGCATCGCCGGTGCTTGTTCGTGGATAATTTGGCGGAACTGCTCGACGGTGGCTTCCTCTTGTTCCTTGCGGAAGCTGTACTCGAAGAGTGTGGATAGTAAGCCGGCGCCGAACAGGGTGCCACCAAGTTCGCCCAGGGGGATGGAGTGCAGCCACTCCCAGTCGCCGAGCTTGAGATGCTCGATCCAACCGTTCAGCATCATCAGCAGGATGCCGGCCAGGGTCAGAGAGACCGCGAGCAGTGCAGCTTTGAGTTTGCGGAGGCGATGGTTCAGATCTGTAGTTTTTCTTCGCGTCATTACTGCTTAATATTGTAGCAAACGTAAGCGCGATTGAGTAGCGGTTAGTCCGTTGTTTGTAACTAACGTTTGTGGTTAAATAAATACATGACAAATGAGGAATTAGCCAATCAAATACAAACGCTAAGCGGCAGAGTTGATAACCTCAGCAAGGTGGTGGATACTCTGGCGCAGACGGTGGCTGAAGGGTTCAAGAATGTCGATGCTCGTTTCAGTGACATCGACGAACAACTTACCGATATACACAAAGACCACAAGACTCTTGTCGATATTGTGAAAGACATGGATTTGGCAGCAGACGAACGATTCCAGGAGCTAAAGGCTGGGCAGGCTGAGTTAACAGCTGGCCAAGAGAGCTTGCGGGCTGATCTTGCTGTTGTGCGCCGCGAACTATACCATGAGTCTGGCAGCCGTGAGATGGTAGATGATACGCTCTACAGCTCACTAGATGAGCGCTTGCGCCGAGTAGAAGCCAAGTTCCCCGATTTAGCATCGAATCAGGCGACGGCCTAGGTTTTGTGGCCTCTTCACAATAAACGCTATATCTTTTTCCTCATGCCCTTGTATAGCCTAATATGCCGCACATGAAGCCGAGTCCCGCGACCAATGCCTGCGATGCCTGGTTGTTGGCTAGAATTCAATCAAACTTTCCCCATCAGACAACGCAGCACGTCTATATGCTAACCGGATTCTATGTTCCAACTTTTAAATGAATTAGATTGCCGCCACACCTCACCTAGGGCGTCGAGGATTACGCCCAATCAATCGAATGATCGCTTTGAACGGGCCACCAGACTTTTTGGAACTAAGATAGTTCCCATGGCGATCGTATTTGTCCCACAGCCCCGAGATAGGGTTAAACTTCTGGAATCTACCACGGATCAAGCCACGGCGATAACCGCGACCGGTATTCTTTGCCACAATGTTTCCTTTCGTTATCTCAAGACCTGCGACTGTTTTCCCACAAGCCATCAGAGTAGTTCTATAAGTGGAATGATGTGCACGCAGATCATTTGGTAGTTTTTCCTATAAGACTGCAACTACCTTACCGCTCGATCGTCAGTAGTCCTGCTTCCGAGCGAATAGTACACCTCATCGCTGGCTGTCGCACTCAAACCACTGAGAGAAGGCGGACAGTATGTCATGCAGGAAGTGATGTCTCGGTGCGGTCGGGACGCTCGTCCTGTGCGTCCACCGCACCCGCGCCTACATGGGCGACGTGGAGCGAGGAGAGCGCAACCTGACGCTGAAGAACATGGAGAGGATGGAGGTGAAGTTGGGCATGGAGGCTAGAGATTTGCTTGGGTAGGCGGTAGACGCTTCATGTACTTTGCGTATACTTCAATCTGCCGCACTCTGCCTTGAAGACGGGGCCCCATGATTAGACTGAGTAAGCCCTGTAGTGCCTCCAGACAAGTCCAGTTAGTCTGCATTAGCTTTACGGCAAAAACGGGCGCTCACGCTTAACGCGGTGTGATGCGCCCGTTTTTGCTGCGATGTTCCTGTCGCAACTTGGTTAGACTAAACCCTGGTTAGCCCTTCGGTGGATAAGGGTCATTGCCGTAGGAGTTGCGCTCACCAATGGTGCCGTCTCGCTTCTTGATGATGTGCTCACTGTGGAGCTTCTTTGCCATCTCACGCCCTTTGGCTTGCGCTTCAGCTTTGGTGTCGAACGTATTACTAGCGCGACTGTTACCTTGAACGCGATTCTTCCACTGGCCATCCTCGCTGTATGTCTCGACGTTGCCCGTCATGTGTTACCTCCTAGTTTTGTTACGGGATGACTAGAGTATAGCAGAAAGGTTGAATTACCGGGGTGGCGGAGTCTTATTTGCAATTGATTTGTTATGGATGAGGCTGCTCATGCTCCAGCGCCCCAGAGAGATGACACTTCTCCTACCACCTAATAAGGCATAGATGTGACTCGCGGGATAGAAACAATTATGATCGTGACGATGAAGACAGCAGCTGCCACTAGACAAACTGCTGCGATACGATGCCAAGGAATCCGGCTCTGCCCTTTTGTTGCTCTCAACTTACTGAATAGTGCGATTACAACTAAAACGAGCAGGATATTCATTTCCAGACCAGCAGTAACGAGGTCAAGCCCCCAATCGCTGGTGACTGGCACTATCTGAGGAGTCTCGTGAAGGGATGAGCAATGAATACTCTCTCTTGCTGGGCTTAGCAACCAACTGACTGGGTCGTAAGTATAATATGGGGTTTCATGTCGAAATGAGCACATACAATGGGTCACGATAAATTAATGTCTATCATGACCCATTGTATGTGCGGATCTGTTTCTTGTCAACTAGTAGGTGATATGAATGAGGTAAACACGTGCTCCCTGCTCGACCTTCTCAACCCACTCGTTGGATGACTCGGAATAGGACCAATAACGGTCGAGTTGTGCAAGGCTGTGCTGGGAGACAAGCGGATAACCTTCGGCAGTGAAGCCGGTGACTATGGCGTGGTGATCAATCACCCCATCGGCACCATTGTCCCAGTCATAGGCGATGATATCGCCAAGCTGGGCGCCTCCAGCAGTGTTGTCGCTCCACGACAACTCAGTGATCGTCGCTAGACCGGTATCGGTGACCAGGTGATTCTTCAGGTAGTCTGCGCCGGTCGCGGTCCTTGGTGGATTGAGCGAAGGGAAAGCGTTGTCTGAGGTCCAGGCAGGAGATTTGGGTAGACCGCCAGCCCAAAGTGCTTGCGACACGTACCACGTGCAGTCATGTCCGTTGGTGAATTGTTCGGTGTCATACACATGAGTCTTCGCCCACTGAACGGCCGCCGTGCGATTGTACTTCTGTGCCGAGGTGTTGACCTTCGGCTTAGTTGCTGTGTCGGTGCACGCTCCCGTCACAGGTTCATCGCTGCCAGTGTAGATATAACCGTCGTTGACCCAGGCGTTGTCGTGATCCTTGAGTTTGTACCAGATGTTGGCGGCACCGTAAGGAGCATCGACCTGACTACCGTAGGAGTAGCACTCCAGAGTGACAGATGTTCCAGCGCTGAGCTGACCGAGGGTACCGTAGTTGGTACCGGGGCCGCTGCGCATCCAGACGTATCGCACCTCCGGTGTGTCAAACACTGTGGCGGTATTCTCGTCTGCTACTGCCGTAGGAGCTACTGCCACTACGCCTACCAGGGTCAGTACGGCCACCGTGGGAATCGTCAACCAACGCCAGAACTTATCCATGCATGTCATCATAATCACCTCTTATAGAGAGATTGACCTGATGGAGTGCAAGCCGGCGAGCCTTCCGGTGTAGGTGGTCTCCGTCCTCCGCGAGCATTATACATGCTAGCGTACTGTTAGAAACATACTAAGAATCTATGAGTATTTTAAGGGATATCCAATTTGTATCTATTCACCGCACATCTTTCAGGGGGTCGGCAAAGTCGGTGGGTGGTTGTCTGATCTCTAACGGGGCTGGCGTGTTGGTGCGGGAGCGGCGTACCCCGCACGGTGACGATGAAGGCATCTACTCAATCCCGTCACCAACCGAGGTCGCGCTGCGATGTCATCGGCCACCACGACCACCCTGTCACGCCGGCCCCTGGCCCAGGTTCTCAGGAGCATCACCGACTCCCGCGACCGGCGCGGGGTACGTCATGACCCACCCGCGGCCCTGTCCCTGACCGTGACCTGAGTGCTCGCAGGCTGCCGGAGCCTGACAGCCATCTGGGGGCACACCAGTGACCTGATCGCCGCCGACCTGGAGGCCCTGGGACTTCAGGCGGGCCAGGCCCTGCCCTCGGAGTCCACCATCCGCAGGTTACTCCAGGACCTGGACCCCGCAGACGTTGATGCCCACCTGACGTCGTGGTTCTACACGCGCACCGGCACCATCGCCGGCCGCAGAGTCATCGCCGTGGACGGCAAGACCATGCGCGGCGCCCACCAGGGGCAGGCGTCGTCGGCGACGCACCTCCTGTCGGCCCTGGACCAGGACAGCGGCACGGTCCTGACCCAGGCGCGGGTAGAGCGGACAAGTCCAATGAGGTCCCCGCCATGAGGGAGCTTCTCGAACCGTTGGACCTGGACGGGGCGGTGGTGAGCGCCGACGCCACGGTGCACCCGAACCATCAAGAATCGTAGGATCGCAGGCAAGAACGGCAGCGGTAGCGCCAAGAGGACGACTGTGGAGGTGGTCTACCCGGTCTGCTCGCTGCCCATGGAGCAGGCTCAGCCCGAGCAGGTTGCGGCCTGGGTAAGGGCACTGGGGAATCGAGAACCGGCTCCACTGGGTCCGTGACGTGGTCTTCGACCAGGGGACCGCCACCAGCCGCGCACCGCTAACGGCCCCGAGATCATGGCCGCCCTAAGGAACCTGGCTGGCCACCCGGCCTCATCCGCCTCTTCTACGGCCCCGGCGCCTGTATCGCCTCCACCACCAGATCCCCGTCACGACAACCCAAACGAGCCATCAAGCTCATCACCCAACCAACCACCTAAGTCAACTTTGCCGACCCCGGGCGAGGAGAGCGCAACCTGACGCTGAAGAGCATGGAAAGGATGGCGGAGAAGTTGGGCGTGGAGGCTAGAGACTCCGCTGTCGCAGGCCGGGCAGGCTACGTCGGTAACGTAGATCACGAAATGTAGCCAGAGTGCGTAGTGGCCTGCTGTCATGGCCGTGTATCATGAGTCTCTGCGATGTGCGGCAGCTAGCCGCTGATTGTACGGGTAGTCTCGTGCCCACCCGCTTGCGACGCACCCACCTTCCTGCGCTACCTTGAGTCCCGACGACAAAGTTTCATTGAGCTACAACCTAGCGCAAGAAGGAATCTTTATGTAAACTCGCATCATGCCGACGGGACCAAAACACATCCATTCCTACGACTACTTGCATGACGGAATCGAAGAACATATCGAAGAGGTATGCCGTTGTATGATCGGCGAAGATCACGATGACAGTGATGAACTCTCACCCGATGAGGCCGAAGATATCTGGTTCTCAAGCGGAATGGACGAGGACTACGACTTTCGTTGATCCTGGTGCTCCGCTCCATGGAAGTTGTCAACGACTGACGTCCGAGCAACAGGTGTGGTTGGTGGTATCATTTGCTCATGACATACGTAGCCACGGTCGTTCAGGTGCTTCTCTCCAGCCCAAGTGACCTCCCTTCAGAGCATCGGAACTTGATTAATAGCACCATTCGTGTGTGGAACACGAACTACAGTCGACGGTTCGGAGTGCTTTTCTCACCTACGGATTGGCAGGAAGGGGTGAGCCCAAGTTACGGGCAAGGTCCACAGGCTTTTATCAACGAGCAGTTGGTTGCTTCGTCTGATATGGGATTAGTTGTATTCACTAGTCGGCTGGGTACGCCGACGAAGACTCACCCGTCTGGAACAGTTGAAGAAATTGAGCTGCTGCACAGCCAGGGAAAGAGAGTCGCAATCCTGAGAAATACGATGCCAAGCGCTCCGGCGACGACAACTGAGGCGATCCAGCAGTTATCTAAATTAGATGAGTATCTCAGTTCGATCCAAGATAAGGCGCTCTACAGCAGTTACTCAACGAATGAGCAGTTGACACAGATCATTAATAACACACTGAACAACGTTGCACGTGATTACGATCCCCCCAGTGAACCGAACGTTTCTCGCGCGCAAAGTTCTACTAGCGACCCCTCTTCCGGTGTTTGGCCTTCAGCCGAAACCGAGCGCTACACCGAGACTGACAGCAAGGGACGACTTAAGAACAAACGGCGACTGTATCTGACGCTTACGAACCGAACTGGGAAGCCAGCGACTAATGTTTCTTACCGATACGAAGATATTGACGATGAGTCGAGTGGGATGTTTGACCTTAACTTCGACCCAAAAAATGTCATCAGCATAATGGCACCAGACGCTATCCAGCGATACCCCATTATGCAAGTTCTCGGATCGCCGACCGAAGCCAACTGTATAGTCACCTGGACCGGCGTGGACGAAATTAGCCATGAGACGAAGGCCAGTGTGAGGATCAGTTAACAGTCTGCTAACAGGATCGTCAAAAAACGTCAGCCTTTATTTGGATCGCTGAGTGTTTTGGACACCGCTTGTTTTGTGGTCTATGGTGCCTTGATTAGGCTTTCAGGGGTTCGTGTTTCCTTTCGTTAGAGGCACGCCGTGGGGATGCTGAGCGTCAGGTCAAGATGTTCCTGTCTCATTCGAAGAGATACGACATTTGCATCCAGCTGATGTGTAAGGAGACCACGATCGGAGTGGCCACCTAGCAGGCCAGGCTGGCCCGTCTCCAAGACCTGCGAGGTCCTGGGAATGTTGTGTGATGGGAGGGATACCACCGGCGCTGAAGGTAGGAGTAACTAGACACCACTTATCGTCCCCACGGGGCCTGCGCCCCATCTCAACGACACATCATCCCCGTCAAACCAGCTCAGAGATCTTCACCCACCGACTTCGCCAACGACATCCCGAGAACGGAAGCCTCTGTGTCGTTTTCCTATACTCCTAATCCAAGAGCGCGTTAATTTTCTGAATCAGAGCCTCTGCCGCCGACAATTGCTCCTTTGACATTTCGATGACGTCTTTCATCCTCAGTAGAGCACCAGCAGGCGCGTAATGGTTGAGGTGACCTTTGTTGACGTCCCGAGCCGCAAAAGCCTCTTCCACTCGCTTGACGATCCTCGGCCCATCAGGCAACTTGTCGAGCGTAAGGGGTTTGCCAGCAAGTTCACCACGATAGGCGTCATTAACCAAATCAACATACAACTTCGCTGGCAGAAGGTCTTCGATATCAGCCTCCTCGACTCCGGAGGCATTACCGACCTGGACGATTCCAGCATCGTACAGCCTACCACTCTCCCTCAGCCTCCCAATGGTCTTATTGTTTTGTGCTGAGGAATCTGCGAGGACGCATACCTTCATCTAATTTGCTCCAAAGAGCGTCAGGAACGCAGCAAGCTTCGAAATACCGCCACCAGGAATGAGAACCCACCGATCATCAAGCCCAGGCTTCCCAGCCTTGATAAGTTCCTCAGAAAGGTACTGCAGATAAATAACATCTGACGGGCCTTCAACTAGCAGCACATTCGGCCCAACAAACAGCGTTTGCGTCAACTCAACTCCAAGCGCTGCATGCAACGGAAACGCAGACTCAGTATCTGTCTTCAGGATATCAGTCGATACGGTAGTACCCGTTTCAGGGGCATCGACTACTGTCCTCACACGTTCGAAATTCCGAGGATCGATCATGAACGGTGAGTGCGTAGTAAAAATAACCTGATGATGCGGAGCAAGACGCTCATTGATGAACCGAAGAAGATCGTGCTGCGCCGTGGCATGAAGACTCAGGCCAGGCTCATCAAGCAGCAAGATTAGTGGTTGCGTAGACTCTTCCTCTAACTTCGAGAAATACGCCAGAAAAGAGAAGAACCAGACAAATCCTCGGGAGCGCTCATCAAACGGAACGGTGACGCGATGACGTTGGTTTTTCACACGGATTTGCAGAAGTGGAGCCTCATTAAGTGGCGGTTCCGCGTTTGGCTCAACTGTTGCAATAGTATGCAGTTCTACCTGGAGCTCCTTGTTTTGACTCCAATATTCGAAGACTTCGTCGCTGATAGCATTCGACGCGTTCTCCATCTGTCTAATGAGACGCTCGTGATTGTCTGAAGAAATAAACTCCTGGGGATCCACCCCCGCCATCGATAGGAGCGCCAAGAGAGCCTCTTCACCACGCTCAAGCGCATCGTTATCTCGGTGAGAGATCAATCTTGGGATAGAAACTTTGCCAGGCATGACATCATAGTCGCCAAAGTAGACGAATTTTGGGCGACGCCTGCACAAGACATCAATCGCAGCAAGAACAGGATCGTTGCTACGCCATGATTCGACCTTCTCTAGCGTGGCAGTAGCAGTCGGCGTTTTCGATTCAAGGCTTTGAAGAATCTCAATCAAATTGTTTATAGTTGAGGCTTTCTTCACCTTCGTCTTGTCTGCTGCAGGCAGATCGAGACCGTCGCGAAGAGAATTTAACACTCTTTCTTTGTTTACAGATATCGACCAAGTTGTTTTGTTAAACCGAAACCCCGTTGTAACAACAATGCGCTTATCATCAAGGACTTCAGGGCACAGGACTGCCTCGATAGCAGTAATATCGTCATCGTCAAGCTCGTAGGTTAGTTCAGTAACTCTAATTTGATCATTTTTTCTTAGTTCAAATGACTTGTGACTTGGGTAATCGAGATCTGGATCGAAGTTGGCGCGGTCCACTGGATTGCTCTTGTAAAGAGACTGTAGCACAGCGGTTTTGCCAGACTCATTCTTGCCGACAAGCGCTGTTACATCAGACTCCACATCAAACTCTGTTGGTTCACTGATACTGCGATACCGTTGAATGTTGGCTCGAATGAGTTTCATGTACTTCTCCTAATAACTTGTTCACTGACGTAGTGTTCTCTCCGTATATACGTCAGCCTTTATTATACACCACACAGGGTCACAATATTGGTCATGTTGCGTCTCTCCGACATATCGCCTAGGTGTGACGCACGACTTTGCCCTTGCAGCAGGGAGTCAGCAAAGTTAGCAGGTGAGAGTGCCTGAGCAGGTTTGACAGGGGTGATGTGTCGCTCGCAGCACCTTCCGCACCGTCCCCTTACTGACTCCCAACTTCTTGGCAGTGCCCTTGATCGTGCCTGTCTCAGCGTACACCTGGCGCACTCGCTGTTGGAAGGACTCGTCTGAGACGTCCGTACGAAGCTTCAGACCGGCTCGCTTGAGATGCTTGGACACTGTCGTCCGATGGAAGCCTACTCGCTCGGCGATCTCATTCACCGTGAAGCCCTCGCGACGGAGCGACACCATCTGCTCCACCACCGCACCGCTCGCGTAACGGTTGAACCGAGGCCGCAGTGAGTCACCTTCGGCGGAGGACTCACCAGAGGAGCTCGAGCCAGGAGCAGCTTCTAACCCAGCACCAGCATCAGATGGGCCGAACCAAACCGGGGGAGTGGCGTAGGTTCCGACCTCAGTACCGTCGCCATCGGACTCCGACTCCAGCCCGACGGGTGAGGCATCGCCAAGCCTCTCGTCTGACCGCACCGAGTCGCCCACCTCCTGCATGACGTACCGCCACGCCTCCTCCCAACAGTTTGAGTGCGGCAGCCAGAGGCCGACCGCGAGGGCGAGGCTCCCTGATCGGATTCCGTCCTCATCTTCATCGTCGGTGCGGGTCCGGATCGCCCACTGGCCCGCATGGAAGCGAATCTCGCTACGGCGGCGCGGTGGATGCCCGCTGCAACCGTAACTCTCAGAGACATTAAGGCGTTGTGGCATTCGACTCCCTGACGTAATCTTCATGCAGGCTCGACTCGGTGAGAGGCTTGCTCACCGTAGTTCGCACGCACGACGGAGGTGGGTCATGGGCGAGCTGCAAGGGGTACCCGACACACTGTTCGTTCCGCTGGCGGCGCGAATCCGTGTCTCCAGGCGCTTTCCGGAGTACTTCCACGATCAGACCGCGCTATCGCGCGAGGGAAGCATCCCCGGCGATGCCGCCCTGACGGCGTCGGAGTACGGTCGAATCGCCTCCGTCGCGCGGTACCGCAGCGTGGATAGGATGACACGCGCGTTCGTCGCTGAACGGGGCAGGTGCCATATCATCAACCTCGGGGCCGGGTTGGAGACCGCGGCTTTCCGACTCGCGGACCTGGATGCGAAGTTCTACGAGGTCGACCTGCCGGAGGTCATCGCCGCCAGAAGCACCGTCATCCCGCAGGGGCCCAACGAGGTTCTTGTCGGTGGGGACGTGCTCACGCTCGGCTGGACCTCCTACCTCGACCCGGCGACGCCCAGCTTGTTCGTCGCTCTGGGCCTGCTCCAGTACTTCCACCGGGAGGAGGTCATCGGTCTCATCAGTGGCCTGCACGACCGCCTGCCCGGCAGTGAGCTCATCTTCGACGCAACCAGCAGGGCTGGCCTTCGGCGGGCCAACAGGCGCGGACGCATGACCAACGGCACGGCGGCGCCGATGCATTTCTACGTCAATGACGCCGAAGCCCTGGCCCGTGCCTGTGGCGGCGAGCTGGTCGAGCAGCGCTCATTCCTCGGTGAGGCTCGTACGATCCTCGGCAAGAGGCTGAGGCTAAGCACCCGTCTCGCGCTGACGGTTGCGGATCGTTGCCGACATGCGACCATCATCCACCTCACACTCTGATCCCCGAGGATCTCGACCCGCAACTCGCTTGCCGAGCATGTCCGCGTACACCCGCTGCGGGTCGCCCCTGCGCTCCGATCGGGTTCGTTGCGATTCGCTTCGAGGATCGGACGGATTCGTGCGGGCCATCGCCAGCGGAGGAGATGAGCAGCCCGTAGAATTGGCGGAGCATCGCATTCCGCGTTCTCCTCTGCCGCCGCCGATCGCAGTGGGCGGCCATGCGGGGCGGGATGCGCCGCTTCACGGTAGAATTTCGTTCTGACAACAGGAGGGAGCCCCGTGATCTGGTTCCATCTCCTCATCGTTCTCCTCTTCATCGTCATCGGTGCCAGACTCGGCGGTATCGGTATTGGGCTCGCCGGCGCGGCTGGTGTCGTCGTCCTGGCCGTCACCGGCATTCACGCGGCGATCGATGACGCCCCCTGGGATGTCATCGGCATCATCATGGCGGTCATCTGCACTGTTGCCGCGCTTCAGGTGGCCGGCTCCATGGACTACCTGGTTCATCTGACCGAGGTGCTGCTGCGCAGGCATCCCAGGCAGATCACCTACCTGGCCCCGTTCGTCACCTTCGTCATGTCGGTTATGTGCGGCACCGGGCACACCGCCTATTCCGTCATCCCCGTCATCGTCGACGTCGCTAAGGAGCACGGCATTCGCCCCTCGCGGCCGCTGTCCATCGCCGTGGTCGCATCCCAGGTCGGCGTGGCCGCCTCGCCGATCTCGGCGGCCATGGTCGCCCTGGTCGCCGCTCTCGAACCGCTGCACGTCGGCTACCTCCAATGCCTGGCCATCGTCATTCCCACAACTTTCATCGGCTGTGCAGCGGGCGCCATCGTCGCCTCCCGTCAGGGCAAGGAGCTGGAGGACGACCCGGTCTATCAGCAGCGCAGGAGTGACGGCCTCGTCAGACCGAGCGTCGCCGGCTCGGACTCCTATACTCCGCCGCGCAGCGCGGTTCCCAGCCTCCTCATCTTCCTGGGCGCCCTGCTGCTCGTCGTGGTCTATGCGACGCTGACCTCCGAGGAGGTCGGAGTCATTGCGGATCCCCCCATGAAATCAACACCGGCGATCATGGCGATCATGCTGACCACGGCCGCCATCATCTGCCTCGTCGCGCGCAAGCCCACGGCGTCGATCGCCGGTCAGGACACCTTCCGCTCCGGCATGACGGCCGCCATCTGCGTCATGGGTCTGGCCTGGCTCGGCAACACCTTCGTCAACCACTACAAGGGCACGATCTCGGACGCGCTCTCCGGGCCGCTCCAGGCGGCGCCCTGGCTGGCCGCCGTGTTCTTCTACTTCGCAGCCCCGCTCATGTTCTCCCACGCCGCCACCACCAAGGCATTCATGCCCCTCATGGTGACTCTGGGACTCCCGTCGGGTGCGCTGGTCGCCAGCTACCCGGCGGTGGCGAATTACTACCTGCTGCCGAACTACCCGACGACGGTCGCCGCCATGGAGATGGATGACACCGGGTCGACGCGCGTGGGCGGCAATGTCCTCGCCCATCCCTTCGTCCTGCCCGGCACCGTCTCGATCATCGTGTGCATCGTACTCGGCTTCCTTATGGCGCCTTTCGTCCTTTGAGGTCCTCGCCTGATCGCACCCGGTCCTGAGCGCGCCGGCGTAGGCTCCTGGCATGAGCAAGACTCTGAGCGGATCCGGCGACGACTCGACCTTGCCGGCGATCGGCCTCGGCACATATCGCCTGCGCGGTCGGCGCGGGGCCGACGCCGTCGTCTCCGCCGTCCGAACCGGTTACCGCCTCATCGACTCGGCCTTCTCCTACGAGAACGAGGGGAGCGTATCCGATGGCGTGGCGCGCGCGATTGCCGAAGGCCTCGCATCGCGCGCCGAACTCATCGTGACCTCGAAGGTGCCCGGGCGACACTTCGGATACGAGCAGACGCTAGCGGCTGTGGAGGAGTCGGCCGCCCGCATGCGATCCATCGGGGCGATCGACCTGTACCTTATTCACTGGCCCAATCCGGAGCAGAACAAGTACGTGGATACGTGGCGGGCTCTCATCGAAGCGCGCGAACGGGCCCTTGTGCGGCATATCGGGGTGTCGAATTTCCTGCCCGAGCACATTGACAGGATCGAGGCCGCTACCGGGGTGCTGCCGGCGGTCAACCAGATCGAGAGTCATCCGCGTTTTCCCAATACCGAGCAGATCGCCTACGATGCCGAACGCGGTATCACCACCGAAGCGTGGAGCCCGATCGGGCGGGGCTCGGACCTGCTGGCCGACCCGCTCATCGGCGAGGTGGCAGCCGCTCATGGCGTGACGGCGGCGCAGGCCGTCCTGGCATGGCATATGGCCCGAGGGGTGGTGCCGATTCCGAAGTCGTCCAGTGCGGGGCGTCAGGCGGAGAACCTGGCCGCCGCCGCCATCATTCTGGACCCCGCCGAGGTCGAGACGATCTCCTCCCTCGGTCGGCCCGACGGCCGTCTCGCGGGCCAGGACCCGGCCGTCTACGAGGAGATGTGACAACGGAAAGGGGGGCGACCCGTGCCGGCGGAATTTCACCGGCACGGGCTCCGGGGAGCACCGTGCGGGTAGCGCGGCGTCATGTCACATGCGCCCTCACAGGATGCGCGTTTGGCGGTGGTCGATGATCCTGGCGCCGCATGTGCCTCCTGCGCCGAGCTCGGCGTGCGCGCGGGCGACTCCGTCCGGGCCGTAGCGTCGTCCGACAACGGGCACGAGGTCGCCTCGGGCGATTCTGCGCGCCAGCCAAGTCAGTTCCTCGCTACCGTGGCCGGCCGCGACCGGCACGCTACGCACCCCAGTACGCAGCGCGGTCGGAATGGATCCCGGCCAGGCGCCCCCGTCGGTGATGGCGGCTCTGCCGCCCCGTCGGACGGCGGGCAACCATTCCGACGGCTTTCCGGCCGCTACGACCAGGGCGTCGTAACGCTGAGAGGCGCGCAGCTCCGACATTTCGGTGCCGCGATGGTCCCAGGCCTCGGCAGCGCCCAGAGTCAGACAGCTGTGAAGAGCCGCACGACCGGCGACGGCGTCGACTCCGGCCCCGCAGGCTCGGGCCATTTGGATCGCAGCGAGTCCCACCGGGCCACCCGCCCCCACGACGAGCATCCGCTCGCCGGGTCGGATCCTCACCCCGTCGCGCAGTGCCCTCAGGGCAGTCAGGCCGCCCAGGACCAGGGCGCAGTCCTCGACCCGGGGCGTGTAACCGTGCGGGAAGAGCCCGCAGCGCGAGGGCTCGACGGCGAGCAGTTCGACCGTCGTTCCTCGGCTGCGCAGCGGCTCGAGGCCGAGGACGACGGCGACCCACGTGCCAGGGACGATAGCTTCGGTGCGGCTGTCGACTACCTGCCCGACGGCGTCGAAGCCGGTCTGCTTCGGGAAGAGCCCGTGAGGAAGCCGGCCGCGTCGGTACATGACATCGATCCGACTCACTGCGCTGGCGAGGGTGCGCACGAGGACCTGTCCCTCACGCAGGCGAGGCGCGGGCACATCCTCGACCCGGAGAACCTCGGGTCCGCCACAGCGGTGGTATTGCACGGCCCACATTTCAGCACTCCTCGTCCCCGGGCCCGCCGAGCACGGCGCCGCTCAGGGCGTCGTGTGCCCGAAGGAGGATGTCAGCCCCGGCGTGGGCGGCCACGAGCACCGGCAGAGACGCGGCTACGCCGCCGATCGACACTCGGCGGGGCACCGCCTCCTGGCGAAGAATCCGCCATGCCCAGGCCCCGTAGCCGATGACCAGCGGAGCGGTTACGGCACCGGACACATAGCCTCCACGGATCGCGCACAGCCCGAGATGGATGAATCCGTGCAGTCCCCAGGCGGCCGTCGCGTTCTGGAACCACGCAGAGCGTCCGCCGCTGCGACGCCCGGCGAGGGAGGCACCCACCCAGTGGATGCCGATGAGAGCGACGGCGGCATTGACGTGCGCCTGGCTCCATCCGTTCTTGCGGACCTCATCAGGCAGCGGCACCCACGCGGGCAGCCGGCTGAAGGCCCATCGGGAGGAGCTGCGGTAGGTGAACAGTTCCTCGCCATCGTTGACGAGATAGCACAGGGCGAGTCCACCGGTCGCCAGATCGATCTTGTTCATGCGACCACCTCATAGTTTCGATACTCGAAGTTGCGCAACTTATGGTAGCGGATCGTGGATCCGTTTGGAAGAATGCTCGGCGAGCGACGGAGGCGACCAGGAGGTGGCGGTGGCTGCGAGGGCGGCGGGGCCCGCGAAGACTGCGGGCGGTGAACGGCGCGGCGGACGTCCCCGGGACGTCGGCCTGGACGAGAGAATCCTCAGGCAGACTTACGCACTCATGGTCTCCAACGGTTATCGGGGGTTGCGCATCGACGAGATTGCCCGCCGCTCGGGCGTGCCGAAGTCGACGATCTACCGCAGGTGGTCGTCTGTGGCGGAGCTGGCCGTCGACGCCGTCGACACGGCGCTGGGACCGCGCGAGTGCGAATCGAGCCCGGATCCCCTGGCGGATCTGAGTGCCATCATTATGCGGGCCCATTCCCATGTGGCGGCCTCGCCGATCGCCGACGCTCTGCCCCGACTCGCTCTCGAACTCGCCGGACATCCCGAGGCAGCCGAGGCCTACCGGGAGCGAGTGATCGCACCGTTGCGCAACGGTGCGATCGACGCCGTGACCCGAGCTGCCGCCGCGGGGCAGTGGCCGGGTCCCGACCCTGAGACGTCGGTCGACATGATGATCGGCACCATTGCGTACCGACTCAATTACCTCGGTCGCATCACGAGCTTGGAGGAGACCTTCAGGATCGCCGAGGCGGTGGCGCGTCGGCGCCTTCCGCGGGCGACGCCGGCCTCATGACACGCACCGGCCGTCACGCACCGCATGCGACGTGAGCGTTACGGGCTGCTGGCCTCCGGGTACCGGCTCGTGAGTCGACAGCCTCATTTGGAGGATTCCAACATCGTGTCCGCATATACTCAGGATAAAAACACATAGTGAACAAGCGCGAGACTGTGCATATCCTGTTATTGAGAACTTCACCCGATGTGCCCGATGTGTTTACAGCACCCTGATGCAGACCAATCCGGCTGGGCGCTATATCCTACTCGCCGTACGCTCCGTGGACACGCTCCGTGGGCGTCGCCGGGGGCGCTCTGCCGCCGAGGAGAATAACAATGACAGACGACTCTCTGCCCCTGACAGGAGCGTCCTACCAGATGCTCCAAGCCCCGACCCCGTTATGGCAACGGCAGACGGTGGTGTCCGACATGCAGGATCCCGAAGCATGGGTCCTGTCCTCCAGGGCGGGCTCGATCCAGCCCGACACGAGCACTTACGCACGTGGGACGCAATCGTTGGCGTTCAGCACCACCGGCGACCCCTCCCGCCCGACCTTCGCGGATCTCGCTCTGCCGGGCGCCGATATGACCGACTCCCAGTGGGACCTCTGGCTTCGAGCCGAGGATTATCGTCAGATCGACGGGGTCTGGCTCGAACTCGGTGAGGACGACGACAACTACATCCGCCTCGACGCCACCCCGGACGTGCGCACTCTGCGCACCGGTACGTGGTGCCGAGTGACCGTCAACCGCGCCAGCACACGCAGCGTCACCGGACGCCCCTCGCTCGCCCGCATCACCCGCGTGCGGGTACGCGTCAACCCGGCCGCCCGGTCGGTCGCGAGCCGGGTCTGGCTCGGCTACGTGGGGCTCATCCCCACCACGGACTCCGGCGTCGTGTCGGTCGCCTTCGACGACGGCTACAACAGCGACTACGACACGGCACGTGTGATCATGCAGCGTCATGGCATCCCCACCGGTACGTCCTACATCATCGCGGACAAGGTCGGTAAGCCCGGTCGAATGACTCTGGACCAGCTGGTCGAGATGCGTGATATCCACAACTGGGAGATCGCCGCTCACGCGTCAACCGACCTCACCACGCTCGACGAGGCAGGGGTGCGCAGTGAGTTCACGACGATCCGCTCCTTCCTCATCGATCACGGTTACCGTGCGTCGGCCAACCATTTCGCCCTGCCCATGGGGCGCTACAACGAGCTCGTCCTGCGTGTGGCCCGCGACTACTTTGACTCGGTGCGCACCATCGACGTCGCCCAGGAGACCGTTACCCCCGGCGACCCCTTCAGGCTGCGCGTTTTCTACTGCGGCAGCTACACCACTGAGATCCAGGTCGCGCGGGCCCTGGCCCAGTGCAAGGAGTACGCCTCCTGGATGCACATGGTCTTCCACCGTGTCGACGCCACTCCCGATGGCGCGCCCGAGTCCGTCAGCGCGGACAACTTCGAACGCTTCATGGGCCACCTGGCCGACTCCGGTCTGCCCGTGAAGAAGATCTCCGAAATCATACGCGGAGACTGAGCCCCGCGGGTCCGACCGTCCCGTCTTTTCTCCCCACTCTCCCATTCCTCGGCCTTCCCTGACACTCCCTGACATCGAATGGATTGAACTGCATGAACATCACTGTCATTGGTTGCGGATACCTCGGCGCCGTCCACGCCTCGGCCATGGCCGAGCTCGGCCACCGCGTCGTGGGCGTCGACGTCGATCCGGACAAGGTCGCGACTCTGTCCGAGGGACGGCCTCCGTTCCACGAGCCGGGTTTTACCGAGATCCTGCAACGGAACATTGGCAGTGGACGACTGACCTTCACCACCGACTTCGCGACCATCGGCGGCGCCCAGGTGCACTTCATCACCGTAGGCACCCCGCAGGGGCCAAGCGGGGCGGCGGACCTCACCTATGTCCATGCCGCCATCGAGGCGATGCTGCCTCACCTGGGTCGGTGCACCGACGGTGCCGAGGTGGTCGCAGGCAAGTCGACGGTTCCCGTCGGCACGGCCGCGCGCCTGGAGCCCGTCATCGCCTCCACCGGGGCTCTCCTGGTGTGGAATCCCGAGTTCCTGCGGGAGGGATTCGCCGTCGAGGACACCCTGCACCCCGATCGCATGGTCTACGGGCTGCCGGGGGAGCCGGATGGCGCCGAGCGGGCTCGCGCCGTACTGGACGAGCTCTACGCCCCTATCCTGGCCGAAGGCATTCCACGTCTGCTCATGGACTACCCTACGGCCGAGCTGGTCAAGATCAGCGCGAACGCCTTCCTCGCCACGAAGATCTCCTTCATCAACGCCATGGCGAGCATCTGCGACGCGGCGGGCGGTGACGTCACGTCGCTAGCCCGGGCCATCGGCATGGACACCCGTATCGGGCACCGTTTCCTGCGCGCCGGGATCGGCTTCGGTGGCGGCTGCCTGCCCAAGGATATACGAGCCTTCCAGGCCCGGGCTGAGGAGCTCGGCGTCGGCGAGGCGCTGGAATTCCTGGCCGAAGTCGATCAGATCAACGAGGAGACCCGCCACCACGCCCTGGTCAAGGCCCGCAGCATGCTGGGCGGGTCCCTGAACCGGGCGCGCGTGGCGGTGCTGGGCGCTGCGTTCAAGCCTGATAGCGACGACATGCGGTGCTCGCCGGGCCTGGCCATCGCCTCCGAACTGGTCGATGAGGGCGCTCAGGTCGTCGTCACAGACCCCGCCGCCGCCCCGATCCTCGCCCGCGACGTCGACCTGCCCTACGACGTCGCCGACGACCTCGAGGATGCGCTCACAGCGGCCGACCTCATTGTCCTGGCGACGGAGTGGACCCAGTACACCCATTGCGACCCCGTCTGGGCGGCCACACTGGTTAACGGACGCAACATCGTCGATGGCCGCAACGCTCTGAATCCGAAGGCCTGGCGCGAGGCGGGCTTCACCTACGCTGCGATCGGCAGGCAGTGACTCGCCCAAAGCCCACTGACGTGGGCACCGGCCGGTCCGTTTCCACGTGCTCCCACCCGGCAGCGCCCGCTCTCACTCCCTGAAAGCCGCGATATGTCTTGGTCATTCGGACTCTTCGTTGTCCTTGTCTGCTTCCTCATCGTCCTCGCCTGCCTCGCGGTCAAGGTCTTCTTCAAGCCCGGCCTCGCCCTCACAACGGTACGGGTCCGTCGCGCCAGAGCTCGTCGATTGACCACGACCCGGACGCCCGTGGCCGGTCGCGAGGAGGCACGGCGCGCCGCGCTGGCCACCGGGCTGCCTAGGGCTCTCGCGGGCACAACCGGCCTTTCGCCCGCCGTCCTCGTCACCTTCGGTCTGGCCGGATGGCTGTACTGGCGCATCCTCGTCAGCCACAGGCACGCCCTGGATACCTGGCTCGTGTGGACTTTCAACGTCGTCTTCATCATCGTCGCCGCTCAACTCGTCCTCGCCTGTTTCGAGGGACGCATGATCGGGCAGCGTGACGACCACCGCATTGCCGTGCTTATCCCGCTGTACAACGAGGACCCCGACGTCGTGCGTCGAATGCTCAGGGCGCTGCTGCACCAGAGCACCCCGCCGGCTGAGATCCATGTCGTCGATGACGGGTCGAGCCAGGGCGCCTACCCCGAACAGCGCGACTGGTTCCTCCGGGACGCAGCGGTCGCCGGTATTTACGCCACCTGGCAGCGGACTCGCAACCGGGGCAAGCGTCACGCCCAGAGCCAAGCTTTTCAGCAGATCCGTGATGCGGACCTGTTCGTGACCGTCGACTCTGACTCCATGCTCGATTCCGAGGCTCTCCACGAGATCGTGCAGCCTTTCAGCGACCCGAGGGTCATGTCGGTCGCCGGCATCATCCTGGCCATCAACAACAAGGAGAACCTGCTGGCCCGTGTCACCGACATGATCTTCGTGGGTCAGCAGCTCATCGACCGGTCCTCGATGTCGCGGCTCGGCTCGGTGCTGGTCAACTCTGGCGGTCTAGCCGCCTACCGGTACCAGGTGCTGGCGGGGAACATCGATACGTACATGAGCGAGAGCTATCTGGGTCGGCACGTGGAATTCTCCGACGATTCCATGCTCACCCTCTTCGCCCTGCTGAGCGGCAGGACCGTCCAGCAGCCGTCGGCCTTCGCCTTCGCGTGGATGCCCGACCGCTGGAGTCATCACTACCGTCAGCAGGTGCGCTGGTTCCGCGGTTCCTTCATCCGCGGTCTGTGGCGCATTCGCTTCCTGCCGGTCGCCTCCTGGGGGTGGTGGCGGCAGGCCACCGGGTGGATGCAGATGTGGGTGGTGACATCAGTCTTCTTCTACCTGGTTATCTGGCGTCCGCTCGCCACTGAGCACGGCATCCCCATCGCAGTGGTCCTCGTTCCGCTTCTCATCGGACTCGCGCAGAACTCCCGGTACGTCGGTGTATGGCGCTCGGACACCAGCGACCGCGAACGCCACGTCTGTCTCCTCCTGTCCCCGCTGGCGACGGTGTGGACAGCGGTGATCCTGCGTCCACTGCGTTTCTGGGGCATGGTGACCAGTGCCAAGATGGGATGGAACACCCGCCAGCAGGTCGAGGTCACTACCCAGTGAGTCAGGGCTCCTGTTCTCCGCGCTGCGCCGACGGCGAGCCAGGCGTCACGGGTGACTGCGATGGGATTCACGCATTCCACGACGACATCGAGTCCCAGCGCGAGCTGATCGGCGGCGAGCCCGTACCCGACGACGTACCCCTCATCCCCGGATATCAGCTCGCAGCGGCCTTCGCTACGCGAGATCGCGTCCTCGACCGTGTCGATGCGGAGGAAGGCGGCTCTCATCTCGTGGGCGACCAGTCGGGCGACGGCGGTCTTGCCTGTTGCCGGCAGACCGCCTACCACAACGAGCACCGATGACACCATGCGCCGATGGTACCGGTGGGAGGCGCGATCCCATCTGAACGTCGATGGCTCTCAGCACCACACTCCCGAGGAGCCGCGGCGGTGGGAGCCGACCAGATGGGTGTCGATAATGCCGATGGCCTCCATGAGGGAGAAGCAGGTTGTCGGCCCCACGAATCGGAAGCCACGCCGTTTGAGATCCCGGGCTAATGCGGTCGATTCCGCCGAGTGAGTGGGGATATCGGCGGCGAGATGCGGCTCGGGGGTACGAGAGGGCCGGTGGGACCACACCAGCCCGGCCAGCCCGCCCGTGTCGGACTCGCGGCGCAGTGCCACCGCGGCTCGGGCATTGTCGAGTGTCGCCAGGATCTTGGCACGATTGCGCACGATGGACGGGTCGTTGAGCAGCCGACCGCATCGCCGTCGTCGAAAGCGGCAACGGCGTCCGGATCGAAATTCGCGAAGGCTGCCCGGAAGGCCGGCCGCTTGCGCAGGATCGTGACCCATGACAGTCCCGCCTGGAAGGCCTCGAGGCTCAAGCGCTCGAAGACACCGCGTTCATCGCGCACCGGCATACCCCACTCGGCATCGTAGTACTCTCGCAGGAGCGGATCCGAAGCGGCCCAGACAGGCCGGGCGAGGCCGTCATCACCCACAACGAGGTCGGGGGAGAGCGTCCCCGAGCGGTTCATCCCGCTCATGGTCGACGTTCGTTGAGGACGATCGGTACCCGTTCCCAGCCGCCCAGGGGCCATTCGGCTCGTTGAGCCCGACCGCAGGGCGCTGCAGACACGGTGAAGCGGGCGAGCAGTGCTCTTAAGAGCACTCGTAGCTCCAGGGTGGCCAACGGACGGCCCGGACACGCGTGCGGGCCCGTCCCGTAGACGAGGTTGCGCTCGGCGTTGCCCGCAGGATTGTAGACATCCGGGTCGTCGAACACGTCAGGATCGCGGTTGGCGCTCGTCCAGTCGATGACGACGTGGACGCCCGCCGCCACTGGGCGGCCGGCCAGTGTCGTCGGGGCCGTGACCAGGCGACGGCTGAAGGTGAAGGGGTCGTCGATGCGCAGCACCTCGTCAATCGCTCGATCCAAGGCGGTATCGTCCAAAGAGGGCCACGCCGCCTGGTGCTCGGGGTGCTCGATGAGCCAGTGAAGCAGGACACCCGTGCACAGCGCCAGTGAACTGAGGTCGCCACCGGTCCAGTTGCGCAGGATCGAGACGATCTCGTCGTCGCTGACGGGCGTGCCGTTCGGACGCCGTAGCCGTGTCAGTCTCCACGTGACGTCGTGGGCGACGTCCGTCTGACGGCGCTGAGCGATCAGGTCTCGCATGATGCGATCGAACCACCGGGCGACCTCCCGGGTGCGCTCGAGCGCGCCCGAGCGCGTCGCCTCGTGATTCGCCTCCACCCATTCGACGAGCTCGTCCTCGATCTCGGGACACCACCCCAGCCAGGTCGACTGGGCGCGCACCGCATAGAGCGATCCGAGCTCGTGCACCGCGCACAGGGCGCGCTCGGGCCGGCGAGTCTCGATGAGTCGGGCGGCCGTCTTCTCGAGCCGGGGCTGAAGCTCCTTCAGGGCGGCGGGGGAGAAGAAGGGAGCGAGCAGGCCGCGCATCATGCGGTGCTCCTCGCCGTCCAATCCGTTGGGGACCTGCAGGAAGCGGGAGACCCGGCTGGAGAACAGCGTTGTGTCCGAGGCCACGGCGACGGCCTCCGTATGCGAGCGGACCGCGGGTCTGCCGGCCGGATCGGTGGCCGGGGCCCGGGCCTGAGTGGAATCTTGCGAATACGCGGCATCGCAGGCGCAGATGCGCCGGGCGGAGCGGCGGGTCGTGTCGGACATATAACGTGGCTCATTCAATGCTCTGCGGATCGGGCGGCCCGCTCGCGGGCCACCTTATAGAGTACGTCGCGCCCGCTTCAGCGCGCGGTCTTGCGTCTTATTCGCCTCGAGCCGAGGCGCGCACTCGACTATCGGAGGGGATCTCCGACTCTCCGGGCGCTGCAGATGAGTGGCCGCGACGAGCTGCGAGAATCGCGACCATGGCGACTCCTTCATCTTCCTCGGCCGCTTCCGCTGGCCGCACCGCGCTTGATACCCCGCTCGATCGTCTTCCGGATGACATTGACCTAAGACTCGTGGTCGCCGACATGGACGGCACTTTGCTCGACGGCGAAGGACGCGTCCCGCCCCGCCTGGAGTCCGTCGTGGTCCGCATGCGAAGGCACGGTGTCATCTTCGCGCCCGCCTCGGGCCGTCAGCTCGCCAACCTCCGCGCCACGCTGGGAGCTGCGATCACCGACAGTCCGATTATCGCCGAGAACGGCACGATCGTCATCCAGGGCGGCGACGAGCTCTACCGGCAGACCGTCACCCGCGTCGAAGCCGCCACGGCGGTGCGCGTGACGCGCACTCTGCGCGAGCACGGGGCCGACGTCGGCGCCGTCGTCGCCACACGGGACCGAGCTTACATCGACCGCACCGACAAGCGTTTCGTCGACCAGTGCGCCCGATACTACGAGGAGCTCGAGACGGTCGATGACGTGCTCGAGCTCGCCCTGGACGACGTCCTCAAGATCGCCGTCTACACTTTCGGCGATGCCGAGTTCGAGTGCCACCGGCCGTTGTCGACCGCCGTTCCCGGTGTGCAGACCGTAGTTTCGGGCGCGCACTGGGTCGACATGATGGCGCGGACCGCTTCCAAGGGGCGAGCCCTGAAGGCCGTCCAGGAGCGACTCGGAATCAGCGCGGCGCAGACCGCCGTCTTTGGTGATTACCTCAACGACGCCGAACTCTACGACCACGCCGAGCTGTCCTTCGCTGTGGCCAATGCCCATCCCGCCATCCTGGCCCGTGCTCGCTGCACCGCTCCGGCCAACACCGAGGACGGAGTGCTGCGCACCATTGAGATGCTCTTGAACCGTTTGCGGCGCTGAGCGACGGTGCGCGAGTTCCAGTGAGCGGTCGTCAGGGACGGTCGTCATCGAGGATGTGCTCGATGTCGATCTCGCCCGACGTGGTGCGCAGAGCCTCGAGCTGACGACGCTCCTTCTTCGTGGGGCGGCCTGCGCCGCGATCGCGGATGACGGCGGCGGGGACGTCCATGGGGGAGGGACGCGGCGCCGAAACGTCGGCGTAGGCGGTTTGCGCGATCGGCGCCCCGACACGCTTGACTAGGATCCGGGAGACGATGAAACGCCGGTCGAATCCATGGACCCGGTAGCGGACCTCGTCGCCGATCCTGACGCGCTGGGAGGGCTTGGCGGGCTCGTCGTTGACGCGAACGTGCCCGGCGCGGCACGCGGTCGTCGCTGCGGAGCGGGTTTTGGCTTGGCGTACGCTCCACAGCCACACATCGACCCTCGCCGAAGCGGGGTCGGCGGGCTCGGCTGCGGTGTGCGCCCGCCCCTCTCGCGTCCGCCTGCTGCTCATCATGGCCCGATTCTAGCGGCGACGGCTCATGCCCGACCGCCCGGCACGATGCCCCGCCGATAGGGCGCGCCTGCCCCGGGCGGCGAGACCCGATCCAATCAGGGCCAATCCGACGAGCGCCACCAGCCTGTAGACCGGATTGCCGTGGAGGGCCTCGGCGGTGCTGTAAGCGGTACCGGTGACGCGTTCCAGGGCAGAGGGAGCTCCATCGCCCCCAGCTGCGCAGTCTGACAGGACCGCGCGCAGCGCGTCGACATCGGCCTGCGGAAGTCCCAGTTCGTAGGCGGAGGCCACCGAGACGAAACGGGCGGCATAGGCGCACCGGTAGGAATCATCGGGAGGCCACCAACCCCGGCCCGTTTCGGTGTCCCAGGAGTCGGTCTCGCTCGAGCCCGCCGGACAGGTCGCGGGCCCGCAGGCCGACTTGTCCTGGTTGGCCTTGCCATCGACCGCGAGCAGGTTGAGAGGGTCGTTCGCCACCAGCAGACGCGTGCGATCGTCCCAGGCCCAGGCTCCATGCGCGTAGAGGTAATTCAGAGGGATCACGTGGTCGATCTGAACCGCTTCGGAGGTGCCCTTCCCGCGCTGGAAGGCGATGGTGGAGCCCGTGTAGGGATCGCGAAGCGTGCCGAACCACACCGTGGCGTCGGGGCACGAGGACGCCCCCTGTCCAACGCCCTGGCCACGGTCCTGCACGCCCTCGGCCCGCGAGTAGTCCACGTCGGTCAGGTCCCGGGCGAGAATCTCGTTGCGAGTATCGCAGCCGTCACCGTCAACGTCCTCCCATGCCTCGCCGAACCAGCCCGTGCGCGCCCCGCCCTCGCTCCAGGAGGCGGCGGCCGGGGCATCCGGTGGAAGGGAGTCGAGGGCGCTCAGGGCGTCGGCCGGACTCAGAACCAGATCGCCGCGGGCATCCCAGTCGCCGGACGAGGCGGGACTCGTCGCGCTCGGCGCCGCCACGAGGGCGATGGCTGCGGTGATACGCAGCAGGTACGGCATCGACGTGAGCATGTCAGAAGGCGACGGCGGAGGAAGTCGAGACGGGCAGGCCGAGCGGTTGGGTTGTCATAGTCTTAAGTTACGCGGTGCGCAGCAGTCTGACTGGGTTCGTCCACAGCCCACCGGCGGCTCCTGCGGGCCCAGCAGCTGCGCGCAGCCGACGTGCCACTCCGGGCAGCGGCTGATCAGGCGTCGCTACCGGCTTCCCGCCTCCGATCCCCGGAGCCGGTGGTCTCGATCATGCGTGGTCGAAGGTTTTCACCAGAAGACTTCTTCGCGAGCGGGGCAGTTCTGCGCGATGAAGGACGCCAGAACCTCCTCGAAGACAAGATCGGGGGTGAGTCGGCGCAGCTCCTCATTCATGGTCGTGATCGGCTCGCGCCTGGGCATGGTGACGATCTGCGGCTCACCGCCCCCGGGACGGGTGATGGCGACGCGTTCCTGGTCTTTGCGGGTAATGATGATCTCGCCGTCGGGCGTGGTCACGGTGATCGAGGCGATACCGCTGAATCCGGGGACGTCGACATGGGCCACCGGTACGCCGGTGCGCACGGCCAGCCATTGGACCATCAGAGCCATGGAGGCGTTCTCGGGCTCACCGGCGATGACGATGCTACGTACTGCTCCCTCGCGCAGGACCGAATCGAGGGTCGAGGCGACCATGGCCCTCCACAGCGTGATTCTCGTCCAGGCCAGGTCGATGTCGCCACGGGTGAAGGACGGTGCCAGCGCTCTGAGGGCCGTCACCGGGTCGTCCAGCGCGGGGGTGTTGGTGATGCGGGTGGAGGCCAGGCGTCCCAGGGGGCTCTCCGCCGGGACGTCGGGCGGAGTCGTCGGCCACCAGGTCACCACCGGAACGTCGGGCAGCAGGAAGGGCACCACGAGCGTGTCGATGTGCTCGACGGCCTCGCCCCACGGGTGCAGGACCAGCGTTTGACCGGCCCCGGCATCGTGACCGACTCGGATCTCGGCGTCCAGGTGCCCCACGTCGGAGGTGACGTGCCCGTCGCGGGGCCCGGTTGTCGCGTCGTCGCCCACGTCGGGGCGGACCACCGCGATAATGCGGCACGGGTGGTCCCGGCTCGCACCGTGCGCCGCCTCCAGGGCGTCCTCGAGACCGGCGGGGCCGGTGTCGATGATGAGCGTCAGCACGTGGGAGCCGCCCAGACTCCCTTCCTCGGCGAGCAGCGCGGCGACGATGTGGTCGGTGGTCGTGGCGGTCAGGGTGGTGATCATGAGCGCCTCCAGGTGCGGCCGTCGCGGGCGATGAGCTGATGAGCGGTCCCAGGTCCCCACGATCCGGGCCGATATCCGGCGGGTGCCCCGGACGCGGCCCAGTGCTCGATCACGGGATCCAGGATCCGCCAGGACAGGTCGACCTCCCGTTGATGAGGGAACAACGGAGCGTCACCGAGCAGGGCGTCGAGAATCAGCCGTTCGTAGGCCTCGGGGGAGTCCTCGTTGAACGCGCCTCCGTAGCCGAAATCCATGGTCACGTCGCGCAACTCCATGTGCGCGCCCGGGACCTTGGACGCCAGACGCATGGTGACGCCTTCATCGGGCTGAATCCGCAAGATGACTGCATTGGCGCCCACGCCCGCGGTGGCCGCGTCGTCGAAGGGCAGGAAAGGCGGCCGTTTGAAGACGACGGCGACCTCAGTCACACGCCGGGTCAGACGCTTGCCGGTGCGCAGGTAAAAAGGCACGCTCGCCCAACGCCGATTGGCGATCTCCAGACGCACGGCTGCGAAGGTCTCTGTGCGCGAGTCGGAGGAGACTCCGTCCTCTTCCAGGTAGCCCTTGACGGGGAGGCCGCCTTGGAATCCGGCGTCGTAGCGACCGCGGGCCGTCGTCGCGTCCAAGTCGAGGACGCCGTGGCGCTCCAGGCGCACAGAGGCCAGGACCTTCTCCTTCTCGGCGCGCACGGCCGGAGCCGTCAGCGACGTCGGTTCCTCCATGGCGGTCAGCGCCAGGAGCTGGAGCAAGTGGTTCTGGATGACGTCGCGGGCCGAGCCGATGGTGTCGTAATAGCCCGCGCGGGTGCCGATGCCGATGTCCTCGGCCATGGTGATCTGAACGTGGTCGACGTAGCTCTGGTTCCACAGCGGTTCGAACATGGTGTTGGCGAAGCGCAGCGCCAGGATGTTCTGGACCGTCTCTTTGCCCAGATAGTGGTCAACGCGGAAGACGTCGTCAGCACGCACGATTCGTGACACGAGGGAGTCGAGTTCGGCGGCGCTGGCCCGGTCGTGGCCGAAGGGCTTCTCGATGATCACGCGCCGCCACGAGCCCGGCGCCTCGTCGACCAGTCCGGAGGCCGCGATGCGTTCGGTGACCGCCGGGAACCAGCCCGGCGGGATCGACAGGTAGAAGGCTCGATTGCCGCTGGTCCCGCGCGTGGCGTCCAGATCCGTCACGACATCGGTCAGCCGGGAGTAGGCGGCACCGTCCTCGAAAGAGGAGAACTCCACGAAGCGCATGCCCGCGGCCAGCTGGTCCCAGATAGCCTGATGCCACGGGGTGCGGGCACCCGCACGAGCCGTTTTGCCCACGTAGTCGCGCAGATCGTCGTCGTCCCATGAACGGCGTCCCACCCCCACCAGGGAGAAACTGGGCGAGAGCAGGCCGCGGTTGGCCAGATCGTAGATGGCCGGCAGTAGCTTGTGGCGCGCCAGATCACCGGTGATGCCAAACATGACGAGCACGCACGGATCAGCGATACGGGGCATGCGCAGGTCGCGAGGGTCCAGCAGGGGGTTGGGTCCGCCGACCGGCGCGCCGCGACCGGAGGCCGACGTCGAAGAATCGTCCACGGGTATCTTTCCTCCAGTGGTGCACGGCTCGGGTGGGACGTCCACCTCACTCACTGTAGTAGACGTGTCGGGACCGCATAGGAACCGAGTCGCGGCTGTGGGCAAACGCCGTCTTCTCCGGCGCGGGCCGCCCGACGTCTTCGAGCTCGGAGACCGTCGCGATAAGCTCTCTTATCAGGCGCCGCTGGCGCACCCACCACTCGCCCGCCGCTTTCGACGCGGGCAGGAAGGCAACACATGAGCGATTTCACTCCGCCCCCCTCCGTTGCTGACATCGGCGTCTACGGTCTGGGAGTGATGGGCACGAACCTGGCTCGTAACCTGGCCCGGCACGGACACGACGTAGCCGTGTTCAACCGCACTCTCGCTCGCACCGAACGTCTCATGGCCCGCTACGCTGATGAGGGCGACTTCGTGCCCGCGGCGCGGCTGACCGACTTCGTGGCTTCACTGCGGCGCCCGCGCGTCGTCATCATCATGGTCCAGGCGGGCGCCGCTACCGAGGCGGTCATCGACCAGCTCCGTGAACTCCTCGGGCCCGGAGACATCATCGTCGACGCCGGCAACACCTTCTACAAAGACACTCAGCGTCGACAGGCGGTTCTGAAGGATACCGGCATCCATTTCGTGGGCATGGGCGTGTCCGGCGGGGAGGAGGGGGCCCTGCTCGGGCCCTCGATCATGCCCGGCGGTACCGCGGAGTCCTACGATCGGCTCGGCCCGATGCTCGAATCCATCTCCGCTCATGTCGACGGCTCCCCGTGCTGCACGTATGTGGGCTCCGACGGCGCCGGCCACTTTGTCAAGATGGTTCACAACGGCATTGAGTACGCCGACATGCAGCTCATCGCCGAGGCCTACGACCTGCTGCGCCATGTAGCGGGGCTGAGCGTGCCGCTCATCGCCGGGGTGTTCCGCTCCTGGAAGGACTCTGAGCTCGATTCTTACCTGGTTGACATCACCGCCGAGGTTCTCGACCGCGTTGATCCGGCGACCGACGAGCCCTTCGTCGACGTCGTCCTCGACGCCGCCGGACAGAAGGGCACCGGGGTGTGGGCCACCCAGACCGCTCTCGAACTCGGGGTGGCGGTTCCCGCGATCGCTGAAGCGACCTTCGCACGAGCCGCCTCCTCTTCGACGGCGATCCGCGCCGCGGTGCGCGGCGCGGACATGAACGCCGGGGCCGGGGGGAGTGGTTTCAAGTCCGATGAGGACCGCACGGCCTTCATCGAGTCGGTCAAGCAGGCCCTCTACGGTTCGAAGATTGCCGCTTACGCCCAGGGCTTCGACGAGATCTCCACCGCCAGCACCAAGAATGATTGGAATGTGGACCTGGGCGCCATGGCGCGCATCTGGCGTGGCGGATGCATCATCCGCGCCCGCTTCCTAGACGACATCACCCGCGCTTATCAGGAGGATCCGGGACTCGCCAGCCTGCTGACGGCCCCCGTCTTCACTCGAGCCCTGGAGACCGCTCTGCCCTCCTGGCGCAAGGTCGTAGCGACCTCCGCACTGGCCGGTGTTCCGGCTCCGGCCTTCGCCTCCTCACTGGCCTACGTCGATCAATTGCGCGCTCCGAGGCTGCCGGCAGCCCTCATCCAGGGGCAGCGCGACTTCTTCGGCTCCCACACTTACCACCGTACTGACGATCCGCGGGGCGTGTACCACGTGCTGTGGGCGCAGGACGGTCGCCCTGAGGAGAAGTGGGACTGATCCCAATCTGGATGACGACTCGCGGTGGTGGTTGTGATGTGAACGGTGTTCGCACGGCTTGAGGAGACTGAACGCTCGAGCGCTGATCGCCCGCGCATCGTGGTGGGATTTCTTCCGGCTGCGAGCCGAACCCGGAGGCTCGCGCAGGTCGGGACTCGGCCGGCGGGCCGCCCCGGTTCGCCGGGCTTCTTGCCGGGCCCCAATCAGCGGGTAACACGACCGGGAGCGCGCTGTGAGCGTACGCGACTGCGGTGACGTTGCCAGTGGTGCGCACGGCAACGGTATGGTGTGACCACACCGGCGCGACCCGCGCCGCCCGACCCGAGGGGAACAGATGTCGAGCACGCCGATCGAGCCGGACCCCAGCACGACCCAGTCCTTCGGAGCTATGGACTTCAATACGGAGTCCGCCGGCCCGCTCATCGGGCTGTCCCAGCAGGACCGTGCTGCGATCAACGCGCTGCCCGCCGGGACGGCTCTTCTTCTGGTTCAGCAGGGACCGACCACCGGTGCGCGTTTTCTGCTCGATGCGGCCGAGACGACCGTGGGCCGGCATCCGCGTGCCGATATCTTCCTCGACGACGTCACCGTCTCGCGTAAGCACGCGATCTTCGTCGCTCTACCGGAGGGCGGTTTCGCTGTGCGCGACTCGGGATCGCTCAACGGCACCTATGTCAATCGCCAGCGCGTCGAGCAGGCGACTCTGCGACTGGGTGATGAGGTGCAGATCGGCAAGTACCGTATGACCTATCACCCCGGTCCGATCGCGGGTGCGGCTGCGCAGTGAGCGCTGCCTCCGCGCGCCGCCGTCCTGTTGAGCACGAGACGGTCGATGTCGACGACGACGATGCCGAGCCCTGGCCACGGGGCGTCTCCCGCGATCCGAAGATGAAGATCTCAGAGGTCGTTGATCGCCTCAAGACGGAGTTTCCCGCCCTGTCTCTGTCGAAGGTGCGCTACCTCGAGGGGGAGGGGCTCATCGCCCCCTACAGGGTGGGTAACGGTTATCGGCGGTATTCCGAGGCCGACATGGAGCGGCTGCGGTACACCCTGACCGCTCAACGCGACGAGTATCTGCCGCTGTCGGTCATCCGGCAGCGACTCGCCGAGTTGGATGCCTCCCCTCAGGCCCCTCCGCCTCAGCCGTCACCGATCGCGCGTGTGGTAGCGGCCGACGGGCGCACTGTGACAGGGGCGACCCTGGATGCCGCCTCGCTCGCGCGCCATGCCGGCGCCTCCGTGGCCCAGCTCGAGGAGCTGATCTCCATCGGTGTCGTTGCCCCTGACACTCGTGGCCGTTTCGATGCGCGCGCCCTGGGCACGGTGACCCTGGCACTGCGCGCTCACCGGCTCGGCATTCCTCTTCGCAATCTGCGTCCGGTGCGGACCGCCGCGGAGCGAGAGGCCGATGTCATCGATGCAGCCGTTCAGCACAAGCGGCAGCGTTCGAGCACGGCTGCTGAAGATGCCGCCACCGAGATCGCCGCCGTGCTGGCCGAGCTGCACTCGGCGCTGCTGCATCAGGCGATCTCGGCGCTGGAGTGAGCCAGCGGGAGGGCACGAGTGCGGGCCGCCGAGATGGCGACTCCGTTTCCCGGACACGGTGCCCGACGCACCCGTAGATTGCTCCTGTGAGCACTATGACGCTGGTGGGGGTCCGTTCTACGGCGCCTTCAAGGGGTCTGGTCGCCATTCTCGTGGAGAATGGCGGCCCCGCAGTGCTCGCCGTACCCGTCAACGCCCGCGAGGGTTTGCTGCTCAGCGCGGGTCGGTCGGCGCGGTCCCCGAGCTGGACGGCCCTGCTGGAACAGACGTGTCGGGCGTTGGACGGCAGGATCCGCTCCGCCGAGCTCGACGTCGACGCCGATGCGGCACTGCGCGCCTGCCTGGTCGTCAGCCGGGACGAGCGGGAGCACCGTGTGCTCTGCACCCCGGGTGAGGCGCTGGTGGTGGCTCAGCGCCTGAATCGGCCGGTGGTTGCGAGTCCGACGCTTCTGAGGCTGCGAGATCTGGACCTGGCCGGAGACGACCTCCGCCTGCAGTTGACGCGGTGGAGGGGGGAGCTGACTGTTGTGGCGGCTGACGAGGGCGCACCTCCGAGTTGAGCACTCGGCACGCGAAACAGGAGTGACTCATGTGACTTATGATGTGAACTACGTCATATATTTGGGGAGGATGGTCGAGGCTGGACCCCTGACGTCAGGCGGGAAACCCTGCTGTGACCGGACTATTCTCGACCTTGCCTTGAGATTGAGGCGTCGACGACACGAGATGGCGGCGTGCCCTTCATTGAGCCCCGCGGGAGGTGGCCCTATCGTGGTCACTGGTCGGAGGAACCGATCCGACCCATCAGCACGGCACGTGTCCAGCACGCACGTCCCCATTCCGACAGGAGCAGGTCAGTGAGCGCGAACGAAGCCAGTCTTCACGCCCCCGTACCCCAGCGCAGCCAGGGGATGCTGTTCGGCGATCCGCTCCCTGAGCTTGACATCAACACCGGCTACCGTGGCCCGGTGGCCTGCCGCATCGCCGGCATCACCTACCGGCAGCTGGACTACTGGGCCCGTACCGGGCTGGTCGAACCCTCCGTCAGGGCCGCCAAGGGCTCCGGTTCCCAACGCCTGTACGCTTTTCGAGACATCCTGCTGCTCAAGATCGTCAAACGCCTGCTTGACACGGGCGTCTCGCTCCAGCAGATCCGCACCGCCGTCAAGGCCCTTCATGAACGAGGTGTGGAGGACCTGACCTCCATGACTCTTATGAGCGATGGTGCTTCCGTCTATGAGTGCACCAGTGCCGACGAGGTCGTCGACCTCGTCCAGGGCGGTCAGGGCGTCTTCGGCATCGCCGTGGGACGCGTATGGCATGAAATCGAAGGATCCTTGGCCGAGCTGCCCGTCGATCATGCGGGTCAGGCCCCCGTGGTCGAGGACGAATTGGCCAAACGTCGTGCAGCTAAGAGGCGTCAGCTCGGCTAACCCCGCTGACGGACGAGCGGTTTACGAGTGGGGAGCTGTGACGTAGCCTCGAGGTCTCCGTTCCATTCCTCGCAGGAAGGCATTCATCGTGAAACTGGGGGCCTCGGATCTCGACGTCAGCCGCATGGGACTAGGAGGCAACGTCTTCGGCTGGACGGCCGATGACGCGGCATCGCGCCGTATCCTGGACGCCTATGTTGATGCGGGCGGCACCTTCATCGATACCGCCGACGGCTATTCCGCCTGGGTGGACGGCAATGCCGGAGGAGAGTCGGAGGCAGTCATCGGCTCGTGGCTGCGCAGGCGCAGGAGACGCGATGATGTCGTCATCGCCACCAAGGTCTCCACCAAGCCCGACAGGACGGGACTGGCGGCCGACAACGTGCGAGAGGCCCTGGACGAGTCCCTCACTCGCCTGAAAACCGATCACGTCGACCTCTATTACGCGCATTTCGACGATCCGGACACGCCCCTAGAGGAGACCGTGGCCGTCTTCGAGGAGCTCCGCGCAGCCGGCAAGACCCGCTACGTGGCACTGTCCAACTACACCCCCGAACGTATTGAGCAGTGGTGTGCCATCGCGGATGCGATGGGGGCCCAGGCGCCCGTGGCGCTTCAGCCGCATTACAATCTCCTTCACCGCGGTGACGTCGAGGGTGCCGGGAATCGCGGCGAGGTAGCTGCGGCGCACGGCATGGGACTCGTTCCGTACTTCTCGTTGGCAGCAGGCTTCCTGACCGGCAAGTACCACCCGGGCCAGACGGTCACGGCAGCCCGTTCATCCATGGTGGCCGGCTATCTGCGGCCCGAGTGCTTCGCCGTCGTCGAGGTACTGCGTGAGATCGCTGCGGCGCATGGGACAGAACCCGCTGCGATCGCGCTGACATGGTTACGCGACCGCCCCGGCGTTGTCGCCCCGCTGGCGTCGGCCCGCACCACCGACCAGCTGGATCCCATCCTGACGGCGTTGACTCTTCATCTCGCGCCGGAGGAGATAGACCGTCTCACACGAGTATCAGACGCCGCCTGAGACAGCGGAATGCCCCCGCCTCTGAGGGGAGGGGACACCGCGTCGGTGACCGATCGGACGCTCCGGAGTGGATTCCCCAGGCGGTTCAGGCGGTGCGGTGCCCCAGCACGTAGGTGCGGCTGTAGTCGTCACTGAGATCGGTCAGGGTCACCCGCACCAGACCGGTCTCATCGGCTTCGTAGTGCTCCTCCACCTCGGGCCCGTAGCCCGTGCGGGTCACGGGCACCGAGGTGAGGTCGTCGACGGTACGCAGGGAGGCGTCGAAGGGGAAGAGAACATCCTTGCTGTAGGGTGCGAGCTCGCCGCGGGGCTCCCCGTTATCATCCACTCCGGCGCACTCCACGAAACGGTAGCGACCGACATTGTGGACTACCCGGTAGCGGCGCGTGGCCACGGTGGCGCTGATCCCACCGCCTTTCTGCACGGAGTCCTCAGTCAGAATCGCGTCGAAGGTGGTCCGTGCCCCGCCATCTGCCTCGCGGAACACGCCGAAACCGCGTGAGAGACGATCGGTCAACCGGACGTCGGCGTCGCGGTCAGCGGCGATGGCCAGCCCTATGGCAGTGGAGGCTCCCGGGTAAGGGGAACGGTGAACGCGCCGTCCGAACCTCTCGCGCAGAAGTCTCGGCACGAGGGGAAGGCCCGAGGCACCCCCCACCAGGTAGATTCCGGCGATGTCGGTCAAGTCGGGGGCTCCGTCCTCAAGACGCCCGACCAGAGGCGCCATCATCTCCACAGAACGCTGAATCAAGGGGGTGACGGCCTCGTACAGGTCGGCCACGGGCAGCACCACGTCGGTGTCGAGCACGGGGATCACCATGCGACGGGACTGCGGGGCCAAAGCCTCCTTGACGTCGCGGCACTGGTCGAGCAAGTCGTCGAGCTGGGTCGTATCCAGGTCAGCCTCGTTCATGGACGTGCGCGCCAGCGCCATTTGAGCCAGGATGAGGTCGACGTCGTCGCCGCCGAGATCTCCCAGGCCGCGCGAAGCCAGAACTTCGTGCGCGGCACCGTTGACGTCCACCAGGGAGGTGTCGAAGGTCCCTCCTCCCAAGTCGTAGACGAGTACGCGTGTGCGCCGGGATGAGACGGTGGAGGCTTTACGGTGGGTGTACTCGAAGCCGGCGGCACTGGGCTCGTTGAGCATGGCGGTCACATGGAAGCCCGCCGCCCGGAAGGCGTCGAGCGTGAGCAGCCGCTGCGCCCCGTAGGCATGGGCGGGCACTGCGACCACGACATTTGCATCCTCGCCACCCGGGTCAGCGCCGTCGAGAACCCCTGAGGCGGCCAGTTCCTGACGCAGATCGGTCAGGAAGGAGACGAGCACCTCCCCGACGCCCAGCGTACGGTCGCCCAGCGCTACTGGACTGGCCGCGCTGACCGAGGGAGCCGCCAGGGTGCGCTTGAGGCTGCGCAGCAGCGGGGCACCCTGACGGGCGGCCCGCCGCGCGCGGAAGCCGTGCACCAGACCGTCGTCGGTCAGCGCCGTCAACGACGGGTAGTAGTCATGAGAGTCTCCGTTCGTGTCGGTGAAGGACAGGACGGGGTAGTTGCCCCTGTCGGCGCGGGCGACCACCGTCCTGGTCGTCCCCAGATCGATGCCGAGGTCCAGGGCGGAGAGAGGTGGGGTACTGCCCTTTCGGGGCTTGGAAGAGCGTGCGCTTCCGCTTCGGGCTGCCATGGTGTGACCTTATCGTTGCTGACCCTCGGATCATACTCAGGATCCAGGATACGACAGGCGTCCCCGCCCTTCTGCGGCGGTGAGCGCCTGCCCGCGCAGGTCGATGCCGATGCGAGCGTAGGCGCGCGGCATGGCGATCCACGCCCACGTCCCGCCGCCGACGCCCAGGAGCGCAGTCGCCCACATGCCGGCAGCCAGTCCGAATGTCGCGGTCAGCGCCGAGACGACGAAGGGTCCGGCTGCGGCGCCGATGTTCCCGATGCCCTGCCACCAGCCCAGGAAGCGCTCACGCCCGACGACGGGGGCTAGGTCGGCCCCCATGGTCATGACGATGCCCGATCCGAACCCATTGCCGAAGCCCATGAGACAGGTCCCCACCACGAAACCGACCGGAGAGGTCCACACGATGATCACCACGAGGGAAGCCCCCATGATGAACAGGGACGGCAGGATGCCGGCCAGACGCCCGTAACGGTCCATCCATCTGCCCGAGGGCAGGAACATGGCGACGTCGAGCAGGGCTCCGGCCGCGAAGGTGGCCGAGATCAGAGCGTCGCTCAGCCCCAGATGCGCGCCCCACAGGGGCACGAGCACGGTTCGATTCGTCCGCAGCAGCTGGAGGCACGTCATAGCCACAGCGACGGCGGCTGTCGCTCGCAGGTCCGTACGCGTGCGATTCGCTCCGCCCTGCGCACGGTCATCACCCGAGACGACTTGGGAGCCGGAAGCCCGCGCCCGCGTGGTCTCGGCGTCGTGACGTGCACGATGGAGCGCTTCGGCGGGCAGAGCCTTCGCCAGCACGAACCACAGCGATCCCAGGGCCATGAGGATCTGAAGGACGAAGGGCCCGCGACGTCCGACCACGAGGATGGCGAGCGAGCCGATCGCCGGGCCGACGAGCACACCCAGACGCATCATGCCGCCCAGGAACGACAGTGCTCGGGCCCGAGCCCATGACGGGACGGCGTCGGCCACATAGCCCTGCCGTGCAAGCGCCCACAGGTTCGCCGCCACCGCCTGCAGAATGACACCGACGACGAAGACGACCACCGCCGCGACCGACGGGGCGCTCACCGCGATCAGGATGCCGGTGACCGCTGTGACCGCCACGGCCGTGCCCAGGGCCATCGCCCGCCGGCCGCCCAGCCGGGCGACGATGCCTCCCGCCAGAGGCGCCGAGATGACTCCGGCGACTCCCAGCAACCCGACGACCGAGGCCGCGGCGGACCGGGACATTCCGACGTCGATGGCGGCTAACACGAGGACGGGCTGAACCGCGCCTGAGCCGATCGCGAAAATCGCCGTGGGCGCGTAGACGCTCGCGGCCAGCGCCCGCAGGATCGGCCCGGCGTCGTCATAACGCGCGGGCAAGGCGGATGAAGAGCGGGGACGAATCGATGGCACGCATCCATCATCCTCGTATCTCCCTGAGGGACGGGTCTGGACGCGGCACGAGTCATCTGACCGCCCACGGTCCTCCATGATGGCCCGACAGCGGACGGGCGCCCCGGACGCACCAGATGAACAGTCGGTGAACAGTCGGAATCTCCCTGTTGGAGGCGGACGGCCGCGGGTAAGAATGATCCCAGGCCGTCTCCGTGCGGTCCGGATTCTGCGCCCGCCCGGCATCCGTCCGCGGTCGGGCTCCCGATCCGCTCACCTGACCGAGAATGGTATGAGTACATCTCTTTTCATCGTGGTCGTCGTGGTCGTCACGGCGCTGGTCTTCGACTTCACCAACGGGTTCCACGACTCCTCCAACGCGATGGCGACCTCCGTCGCCACTGGGGCCTTCACCCCCCGACGCGCCGTCGTCGTCGCGGCCATGCTCAACGTGCTGGGCGCCATGCTCTCCACGGAGGTCGCCAGAACGATCTCTCACGGCATGTTCAACGATGCCCTGATCGAAGCGGCTCCCGAGATGGTCTTCGCCGGGCTCGCCGGCGCGATCCTGTGGAACCTGGCCACGTGGCTCTTCGGGCTGCCGTCCTCATCCTCGCATGCGCTCTTCGGCGGGTTGATCGGCGCTGTCATCATGGCCGCGGGCATCCAGGGCGTGCACTGGGGCACAGTGATCTCCAAAATCATTCTCCCCGCCGTGGTCGCTCCGTGCGTGGCGGGGACGGCTTCGGCCCTGGCCACCTGGATCGCCTACCGCATCGCCCGCCCCACCGATCGTTTCGGTCAAACGATCTTCCGCAACGGGCAGCGGATATCCGCTTCCATGGTGGCGCTAGCCCACGGGACCTCGGACGGGCAGAAGACCATGGGGGTCATCACGCTGGTGCTGGTCGCCGCCGGCTACCAGGAGGCGGGCACAGGGCCGCACTGGTGGGTGATCGGCGCTGCAGGCCTGGCCATCGGTCTGGGCACCTACTCTGGAGGCTGGCGCATCATGCGCACGATGGGCAAGGGGCTGGTCCACATCGACCCGCCTCAGGGTTTCGCCTCCGAGACGGCCTCGACCGTAGCCATCCTGGCCTCCTCCCACCTGGGTTTCGCTCTGTCGACCACCCACATCTGCACCGGCTCCATCCTCGGCACCGGCGTGGGTCGGGGGGCGAAGGTCTCCTGGGGGACCTTCGGAAAGATGGGGATCGCGTGGCTCATCACGCTTCCCTGCGCCGGTATCGTGGGGGCCGTGACCTCCTTGATCGCGGTCGAGGGCGGCGCCGTGGGCACGGCCGCCGTCATCGTCCTGCTGCTGGTCGGGGCGTGGGTCATCATCCGCCAGGCCGGGCACAACCGGGTCGACTTCTCCAACGTCAACGACGCCGACTCCGTGGTTGTGGCAAAGCAGCACGACCCCGAGCTCGGGCGGGCGCCTAAGACCTTCAATGAGGTCAAGAAGGAGTTTGTCGGCACGGCCGCCACGACTTCTACGTCAGCAGCGACAACCGCAACGACAACGTCAGTTCCGCTGAGGAAGGAGACCGTCGCATGAGCGTCGATTGGGCATCTCTCGCACTGGTCACCGTGGTGACCGTGCTCGCCACCGCCTTTATTCTGACCATCATCGCCGCAGCCGCGCGCATGCTCGACGAGGTCCATCTCAAGCGGCTGGCGGGGGAGGTCAAGGGGCTGCACGCCGCCGAGCTGGCGGCCGGGTTCTTCCTGACCGTGGCCATCGGCATCCTCCTGTTCGGCCTGTGGCTCATCATCCCCTATTCCCATTGAGCCGCCGCTGCCGCCGCAGAGACGAGTCCGTCGAGCCGGACTCGCAGAGCGCCTGCACCGCGCCGGCTTCGCAGGCGCCGGTCCGTGGTCGGCGGGCAGACACGGCCCGGATGACCGGACACGATGCTTGCGATGAGCACGATCACGACGGTACCGTGACGGCCGATTGACGCACGTCTGGACGTCCGGGTCTCATCCACTGTTTCCCCGCGGCTCGTCCCCTTGAGCTCACCGTTGAGCGCCCAGGCCGGAAAGGAGACCTGGGGGTCATGGACCATCTCCGAGTGGCTAGAGACGTCCTGGCGTACGTCGGCGGCGCCGAGAACATCAACGCAGCGGCGCACTGCGCCACCCGGCTGCGGCTCGTCCTCGATGACATGGAGCGAGTCGATCGGGCGGCTTTCGACAGGGACCCCGTCATCAAAGGCACCTTCATCGCCGGCGGCATGTTCCAGATCATCGTCGGTCCCGGCGACGTCGACCGCGTCTTCGACGCGATGGTGACCACGGGAGGGGTCAAAGAGGTCTCGAAGGAGAAGGTCAAGCAGGAGGCCGCCCGGAGCGGCAACCCCCTGTCCCGTTTCATCAAGACGATCGCGGATGTTTTCGTCCCCATTCTGCCCGCTCTCATTGCCGGCGGTCTCATGATGGCCATCGACAACGTTCTGACCGCCGAAGGGCTCTTCGGCGGTCAGAACGCCCCGGCACTGACCGAACGCTGGGCCTGGCTGGCCGACTACGCCGACCTCATCAATCTCATCTCTTCGGCCGCCTTCGCCTTCCTGCCGGTCCTCATCGGCTTCTCTGCGGCCAAGCGCTTCGGCGGCAACGCCTACCTGGGTGCGGCCATGGGGGCGGCCATGGTCTCGAGCTCGCTGACCAGCTCCTATACCGCCATTCAAGCTCAGACCGCCGGTACGATCGGTATCTGGCGGCTCTTCGGTTTGACGATCGACAAGATCGGCTACCAGGCCATGGTCATTCCGGTGCTGTGCGTCGCCTGGGTCCTCGCGGCGATCGAGAAGCGGCTCCACAAGCGTCTGTCAGGCACGACGGACTTCCTGCTGACCCCGCTCATCACAATGCTCGCCACCGGCTTCCTGACCTTCGTCGTCGTCGGCCCCGTCACTCGCGTCCTGTCCAACGGCGTCACTAACGGTCTGGCCTGGACCTACAACGCCCTCGGCCCGATCGGCGGCGCGCTCTTCGGCCTGGCCTACTCGCCGATCGTCGTCACCGGTCTGCACCAGTCGTTCCCCGCCGTCGAGATACCACTGATCGAGGGCATCAAGGCCGGGGGAGCGGGCTCCTTCATCTTCCCGATCGCCTCCATGGCGAACGTCGCCCAGGGGGCGGCGGCGCTCGCTGTCTTCTTCAAGACCGCGGACGCCAGGATGAGAGGGCTGGCCGGCGCAGGCGGAGCGTCTGCGCTCTTCGGCATCACCGAGCCCGCCATCTTCGGCGTCAACCTTCGTCTGCGCTGGCCCTTCTTCATAGGCATGGCGGCCGCCGGTGTTGGCGGCGCGGGCGTCGCGCTGCTTGACGTCCGGTCCCAGGCACTGGGGGCCGCCGGCCTCGTCGGGCTGGTCTCTATAGTCCCGACGAGTATCCCGAGGTATCTCGCCCTGGAAGGGCTCGTCTTCATCCTGGCCTTCGTCGGGGTCTTCGCCTACGCCACAGCCAGAAGCCGCAGTCTGACCGACGACGTCGATGATGCTGGGACGGCGGTCTCGAAAGCCGACGCACAGCTCGACTCGGGCACGACGAGTGCGGTCGAGTTTCCGCGGAACGCCGGCGCCGACCTGTCCGTGACCGCTCCGATCCACGGCATCGCCATCTCTCTGTCGGAAGTCGGGGACCGGACCTTCGCCTCTGGCGTGCTCGGTCCGGGGGCCGCTATTGATCCGGTGGAAGGACCCGTCGTCTCCCCGGTTGATGGCGAGGTGCTCGTCGCCTTCCCGACCGGACACGCCTATGGCCTTCGCTCGGCCAGCGGTATCGAGCTGCTCATCCACGTCGGTATGGATACCGTCGAGCTCGACGGCAAGTACTTCACTCCCAGGGTCGCAGCAGGGAAGAGAGTCCATCGCGGCCAGGTGCTCGTCGAGGTCGACTGGGCCGCCGTCACGAGGGCGGGCTACAGGACGACGACGCCCGTGGTCGTGTCCAACGCCGCCTCCTTCGCCGGCATTGTCGACGAGCACGTCGGTCGCATCGTCGAGCGCGGCGACGCGCTCTACACCGTCGAAGCCATCGAACCGGTCGCGGCACGGCCCCCGGCATCCGCTTGAGTCTGTGCGTGAACCCCCGTACCGCTCGGGACCTGTCGTCCCAGACGTTTCAGCTTGTGACGCCGACCAGAAGTTTGACAGGCAGGGGGGCGGGAGCGGCGAATTCCGGCGAATGCGGGTCACCGCTCTCGCGGCTGGCGCTGATCTGCCTGAGGAGAACGTCCACTGCCTGCGCAGCGAGGTCGGCGATGGGTTGTTGGATCGTGGTGAGATTCGGCAGGGCCCGACGCACCGCGGACGTGCCGTCGAAGCCGACGACCTTGAAATCCTCTGGCACGCGACGTCCGCGCGCCCGAGCCCACTCCAGCACCGCCGCCGCCGTCAGGTCGTCGGTGGCGAACACGGCATCGACGTCGGCGGGCATGGAATCCAGGGCCGCCTCGGTGAGTCCGGCCCGCTCAGGATCCGGCGTGTGGAAGTCGACCGTTCTCACGACCGGCTCGATCCCGGCGTCGTGCAGTACGGCGAGGTACCCCGCCTCCCGGCGGTTGTGGGGACCCGAGCGGGAAGTGAGCAGCGCGGGCCGGTGCGCTCCGCGCGTGCGCAGGTGCCTGGTCGCCAGACGCCCTCCCTTCTCATTGTCGCAGCAGACATTGGGGATCCTGGGGGACAGGAGCCGGTCGACGGTGACCAGAGGCATACGCACGGTGCCGTACTCCGATAGATTCTCGTTGTGACCGCCGGAGATGATGCCATCCACACGGTGGGAGACGAGCAGATCGAGATACTCTCGCTCCCGCTCGGCCCGCCCCATGGAATTGCACACGAGGATGCGGTACCCGTGGTCGGTCAGCGCGTTCTCGATCTCGGCCGCCATCTCACCGAAGAAGGGCAGAGCGACTGTGGGCACGATGACGCCGATCGTGTGCGTCGACTTTCCGTGCAGCGCTCGTGCGACCTGGTTGGGACGATAGTTGAGCTCGGTTATCGCCTCGGCGACCCGGTCCTTGACCTCTTGGCTCAGGTAGCCCCGGTTGTTGAGCACACGTGAGACCGTCGTCAGGGAGACACCCGCAACCCGGGCAACGTCGGCGAGGGTCGGCTCTCGGCGCGCGCTCATCATCATCTCTTCCGGCTGCCGGATAAGTGCTGCCCAAGCCTATGCCAGGGACGGCATCGCGTGCTGCACGCTATCATCACACGTGCCTGCGGGGGCGGGTGCTCATGCCGGTGCACTGCGGCGACGGCACACGGCCGGCACGTATTCCTCGTAGTAGCCGATCATGGTGCGGGCGATGGCAGCATGTCCGGCATCGTCGGGGTGGATGCCGTCCACGGACAGCTTGCCCTCGTCGCCGTCGATCGCCGTGCTCATGATGTCGGTTGAGACCAGCCCGAGCTCCGTGGCGCGCTCGTGCACCAGGTGTCGGACGACCCCGAAACGAGGACCGACACCGAGCGCCGGGAAATAGGGCGCAACGATGACGGGAACCCCTCGTAGACGGGCGGCGAGGAAAGAGAGGTCGTGGTCGACCGCCTGCGAGACGAGTTCGAGCTGAGAGGGTAGGAAGGCCGCGTCGTTGAGGCCCAGGCAGACGGTCACGACATCGGGCTCGGCGCGCAGGACCGTTTCGAGCCACGTGGTGTCGCAGCAGGAGGGGGAGCGCCCGCCTCCGGGCAGGTGCCCGCCACGGCGGGCGAAGAAGCCCAGACCGTCGGCGGCGAGCGACACCTCCCGCCATCGCAGATGCTCGCAGACCAGAGAGCTCCACCGGTTACGGGGGTGAGTAATGGCCTGCCACCCGGTGGTGACCGAGTCTCCGAGGAAGACTGCGGTGGGGAAGGGCTGTGAACGGGGAACAGAAGACACGGCCCGACTTTAGAACGGTGCTGCTGGTGCGAACGGTGTCGAGCATCCGCGCGGCGGTCGGTCAGCGAGCAGTGAAACGTGCTCTGGTTCCGCATCGCTTCGGGGTGTGAGCGTCATGAGGGGGAGTCCAGTTCTTGAGTTTCTTGAGTGCGGAGGGTCTGCGGGGTCGGAGACGGCGACTCGATCCGGCTTCCAGCAAAGCCGGTATCTCAGTGGACTCACAGGTTCTGCGAGGGCGCGGCGAAGGTCGAACATCTATCGTCATATTTATGACAATGCGGAACGAGGCAGACGAGGCATCGGTGACCTACATCGACGCCGACGGGACACCGATCGAGGCGCCGAGCGGTCTGGATGCCGATGCCGGCAGGACCGGTTCAGGTGCGCGAACATCGATGTTCGCGCACCCGAACGACGCCGTTGAGGAGCCTTCGCTCGCCGAGGCGATGAAGGCCATGTGGCGCGCCGGGATGGCGTGGGCGACGTTCGTCTTCGTTATCGGGTTGTTGATGGTGGTGCTGAGCAGTGGGCTCGTCGCGGTCGTACTGTGGCCGCTGGGAACTTTCACGATGATCGTCGCGGCGAGCGTGCTGTGGGCGACGATCACGGCGCGCCGGATGGCGCGCGATGCCGGAGCCCGGCGGCCATGAGCGTCTCAGACCACTCAGACCACCCTGTCGCGCCGCGTGGGGGTGGGGGTATCAACGGGTCGAAGAGCGGGCGCAACGGACAACTGAAATGACATAATGTACATTATCGGCGTTGTCTGAGCGGAGTGACGGTGAAATAGCAGTTGCGCCATGAGTGATCTCGACGCCGTCGCCGCTGCGATTCGGCCCGCCACCGCAGCCGATGCCCCCGGCATCCGGGCCATCCGCAACGCCGCCATCCGAGACTCGCTGGCCATCTGGACCTCCCGGGAGCAGACGGAGGCTGAGGCGCTCGCCTGGCTCACCCCGCAGATCACCCGTGGCACCGCCCTCGTGGCTGAGAGGGTCGATGGCGTGATACTCGGCTTCGCCGTCGCTTCCGCCTGGCAGGCTTACGAGGGGTACGCCCGTACTGTGGAGGATTCGATCTACCTCTCGCCCGCCGCGCGAGGGTGCGGTCTCGGCGGACGCTTGCTCGCGACGCTCGTCGAGGCTGCGCAGCGCGCCGGTGACCGCACGATGGTGGCTCAGATCGAAGCCAGTACCACAACCTCGGTGCGTCTTCACGAGCGCGCGGGCTTCGTCGTCGTCGGCACTATCGAGGCCGCCGGCGAGAAGCACGGACGGGTCCTCGACCTCGTGCTCATGTCGCGCCGTCTGTGAGCGACACTCAACGTCCCACCGGATACTGCGCCAGGAACGGCGCCGTCGGACTCGAGCCGCCCACTCCGAGCGTGTGGCAGAGATGCATCAGAGCCACGCTCTCGATGCCTCTATAAGCATATAAGGTACTATGGCCATAGTAGTCTCTATGCATGTGGAGTATTCTGCGGGTGTAGAGAGAAAGATGGAGGCAGATATGAGTGCAGCGGGACGCAGGGAACAGGTCGGGGACGCGGGGATCCGCCTCGTCGCACGCGACGGGATCCGCGCGCTGACGCATCTGCGTGTCGATGCTGAGGCGGATCTCCCCCGCGGCTCGACCTCCTACTACGCACGTACCCGCCACGACCTCCTGCGACTGGTCGTCAACCGCCTCTCCGAGCGTTCGCGGGACGACGCGCAGATCGACGTTCCTGCAGGCATGACGCGGATCGAAGCAGCCGATTTTCTGACACGTCTCGTCGATCGGCTGGCGCGTCGGCCGATCGACCTCACTGCTCGCACGGCTCTCGTGGTCGAGCTGCGCGATGACGCCGAGTTGCGCGATGTGCTGACTGTCGACGCTCCGTGGCGCAAGCGCCTGGCGACCGTCTGCGAACAGGCGCTCGCCTCGTGCGCGGTGGCGCAGGCGCACAAGCGGGTGTCCGACCTGGTGAGTCTGATCGATGCGATGCTCATGTACCGGACCTGCCGCGTCGCCCAGCTCAGCGCCAGGACGACCCTTCGGGCTTACTTCGCCGGACTCGGCTGAGGCGCGCAGCTGCCGGATCGGCTTCGCGCCCAGGGCTAACTAACCCAAGGGGCTCGCTCACTCAGATGGCGACGGCTCTGAGCAGGTAGATCGCTCCTCTGATGGCGGTATCGAAGGGCGCCGTCTCGCCCTGGGCCCGAGCCAGGACGTAGCCTCCCTGGACGACGGCGACAACTACCGAGGCGAGCTCTGGCGGTCTCACCGTCCGGGAGAGTTCACCCGCCGCCACGCCGTCGGCGATGATGCGTGTCAGCGCGTCGATGAGCCAGGTGAAGGTCTCGGAGACCGGCGCGCGCAGGGCCGTCGACACCACCACCTCGGCATCGGAGGTCATCCTCCCTATCCGGCAGCCGCGCAGGCAGTCACGTTGGTACGTCAGATATCGCTCCAGGCGCTCAGGAGCGGTCCACGGTCCGGAGAGCAGTTGCTCGAGATCGTGACGCACCGAAGCCGCGGTCTGCTCCATGGCAGTGACGGCGAGGTCCTCTTTGCCGGAGAAGTGATGGTACATGCTTCCCTGCCCGGCACCCGCAGCGCGTTGGATGTCCTTGGGGCTCGTAGCCGCATACCCCTTCTCCCACATCAGCTCACGGGTGGCGGCGACAAGACGGTCTCTCGTATTCACTCTCCCATTGTACCTACTAGTATGTACTACGTCATGCGTCAGAGACCCCGCCCCCCTCCGCTGAGGCATCTGAGCGAGCGCGACTAATGCGGTGAGGAAGGGGAAGGATTCTTCCCAGCGTGGCTCCCCCGATCCGGCGTTAGTCGCCCAGGGCGGTCCCCACGGCGCGCGCCGCCCGGATCCACTCATGGTCGCGCGGGACGAACTTGATCTTCCCCGCCACGTTCTTCAGCGGCACCAGTTCCGTACCGTTGCCTCGGTCTCCCACCATGACACCGAACGTCCCCTCGGCGATTGCGTTGGCCCCCGCGACTCCCAGTCTGGTGGCGAGCAGCCGATCGGCGGCATTGGGGGTGCCGCCGCGCTGGACGTAACCGAGAATGGACACGCGGGCCTCCAGGCCGGTGGCCGCCTCGAGCTGCTCGGCCAGGGTGAAGGTATTGGCACGATGGGAGGCCTCCAGGGTCTTAACGTTCTTCTTGGCCAGAGCCTTGAGGTCCGAGGAGGAGGCGTCCTTGACCAGGGCCCGCGCATGCGCCAGCTCCTGGGCGTCGGTCTGGTTGAGCGCCCCCTCGGCGACCGCGACCACGGAGAAGGCCGAGCCGTGGGAACGACGTCGCTCGATCTTCTCAGCGATCGCCCCGACGTCGTAGGGGATCTCGGGCAGCAAGATGACATCCGCTCCCCCGGCGATGCCGGCGCCCAGCGCCAGCCACCCGGCGCGGTGCCCCATGATCTCGGTGAGAATGATCCGATGATGCGAGTGCGCGGTGGAGTGAAGACGGTCCACCGCCTCCGTGGCGATCTCCAGGGCCGTGGCGAAGCCGAAGGACGTATCCGTCTCGACGATGTCGTTGTCAATGGTCTTGGGCAGATGCAAAATGTTGAGGCCCGCGTCCATCAGACGTCGCGCGTTCTTGGCGGTGCCTCCCCCGCCGAGGCATACCAGGGCGTCCAGCTCGTCCTTGGCGTAGTTCTCCACGATCGTGGGGATCATGTCGCGGGTCTCGCCGTCGACGACCATGCGGTGGACCTTGTCCCTGCTCGTGCCTAGCAGGGTGCCGCCGGTGGTGAGGATGCCCGACAGCGAGGCGGCGTCCAACTCGGTGAAACGGTTCTCCGCCAACCCGCGCATGCCGTCACGGAAGCCGATCAGTCTCCATCCGTAGTCGGCGATCGCCGCCTTTCCGAGCCCGCGGATCGCGGCGTTGAGTCCAGGGGCGTCTCCGCCGGCGGTCAGGATTCCGATGCGCTTGATAGCCATGGCACCAGTATGCCGCCCGAGCGGCATCCGGGCAGGGTCTGCGGCACCGTTAGCTCGTCCTCGACGGACGGACGTCCCACCGCCGCCCCACTGGTCGAGCACCCAGTGGCCTCCGCCTCGGACACTCTCGATGCCGCCCCGGCCGGCGGGGACTGGGGAATGTGAGGTAATTACGGGAATGCTGAGGGGCCAGTCAGTGTTGATGTCCGTGGGTCGAAGCGTCGACACGCTTGGCATGAACGAGTATCGAGTGAAGGAGACAGCAGCATGGCAGACCGCGCGCTGCGGGGCATGACCATCGGTGCGAAATCGATGGAGTCCGAGGAGGGCGTCGAATTCGCCGAGCGGCAGATGATCACTTATGAGTGCCCGCTCGCGCACGTCGTCGTCATCCCCATGGCGCTGGAGGCCGAGATCCCCCAGACCTGGGAGTGTCCGGAGTGCGGTCAGGTGGCCGCGTTGCGCGGCGAGGACGAGCCGGAGTCCGACGAACCGAAGAAGACTCCTCGCACTCACTGGGACATGCTGCTCGAACGCCGCGAGATGGATGATCTCAAGATCCTCCTCGACGAGCGGCTAGAGATGCTGCGCTCGGGGGAGATCTACCGCGAGCGCTTCTGACCGTCGGCACCGCGCCGTCGCTCCCCCGCCCGCTCGGTTGGTGGGCGTTGGTGGGCGGAAGCGATCATCGATTCAGCGCCGGCTGAAGGAGCCCCGTCGAGCAGCCCGTGCGGCACTGATGCGGTCGCCCAGCCTCCGGGTCGCGTCAGCCAGCTGCCCGCTGCGCTTGGTCAGACCCCACTTAGTCACCAGGTTCAGCTCCTCGGTGAAGATCCCCCCTGAGAGCTTGGACTGTCCCGCCTCGCGTTCTAGGAAGGTGATGGGCATTTCGACGATACGGCCGCCGGCGTCGTCGACGAGCTTGGTCATATTGACCTGGAAACCGTACCCGAGGGCTTCGATCCTACTCAGATCCAGACGGCGCAGGATAGAGGCCCGGTAGACGCGGAAACCGGCCGTGGCATCCTTGACCCTCAGGCCGAGCATCGCGTTGATGTAGAGGTTGCCGCCGCGGGAGAGCATGACGCGTTTAGCGTCCCATCCCCTGGTGACGCCGCCGGATACCCAGCGCGAGCCGATGACGAGATCGGGCTCATCGGCCATCTGTGCGCGTTGGATGAGCAGGGCGAGGTCCTCGGCGCGGTGGGAGCCGTCGGCGTCCATCTCGCAGATCAACTCGTAGGCGGCGTCCAACCCCCAGGAGAAGCCGGCGAGATAGGCAGGGCCTAGGCCGTTCTTCTCGGTGCGGTGCAGGACGTGGACGCGATCGTCGACCTGTGCGCGCGCATCGGCGAGCCTGCCTGTGCCGTCGGGCGAACCGTCGTCGACCACCAGGATGTGGGCCTCAGGGGCCGCGTTACGCACGCGATCCAGCGCCCGGGGCAAAGAATCGATCTCGTTGTAGGTGGGGATGATGACGAGGGTTTTCACAGCTCTTCTCCGATTCAGGGCGGGCTTCACTGGTGCCGGTCGGCTCGAACGGATCGAAAGAGCCTCCTGACGGCCGACACGATACCGGCTGCAGTCAGCAGGGCCGCGGACCCACGCAGAACGAGTCCCGGCCAGTCCCCCAGGGCGTCCGCCACGGTGATGGAGGTGCGCAGACCGACGTCGGCCACGAGACTGCCCTGCGTGTAGGGCGGGATCTCCTGCTCGACGACGCCTCTCGGGCTGATGATCGCTGTGATGCCGACGGTGGAGACCTGGACGACGCCGCGCCCGTGGACGACGGCCTGAACTCTGCCCTGGGCGAGCTGCTGGTCGGCCTCGGAGGAGGACAGGAAGCTGGCGTTGTTGGTGGGAATGACGATGAGTTCGCCGCCCTGCCTGATACCTTCGCGCATAGCACTGTCGTAGGCGACCTCGAAGCAGATGCCCATGGCGAGGTTGACGTCACGGTCCTGCGTGGCGGCGTGGACGACGAGGGTCTGGGGTCCGGTTCCCGAAGCCATGTCCGTGCCGATGCGATCGGCCTGATCGGTCACTCGCTCGATCAGGCCGCGTAAGGGGACGTACTCGGCGAAGGGGACGGGACGGTGCTTGCGGTAGTAGGGGCCCGGTCCCTCGCCGGGCGTCCATACGAGCATGTCGTTGTAGCGCACTCGCTCGTCATTCCGGTCCGCATACAGGACGGTGCCCACGACGATCTGGGTGCCGACCGCCCGAGCGGAGGCGTCAATGAGATCGGCCGCGGCCGGGTAGATGCGCGGATCGAGATCCGCGGCGTTCTCGGGCCAGATGACGACGTCAAGGCCGCCGCGACCCGCATCGTCCGCCAGCTGCTTGGTGGCCTGAGCATGGTTGCCGGTGACCTCCATGGCCCGACCGAAGGCGTCCTCGACATCGTCGGCAACGTTTCCCTGGACGGCGCCCACCTTCAAGCCGCCTTTCTCGGCGACGCTGTCAACGGGCAGTGTCAGCGGGAGGACGAGAGCGAGGCCGGCGCAGGTGACGGCGGCGAGAGTGTGGAGGACAGCCCGGGCCCTCATCGCCCAGATGATTTCGGCCAGGCAGGCGCCGATGAGCGCCACCAGAAGTGTCAGGCCGATGGAGCCCGTGTAGGCGGCGAAGGGCAGGAGGGGGGCATCGGCCATGGCGAATGCGAGACGACCGAAGGGGAACCCGCCCCATGGCCAGCTCGAGCGCAGCTCCTCCACGCCGCACCACAGCACGGTGAAGGAGACGATTCGTGCTGTGACCGCATGCCCGGCTCCGGGTCCGACGTCGGTCAGGGCGGACACCCGGCTCACCAACGCCCATGCTGCGCCCAGGACGACCATGTAGAGGGCTTGGACGAGGGTGAGCGCCGCCCAGCCGATCGGGTTTCCCATGGCGACAGCAGTGAAGTGCAGCAGGGGAGCGAAGAAGGCGAGCCCGAAAACGAGGCCCAGTCCGGCTCCCGTCCACATGCTGCGTCCTCGAACCGCACCCATGAACAGTGCCAGGCCGAGCGGTGCCGCCCACCACACATCCGTGGGAGGGAAGGCGACGGTCACGGCCAGGCCCGCCAGTGCGGCGGCCAGGACGGGAGCATAGCGGCGCAGTGCGACCCGATCCTGCGGGCGGGGCCATTCGTCGCCGTCGTCTGCGACCGGGTGTTCGGTACCCGGGTCGGAGGGTGTGCGGTCGAACGGTGTCACGGCCTGAAGCATAGGGCCGGGGGCGCTTCGGTCCCCGTCCGGATCACCACCCGGCGACGGCAGGCGGCCCGCGGGCGCGGTAGAAGGATGTCAGTCGTTGTGCCGCTCCTTGACGCCGAGCAGTCGGTGGTGTAGGGGATGGCACGCCCTCAGGGCGAGGGCGGTCAGGATCAGTCCGACGACGATGACACCGAGCACCACAGGGACGCCGGATGCGGGAGGCAGCCCGCTCAGGAACGAGGAGGACATGAGGGTACCGAGGCCCGCACCGCCGACAACGGCAAGAAGGAGTGGTACATAGGCCTCCATCCACATGACGCGCAGGCAGTAGCTCGCAGGGGCGCCCATGCGGTGCAGGCAGCGGGACTGCTCCGCGCGCTCGATCGTGCCCGAGGCCTGGGTGATGAAAATCGACGTGGCCGTCAGAACGAACCCGAAAGCGAGGGTGATGACGGCTCCCTTGTTGAAATCCCACAGCATGCTGTAGACGAAGGCCTCGACCGACCCGGCCTCTGCGGCCGTTCCGGTGTCGGAATCCAGAGGCATGAGCGACATGAAGCCGCCGATGAAGGCCAGCAGTCCCATGGCGGAGACCCGGTGCCACGTCGCCGCCGGCCCCGCCTGGATCCGGCGAGCGGTCCAGCGCATGACCGGGCCGCGCAGAAGGGCGAGTCCTCGGGCGAGCAGCTGGACGAACCAAGAACCGGCTAGGTCGAAGACCGCGATCACAGCCACGATCATGGCGCATATGGCAAAGGCTCGGTACTGGAGGGGAACCGAGCTGATGATCCAGGGAGCTCCGAACAGAGTCAGGAGGAACACGATGACGCGCCAGACGCGCGCACGCGGGCCGTTGGCCCGTCGGGACACACCCAACGGGGAGATTCGGATCTGGCGCAGGCCCCGCCAGGCGGAGGCCTGGCCGACCGCGACGACGCCCATCAGGACGGCGGCGAGGAGCCTCAGCGGCAGCAACATCTCGCCAGCGGTGATCCGCGCGCCCATCACCGTGAGGGCGCTCCATGCCGGAAGGGCGACCAGGTAGACGATCGTGCCGATGACGGCGCCCGCCACCGACTGGACCAGGGCATCCAGCAGGGACATGCGGGTGACGTCTCCCCCGGACAGGCCCACCAGGCGCAGAACGGCCAGACGCCTCTCCCGGCCGCGCGCCCCCAGGACGGCCGCACTGGATGCCAAGCTCACCATGGCCGGGACCAGCATGGCGCAGGCGAGAAGGGACAGGACGACGTATTGGCTCGCGGCGAAGTCGAAGTCCCAGCCGGTGTTCTGGGCCTCCGCCTCCCACACGGGGACGCGCTCCGGGTGCCGCCCGCGGCTGTAGAGCATCCACGTGCCTCCGGCCACGCTCAGGGCCGCGCAGGTCGTAACGGTATGGGCCAGGACGCTGGCCAGGTACAGGAGTCCCTCCCCCTCGCGAGCGGCGAGGCGCGCGCGGGTGAGGCGAGCGGTGAGGCGGACGAGGGTCAGGGGGGCGGCCGAGGATGCCGTGCCCCGGGACGAGCCTGCTGCGGGCATGGTGACTGTGGCGACGGTGTCCATCGAGTCGCTCATCGGATCGCCTCCGCCTCACGGGAGCGGTCGACGGCGAGAGGACGATCGGAATGGATCAGTCCGTCGCGGATCTCAATGAGGCGTGAGCACCAGCGCGCGACGTTGAGGTCGTGCGTCACCACGACCAGCGCGGTGCCCGCCATGGAGACGGCGGCTGTCAGCAGCTGCATCATCTCGTGACCGGTCGCCTGGTCCAGTGCACCGGAGGGCTCATCGGCGAAGATGGCTCGGGGGCTGCCCACCAGC